>Ga0335075_10008652_pt1 | contig 15582 bp, 21 predicted proteins | sample Lox_Sample_24_FD_206723 | JGI IMG/M metagenome (GOLD analysis project Ga0335075, IMG submission 206723) | Soil microbial communities from Loxahatchee National Wildlife Refuge, Florida, United States - Lox_Sample_2.4 | ecosystem: Environmental > Terrestrial > Soil > Wetlands | place: USA... | reverse complement strand
GTCGATGGCTCGCAGACCCTCGCCGAGAAGCCTTCCGATCAAATCATTGACCTCGCCGCATGATCGGATAGCATCATGCCGCCCGAAGGCGCGTCAGAAAATTCCAACACAACTCGCGACGGGACCAGCGCCATTTCTCAACCTATCTGCGGCTCTTGGACGCCGACGAGGAAGGCGCTGACTGGCGGGAGGCGGTGCGGATCATCTTCGGCCTGGATCCAGATCGCGAACCAGAACGCGCCCGCATCATCCATGACAGTCATCTCGCACGGGCGCGCTGGATGACGAAGGCGGGCTACCGAGGTCTCCTGCGTCCGCGCCTACAATGACGCCGCTGTTCTGACGCGAAAAGCGCCAGATAGCGCCAAATTGTCGAACTGAATAGCCACGCCTTCGCGCATCGCGCATTCGATCCCAGAGGACTAGCGGCACCACGCCTTCGCCAGAATGATGCCCGAATCGGCCTTTGCAGGGCCTTGGAAGGGGGAAGTTACGCGTGCCAAGAACGATGGACTGGCGCTCGCAGGATGCTGGCGATGCCTTGAAGGAACTCGATCGTGCGGGGCTCGCTTGGGAATTCTTGAGGCGCAATCCCGAATACCGGGAAGACTATCGGCGAGCGCTTGAGCGCATCGCCGCAGGCGCGATCACCGAGGAAGCCGCCATGGCGGCAATCTCCCGTCGCTGGGGGTTGTCCTTTCGTCCGGGATCCCGACGGGCCAGCAAACCTCCACCCGACGATCTGGCGGCCCGAACTCTTGCCGCCGACCGTTGTCCTTGTCACTGCGCCTGACTGCTATCCGAAGGCTCGAGAACTTGCCGGCGTCGATTTCAGCTCGACGCCGGCGAGCGCCATCGGCGCCGACGGCGCCCATATCGTCGTCGAGGACGCGGCGGGCGACCACCACCTGTGGCTTCGCGACGTTCGAGCAGATCAAAAGCTCGCAGCCCTGCTGGCGCTGGACGATGATTTTCGGGTTCGCGTTCTCAGCCTCATCCGCTTCCAGCGACGTCTGACCGGGCGTTCGTCCGGGCCTCCGCCAAAGACATGGCAAATCACGCGGCGTCATCGCCAACGTCTCACCCTGATGATCCGCGCCCTCGACGCTCACCTTGCCGACGCGAGCTATCGTGAGATCGCCGACGCGCTCTACGGCGACGAGGCGGTCACGCGGTATGCGTGGAAGACATCCTCCATCCGCGGTCAGACCATCCGTCTCGTGAAAGACGCGATCGGGATGATGAGAGGCGGTTACCGCAAGCTGCTGCGCGGCGACTGAGGCGTCGCTCTATTCGGCTTGGCTCTCCATCGCGCCTTTTGGGGGCGCCGCTGACGAGACCCTCCGACTCCGTCATCCCTCCCGCCAGCCTTTCTTCGCCACCGTGCCCGCGAAGCGCCGTCGATGTCCGACGGCCGCTGAACGGACCACGGAGCCGCGTTCATGCCCGATCCCCTTGCCGGATTGCCGCCACGCTTTCTCAGGACGCCCGAGGCGGCCCGCTTTCTGAGCCTCTCCGGCCGCACGTTGGAGAAGCACCGCATCTATGGCACTGGCCCGAAGTACCGGAAGATCGGCGGCCGCGTCGTTTATGCGCTCGACGACCTCCAGGCCTGGGCAAACCTCGGCGCCAAGAACTCGACCTCCGATCCCGGCGTCGGAACCGTGCTTCCCGCAAAACGCCAAGCTCCCGCCCCGCTCGCATACGCGGGCCGGGAGCGGCGCTGATGCTCGCGCGGAGCGAGGACATGCCGCCGCCGGCCGGACGAGCTCCAGGGCGCGAGCAACTCGACCTCTTCCGTGCGCTCCCGGGCGACCTCGCGCCTCGGGATGCGCAGGACTTGATGGCCTATCCATTTTTCTCGCTCGCCAAGTCGAAGCGCCTTGCGCCGATCGATTTCAGGGCCGGCTCGATCGCCATTCGCGTCGAGGCCGTACCCGAACATGGCATGGCGACCATCTGGGACGCCGACGTGCTGATCTGGGCGGCCTCCCAGATCGTCCATGCCCGCGACGCCGGCTTGCGCACCTCCCGCCTGATGGCCGCGACGCCGTACGAGATCCTCACCTTCGTCGGCCGCGGCGCGGGCGCACGCGACTACCAGCGCCTCAAGGCGGGCCTCGACCGGCTCCAGTCGACCACCGTCGCGACCTCGATACGGCAATTGGCCGAACGTCGCCGCCATCGCTTCTCCTGGATCAACGAGTGGAAGGAAACAGCCGACGCCAACGGTCGGGCGCTCGGGATCGAATTGATCCTGCCGGACTGGTTCTACGCCGGCGTCCTCGAAGACGCGCTCGTTCTGACCATAGACCGGGCCTATTTCTCGCTGACTGGCGGGCTCGAGCGCTGGCTTTATCGAATCGTCCGCAAGCATGGCGGTCGTCAAGATTGCGGCTGGAGCTTCGACTTCGGCCATCTCCACGCCAAGTCCGGCAGCCTCTCGCCGCTCAAGCATTTTGTCTACGACATTCGCGACATCGTTCGCCGCCAGCCTCTGCCGGGCTACAGCCTCACGATCGAACGTTCCTCGTCAGGCGCGGAGCGGCTCTCCTTCAAACCCTCGTCCATTGACCCGCTGTCCGAAGCGCCGCGTCGCCGCCCCGGCTCGCCGCGTGCTGGGGATAAGCTGTGAATTGCCTCGTGCTATCGGGGACCGCCCCTATCGTGCCATCGGGGACCGGATCCACGTGCTATCAGGGACCGGAATCGCTCGAAAAACCAAGAAACTCAGATAGATGGGGCGCCCGTAACTTCTCTAACAAAGAATCCTTCGGATTCTTTCTAACGGAACCGCCCGAATCTCCACGTTGTGGATCAGCAGGATCCGAGCGCCTTTCGCCACTCATGACCGCTAGATGCGGTCAATCCGTTCAAGGCTCCGCATCAGGTCGAAGCACCAGGTACGCTGCAGCAACTCACACGCCCCTCAACTGCCTGCTTTCGTTCTCGGCTTCACCTCCGATTGAGCCGCGAGGGATTACCCGCGCCTCGCGACATGCAAGCTGCACGAGGGCGCAATGATCGTGGCGCTGCTCAATCAGAAGGGCGGCGTCGGCAAGACCACCCTCGCTCTGCATCTGGCGGGCGCCTGGGCTCGGCAGGGGAAGCGCGTCACGCTGATCGACGCGGACCCGCAAGGATCGGCGCTCGACTGGTCCGAGCAGCGCGCCAAGGAAGGCGTGCCGAGGCTCTTCGGCGTCATCGGCCTCGCGCGCGACACGCTGCATCGGGAGGCGCCCGAACTCGCGCGAGACGCCCGTCACGTCGTCATCGACGGGCCACCACGCATCACCGGACTGATGCGTTCGGCCCTGCTCGCCGCTGACCTTGTCTTGATCCCCGCGCAGCCCTCCCCGTTCGACGGCTGGGCGTCCGGCGAGATTCTCAAGCTCATCGTCGAAGCGCGCATCTTTCGCTCGCAACTCGTCGCCCGCTTCGTTCTGAACCGCTGCGGCGCGCGAACGATCATCGCTCGTGAGACAGCCGAGCTGCTCGTCGACCACGACCCGCCTGTACTCGGTTCGACGATCGGGCAGCGCGTCGCCTTCGCCGACGCTGCACGCAGCGGCCGGCTGGTTGGCGAGATCGACGACGGACCCGCCGCTCGCGAGATCGCCTCCCTCACCGCCGAGATCGAGAGGCTCATGCGATGAGCCGCCGCCCTGCGAAGCGCGCTTTCGCCGCCCGTCCGAGCGACGCGGATACGTGGGTCCGCATGCGGGAACCCCTGTCTTCGCGTGAATCGGAAACCAGCCTCTTCACTGCGCGGCTCACCATCGACGTCACCCCGGAACAGCGCGCCCGCATCAAGGTCACCGCGTTCCGGCACGGACAGACCGTCGCCGACATATTGCGCGACCTGCTCGCGCGCGAATTCCCCGACAAAGACGGAGACCGGCAATGAACGCCAACGCAGCTGCTCGCAGGCCGTTGAATGATGCTGCAACCGCACTGACGCATGTCGAGCTGACCTGGCTCGAGAAGCGAATCGAGCACTGGATCCGCTTCGGACGAATCGCCGAAGAGAAAATCCTCGATCGCCGGCGGCGGATCGTGAGCTTCGCGCCCGGCGGCGTCTTCGCCTTCGTGCGCTGGGCGTCGAACGACTTCGGCACGATCATCTCTCGCATCGACATCGTACGCGCGGTTGCGCCGGGAGAATCCTACGCGACGCTGCCATTCGTCCGTCCCGGCGGCGACATTCTGCTGCGCGTCAACGGCTGGCCCAAGGTTGACCAAGCTCTGCAGGCGATCGACGCGGTGGAAGCCTCCGGCGTCGATCCCGGCGACGCCGCGCCGGACCATTGGTGGCACGTCCACAATCGCCTGACGGCTGGCGAACAGCCCCGCCCCTACACGCTTGCGCGCCACAAGGCCTGGCTCATGCGCCGCGGTGTCGCGCCATGATCAGCCGCGGCGCAATCCTGGCGGTCATGGCGCTCGGCGTCGGCGCAATAGCGCTCCCTCAGCTCGACAACCGCCCGTCGTGGCTCGTCTGGAACGCCAGCGCCAGCGTGCCGATCGGTTTCTACGCCGTCGCCAGGATCAGCGGGGTCCACGCCGGCGACCTGGTTGTCGTGAGACCGCCCGAACCCCTTGCCCGATTCCTTGCCGACGGCGGCTATCTGCCGCGCGGCGTGCCGTTGCTTAAACACGTGGCGGCAGTCGCCGGACAAACCGTCTGTCGCATCGGCCGCAGCGTCACTGTCGACGCAATCGAAATAGGCGATGCCCGCGAGCGCGATGGCCGCGGCCGCTCGCTCCCTGTTTGGCAGGGCTGCTGCGTCATCGCAAAGGGCGACGTCTTCCTGATGAACTCGCAGTCCACCGACTCGCTCGACGGACGCTATTTCGGTCCGCTGCCCGCCGCTTCGATCGTCGGTCGCGCGATCCCTCTCTGGATCGATCAAACTAAAGGGGAGCAGTGATCGTGCCGCCATCACGCGAATGCGCTGCTATTACTCCGGGCGACGACAGCGGCGGCCATTCCGTTATCTCTGCCGGATCTCCTGCGGCGGTTCTGCGGACCATCGCGTGTCGTCGACCCCCAATCTGGCGCGTTGTGTTACCGACCACGGGCGACGCGAGTGCGCCAGCGCGGTCGCCGTTCGTCCATGCGATGATCTGCGCCGCCTCGCTCTTCTTTTGCTCCGGGCCGCCGTTCGACGGTTCGGTCCACGCCGAGCCGGCCGCGATCGCAGGCACGGCAATCCCACTTCCCGCCCTTCCTTTCGTGGCTTTCGTCGCAGAGGCCTCGCGGAGATTCGATATTCCCGGCGACTGGATTTGGGCGGTGATGCGGATCGAGAGCGGAGGCGATCCGCGCGCCTTGTCGCCGAAGGGCGCGATGGGGCTGATGCAGATCATGCCAAAGACATACGCCGGATTGCGGGCCCGACACCACCTCGGCGCAGACGCTTACAACCCGCGCGACAACATTCTCGCCGGCGCCGCCTATCTTCGTGAGATGCTTGATCGCTACGGCTCGTCAGGTTTCCTCGCCGCTTACAATGCAGGCCCCGCCCGCTACGACGAGCATTTGGCGACCGGCCGGCCGCTGCCGCCAGAGACCCAGGTCTATATCGCAATGCTCTCGCCAGTGATCGGAGACCGACAGTCCGACGACCGAACCGTCGCCTCTTTCGATCTGATCGCGTGGGCTCGCGCCACGCTGTTCGCCTCCCACGCTGAGACCCCGCCAAACGTCGAATCGCCTGCCGCCAAAGTTCAGCCGGATCGTTCGCCGAGCGCCCGTCGCATCGTCGATCTCTCGGCGCTCTCGCCGCAGTCAGAGGGTCTTTTCGTGCATCTCGCTAGCGGGGATCGTCCCCAATGAGCAAAATCGCATTCCATCGCGCTCTGGCAGGCTTTGTCGCTCGTTCGGCGGTTGGATTAGGCCGGTGGGGAGACGCCGGGGTAAGCGTCCCGGTTTTGCACTTCTCTCAGCTCTTGACAAGATTTCCGGCTTTCCATGCCCACGGCAGCAGTTCATCGAGACGGTTGATCGGATATCCGGCGACCATGCGCTCGAGCACGTCCTTCAAATACGCATAGGGTTCGACGCGGTTGAGCTTGCAGGTTTCAATCAGCGAACACAGCACGGCCCATCGATGACCGCCGCCATCGCTGCCCGCAAAGAGATGATTCTTCCTTCCGAGAGCAACCGGCCGAATCGCGCGCTCGACGGGGTTGGTGTCCAGATCGACGCGGCCGTCGTGCAGGAAGCGGGTCAGACCATACCAGCGCGTACCGGATCGCTTCGGCGAGTGTGCTGCTTCCCGTCAGCAGCGGAAGCTGCGCCTCGAGCCAGGCGCGCAAAGCGTCGACGATTGGCTTGGAGCGGCGGCGACGAGCCGCAAGCCGCTGTGCAGGCGACTGACCGTGAACGTCAGCTTCGACGGCATAAAGTTCGCCGATACGGCGCAGCGCCTCGACCGCGATCGGCGCGTTCGCGGCCTGCGCCACTTCATAGAACTTGCGTCGCGTGTGGCTCCAGCATGCGGCGAGCACAACATTCCCTTTATCTGCCAGCGGATCGAACCCGACGTAGCCGTCGACATGAAGAACGCCCCTGAAGTGTTCGAGATGCGAAGCGGGACGCTCAGCTTTGCGGTCCGGCGCATACAAGTAGACCGCGGCCTGGGGCTCCGGCCCGCCCCATGCTCTTTGCTCGCGGGCGTAGACCCAAAGCCGTCCCGTCTTGGTGCGCCCTCGGCCTGGATCGAGCACCGGCACGGGCGTGTCATCGGCGAACAGGTGATCCGAAGCAAACAAGTTTCTTGCAAGGCGTTCGTGCAACGCCTCGAGCCACCAGCAGGCGCCGCCGACCCATCCGGCGAGCGTCGAACGCGGAAGATCGACCCCATGGCGGGCGAAGATCTGCGACTGCCGGTAGAGCGGCGTGTGATCGCAATATTTGCTGACCAGCACCTGGGCAAGCAGCGCCGGCGTCGCCAAGCCGCCGGCGATCGGCCGCTCTGCAGCCGGCGCTTGCGTCACCGTCTCGCAGGTCCGGCAGGCGTATTTGGGACGGGTGGTGCGGATGACGCGAAGCTCAGCCGGAACCCAATCCAGCATCTCGCTCACGCTTTCTCCGATGACATGCAGCGCGCCGCCGCAGCAGCTGCAGATCGTGCTCTCAATGTCGAGGCGGACCTCTTCGCGCGACAAATGGTCGGGCAACGGCTTGCGACGAGAGGACCGTTCGGTCTTTTGCTTCTCGCCATGCGGACCCTTCTCTTCTTCGCGGGCAAGATCGCTGTCGATCTCTTCGAGCGCGAGCGCCAGCTGGTCGGGATCAAGGCGCTCGGAACGACGGCCAAACTGCGCCCGCTGCAACTTTTTGATAATCGACTTAAGGCGCTCGATCTCGCCGTCGCGGTGCTCGACGGCGGCAGCCATATCGCGAATGAGATGCTGCAGAAGAGCCGGTTCGGAAGGCAAATCGTCGAGATCGAACCGCATGTCCGAATCTACCCGATTCGGGTGATTCGAAGAAGCGACTTCGTTCGATTCTATGCGGGTTTCTGCAGTTTTTTAGCCCGCCAAAGCCGGCTTCCACACGCGTTCCGGAGATCGCCAGTCGATGCCTTCAATCAGCATGGCGAGCTGCGCTGGCGAGAGCGTCACCGTGCCGCCGGGATCGCTCATCCGCGGCCAGATGAAACCACCCTGATCGAGCCGCTTGGTGAACAGGCAGAGGCCATTGCCGTCCCAGAACAGGATCTTCAACTTGCGCGCGCTCTTCCCCCGGAACGCAAACAAATGGCCGGAGAAGGGATCCTTTTTGAGGTGCTCCTGGACAAGCGTGGCAAGCCCATCAAGACCTTTGCGCATGTCGGTGTAGCCCAGCGCCAGATGCACCTTCACACCTGCTGGAACGATCATCATGATGCGGCGCCCCAATCAGCCACGTGCCGCTGGACTGCATCGGGATCGGCGCCTGCGGGCGCAAAAACCTTGCGGCCGTCCGGCAGGTCGACGAGCGTCATCCCGGCAGGCGCCCTGAGCAGGTCGAACAGAACCGCCGCGGCTGAACCGTTCTTCCCTCCCTTCCCGGTCGTGCTGACATCGACAAGCCGCGCGGGCTTCTCCTTGGCGAGCCCGAGCTGCGCCCGCCATCGGAAGAGCATGCTCGGAACGATGTCGTGGCGTCGCGCCACGGACGAGACGGTGGCGCCCGGCTGTTCAGTCTCGAGCACCATGGCGCGCTTCTCCTCGTCGCTGAACGTGCGGCGGGCGAAGCGTTCGACGCGCGCGAGGTCGGCAGCATGACCGTTTGTCAAGCGCTCATTCGGCTGTTCGTCCTTAGCGCCAGTGCTAGCACTAGTGCTTATCGGCGCCCGCGCGCTCGGGTGCAGCTGCGATCGCCAATCGCTCGGCGTCTCGCTGGCGTCGATCAAATCACGCCATCGCGCCATGCTGTGCGACGAGATGCGGTGCGCATCGCAGTAGTCGCGCATCGTCATTCCGCTCCATCGCTGCGCCTCGACGTGCATCGCCCAGAACGCCTGGGCGGCGCGGTTGCGCTTGTCGGTCGACAGGTTCGGACGACGCTTTTTAGCCTTCTGCTCGCGCGCCAACTCCCTGTCCGCACGCAGCTTTTCGGCGCCCAGGAGCACGTTCAGCCAGCGCGTGAATGTCTCCTCGCAGAGCCGATGTTCGCGGCAGTATTTGCGTCGCGAAAGGCCGCTCTTGCGCCAGGCCTCGACATGGATCGACCACCAAGCCCTGAGCGCCTTGTTCCCGTATCGTTTCGACCCCACCGGACATCCTCCAACATGCGAAGGAGGACGATATGGACCGCCAGGGCATATCTGCGGAACCGTGCGGAAACCGGACGCTTACACGCCGGCCATGGACGGCCGGCGTAATCGGGCATGACGCATCGTCGCTCGGCCCGAAATGCGACGACACCTCCGTCGCCGGCGGGGGCAAACTGTCGATTGCAGGTGCCGATTCGCGGCCGCCGAAGCGACGGAGGATGACGGCGATGGCCCATTTCGCGGGACTGGACGTGTCGATCGAGGAGACGGCTTTGTGCGTCGTCGACGACCAGGGAGCGGTCGTGATGCAATGTTCCGCTCCGACCGAGCCAGAGGCGATCGCCAGGGCGCTCGCGCCGTTCGCGGCCACGCTGAAGCGCGCCGGGCACGAGGCCGGGTCGTTGTCGCCTTGGCTGCATCCGGAATTGAAAGCGCTCGGCGTCCCGGCAGTGTGTCTCGAGACACGCCAGGTGCGCGCCGCGATGTCGGCCCAGCGCAACAAGACCGACGCCGCCGACGCGCTGGGGCTCGCGCATCTGATGCGCACCGGCTGGTTCCGCCAGGCGTATGTGAAGACCGAAGGAGCCTATCGGCTGAAGCTTCTTTTGACCCATCGCCGCAACCTGAAGCGCAAGTTCCTGGACCTCGAGAACGCCATTCGCCACTCGCTGAAGAGCTTCGGCGTGCGGCTCAACAAGGTCGGCCGCGGCGGTTTCGAGCGGGCGGTCCGCGAGGCGTGCGCCGGCGACGCGTTCACCGCCGAACTGATGGAGTGCATGCTGACGGCGCGCGCCGCGCTGTGGCGGCAGTATCTCAAGCTGCACAAACTGGCGGTCGGGCTGGTCGCGCGCGACGAGCTGTGCCGACGCTTCATGGCGATCCCCGGCGTCGGTCCGGTCACCGCCTTGACGTTCAGCACGGCGATCGACGATCCCTCGCGCTTCCGCCGCTCGCGCGACGTCGCCGCCTATTTCGGCCTGACCTCCAAGCGCTGGCAGTCGGGCGCCTCGATCGACGTGCAGGGCCGGATCAGCAAGGCCGGCGATCCGGACGTCCGGCGCGCGCTCTACGAGGCCGCGAGCGCCATGCTGACGCGCTACAAAGGCAAGACGGCGCTGAAGAGCTGGGGCCAAAAGATCGCCAAGCGCTGCCACAAGAAGGCGGTGGTGGCGGTGGCCCGCAAGCTCGCGGTGATCATGCACGCGATGTGGCGGGACGGCACGGCCTACGCCGATCGGCCGCATGCCGCCGGCAGGCCCGGCGACGCGCCGACCGCCAAGGAGCGCAAGCTTCTCGGTGCTCTCGCATGACGTTCAGGAGTCCGTTCAACCGCCAACGGGCGTGCGACTGAACGCCCAAGGAGATCCGCTCCGGCGGATGAGGACTGGTGCAGACCATGGAACGCGGGAAGCACGTTATCTTGCCTGTGGCCGGAGCGATCCTGGACCACGCTCGAATGCCTGTGACGTCGCCCCGCCAATCCCATGCCGACATGCGCCGCGACGGTTCGACGACCGCTCAGACGGTCCTGAACCGCCGTCGATGAGCGCGGAAGACTGCACGGCGCATCAGGACTCGCAGCCAAGGAATGGATCAACAGGGCGGTTCACCAGCGAGCGCGCCGTATCGCGCAACAGCGCAAGTTCGGATACCCTAGCGAACAGGAGACGAAGATGGCCGGAACGAGGAAAGCGACCCCGATTAAGACGGCAAGATAAAAGCGCCGCCTTCGGCGCGGCCTATGTGGTTGGTTGGATTGGGCAATTTACCGACGTCGCCGACGCCCTGTGCTGGCGCTCCCGCCGATTTTCACAACGAATTCAATGTTCGAAGCGCCATCGCCGGGGCAAATGCCCGGATTTCCGCCTGTGACGACCCGCGACGACGACCTGCGCGTTCGGCCCGGCCGCATCCAGCATGGCAATCGCAGCGGCAAGGGCCCGCAGACCTTCGTCGGCGAAGTGATGCGGGCCGTGAAGAAGGCCGGGCACGTCGGAAACAGTTTCCGATCCAGCCAAGGCGGGAGCCGCTCGCGATTTGGCAGCGGCCGCCGTGCGGCGGTCTCGATCCGGCTGCGCTCGAATGCCCGGCGGGTCGTCACGAAGGCGCGGGTCGTGCGCCACCAGGGCACGCGCTTCCGCTCGACGCTTCTGCCCAAGCACATCGCCTATCTCAAGCGCGAAGGTGTCACGAGGGAGGGGCTGCCGGCGCGGATGTTCGATGCGAGCGGCGACGAAGCCGACGATAGCGCGTTCGCCGAACGCTGCAAGGATGATCGGCACCACTTTCGCTTCATCGTCTCACCCGAAGACGCGGCCGAGATCGGCGACCTCAAGACCTTCACGCGCGAGCTCGCCGCGGACATGGAAAAGGACCTCGGTACCCGGCTCGATTGGATCGCGGTCGATCACTGGAATACGTACAATCCTAATGTCCATCTCCTGATCCGTGGTCGCGCCGATGACGGCGAGGACCTGGTGATCAGCCGCGACTACATCAGCCGCGGCATCCGCGACCGGGCCGCCGAGCGGATCACCCTCGAGCTGGGTCCGCGCACCGAAGAGCAGATTCAGAGCGCGCTGGAGCGGGAGGTCGAGGCAGAACGCTGGACCAGTCTCGACCGCGCACTGCGCGACATCTCAGACGAATGCGGCGGCGTCGCCGATCTCGAGCCCGGCCCGAACGCCGAGGACCCGGAGCTGCGTCGCTTGCTCCTTGGCCGCGTCGTCAAGCTTGAACGCCTCGGCCTCGCCGAGCCGGGGGGCCCAGGATGCTGGACTCTGAAGCCCGGCCTCGACGAAACGCTGCGGCAGCTCGGCGTGCGCGGCGACATCATCAAGACCATGCACCAGGCGTTGAGCCGCACCGGGTCGGAGCCGGACGTCACCCGCTTTGCGCTGCATGGCGAGGAGCCGTCAGACCCGGTGCCGGGCAGGCTCGTCGAGCGTGGCCTCGACGACGAGCTCAAGGGCGCGCCTATGTGATCGTCGCCGGCGTCGATGGCCGCACCCATCACCTTCACTTCGGCGACCTGGAGTTCACTGGCGACGCCTCCCCGGGCGCGATCGTGGAGGCGCGCGCGTATGACGATGCAAACGGCCGGCGACGTCTGTCGCTAGCGACCCGCTCCGACCTGTTGACCGCCGACCAAGTCGCCGCCTCGGGAGCGACCTGGCTCGATCGGCAGCTTCTCGCCAAAGACCCTCCGCTCAGCGGCGCCGGCTTCGGCGCCGAAATGCGCGCGGCGATGGACGCGCGCGCCGATCATTTGATCGAGGAAGGCTTGGCCCGGCGACAGGGCCAGCCCCGCAGTGGTTCTTGCTGTTCGGTCTGCCTGTCTATCTGCCGCCCGCCTTCTTCTGGCGGTGGTTCGGGTTCGACGCCTATGCGCACGACGTCTTCGTGACCGGCGGCTTCATCGCGGGGGCTGGCGGTGTCGCCGCCCTTGCCGTCGCCGTCGCCATGTCCGTGTGGCGCGCCCGCGAGGTGAAGCGCGCGACTACCTAAGGTTCGGCGCGCTGGGCCGACGAGCGCGAGGTCCGCAAAGCTGGGCTCCTGCATCCAGACGGCGTTCTCCTCGGTCGCTGGCGCGGCGCCTAACTGGGCGAACCAGGGCGTGGAACTGGTTGACGGTGATTGGAATGAGTCGGCAGCCATCGAGCGGGCGTCGAAGGCGCGTTTGTCATGTTGCCGGCTGTCTGGGCCCCCTCTTCCGATTACAAAGAGGCCAAGGGTGTGATTGCGAACTATGTCACGGCGCTGACCAAGGTAGCGCCGCCGCGGGTGGTGGCGCTTTCGTCGATGGGCGCCAACAGGACCAGCGGGCTCGGGATGATCACGGCCTTGTCGCTTCTGGAGCAAGGTTTTCGCAACCTGACATCCCCAATCGCATTTGTACGCGCAGGCGGCTGCTTCGAAAACTTCCTGTACGGCTTGCAGGTCGCCCAGGGCGGAACGCTACCGGTCTACTACAATCCGACAAACCGGAAATCGACCATGGTCGCGACGAACGACATCGGCGCGGAGGTCGCAACCCTTTTGACTGGGTCAGCGTCGTCAGAGCAGCGCGTCGTCGAGCTTGGTTCGATGGTCAATGCCGATGAAGTCGCGCAGCAATTGGGTGAAGTTCTGAATCTCGAGGTGAAAGCCTTTGCAGTCCCGCGTGCGGCGTGGGCGGAAGCGTTCGAGCAATTCGGCATTCCGAAGGGCCGCACTGGACCTGCCGAAGACATGTTTGAGGCCGTGAACGCGGATGGATGGACCTCGAAGCCGTGGATACGGAGCACGTAGAGGGCAGGTCCGCACGCGACGTCTTCGCAGCTGCGCAGAACGTCGCCAAGGCGTAGGTCCGGAACCGATCAGGCATGAGAGGGAGACTGCCCGCTTCTCCGTCGGACGCGTCGCGGGAAGCGCTCAACAGTTCAAAGCAACGCGAAGCGCCTCCACTCCTACCTGATCTTCCGGATCTCCTGGATGATTTAGTAGTGTCTGTTTCATAGTGGATGCATTCGACGGTGCGAAATTCAATACTTCTGCGAGCTGAGTCGAACCAATGGTTGCGGGTTCAAGAGATATCGTGGCTGTCCGCGGTCGAGCTAACCGGCCATGGCCGCGGCGATCGTGTGCGATCACGCGATATCTCTGAGCAAGGAAGAACATCATCTGGCTGTCCCAGTCGTCGGTACTTCTCGGCCAGACAGCTGTGCTTCATCGACGTGCGCTGCATGCGATTGCGTCTGTCGCCTTTACTTCCGATCGCCGTTGTCCCTCAGTCCATATCGGCGCAACACACTCTCAAAAAGGCCGATCTGCTCGGTGACTATATTTATCGCCTGTTCTGTCGTCACCGGCTTGGCGATCGGAGCTCCGGCTTCAATCGCTGCCAGCTGCCGGATTGCAGCGTCCAGATATCGTCGCGTGTCCGCCAATAAATCGATTGGCTCCATGCCTGTTCTCCGGTGCTTTGCCTCCAACATAGCACCAATCTGGACACGGTTGCTCGGCGCCAATCTTAATTCAATTTTCGCGAGTCGCCCGAGTTTGAATAGCGCGAAAGAATTTTCGTCCTGGCATTCTGGTGGAGTGCGTCGCATAATTCCAGAATGCCGGCTTCTACGCCCAAAGCCAGGTTTGAACCAGTCCGATCGAAAAGCGGAAAGGGTTGGTATGTGCGCGTGACGCCACCACACGGACGTGAAACGCAGATTGGAGAATTCGCCAGGAAAGCTGAGGCTCTTGCGTGGGTGGAGTATGAGTCGGCCGAATGGCTAAAGACTTACGAAGGCGGCAAGTATGTCTGAGCCGGTGTTCAAGCGGAACGGATGAAACTCACCGAGGTCACCGCGATCGGAACGGCCCGGGCGGTCGAGGCAAAAGATCCGCCCACCGCACGGGCGCCGGTTGTTTGCTCGGCGGCAAGCCGACGGCGACGAGGTCGCTTTCCTTGGCGGCGCGCGCGAAAGGCTCTGCTTTGCTCTTGACCCGATAGGTGGGAGAATCGCGTTCGTCGACGGGCAGCACGCTCACCACTTCGTAAGGACCCCCGGACATCCATGGGAGCTTGCTGTTGAAGTCGACGGCTTGCCCAATGACGAATTTGTAGAGAGCCATGGTGTGACCGCCTGTCTTGGCGTTCCCCGCGAAACGAAATCCATCAACAAAACCCCGCGGACGGCGAACCGCACGCGGGGTCTGGAACCACACAAGCCCTGCCAGTACATGGTCAAGGCCACATGCCTACTAGCGGCGGTCAGGCGGCCTTCAGATTATCCGCCGAAGACTTGCCGCTTCTTCGATCCGCGACAATCTCATAAGAGACCTTCTGTCCCTCGATAAGGCTGCGCATCCCAGCCCGCTCGACGGCGCTGACGTGGACGAACACGTCCTTGCTGCCATCATCCGGCTGGATGAAGCCAAAGCCTTTTTGGTCGTTGAACCACTTTACGGTTCCTTGCGTCATAAGATATTTCTTTCAGGTACGTGTTTAGATAGGCCGCGCACTCGCGCGGCCGGCCCGTAGTGATCGAGATTTTGGAAGAAAATCATCAGTCCGACGCGAACCGCGCGGCGAGGCCAAGTCGTCCGGCCGAAACTCGATTCGCGATATATAGTGCATGTCGGCGCCTTTCACAAGCCCCGTGACAGGCGAATAGAGGAAATGGCGGAAGCAATGGCGATCTTTGCCTTGGCTGCTTCGCTCCTATCGCAGTTGCGTGGTCCCCTGTGCAATGGTCATGTTGGAACGCCAGCGCGCGACAAGCGACGTGAGGACGCAGTGATGAGAGAAAGCGACCTGCAATACCGAAACGCCCGTCTTAGGCGCAAGATCGATGGGGCGCCGAAAAACCGTCCGGAGCTGAAACATGCCGTAAACGACGTTGCGTTGAGGCAGCCCGCAAACGCTTCCCTCAAGGAGAGCCATAATCGAGGCCAAACCGGAGCTTGATGGCTATTTCGACACGTGACTGCCCCCGACAAACGCGGCCATTCGAGACGTTCCAACCGTTATGCCCCTCGTCGGGTTTGGTCCTGCGTTGAGTGTTTTTGCAAGCGAAAAGTCCGCAATCAAGCGGCGGGCACCTGTTGGGCAGACGGCGCACGCCGCTTTGGGCAAGAGCAAGCACCAATAGTCTGAAACGGGTATGGTCCTCCTTGTTCCGTCGCTCGGTGCGAAAAGGGCAGCCCCGAAAGTCGCCCTCCATTTCTTCATGTTTTATGGAATGGCCCGCCCCTCCTTCCGGCGTCGTAGGCTCGCCGGCGGTTCAGGAGGAGGAATGGGAATGGATATTTCAGTCCTTGGCGTCGACATCGGCAA
>Ga0335075_10008651_pt1 | contig 15584 bp, 11 predicted proteins | sample Lox_Sample_24_FD_206723 | JGI IMG/M metagenome (GOLD analysis project Ga0335075, IMG submission 206723) | Soil microbial communities from Loxahatchee National Wildlife Refuge, Florida, United States - Lox_Sample_2.4 | ecosystem: Environmental > Terrestrial > Soil > Wetlands | place: USA... | reverse complement strand
GGTTACAATTTCAGCCTGCTTCGTGGCGCCATTGCCGCCAACGAGGAGCAACTGGACCGGATAGTGGCCAAGATCGAAGCCATGGCAGGCGGATCCCTGGCTGATGTTACCGTCGCCGCCTGGGGATTGACGTTCAAGGCCGGGACCGATGACCGACGGGATTCACCGGCCATCGCCATTATTCACCGGCTGGCGCGATCCGGGGCGAGGGTACGCGCCTACGACCCTACGGTGCGTCAGCCTCTGCCCGGAATGGATGTGTGCCTGGAGCCATACGGGCCCTGCCGGGATGCGTCCGTCCTCGTTGTGCTGACCGAGTGGGACGAACTGCGCTGGCTGAACTTCAGCAAGATCAACTCGCTGATGGCCAGCCCCTGCATCGTGGATACCCGCAATCTGCTCGATCCCGACACGGTGCGGCGTGCCGGGTTCCGATACCAGGGAATCGGTCGGCCATGAGGGCGCGGCGTGGACTTCTCACTGAGCGCTGAGCAGCGCGAGCTGACGGATGCGGCGGTCGACTTCGCCCGCCGGGAGCTCAACCGTGACCTGATGACCCGCGAGGGTGCGGGTGAGTTCTCGCGGGAGGCTTGGCAGGCGTGTGCCAAGTTCGGGATCCAGGGGCTCCCGGTCCCGGCCGAGCTGGGCGGCGCGGGCGGCGACATTCTCACCACGGCCCTCGTCATGGAGGCCCTGGGGTATGGGTGCCGGGACAACGGGCTGCTTTTCTCGCTCAACGCGCAGATGTGGAGCGTCGAGCTGCCGTTGCTGACCTTCGGTACCCCAGCGCAGCAGCGGGCCTACCTGGCCGGCATGGTGTCGGGGGACCTCATCGGCGCGCACGGTATGACCGAGCCTGGCTCCGGTTCCGACGCGCTGCACATGCAGACTCGCGCCGAGCGGCGCGGTGACCACTATCTCCTCAAAGGGACCAAGCAGTTCATTACCAACGCCCCGGTCGCTGACGTGCTGCTGGTCTACGCCTCCGTCCAGGACCGCCCCGGGCTGCCTGGCCTGTCCGCATTCCTCGTCGACGCGGCGACGCCAGGCCTCGCGGTCAGCAGGAGCTTCGAGAAGATGGGCTTGCGGACCTCGCCGATGGGCGAGGTGACGCTGCAAGACTGCCTCGTTCCCGCGGAGAGCCGGCTAGGGCCGGAAGGGGCGGGGATGGCCATCTTCAACTCGTCGATGGAGTGGGAACGGAGCTGCCTCTTCGCTAGCTGGGTGGGCGCGATGCGGCGGCAGCTTGAGGCGTGTGTCGGGTATGCGCGCTCCCGCGAGCAGTTCGGGCAGCCCATCGGGAAGTTTCAGGGTGTGTCCGAGAAGCTGGCCGACATGTACGTGCGCGTGGAGGCGGCGAGGTCGCTGATCTACCGGGTCGCATGGCTCAAACAGCAGGGCAAGTCCGCTCCCGCGGAGGCGGCCGCGGCGAAGCTGTTCACCAGCGAGGCATGGGTGCGCTCCAGCCAGGATGCGATCCAGATCCACGGGGCCTGGGGCTATCTGAAGGAGGCGGGGGTCGAGCAGGACCTCCGTGATGCGGTGGCCAGCACCATCTACTCGGGCACCTCGGAGATCCAGCGGGTGGTGCTCGCCCGGATGCTCGGGCTATGAGGCACCAGGGCAGGCCAGGCATGCCCGGCGAGGCACCAGAAGGGGAGTGTGATGGCGTACCTACTCCATCGTCTGCTGACTGAGGCTGCGGCGCGGCATCCGCAGCGGCCGGCGGTGGCGTCCGAGGGCTGCTTGCTCACCTACCAGGAGCTGGACAGGCTTGGTAACAAGGTGGCCCGGGCGCTGCTGCGCCTGGGCGTGGCGCCCGGTGACCGGGTGGGGATCCTCGCTCCCAAGTCTGCCGCCGCGGTCATCGCGGTGTACGGGACGTTGAAGGCCGGGGCCTGCTATGTGCCGCTCGACCCCAAGGCACCCGCCGAGCGGCTCAGCCACATTGTGCGAGACAGCGGCGCCGCGGTGATCGTGGCGGATGAGGCGAGGACGTCCCAGGCGGCCGGCCTAGCCGGCGGTATTCCCCAGGTGGTCGTGGTGGGCGTTCCCGGCCGCCCGGCAGGCGAGGAGCCGGCCACTGCGCCGGCCCAGGGCGCAGCCATTGTGCCGTGGGCCGCGGTGGCCGGGGAGTCAGCAGAGCCATGGCCAGCGGAACTGGCGATCGAGACCGACCTGGCGTACATCCTGTACACGTCGGGATCGACCGGCACCCCGAAGGGGGTGATGATCTCTCACCGTAACTCGCTCACGTTTGTCGAGTGGGCAGCGGCCGCTGCCGGGCTCAGCGAGCAGGACCGCGTCTGCAGCCCCGCTCCGCTGCACTTCGACCTGTCGGTCTTCGACGTTTTTGCCAGCTGCCAGGCCGCCGCCTGCCTGATGGTACTTCCCGACCGAGCAGCCACCTTCCCGGTATCGATCGCGCGGTGGCTGGAGGCCGAACGGATCTCGGTCTGGTACTCGGTGCCATCGGTCCTCACGCTGCTCGCCTGCTACGGGAACCTGCCGCAGTTCGACCTGTCGGGCCTGCGAACGGTGATCTTCGCCGGGGAGGTGTTTCCCCCCAGGCACCTCGCTCAGCTGATGGCCGAGCTGCCGCGTCCCCGCTACCTCAACTGGTACGGGCCGACCGAAACCAACGTCTGCACGGCGTTCGAGATGCCTGCGGGCTGGGCTGACGCCCGGCCGGCCCCCATCGGGAAGGCCTGCGCCAACACCGAGGTGTTTGCGGTCACGAGCGAAGGCCGCCGGGTGACTGAGCCTGGCGAGGAGGGCGAGCTGTACGTGCGGGGTCCTTCGCTGATGCGCGGGTACTGGGGACAGCCCGCCAAGACCAGCGAGGTACTGGTCCGTGACCCGTTCCGGGCAGAGTCCGGCGAGTTCGTGTACCGGACCGGTGACCTGGTGACCCTGGAACCGGACGGGAATTACGCCTATCTCGGCCGGGGGGACGGCATGGTGAAGATCCGCGGCTACCGGGTGGAGCTGGGGGAGGTGGAAGCAGCGCTGTACCGGCATCCGGCCATCCAGGAGGCGGCGGTGCTGCCGGTGCCGGATGAGCTGCTTGGCAGCCGCCTCCGGGCGATCATCACTGCGGACGGCGCGGGCAACCTCACCCGCGAGAACGTGCTGGACCACTGTCGGAAGTGGCTGCCGAGCTACATGGTGCCGGACGTCATCGAGTTCCGCGAGGCGCTGCCAAGAACCTCCACCGGCAAGGTCGACCGGGTCGGCCTCGCCGCCGAGCAGGAGCCCGAGCTGGAGCCGGCTGGAGATGGCCGGAGCGACAACAGGTAGCAGACATACACGGAAGGAACATGCCCACATGGAGACGGTCATCAATGATTACATCAGCCGGGAATTCGTCCAGGAGCCGGCGCTGCTGCCGCTGGGGAACGACACCTCACTACTGGACAGCGGCATCCTTGATTCGCTGAGCCTGCTCCGGCTCGTGGTCTTCCTGGAAGAGCGGTTCGGGATCACGATGGGTGACGCGGATCTGCTCCCGGAGAACTTCACCAGCGTGAACGCCATCTGCGCCTATCTCCGCGCCCGTGAGCCCGGAAAGGAGGCCGCGCATGGGTGACAGCCGCGTGCCACAAGACCCACTGCTCCCCACTCACTGGTTCAACATCCTGTATGACCGGCCGCAGTACGTGACCTCGGCAGTGTCGAGATCACGATTGGGGGCAGCGGCAAAAACGGCGGGGCACGGCGCACTGCTCCAGCAGCCGTTGTCGCTCGCACGGCAGTCCATTAACACGGCCGATCGGCTCATACCGATCCCCGGCGAGGTCCTTGACCTGTACGCGCAGTACCGTCCGACGCCCCTGCGCAGGGCGGTGCGCCTGGAGGAGCGCCTCGCCGCCAACGCCCGTATCTACTACAAGTACGAGGGTGCCAACCTCACTGGGAGCCACAAGCTCAACACCGCCCTGGCGCAGGCCTACTACTACTCCCGCGCAGGCGTGAAGTGCCTGGTCACGGGCACGGCCGCAGGCCAGTGGGGGACCGCTCTCGCCTACGCGTGCCAGGTCATGAATCTTGGCTGCACAGTCTTCATGGTCAGATCCACCTTGCGCCAGAAGCCCGTCCGCGGCGACATGATGCGGCTGTTCGGTGCGGTCGTCCATGAGAGCCCTAGCGACCTGACTGAGGTCGGGCGGAGGGTGCTCAAAGAGAATCCGGCGGCGACCGGTACCCAGTCAGTGGCCAATGGGGAAGCTCTTGAGCTCGTAGCGCAGGACAGCGAATCACGGTTTGCCGTGGGGAGTGGCGAGAACTCGGTGTTGCTGCACCAGACGGTCATCGGCCAGGAGGCCGTCTCGCAGATGGCCCTGCTGGGCGAGTTCCCCGATTGCGTCGTTGCGTCTATGGGCGCCGGATCGAACTTCGGCGGGATCGCGCTGCCCTTCCTAGGTGCGGCGAAGGATTCCGGCAGGGCGGTTCGGCTTGTCGCCGTCGAGTCGGCCGCGTGCCCGAAGCTGACACGAGGCCGGTACATGTACGACCTGAGCGATGCTCTGGGCACCTCCCCGATCACCAAGGTCTACTCGCTCGGCAGCAGCTACGTGCCGCCGCCGGTGTACGCGGGCGGTCTGCGGCACCACAGCGCCGGGCCGCTGGCCAGCGCTATGCACGCGGACGGCACCTTGGAGCCGATGGACATCGACCAGCTCACGTCGTTCCGGGCCGGCATGCTCTTCTGCGAGGCTGAGGGCATTCTGCCCGCCCCCGAATCCGCCCACGCGGTGGCCGGGATGATCGATGTCGTGTCGCGGCACCCGCGCCAGGAGCCCCCGATGGTCATCCTGGTGAACATCAGCGGGCACGGCTTGCTGGACCTGGGCGCCTACAGCCGTTTCGCCGCCGGCCAGATCGAACCGGTGGCAGCGGACGAGGACAGCCTGTCGCAGAGCCTGAACGCCCTCGAAGACTTCAACCAAGCCATCGCGGAACCCGCGGAAGCAAGATGACCGCTGAGCGGTGAACGATATGCAGACAGAAGACATGGACGACTGGCGCTGGTGGCGACAGGTTCTCGTGCGGGGCTCGGGGTTTCCGGCAAACGGTGTCCTGCGCCTAGGCAACGAGGGACTGGCGCGTAAAGCTGACTGCTTGGTGAACGCCGACCGAGGATCCGAGGTGTGGCGAGCGTTCCGCGAGGAGTTTAGAGAAGCGACCGTCGACCTGACCATCGAGCTGCAGTCGATTGCCTCGCAGGACGACTTCCTCCGGGCCGTGACATGGCAGAACCACCGACTGATGGATCAATCGATCCGCCCTTTCCTGCGGTGGGATCCGGCCAAGGACACGAGGCGCCGCGAGCACCGGCGGCGGGAAGAATTGATCGCCAAGTACTGGCAGCGGTACTGCATCAAGAACGACACGATCGGCTTCTTCGGGCCGTCTGGGTGGGGCAAGCTGGGTGACTGCGAACGGACGCGGTTCGCGCCGGGGGAACGGATGCTCCGCAGCAGCGAGGTCTTCTTCGAGGCATGGGCGATCGACCGGCTCGCCGAGGCGATCGAGGAGATTCCCCGCATGCACGAGTGGCTTATGCCGCGCCGCCTGTCATTCATCAAGCTCGACGGCAACGCACTAGTAGAACCCGTCGGGCGCCGGGTGATGCTTTCCCCGGAGTATGTGGACGTGCTGCGCTCGTGTGACGGAACGACCCGAACTCACGACATCGCGATCCGCGCAGACCTAGACCTGCCTGTGGTCCTGGAGATCCTGCAGGTCCTGCAAGGGCGGCACTGGATCTCCTGGAAACTAGAACTGCCCGTCAGCCCGTGGCCAGAGCGAGACCTACGCCGATTCCTCGATGGCGTCGGCGACGAGAAAGCACGCGCCCAAGCACAAGAGTGGCTGGACTCGCTGGAGGCGGCACGTGACCGGGTGCGGGACAGCGCCAGTGCGGGCACACTCGCAGATGCCCTTACATCAATGGACGAGTTGTTCGAGCGCATCGCCGGTGCTGCCTCGACCCGTAACGAGGGGCTCACCTACGGTGCCCGAACCCTCGTGTACCTGGACAGCTCACGCGACATCGACATCGTCCTCGGCGATGACCTGGTTGCCGCCACGCGCCCGCTAAGGTTGCTCAGCCGGGCAGCACGCTGGTACTGCTCGCGGCTCGGCGAAGAGGCACGCGACACCCTGCGCGACGTCTACAGGAGGGCGGTCGCTCAGCACGGCCAACCCGTCGAGCTTCCCACGATCTGGTTCGCGTCGCTGCGTGCGTTGTACTTGTCGGTCGAAGCGTCGATGAAGCAGATCGACCAGGAGTTTACGAAAAAGTGGGCCGCCATCATCCCCGTTGCCGCCGACACGCGCGAGGTGTCCTACCGCTACGACGATCTGCTGCCGTTGGTGGACAAAGCTTTCGCGGCGCCGGGGCCGGGTTGGGCCGAGGCCCGGTACTTTTGCCCCGATGTGATGGTGTCAGCCGCCGACCTCAATGCCCTGCACAACGGCGACTTCACGGTCGTGCTGGGCGAGGTGCATATGGCGATCAACACGATGCGCGCCAATTGCCTCGTGACTCAACATCCCGACAAGGCAGACCTTATTTCCTCTGTGGACGAGGACTTTCCCGAACCCCGCTTGCTTCTGGTGCTGCCGAAGGAGAGCCCGCCCGGGCTGACGGTGCGCGATCACTCAGCGCTGATCCGCAACCTCGACATCCTTGTCGAGTGCATCCAGCACACCGCAGCCGGCGACCGCCCCGGGCTCGTCCTCAGTCGCGATGTGGAGGTGGTGGAGACGGAGGGTACAGTCGTGGCGCGGCTTCCTGGGGGCGAGGTGTTCGACTTCCTCGATATGTTCGCGGAAATGCTCACAAGAATGGTCATCAACCGGTTCCAGCTCTTTGCCGACCGGCCACATACGCCGCGCATCAAGATTGATAAGATGGTCGTCCACCGAGAGAGCTGGCGGTTCAACCCGGCTGACCTGGACTTCGCGGCCGAGAAGGACGAGGCGGCGCGGTTTGTCCGGACGCGCGAATGGGCTGCTGCTCGTGGGATACCGCAGTACGTATTTGTGATGTCCAGCGCGGAGGTAAAGCCGTTCTATGTGGACTTCACCAGCCCGATCTACGTCAATGTCCTGGCCAAGATGGTCCGCCGGGCGAACGCCGCCGAGCGACTGCCGGACAAGACGATCACCGTCGTCGAGATGCTGCCCGCACACGACAACCTATGGCTGGCCGATCACGAAGGAAACAGGTACACGTCGGAGCTTCGGTGCACGTGGGTGGATGACCGAGGGCTGGAGCGCGCCCGGGAGCCTGGGAGGCAGGAGGCCGCACATGGGTGACAACCGGGTGAGGAGGCTGCTGCGCACCGTAAAACGCGCGGCCTACCTGGCAGCGGTGGCCCCGGTAGTGGGCCACCTGCCGGCCGCCCTCAGCTACCGCATGGCGTGCTGGCGCGGCGACTGGCATTTCCGGTGCCAGGCTGGGAAGCGCACCGAGATGGCCCGCAACCTGCGGCTGGTGCTCGGCGACGAGCTCAGCCCGGCGGCGGGGCAGCAGGTGACCCGGGAGTGGTTCCGGCTCGGTGCCTGCGGGGCGGTTGACGTGATGCGGCTGCGCCGCGGGACGCAGCCGTTGCGGCGGCTGGTCGAGATCCGCGGGCGGGAACATCTAGAGGCCGCGCTGGCCGCGGGCAAGGGGGCCCTCGTTTGCACCGGCCACTTCCATTCCCACGACAGCGCCTTCTCGGTGCTGCACGCCAGCGGCTTCCCGGTCACCACCATCGGGCGCCGGGGATACAACTACGACGCCGGCACCTCATCCGCCGAACGATGGCTCTGGGAGCTTTACTTCAGGCCGATGCGGCGTTATCGGCAGCGGCCGACTATCGAGCCATGGCCTGGCCGTCCTCAGGTCGCGGCGCAGGCGGCTGCCGCGCTCCGCGCCAATGAGGTGGTGAGAGTCACGATCGACGCGCCGCCGCTGGATAGCGACCGGGCCCGCGCCGTCGAGGTTCCCTTCCTCGGCCGCCAGGCCGGGCTGCTGCCCGGGGCAGTGGCCCTCGCCCAGGTGACCGGCGCGCCGCTGCTCATGGGCATCGCGCACCGCGCGGCCGACTACCGCCACCAGGTGCTGGAGATCTCCGCGCCAGTGCCGGTGGACGGAGATATCAAGACTGTATTCGAGCGCTGCGCCGCCGAGGTGAGCGCGGCCATCCAGCGCAGCCCAGCCGGCTGGGCATTCTGGCCGGACACGGGCGATCTTGTCGCTATGGGGCTCATCCCGCCGCCGCGGCACGGGTCAGGTACGGACACCAGGGGGCGGCCATGTGCGGAATCGTCGGCTGCCTAGCACTGGCCAGCGATGCCGACCCTGATCAGGCCTGGGTAGCGGCCGCGACTCAGCGCATCGCCCACCGTGGGCCTGATGACGAAGGCTGCTACGCCGACCACGATGTCGCGCTCGGTTTCCGCCGCCTGGCGATCATCGACCTCTCGCGGGGAGGCCATCAGCCGATGCGGTCCGCCGACGGCCGCTACTGGATGGTCTTCAACGGCGAGATCTACAACTACGTCGAGCTGGGCGCCGAACTGCGGGAGCAGGGCGTGGTCTTGAGATCAAGCTGCGACTCCGAGGTTCTGCTCGAGACCTACGCCCGGGTCGGCAAGGACGTCGTGCACCGGCTCCGCGGCATGTTCGCATTCGCCATCTGGGACAACCAGGCGCGGGAGCTGTTCTGCGCCCGAGATCAGTTCGGCATCAAGCCGTTCTACTACGGCGTGGCCCCGGGGCCCGGGCGGATGCTGCGGTTCGCGTCCGAGCGCAAGGCCCTGGCCGACCCGGGCGAACTGCGCGATCTTGACCCCGACGCGCTGCGCAGGTACCTGTCCTTCGACTACGTCCCACCGCCCGGCACCATGACCCCGCCGGTACAGGTGCTGCCGCCCGGCCACGCCATGATCGCCCGGCCCGGCGGGGCGCTGGACGTCTACCGCTACTGGCGGGCGGACCTGCGGCCGGCTAGTGCGCCCAGCGATGCCACGTCCCGCGCCATCCTGGACGTGATGCGTGACTCGGTCGCGGTTCACCTGCGCAGCGACGCCCCGCTCGGTGCCTTCCTCTCTGGCGGCGTCGACTCCGCCACCATCTGCGCCCTGGCCGCCGAGCACCGGCCCGATCTGCTTACCTTCACGGTCGGGTTCGAGCGTGCGGGTTACAACGAGATCGACCGGGCCCAGGAGACGGCCGCGGCAATCGGGGTGAAATCCGTCCAGTATGTGATCAGCCCGGAGGAGTTCTTCCGTTACCTGCCGCAGATTATCTGGCACCTTGACGACCCCATAGCGAACGAGTCGGCGGTGCCGCTGTGGTTCGTGGCCCGGGAGGCGAGCAAGCAGGTCAAGGTGGTGCTATCGGGTGAGGGGTCGGACGAGCTCTTCGGCGGCTATACCGCCTACCAGCAGCCGGGCGTGGTGCGGGCGGGCGAGCATATGCCCGGCTGGATCCGGGGCTCACTGCAGCGGGTCGCGGCGCTCATCCCGCCGGGGGTCAAGGGAAAGGGCCTGCTGGAGTGCACGTCCACCCCGCTACGCCGCCGCTACATTGGCAACCCTGGTTACGGCGCTCTGATCACCGGCCGGGGCCGGCCAGGTCGGGCCCGCGCCTATGACGTGACCGACCCGGTGTACGACCAGGCCGAGGCGGCCGAACTGGACGACGTCTCCACCATGCAGCTGGTGGACATCAACACGTGGCTGCCGGGCTGCATCCTGGCCCAGGCCGACCGGATGACCATGGCCCACAGCCTGGAGCTGCGAGTTCCCTTCCTCGACCGGGAGGTGATGGCGGCCGCAGCCCGCCTGGCCCGGGAGGAGAAGATCGGCGGCGGCACCACGAAGCGGGCCCTGCGCACGGCCATGAGAGAGGTGCTCCCGAAGGCGGCCGCGGGGCGCCCGAAGATGGCATTCCCCGTCCCGATCGGCCATTGGCTGAAGGGCGACGCCTACGGCTTCGCCGACCGGCTGTTGCGTGAGGCGCAGACCGACCAGTGGGTAAACCGCGAGGCAGCGCTGGACCTGCTACAAGCATTCCGGGCCGGTGATCCTGCCGTGCCCTGGCGCCACCTCTGGGTGCTCATCGTGTTCTCGCTCTGGCACCAGATCTACGCCGAGCGGGCCTATGACCCGATCGCGCTCGGCTGGGAGAAGGCGCAGGCCGCCGCGCGCTGACCAGCCCGGCGCAAATCCATGATCGTAACAAAGCCAGGGCTGATGCCTAATGTCGTATGAGAAATCATCTCTCTGGCAACGCCCACTGCGTGGCCTGGAATCATAGGCTCTTGCAGGTGGGCCGAAAGCGTAGTGCCTCCCGGGTAGCCTGCAGAGGCATTTCGGTAGCTAAACCAATCGCCGTTCGCGGTGCCGGTGTAGGGAACGAGATAATTCCCTGGGCCAAGGCTCTCATTGCTGCGCGTGAACTCAGAATGCATCCTGCACCGCCGCTCTGGTTGCTGAACCGGTATGGCCTGGCGCGTGAGTTCGGTATAAGCCGCGTTCGCATGACGGGTATGACTGCGGCCACAGCATTCCTGCCACGTATCGTTGTCTCCGAGGAGATGTTCCGGTCAACCTCCGCATGGGATTACGGGTCAGCTATACGGATACTGTCCAGTCAGGGCGTCTTTCCTCGCAAGCTATTCTGTCTAGTCAGTGAAGGAATGTGGGGCGGATACCTGGCTATCCGAAGTACCCGCAACTTTCTCCTCCATAAAGTGCTGGCCAGCCCTGGTGTCCTACAGCACCTCGAGGCGCTCGGGATCCCGAGCCCTAACACCGTGACCATCGCTGTTCATGTGCGGCGAGGCGACTTCCTCGGGGAGGCTCCGCGTCCGGGGCAATTCAATCGCGCACTGCCGATGGATTGGTACAGGAGCGCGATGCTGAGTCTGGCGCAATCATTGCGTGCTGTCCCGTTGCGCTTTATAGTGGTATCCGACAGTCCTACTGAGGATCTTTCCTTTGACATCGCTGGTCACGTAGTGCTGCACATCAGCGGTAGCCCACTCGACGATCTAGCCGTGCTCGCAACCTCGGATGTGCTTATTTCTTCCGTCTCAAGCTTCTCGATGCTTGCTGCCTTTCTAAGTGACGCACCATATCTATGGTATCGCAATCAGTTGACGGATGTTAAGGGATACTTGAGTATTTGGGGGCACGAACAGGCACAAAAGTCAGACGGCTCACCAACCCTGTCTGCTGTGTGCGAGCCCGATGAATACCAGGCTTCACGCGGCATCCCCTACGCCATCGGCGACGGTCTTCCGGAGTGGCTACCCGAGCGCCTGAAGGATACATACGCGATTCGGCGACTCTCTCGCGACCTCATCTACTACGGAGCTGTGACCAGCCAACCGAAATTGACCCGTGAAGCGCCGTGAACTGCTGACTGGCCTTGGTGCTACCGCACTGGTTGGCGGTTGCGCAGACCAGGTGCCACGGCGCGTCCGGGCCAGTCGCCCGGACCAGACGAACGTCAGGTCCGCCCCCTATAACGCTAAGGGGGATGGCAGAACCGACGACACGGCGGCATTCGCTTCCGCCTGCCAGGCGGCGGGGGTTAACGGCACTGTCATCGTCCCGCCCGGCACGTACATCATGAACAACCTGGCGCTGAATTTGGCGGGGCAGCAGTGGGTGATCCAGCGGGGCGCAACCTTGAAATCCAAGGCCGCTGACGACAGCCCGGCGGCCCGGGTCAGCGGCGCCGGTGTGACCATCACCGGGGGCGGGGCCATCGATGGGAACCGCTCCAGCCAAACGGCTGGTGACCCGAACGGGATCATCTGTCAGGCACCCAATGTCACACTGGACGGAATAGTAATCCAGAACTGCCTAGCAAACGGCATCCTGTTTGCCTATAATTGGTCTGGTGCAACAGTCACTCGCTGCCGTTTCAGCGGCATTGCGTACACGGCCATCAACACTGACGGCTCCACTGCCGATATAACTGGCGTTCGTATCAGCGGGAACTGGATCGACCAGTATGACACGAAGCCTCGCCCTGGGCAGACCTTGACCGCCCCTGGCGGGATAAGCTTTTGGAACTCCGGCGCCCATGTATGGCGCGGGTTTAATATCCTCGATAACTTCATCCGGCTTTACTCTTACGTCAATTCTGAGTACACGAACATCAATGGCGGGGTCTGCCTGCACAGGCTCAGCGGTTTCGTGATCGGTGGCAACGTTTTCATGGGTGGGGGAATGCCTGTGACGTTGCCGGACGCGGTCGGCGGGACGGTGACGGGAAACCACATCGAGGGATGGTCGGAGTTCGCGGTTGAACTCGCTGGTGTTACGGACGGTGCACCGTACAAGGTCGCCGTCACCGGCAACAGCCTGATCGACACTGACCCGAGGCCACGTGCCCAGCACAGCGAGGCCGCTATCCCTGTCGGAGGCGGCCCGGCATCTTATGTCACTATCGCCGGCAATGTCTTCGAGCAGGTCGCTCCCGGAGGTTCCCCCGTAGTAAACATCGGTGTGGGTGCGGCCATGGGCACCGTCCACCACGTCACGGTGACCGGGAATACTCTCCGCAAGACCGGGATCGGCGGCGGGATCGTCGTCAACAAGTCCCCCGATGTCACTATCGCGGACAACATTTTGGATTTCGGCGGGGCGAACAACTACGCGGTCTGGCTTGCAACAGACGATGCAGCCAGCCCAGTTACGCTCACCGGTCAGGTGATCACCGGCAACCAGTTCCTCAACTACGGGGCCCATTCGGCGATCCTCTATGGCCAGAGCAGCGGCCACCCAGGAGTCGTAGATTACGCGATCTTCACAAATAACGTGTTCAGGGGCGGTAAGTCGGGGATCACCGCGCAGGGCGGGGCGACCTTGGGTCCGCACACCGTCCGCGCGAACAACGTGGGGCCTTAGCGGCCGGATCATCCCTGGCCAGGTGATGGTCCGGCGGGGCCCTCGGCCGGGTTTTGGCCCCGGCTGGCTATTGCCGCGACCTGTAGCCGGCTGTGCACGCCCAGCTTGGCCAGGATGTTCTTGACGTACGAGCGAACCGTGTCGGGTGTGATGTGCATTGCCTCGGCCATGTGCGTGGTGCTCTCACCGTTAACGATCCGGCCGACGACCTCTCGCTCCCGCGTGGTCAGCTCATCCATTGGATCGGGTGGCCGCGGCCTGGGCCGCCTGCTCGGTGCAGAGCGCCGGAGTGCGGGTGCGATCAGGATGCCACCTGCCGCGATCACGTCGAGTGCACGCGCGATCTCGTCCACGTTTTGGTCTTTGCGGATAAAGCCGGCTATCGGGAGTTCAACTGCCTCGCCGAGTGCGTCCGGATCGCTGATCCCGGAGAGCACTACGACCTTGGTGTGGATGTGCAGGCGGGAAATGGCGCGGGCCGCGTCCAGGCCGCTCCGCCGCCCGTGGAAGGACAGGTCGAGCAGGCAGATGTCGGGCTCGAGCGTACGAACCGCTTCCACCGCGGTATCCGGCGTACTGGTTACCGCGAGCACCTGATGGCCACGACCAGCCAGCGCCGCAGCCAGCGCTTCGGCGAGCACCAGATGGTCGTCACACAGGATCAGCCGCATGTGGGCCGGCCACCCTGCCTCAGTCGGGGCCCAGCGGCAGCGACACGGTAGCCTCTACGCCGCCATCCGGGCCCTGCCCGTAGCCGATCCGGCCACCGCACCGGACCAGGCAGCGTGATATCACGCCGATGCCCAGACCGGTGCTCGGGCTGATCCTGCCGAAGCCAGGACCAGTGTCCTGCACGACCAGCCGGGCGCAGCCGGGTTCGCGGGCGACCCGGACGGTGACGGATCCGTCCGGCCCGGCCGCCCGGGTCGCGTTGCTGAGCAGGTTGGCGACAATGCGCCGGGCGTCCACCCGGTTGACGTCAGCCAGCACCGGTTGACTGGGCACACTCGTGTGCAGCATGCCCCGGTAGGTCAACTGCTCACTGGCTACCACGGCGCGGGCGAGCTGCCCCAGATCGGTCCGCAAGGTGCCGCCGACGGGATCGTCGCGGTCCAGGGACTGTTCGATGAGCTCGGCCAGCGCTTCTACCTGTGTGACGATCTGTTCCAGCCATGAGCGTGCGGCGCTGGGCAGCTCGGGTACCGTCAGGGCCGCCCCCGCGAGAGACAGCACCCCGGCCACTGGCTGCCGCATGTCGTGGCAGACTTCCCGGGAATGCCCCCCAGGTGCTGGCGGCCCGGCCAGCTCCCCGGCATGCGACGCCATCTGGGTCAGTACCAGGTACGCTCCAGCACTATCAGATGCCCCATTCATCAACCCCATTATCATCAGCCCCATTGCTGCTGCCCCCACCCGTTGCTGCATGCCCCCCCTTGGTAACGGTTGCGGCGTTGTTGAGTAGCCGCCCGCTACCGGGCTGCTGAGTTGTGACTGCACTGCATGCCGCGGCGCGGCGAGAGTACGGCGTCGTATACCCCCCCGGGGAAACCGCGCAGCCTCAACTCTTATGAGACTTAAGTCTTGCTCCTCGCCTCGCAACGAAAGCTACATCGCACCACGATCTGTGACCACTTCGTTATCGTAACTGAATGAAGTCAATTGTTAGCAATTCGCGTTGCTCCGCAGCTCACGGGGCTCTCTGGCGCTCATGCTTCGGCGCGTCGGGGTTAAGAAACGCCTTAGTTGGCGCGGCCAAGTGATCAGCGCGCGCCGCCCCACCGCGTGCTCGCCGACTCTTTTGCGGTAATCCAAGACCGACGGACACGAGGTAACCCAGATTCGCCTGGGGCTTTTGCTCAAATTACTCAAACCAAGGATGATGCGAAGAAAGAAATGAATCGTTCCACCGGGATTACTTGATCAGACCGAGATAGATGACGCTGAGCAGACCGAAGACGAAGCAGTAGACGGCAAACGGGGTCAGCGTCCGGGTCTGGAAGTACTTCATCAGGAAGCGCACCGACAGGTAGGCGCCAACGAAGGACAGCACGCTGCCGACCAGGATCTGGCCGTGGATGCCGTTGCCCAGCGGCCCGGTCAGCTTGGGCAGTTCCAGCACGCCCGCGGCCAGGATGACCGGGGTGGCGAGCAGGAACGCGAACCGGGCGGCGTCCTCCCGGGACAGGCCGCGGGTCATGCCCGCGACCATGGTCACGCCGTCCCGGCTGATCCCGGCGAGCAGGGCCAGGATCTGCGCGGCCCCGATCGTGAGGGCCTTCAGGTAGCCGATCCGGACCAGCCGCTCATCGGCGGCGAGCGCCTGGGTCAGTTCCTCCTCGCGCAGCGCCTGGTGGCCGGAGACTTGCCGGTGCCGGGCCCGGGGCGCCTGGCCGGGCGCCCGGGGCGCGGGCTGACCCGGCCGGTAAGGGGTCTCGCGCGGCGCCTGGTACAGGGCTTCAAATGGGTCATGCGCCGGCCCGTATTCAGACGGCCCGCCCTGGTACGCGCCCGGTCCGCTCTGGTACCCGCCCGGGTCGGCCGGGTAGCCACCTGGGCCAGCCGGGTAGCCGCCCGGGTCGGCCGGGTAGCCACCTGGGCCAGCCGGGTAGCCGCCCGGGTCGGCCGGGTAGCCACCTGGGCCAGCCTGGTACCCGGGACCG
>Ga0335075_10008650_pt1 | contig 15587 bp, 16 predicted proteins | sample Lox_Sample_24_FD_206723 | JGI IMG/M metagenome (GOLD analysis project Ga0335075, IMG submission 206723) | Soil microbial communities from Loxahatchee National Wildlife Refuge, Florida, United States - Lox_Sample_2.4 | ecosystem: Environmental > Terrestrial > Soil > Wetlands | place: USA... | reverse complement strand
CGAGGATCAGGACAGAACCCGCCTGGACAACGGCCCTCATAACCTCGCCGTGCTGCGCCATATGGCGCTCAACGTCATGCAGAAGGACACCTCCAAAGGGCTCCCTGCGTGGCAAAATCATGCGCGCCGGCTGGGATGACCGCTTCCTCGCCCGGTTATTGGCGCTGTTCTGAAATGCGATTGCCCTGTGGAACTCAAGTTGAGAGCGTTGAACAGCCCTGTATCGGCTCCGGCCGGGGATTAGCGGTTGGCACGAATCAGGACGGCGGGGCTGACCGCTTCCCGGCCCCGTTCGTCAAACGTAACAGAACTGATAGTCCAGACAACCGATAGTCCAGACTGAGGCGGTCCGGTCGGCGGACCGGTACTGTTCTGTCGCCAGAAGTCAGTCGGCCGGCACTCGGACAGCCAGGACGCGGGCAACAAAGCTTGCGGGGCTTCGGCACGCATAACGTTCGGTGCTGCTGGTGGAACGTTACCAACGGCCTGCCGCGACAGCAGCCGTGCCATGGCGTCGGCGGCCGGAGTCGCTACGATTTCGCCGATTGCACCGGGCAGGATGTGGGGATTCTCCCACCATTGCAGGCCGCACGCGGGAAGGCCGGGGCGGAACCCTTTCACGCTGCCGCCGAACGCGATGATGGCACAGCGGATCTGGGGCCAGTCCTTGTGTTCTGGCCCGATGCCTCGGCGGCGGCACATCCAGGCGATGGCGGTGCCGAACTCGCCGCGTCTCCACGCGGCGTATTGCTGCACCGAGCCGGCGGGCAGGTCGGAACGGTAATTCCACCACTCGGGCAGCAGGCCGGTGCGGTGGTGGCAGATGGCGAGCCAATGCTCGCGCACCAGAAAGACGAGAAGGAGGAGGAAACGGACGAACCGCTCCGGCAAGCGCGGGGACGCGTCTGGGCCGGCCCGATCTGCATCGGGGGAATCGGCGTGGGCCGGCATTGTGAGCGGATCGTGCATCATGGCGGGACGGTTACGTGAGCTGCCTTTCTTCCCGGGTTGAACAAAGCGGGTATAAGTTAGTATAGATAGATCAAAAAATCAAGCAAAACTAACCGGGCGATGTCAGAAAAATGCGTGCCCGAGCGCGGCGGCGGCGGCGCGACCCGCGCGCGGCCTGGCTGGCGCGGAGGACAGGGGGCTTTTCCACCGGCATCGCCGGGTTGTCGGGAGCCAGCGGTTCGGGAATCGATCGCGTGCCGCCGTTCAGGGATTGCGCGCGCAGCAGCCTGCGATGGCTTGCAGGCTCCCTGCAACTTCCCTTGGCGACCGCTCTTGCGGAAGCGACCCGCGCGCCACACCCTGCGCCCGCCGATTGCATGAGAGGAGATGGCGATGATCGCTGACCTGCGGATCTATACCTGCAAGCCGAACAAGATGGCCGAATGGGTGGCCATGTACAAGGAGATGGCCTGGCCGCTGCAGCAGAAGTACCTCGGCCGCTGTCTGGGCTGGTTCACCACGGTGGAAGGCGAGCTGAACACGGTGGTGCATATCTGGGGCTATGAGGACCAGGGCGATCGGGAGCGCCGGCGCAAGGCGATGGCGGCCGATCCGGAATGGCAGAAGTTCCTCGCCGAGGGCTATCGCCGCGAGCTGCTGCTGAAGCAGGAGAACCGCATCATGCAGCCGACGGATTTTTCGCCTGTGAAGTAGGCTTGCAACAACCTCTCTCGCGCGTCGCGCGGGAGAGGTCACGGCGTCGCCGCGAGACGGAATGACGCTGGTCGATACCAATGTCCTGCTGGACCTGGTGACCGACGATCCGGATTGGGCCGACTGGCCGGTCTGGCAACGCGACGCGGCCGGACTGCGTGGCGACCTGGTCATCGACGACGTGGTCTATGCCGAATGTGCCTATCCGGTCAGCGCAGGCAACGCGAACCAACGCCCGATGCAGCGCCAGCCCGGCGAATTGCCGATGCGCTTTGCGACGATCGAGGCGCTGGACGCTGTTTTGAACGATGCCCGCCTCACCGTCGCGGCAATGCCGCGTGCTCCCCTGTTCCTTGCCTCATCCGCCTGCAACACTTGCTCCGCCACAATCCGGTCCCACTCGCGACGCGGCTTCTGCGGCGTCCGCCACGCCACCTGCCGCCGCGCCAGAACAGCCTCGTCCACCAGCAGGTTCCGGTATTTCGCGTGCGACGACGGCTATGCCAACACCTCCCCGGTCGGGAAGTTCAAGCCTAACGGTTTTGGGCTTTACGAGATGCTGGGCAACGTCTGGCAGTGGACAGCCGATTGCTACTACAATAGCCATAGTGGTGCACCGAGCGACGGAGCGGCCTGGAAAACCGGGGGTTGTGGCACCCGGGTCCTGCGCGGCGGGTCCTGGAACGTCCTTCCCAGGGATCTCCGCGCCAGCGTCCGCGACTGGGTCGTCGCTGAGGTTCGGGTCAACGATGCCGGTTTCCGCCTTGCCAGAAACTGAACACCTCCTGAATGCTTGCCTCACCGCAGTCCCATGCGCCGCTGGAAGTCACGCAACAATCCAACCAAAGAGGATGCCGAGCTTCTGGGGATCGATCGCTACAGGCTCCGCCGCGTGATCCACCGGCTGAAGGAATATCTCGGCGGCGCGGACAGCATTGAAATCGACATCGACACCGGCGACGTTTACGGACCAGGTGACGAGGAACTTGGAAACCTGCACGACGAGCCTTAAATCCGAGACATGGCAGCGAGCCACACAGCGGACAGCGGCCTGCCTGAGGCGACGCTGTTCATCGGCGGATCGGGGCTGGATCCCGAGAGGGTGACGCACGCGCTCGGCAAGACGCCCTGCCGGATATCCCGCGGCCCGCGGCCCCGCTGGTTCTGGACGACGGCCGGCACGGTCATATCGACGGACGCCGATGACCATCTGCGGGCGGTGCTGGATCTGGCCCAAGCGTTCGAGCGCGAGCGCGCCGCGTTTCCGACCGCCGATCTGCGTGCCTCCCTGTTCCTGCCGGATCAGGGCTCACGTCCCTGCTACTCCGAAGCGCTGGTCGCGAGATTACGCCGGTTTGGACCAGTCACCCTGAATATCTCGCCGGATGAAGAGCCGGTAACGCTGCCGCCTCGGCGGCACCGCGCCGGCAAGCCACGCACCAACACCAGAATTATGCCCGCGACTCCTGGGTGACCGGCGTCAGCCCGAACCGGGCGCCGGTTAGATCGCGCATCACATCGTGCTCAACCTGGGGTGGCTCCTGCACGAGCGACCGGCATAGCGCCGCCCCCTGGAGAACGGCGCCCGTCCCGGCCGCAAGGCGACGGGCGCGATTCCGTTCCGCCGGGGCGCTTGCGAGCGGCACGGGCCGGCCGCGTGGCGCACGCTGCCAAGGGCGAAGCCGCGAGAGGGGCGTATCGGCCTTGGGATCGCGTATCGGTGTTTGGGTATGGTGCGCCCCAAGCATACAGCGCCTGGATGTTCGGAGCGCCCCGTTCGCGTCAGTTCTCGGCAGCGGGCTCGGCGAACTCCACGCCGTCATAAAATTCGGCGAGCGGCACCTCGATGCCGATCTCAGGCATCTCGAGCACCACATCGCCCGACACCACGTGCCCGACCCAGTCCTCGCCAACGCGAGCAAACAGTGTGGCAGCCTGGCGATCCTGCTCCAGCATCACATAGCGCCGGATGGACGGCGTATCGCGATACTCCTGGTTCTTGACAATTCGATCCGTCGTTGCCGTGCCCGGGCTGAGTACCTGGAACACTACCACCGGATCGGTAACGACCGTTGCCCCGCGCGGGATCGGCGTGCAAACCACGAACGCGTCCGGGTAACGGACACTGCCGGCCACGACGACCTTGAGGTGACTGCCATGCGGCCGGCACGGTTTGCCACGCAGCCGAACCGTCAAAGCGGTGATCAGGTTGCGCTGGATCGCCGAATGTTCCGAAGTCCCACCCGTCACCGCGACCGGCTGGAACCCGTCGAATTCGTACCGCTCCTCCTGCCGTTCCTCCCACTTGAAGAAGTCGGCCAGGCTCATCGGTTTGCGCAGCGCGACGTCCATGGCGGCAATCTACCCGCCCGCACGCATCACAGCCAGATCGCACCCCTCGTCCGCCTGCAACACTTGCTCGGCCACGATCCGGTCCCATCCCCGCCGTGGGGTCGGCGGCGCGCGCCACGCCGCCCGTCGCCGCGCCAGCACCGCCTCATCCACCAGCAGATCCAAGCTCCGCCGCGCCACCGACATGCGGATGCGGTCGCCGCTTTCCACCAGAGCCAGAGGTCCGCCCGCGGCAGCCTCCGGCGCGATGTGCAGCACGATGGTGCCGAAAGCGGTGCCGGACATCCGGCAGTCGCTCATGCGCACCATGTCCTTCACCCCGGCGCGCGCCAGTTTCTGCGGGACCGGCAGGTAGCCGGCCTCCGGCATGCCGGCGGGAGTCAGCGGGCCGGCGTTCTTCAGCACCAGGATGTCCTCCGCCGTCACGTCCAGCGCCGGGTCGTCCACCCGGTTCGCCAGGTCCTCCAGCCCGTCGAACACCACGGCCCGCGCTTCGGTCTCGAACAGGGACGGCGTGGCGGCGGAACGTTTCACGATGGCGCCGCGCGGGGCCAGCGAGCCGAACAAGGCCACCAGCCCACCGACCGGCGACACCGGCTCGGCGCGCGCGCGGATGTAGCGGCGATCGACGAATGCAGGTTCGGCCAGGCGCTCGCCCAACGGCAGGCCGGTCACGTCGCGGCAGGCTGTATGCAGCAGGTCGCGCAGTTCCCACAGCAGCGCGGGCATGCCGCCGGCAGCGTGGAAATCCTCCATGTAGCCCTCGCCGGTGGGCTTCAGGTCCACCAGGACCGGCGTCGAGTCGGACAGTTCGTTCAGCCGCCCCAGATCCACGCGGATGCCGCGGCGCCCGGCGATGGCGGTCAGGTGGATCAGCGCATTGGTGGACCCGCCGAGCGCCAGCAGCACGCGCAACGCGTTTTCCACCGAGTCCGGCGTGATGATCTCCGAGGGGCGGATCGGCGCCGTGATCAGCTTCACCGCCAGCGCGCCGGCATCCTCGGCAGCGCGCAGCCGGTCGGCATGCACCGCCGGGATGGAGCCGTGACCCAGCGGCACCATGCCGAGCGCCTCGGCCAGGCACGCCATGGTGGAGGCGGTGCCCATCACGCCGCAGGTGCCGGCGGTGGTGGCCAGGCGGCCCTCGATCTCGCCGATGCGCTCAGCCGAGACGCGGCCGGCGCGGTAGGCGGCCCAGTAGCGGCGGCAATCGGTGCAGGCGGAGAGGCGCTCGCCCTGGAACGGCGTCGCCAGCATGGGGCCGGTGACAAGCTGCACGCAGGGCACATCCGCCGAGGCTGCCGCCATCAGTTGCGCCGGCACGGTCTTGTCGCAGCCGCCGATCAGCACTGCCGCATCCATCGGCTGGGCGAACAACATCGCCTCGGTGTCGAGCGCGGCAAGGTTGCGGTAGTGCATGGAGCATGGGAACAGGGACGGTTCGCACAGCGAAACGGTGGGAAAGGCCAGGGGCAGGCCGCCGGCGGCGAGCACGCCGCGCTTCACCGCTTCGACGAGGTCCGGCACCGTGCGGTGGCAGTTGTTGTAGTCGCTTGCTGTATCGACGATGCCGACCACCGGCCGGTCCAGCATCGCCTGCGAGTAGCCCATGGATTTGGCGAAGGATCGGCGCAGGTACAGGGCGAAGTCGCGATCGCCGTAGTTGGCGGTGTTGCGGGCCAGGCCGTGCTTTGTCTCGGTGCTCATGCGCCGCATGCTAGAGCGGCCCGGGTGCGATGGAAATCGGCGCGTCGGATCAGCGCGCCGGCTCAGCGCGTCGGATCAGACCGAGGCTTCCGGCACCGGGTTGCGATGAGTCCCGGGCAGGCCACCGGCTGCGCCGGCGGCGAACGCGGCATCCACGTCGGCGCGCGGCAAGAACAGACGCACTGTCGTGCCCTGCCCCAGGGCGCTTTCTATCTCGACGCTGCCACCGGATTGGCTGACGACGCCATAGACCTGGCTCAGCCCCAGGCCGGTTCCCTCGCCAACAGCCTTGGTGGTGAAGAACGGCTCGAATGCGTTGCGGCGCACTTCCTCGGTCATGCCCGTGCCGGTATCGCTGACCGACAGAGACACGTAGTCGCCGGGCGGCAAATCCTCGCAGGGGCCGCGGCTGGTGCGCGGCAGGTTCGCCGTCTCGATCGTCAGCACGCCGCCATCCGGCATCGCGTCGCGGGCATTGATCGCCAGGTTCAGGATGACATGCTCTACCTGCACCGGATCGACCAGCGCCGGCCAAAGCTCGCCGTGGAGCGTCGCCCCGATCTGCACATCGCGCCCGACCGTGGATTGCAGCAGCTCGTCCATGCCGCGCACGACGGCATTGAGATCCACCACCGCCGGCGCGAGTTGCTGCTTGCGCGCGAAGGCCAGCAGCCGGTGCACCAGGTCGGCGCCCCGCTCGGCCGATTGCAGGATCAGCGCCAGCCGCCGTTGCAGTGACGGGTTGCCGCCGCCGGCGGTCTCGCGCTCCAGCAGCTCGGCATTGCCGATGATCGTCGAGAGCAGATTCTTGAAGTCGTGGGCGACGCCGGCGGTCAGCCGGCCGATCGCGGCCATCTTCTCCGCCTGGCGCAGCCGTTGTTCCGACTGCTGGCGTGCGGTGACATCGGCGTACAACGTTACGAAACCGCCGCCGGCGATCGGGTTGCGGCGCAGTTCCAGCATGCGGCCGCCCGGACGGAGGCGCAGCATGGTGCCGGTGCTTTCGCCGGACCGAATCAGCGCAATGCGCCGGGCGACTTCGGCCGCGGTGTCCACCGCACCGAATTCACCGGCCTCGGCCTGGGCGCGCAGGATATCTTCCAGCGGCATGCCGACACGCAGGATGTTCCGAGGCACGCCGGTGAAATCGGGAAAGCGCTCGTTCCAGGCAAGCAGGCGCAGATCGGGATCCATCATCATGATCCCATCGCTCATGCCAGAGAGGGCGGCTTCGAGTTGTGCGGTCTTCTCCGCGAGCGACGCACGATCCGCGGCCAATGCCGATTCGTGCAATTGCTCTTGCCGGCCGAGCCGCCACAACGTGACGCCGAGGCTGAGAACAAGCGCGCTGCTTGCACCTGCGATGGCCCAAACGACCTGCCGCCAGGCCATGGGGTCATCCGGATGGGTGCGCAGAACATGGGCCGCGCCAAGCCAGGTGAGGGCCAGCAGAAATGCCAGCGCGAACGCGACAGTCCAGCGCGCGAGGCGCGGCGGCCGCGCAAGCGGGCCCGCCGAAGCGGGCTGCGGGCTGGTTTTGCCCGGGCTTATCCTCGCGATGTAAGCCTCCTATCGGCGTGCGCCGAAGTCCTCAAGAACCCGAAGGCTCTCCTACCCCAACCCCCCGCTGCTGATTTGTTGCGACGCGCGTGGCGTCATTGTTTTGCAGCTATAGGCTTTTCGGTCTGCAGCGCATCATGCCAGCATTCTGCGGCTATCACAATGGCGTGAAGCATTCAGTAAAACGGCGGCAATATTGCGGAATAAAATCGAGCAGGACCGGAGGCTAAAACGCCGCGCAAACCGGCATTGCCGTCATTCCTACCGAAGACTGATGGAATTGCTGCTGGTACGCCTGCCGAATTCTGGCAATGGCGGCCGCACTGGCGGGGTCGTCCGGTACGACCGCCAGCAATACCTTGGTACTTTCATGTATCGTTCTGTTATTGGCAGGGTTGAGCCAGGCGCCGGTGGCGTCGAACACGGTGTAACCGCTTGACAGATTTGGCGTAACCACTCGGACCAGGAAGTCTTCCCAGGCGCTGTCGGTGACCTGGCCTCGGCCGCCCATGCTGCGGCCGAAGGACAATTCGAACGCGGTCATGGGCGCGCCCTGCCCGGGCAGGCAACGTGCCGCCGGCGCCGCCGGCTGTGGCGCGGCGCAGCCGGAGAGCATGGCCGCGAGGCAAAGCGGCACGGGCCAAAGGCGGCGCAGGGACAGGGTGAAGCGCATTGGCGGAGCCGGCTGCATTTTCTGCGAGGGACTGTCGAAGCATGTTGCCCGAATCCAGCCAATTTCGGCAGGATACATGGACTGTGACTCTTATCCATGAGGGAGCCCATGGCCAAACAAGCAGCGACGACAGCCAAGAAGGCAGCCGCTCAGACCACCGTCACGTTGAAGCAGATCGCCGCCGACCTGGCAGAGAAGCACGACATGGCGAAAAAGCAGGCCGAGGCGGTGCTGAACGACATGGTGGCGATGACCACCCGGCACCTGAAGAAAGGCGACCGCATCCGGCTGACCGGACTCGGTATCCTGCAGGTGCGCAAGCGCGCGGCACGCATGGGCCGCAACCCGGCAACCGGCGAGGCGATCAAGATCAAGGCCAGCAAGAAGATCGCGTTCCGGGCGTCGAAGGAGCTGAAAGAGGGGGTCTAAGGGCAGGCGACGGCAGGTTCGCCGTCTGGACGTGCCGCACAGCAATCCGCCTGCCCGGAGCCGGCTTGGCGGCCGGTGGGGTGGGGTAATTTTCCTATAGGTATTTTGTCACTGCGCCTGGCGTTGTCGCGCGCCTGAACCCCCTCCCGGTTGGGAGGGGGTTTTTGCGTTGGCGGATTGCGGGAATCCTTGCACACATGCAGATATCTTTATATGACGGGCGGCACCAACAGGAGCATGCAGGCCATGGCAGCCACCCACGATTACAAGGTGAAGGACATTTCGCTCGCGGACTGGGGGCGCAAGGAGATCGCCATGGCCGAGGACGAGATGCCCGGCCTGATGGCCATCCGCGAGGAGTTTGGTGGCAGCCAGCCGCTGAAGGGCGCTCGCATTGCCGGCTGCCTGCACATGACGATCCAGACCGCCGTGCTGATCGAGACGCTGCAGGCGCTGGGCGCAACGGTGCGGTGGTCGTCGTGCAATATCTTCTCCACCCAGGATCATGCCGCCGCGGCGATCGCCGCCGCCGGCGTGCCTGTGTTCGCCTGGAAGGGCATGAACGAGGAGGAGTTCTGGTGGTGCATCGACCAGACCATTCGCGGTCCGGACGGCTGGACGCCGAACATGATCCTGGATGACGGCGGCGACCTGACACTGCTCATGCACGAGAAATATCCGGAAATGCTGAAGGATGTGCGCGGCATTTCCGAGGAGACCACCACCGGCGTGCACCGCCTGCGCGACATGGCGCGGGACGGCAAGCTGCTGACTCCGGCGATCAACGTGAACGACAGCGTGACGAAATCGAAATTCGACAATCTGTATGGCTGCCGCGAATCGCTGGTGGATGGCATCCGCCGCGGCACCGACGTGATGATGGCCGGCAAGGTCGCGGTGGTGAACGGGTTCGGCGATGTCGGCAAGGGGTCGGCCGCGTCGCTGCGCAATGCCGGCTGCCGGGTGATGGTGACCGAGGTCGATCCGATCTGCGCCTTGCAGGCGGCGATGGAAGGCTATGCCGTCACCACGATGGATGATGCGGCGCCGGTGGGCGATATCTTCGTGACGGCGACCGGCAATGTGGATGTCATCACCCTGGACCACATGCGGCGGATGAAGCACCGCGCCATCGTCTGCAACATTGGCCACTTCGATTCCGAAATACAGATCGAGGCGTTGCGCAATTACAAATGGGAGAACGTGAAGCCGCAGGTGGACGAGGTCGTGTTCCCGGATGGCAAGCGGCTGATCGTTCTGTCGGAAGGGCGGCTGGTGAACCTTGGCAACGCCACGGGTCACCCAAGCTTCGTCATGAGCGCGTCATTCAGCAACCAGGTGCTCGCGCAGATTGAGTTGTTCAACGCGCCGGCGGGAAAATATGAGCGCAAGGTCTATACCCTGCCGAAGCAGCTCGATGAGAAGGTGGCGGCGTTCCACCTGGCAAAGGTCGGCGCGAAGCTGACGAAACTGTCGGACAAGCAGGCCGCATATATCGGCGTAGGCCAGAACGGACCGTTCAAGCACGACCTGTACCGGTACTAGTACATCGAATCCGTGGAACCGCACCGATCGTCCGGTGCCCGAGCGAGCCCCGGGACCAGCCGTCATTGCGAGCGCTGCGAAGCAATCTCCCGGAGAGTACGCAACCTCACTCGCGGGAGATTGCTTCGCTGCGCTCGCAATGACCTGTCCCCCGACAGGAGTCGTTCCTTGGAAACGCTGTACCAGGTCCGCTCGTCACGGCCGGGCCGGAACCGGCTATCTGCCCGTGTGGATCGAGCGTGTCCGTATGACGCGCCCCGATCGAACGTGGGTCGATGGCCGGGTCGAGCCGGGCCATGACGGAGGTGCGGCTACCGCACCCTCGTCACCACCTCGTCGCGGAAGCGGCGCATGTTGTCGATCGTGGCCGCCAGCGTGGAACCGAACAATCCGAAGTCGAAGGCTGAGACGCCAACGTCCGAAAGTGCCCGGATGTCGCCGGCCCAATCCGCCGCGCCGCCGGTGAACAATTTGCGCTCGCCGTTGACGGTGCCTTTGGGCTGGGCTTCGGGGTTGGAGGACACGCGGTACGCCAGCCCAACGTCGGACGGCTTGCGGCCGGCCTTCTCCGTCATCGCACGCAGCTTTGCGACGCCGGCCTGGTAGCGGCTCAGCGTGTCCATCGGGAATTGCGGATTGGTGCCGATCGGATACCACGCATCGCCATAAGCCGCGGTGCGGCGCAGCGCGGGGCCGCTTTCGCCGCCCACCCAGATGGGAATCGGATTCTGCACCGGCTTTGGCGGAAACAGCACATCGGAGAACTTCACGTATTTGCCGTCGAATTTCGGCGTGTCGCTGGTCCACAGCTCCTCGCACACCGCCATCCATTCGTCGGTGACATGGCCGCGGTCGTCGAAGGGCGGGGCGCCGATCGCCTCGAACTCCTCCTTGCACCAGCCGGCGCCGATCCCCAGCGTCAGCCGTCCCTTCGACAGGTAGTCCAGCGTCGCCAGGATCTTCGCCGTCAGCACCGCCGGGCGGTGCGGCACCACCATGACCGAGGTCACGATCCGCAGCTTCGAGGTGGACGCGGCGACGAACGTTGCGGCGGTCAATTGCTCCAGCCGCGGCGCCGCCGCGCCGGAGGGAAATTCGCCACTGTCAGAATAGGGATAGCGCGATGCGATGCTGGTGGGGATCATCACGTGGTCGCTGACCGTGACGTAGTCGAAACCCAGCATCTCTGCCTCGGTGGCGATCCGCACCAGGCTGTCCGGCGCGATCAAGGCACCACTGGTGGGCGCGCTGCATCCGATCTGCATCGATCTCTCCTCCCGCTTGAATTGCGTTGCCGCCCCCGATAGCACACGATGCGCCGGCCGGAGGCAACCGTGCTTCGGCCAGGGGAGAGCCCCAGGGGACATTGATGGATTTCGGCATCCATATCGGCACGCGCGGCTGCATGACCACGCGCGAGGCGATCATGGCGCTGGCGCAGCGGGCCGAGGCGCTGGGCTATGCGTATCTCGGCGTCGCCGACCACCTGATCGTGCCGGTGCAGCCCGATACGCCGTATCCTTATACCAGCGACGGCATCTGGCCCGGCCAGCCCACCGGCGAATGCTTCGATGCGATCGCCACGCTGGCCTTCCTCGCCGGCTGCACGCAACGGATAAAACTGCTGACCTCGGTCATCGTGGTGCCGCACCGTCCGGCGGTGCTGACGGCGAAGCTGCTGCTGACGGCGGACGTGCTGTCGGGCGGGCGCGTGGTAGCCGGCGTCGGTGCCGGCTGGATGCGGGAAGAATTCGCCGCGCTTGGTGCGCCGCCGTTCGAGGAACGCGGCGCCGTCACCGACGAATATATCGAGGCATGGCGGCGTCTGTGGACCCAGGATCGGCCGGAACTTGCCGGCAAATACACGAATTTTCGCAACGTCGTGTTCATGCCGAAGCCGGTGTCGCAGCCGCATCCGCCGATCTGGGTCGGCGGCGAGAGCCCGGCGGCCCTGCGCCGCACCGTGCGTTTTGGCGACGGCTGGTATCCGGTTTCGAACAATCAGAAGATTCCCTTGAACACGCCGGAACGGCTGCGCGCCGGCGTCGCCTCGCTGCATCGCGCGGCGGAGAAGGCCGGCCGCGATCCGGCGACCATCGATATCGGCTATGTCTGGTTCATGCCGCCGAGCTGGACGCCGCGACCCGGCCCCGATGGCGCCCGACAACTGTTCTCGGGCAGCGCCGATGATATGCTGGAAGACGCCGCCGCCTTGCGCGATGCCGGAGCGCGGCACGTGATCGTGTATCTGCAACGGCCGGCGCTGGAACAAACACTCGACATGGCGCAGCGCTTTGCCGACGACGTGGTGCGGAAGGTGACATGACGGATCTAGACACAATCGACCGGATCGAAACCGCGCCGCTGGCGGAGCTGATGGACGCAGCGGCGGCGAAACGCGACGCCGCGTTCGGCCGGCTGATATCATACTCGCGCAAGGTGTTCATTCCGCTGACGAAGCTGTGCCGCGACGTGTGCCATTACTGCACCTTCGCGGAACGCCCGCGCGGCGACCGCCCCGCCTATCTGTCGGCGGAGGATGTCCTTGCCATCGCCCGCGCCGGCGCCGCCGCCGGCTGCACCGAGGCCTTGTTCACCCTCGGCGACAAGCCGGAGCTGCGCTACCACGCCGCGCGCGACTGGCTGGCCGCGCATGGCCATACCACCACCATCGGCTACCTGCGCGAGATGTGCGCGCTGGTGCTGAAGGAAACCTCGCTGCTGCCGCATGTGAATCCGGGCGTGATGACGCGCGACGAAATCGCGTCGCTGCGCGAGGTTTCCGCCAGCATGGGGATCATGCTGGAATCCAGCAGCGAACGCCTGTGCGAACAGGGCCAGGTGCATTACGGCTCGCCCGACAAGCACCCGGCGGCGCGGCTGGAAACCATTGCGCTAGCGGGCGAATTGAACGTTCCGTTCACCACCGGCATCCTGATCGGCATCGGCGAGACCCGCGCGGAGCGGCTGGAGTCGCTGATTGCCATCCGCGACCTGCACGCACGCCATGGTCATATCGGCGAAGTCATCGTGCAGAACTTCCGTGCCAAGCCGAACACCAAGGCCGCCAACGCGCCCGATCCGGATCTGGACGACCTGCTTTGGAGCGTTGCCGCCGCGCGCTTGATCCTGCCGGACGATGTGCACGTGCAGGCGCCGCCCAATTTGTCGCCCGGCGTCTATGAGCAATTGATCCGCGCCGGCATCGATGACTGGGGCGGTGTGTCGCCGGTGACGCCGGACCATGTGAATCCCGAAGCGCCGTGGCCGCACCTGGCAGAACTCGCGCGCAACACCGCGGCGATGGACAAGATCCTGCTGCCGCGCCTGCCGGCGTATCCATCGGCCGTTGCGCAGCCCGATCGCTGGTTCGCTCCGAAGGTTGCCACGCGCATCCGGCAGATGGCGGACGGCGAAGGCTGGGCGCGCGACGACGACTGGGCGCCGGGCATTCCGATCATGCCGCAGCCGAAGCCCGCATTGCTGGACAGCATCGATCCGGCGATCGAGGCCGCCATCGCGAAGGCTTCCGCCGGCCGGCGCCTGGACGAACCCGAAATCATGCGGCTGTTTGGGGCGCGCGATGCCGATTACGACCGCGTCTGCACCGCCGCCGACGAACTGCGCCAGGCGGTCAGCGGCGACGTCGTGCGCTACGTGGTGAACCGCAACATCAACTACACCAACATCTGCTATTATCGTTGCAAGTTCTGTGCGTTCTCCAAAGGCAAGACGCATGAGGCGCTGCGCGGCACGCCCTATGATCTCGACATGGCGGAGATCGTGCGCCGTGCGCAGGAAGCCTGGGACCGCGGCGCCACCGAGGTGTGCCTGCAAGGCGGCATCCATCCGGATTACACCGGTGCCACCTACGTGAATATCTGCAAGGCGATCAAGGCAGCGGTGCCGGGGATGCACGTGCATGCTTTCTCGCCGCTGGAAGTGACGCAGGGCGCGGCGACGCTTGGGCGCTCGCTGCCGGAGTTCCTGGCCGAGTTGAAAGAAGCCGGGCTGGGAACCTTGCCGGGCACGGCAGCGGAAATCCTCGACGACGAGATCCGCGCGATCATCTGCCCGGACAAGATCAACACCGCGCAATGGGTGGCCGTGGCGCGCGCGGCGCATGCGCTGGGGCTGCGCACCACCTCCACCATCATGTACGGCCATGTGGAGGGGCCGCTGAACTGGGCGCGGCATCTGCTGGTGCTGCGCGACCTGCAGGCGGAGACCGGCGGCTTTACCGAGTTCGTCCCCCTGCCCTTCGTGCACATGGAAGCGCCGATGTATCTGCGCGGCATGGCACGCAAGGGGCCGACCTTGCGCGAGGCCGTGCTGATGCATGCCGTCGCGCGCCTGGTACTGCATCCGCTGATCACCAATATCCAGACATCGTGGGTGAAGATGGGGCCGGACGGTGTGGCTTTGTGCCTGAAGGCCGGCGCCAACGACATGGGCGGCACGCTGATGAACGAAAGCATTTCGCGTGCGGCCGGCACGCAGCACGGGCAGGAATTTCCGCCCGAAGCGATGGAGACGTTGATCGGCGGCCTGGGCCGCGTGCCGGTGCAGAGGGATACGCTGTACCGTCCGGTGTCCAACGACCGCCGCGTGTCGTCGTTCGGCGCGGCGGAACTCGCGCCGGTCGTGCAGACGCCGCCGCGCAAGGTGCTGGCGGCAGAATAGCCTGCCGCGATCCGTAAACCCCCGTACGCGCTGATCCGAATTTTCCTGGGGCGGCCAACGTGGTTGCCTGATCCGCGTGGCGGCAGGGCGGTCTCTGCCGGGCCGGCGACAGGAGATGGGCCATGATGCGAGCAAACCCGGGCAATGGCATCGTTGGACGCATGCGTCAGCAGACGATAACCGCTGCCGCACAGCGGCTGCTGCGCAATCGTCCATGTGCCAAGATGGGCCGGGCGCGTCCGCACGCGACCAACAACGTGATCGCCAGCTTCGGCATGGTGGTCGGCCTGCTGATGGTGTGGGCGCTGACAGTCAGCATGTGAACCGAAGGAGTCCCGACATGGATATGCTGACGCTTGCCCGCACGGCGGAATTTCTACCCGGCACCGATCGTCCCGGGCGCCGCCATCGTCCTGACCTGACGATCGCCGAGTTCCTGCAACTGGGATTGTTCCGCGTAGCCTATTTGACGGCGGCCCAGGACGAAGACGGCATGGCCGGCGTCGTCATCCACGGGGCCGACGGCATGACCGTTACGGCGGTTGATTCGGAAGAACATGCGGAGGAACTGGCGGAGCAACTGGGGCTGGTTCTGGTCGCGGTGCACTGAGGCGCAGGGACTGTGGCGTTGCGAGACGCGTTTTAGCGTCGTTGCGCGGGGGGCTCTGCGTCGTTGCGAGTTGACCACCGGCGTGATGGCCGACCACCCTGGATGAAACGTCGTAGCGCCGAGCTTGCTCGTCATGGCCGGGCTTGACCCGGCCATCTGCGCAAGATCGATCGGGTCGCGTTGCACAAGCCGTGCCCGATCAGTGCGGGACGATGGCCGGGTCAAGCCCGGCCATGACGGGTTGTTTTTTTTGTCATACCAGACCGCCAAATGGCTGACTCGTGGCTGCCGCCCGCATGTCATTGCGAGGAGCGAAGCGACGAAGCAACCTCGGTCGCGCGGCGCTCGGACGAGCGTGCGCCG
>Ga0335075_10008649_pt1 | contig 15588 bp, 11 predicted proteins | sample Lox_Sample_24_FD_206723 | JGI IMG/M metagenome (GOLD analysis project Ga0335075, IMG submission 206723) | Soil microbial communities from Loxahatchee National Wildlife Refuge, Florida, United States - Lox_Sample_2.4 | ecosystem: Environmental > Terrestrial > Soil > Wetlands | place: USA... | reverse complement strand
GCCGCGTAGGTTTCCGCGTTGGACTCGACGTCCATGTCCAGCCGGGTCACCCCCAGCGTCTGCACCACCTGCTCGTAGACGGCCGCGATCTGCGGCACGCTCGTGCACGAGTCGGCGATCTCGGTCCCGTGATCGTGCGAGCCGAATGTGTCGGCGCTGTAACCGCCGAAGGACGGGATGACGTCTCCGCCCAGCTTGCGCAGGTTCGCGATGTCGGCGTTGTAATAGGTCAGCGGCTGGCTGGCCGCGCTGTTCCAGTCCACCGCGCAGGACTTGGTTCCCTTGGACTGAAGGAACGCGATCGTCATGAACCGCGCGCTTGATGCCTTGGCCGTCGCGGTAATGCTGGGCGTGTGGGGAGCGAGGTAGGACTCGTAATACGGGGCGTACAGGCGCGACGGCAGAGGCCGCAGCCCGGACGAGTGGTGCGCCGGTGCCGCCGACACCGCCGCTGGCGCGCTGGCCAGCAAGGCGATCGCCGCGGTCGCGACCATGGCCAGCCGGAATCGAGGTTGCATGGCATCTCCTGACGGCCCTCCCGGCTGACCGGGCCGGCGGGCCCTGCGAATGCGGGTGCAACGTGGTCGGCTCTAGTTTATTAGGAAAGTTTCCTAATGTTCAGGGCAGGCGGCGAAATAGTGCAAGGACATCGCGCGAGCGCTGGCCGTGGCGGCTGCGGCCATGGCCGGCCGGTGGCCGGCCGCCAGCGGCGGCCGGGCGCAAGGCATCATCCCGCCTCGGTCTGAAGCATCTCGGCAACCGGTCGCCGCAGGCCGATCCGGGCCGGAACGCTGGTGAGCGCGGCCACGGCGAGCACGGTTCCGAGCACCGCGGCGACCAGCCAGAGCACTGGAGGCAAGCCAGTCAGGTGATGGCCCGCGACCTTGAACAGGCCGATGCCGAGCGGGAGGCCCAGGATCGCGCCGGGCAGCGCCGGGATGACCTGAGCCATGACCAGCCCGGCCCGGACTTGCTGCGGGGTTGCACCCAGCGCGAGCGTCACCGCGGAGGCGCGTCTGGCGTCGAGGACCGTGGCCAGGGCGGTGAAGATGGCAGTGAGCGCGGCCAGGGCGACCAGCGAGATCGTGATGGCGGTCAGCACCTGCTCCGCCCGGGGGACATCCGGGTTGACAAGGCCGCCCGTCCGGAGGTGAGAGAGCTTGTTGTCCACGGCGGCGTGGATGGCGAGCGCGGCGACCAGGCCCATGACGGCGACGGCGATGCTCGCCGCGCTGAAGAACGCGCGCCGTGGCCGGCGGGCGACCAGGCGCAGCCCCAGCAGCGCCGGCACGGGCAGCCTCCGTGACAGCCGGATCAGCCGATCCCGCCGCTTCGGCCGGCGGGGCGCGTCGGCGAGCGCGTTGACCGTGCTCATCCGCGCGGCCCGGATCGCGGGAACGAGCGTCGATGCGAGCGCCACGGCAAGCGCCATGCCGAGGGCAATGACGACCATGGCCAGTGTGAGCGGCGGCGCTCCCGGAGTACCGACCAGGTCGGCCTCTGGCTTGGCGAGGAGCGGGGCCGCACGCCAGCCAGCCAGCAGGCCGGCCAAGGCCGCGACCAGCGCCAGGAACAGGTTCTCGGCCAGGAAGCTCGCCGCGACCAGGCCTGGCGTCCCGCCGGTGGCCTTCAGCAGTCCGACCCGCCGGGTGCCTTCCGCCAGGCGGCCACCGACGAGGACGGCCACGCTCGCGAGTGCCAGCACGCCGAGCAGCGTGGCGCCAGTAAAGAGGAAGGCCTGGTCGGTGCGCAGGAAGCTGGCGTCGCCGTAGGCGATTACGGTCCATGAGGTGAGGGACGGCTTCGTGTCGCCAGCGGGGGCGAAGGGCTTGACGCCGTAGGCGTTCACGAACGAGCTGACCGCGCGGGGCGACGCGTCGGACAGCTTGAGGTTCGAGATGTACGACAGTGGGTCCGCCTTGGTGGCGAGGCTGCGCGCCACCGCTTCGGTGGCCCAGATCAGACTCGAACCCGGGAAGCCACCGAACGCCGCCGTGACGGCGAAGCCGACCACCCGGAAGGGGTGACCGTTGAGCGTGATCGTCTGGCCGAGACGCAGGTTCGCCGCCTCGGCAAAGGACCGCTCGACCACCACGCCCCCCAGCCGGATCCAGGTCCCGTCGGTCACCTTGGGCTGGTCGACCGCCGCCACGCCAGGCTCACGTCCTTCGACCTGCACCGAGGTAACGAGGTCAGTGCTGCGCGTGACGGGACCAACCGGGCCGATGCCGCCCACAATCGGATAGGGGCCGCTGTGGGCCGCCACCCCCTTAGCGTGGTTCAGCGCCACAAGCGCGGCGAGGTCCGCCGGCGACGTCACGCCGGTGTAGGGGTCATTTCCACTCTGGGCCACGACGTCCGGGCCCTTGGTCGCGGCCATGGTCTGCTGGTAGGGGTTGGTGTTCACGCCGTTCAGCGCGAAGGCCATGGTCAGCGTGGCGGTCGCGACCGCGATCGCGACAACGAGCAGAAGCGCCTGGGCGACGTGGCGCCGGATGTCCTGCCGGGCCAGACGAAAGAGCAGCAGGGCGCGCCCCTTCACCCGGCCCGCGCGGCGCGCGCGTCGCGGCTGGTTCATGACGTTCTCCTTTGATCTCACCCGAGGTGCTCCCATTGCGCGAAGGTGCTGAGGTTCCCCCGTGAACCGCCGGTCAGCCGCGTCTCGTCGACAAACGCTCCGTCGCGCATCGAGATCAGGCGGTCCGCGGCCGTCGCGATCCGCTCGTCGTGGGTGACGATCACCAGGGTCAGGCCCTGGGCGTGCAAGTCAGCCAGCAGCGAAAGCACGTCGAACGCCGAAGCACTGTCCAGGTTGCCGGTCGGCTCGTCCGCCAGCACGATTGCCGGATCGTTCACGAGTGCTCGCGCGATCGCGACGCGCTGGCGCTGGCCACCGGACAGCATGGAGGGAAGGTGCCGGGCGCGATCGGCCAGGCCGACCTGTTCGAGGCGTGTCGTGGCCCGCGCACGAGCCTCGTTTGGCGCATGACCCGCCAGCAGCGCGGGCAGCTCGACGTTCTCCTGCGCGGTGAGCTCGTCCATCAGCTCGAACGCCTGGAAGACGAATCCGATCTCGTCACGGCGAAGATGGGCGAGGGCGCGTTCGGACAGCTTGTCGAGGCGTTGTCCCGCGACCGACAGCTGGCCGGCGCTCGGACGGTCGAGTCCGCCGACCAGGTGGAGCAGTGTCGATTTGCCGCAGCCGCTCGGGCCCATCACCGCCACGGCCTCGCCGCGATCGACGTCGAGGTCGATGCTGTCGAGCGCACGCACCAGCCCCTCGCCGCTGCCGTAGTCCTTTCGCAAGCCCTTGGCGTGCACTACCGCGGTGGGCGAGTCGTTCATTTCCGGGTACTCCGTTTCGTCCAGGCGATCTCGCAGGCATGCAGCCAGCGCAGGTCGGCTTGCAGGCGAAGCACGATGCCTTCCAGGAGCAGTGCCGCGTCGGAATCCTTTTCCTCTTCCATCACCGCGAGCCCAACTTCCCGCAGCCGCCGCAGCAGGTCGCGACGCTGCGCGTCGATGAGGCTGATCGGGTCGGCGAGCCCGCCCTGCGCGGCGGCGATGAGCTTCATGTGGAACTCGGCCAGGTCGGGCCGCGGCCAGCTCACGTCCGACATCCATTCCGTCACCCGCTCCTGGCCGGCCGCGGTCAGGCAGTACACCTTGCGATCGGAGCGCTGGGCGGGCGCGTCGAGGCGCGCAACGAAGCCCCCCTTTTCCAGCCGCGCCAGCGTGACGTACATCTGGGCTTCGTTGATCCCTTCCGCCACCGGCCCAAGAGCCTGAGCCAGACGAACTCGCAGCTCATACCCGTGGGACGGCTCCTTCGCCAGCATGGAAAGCACGACTTCCTGCTGCACGTTCCCACCTCCCTTAACGGTTAAGTAACCTAAACCGTTAAGGGTAGGGGCGTCAAGCTCGTTCTCGGTCGTGGCGAGAACGGCCCGGTGACACAATGAGACCGGGCATCCGGAAACGTGTGGCTGGTCGCCGTGCGTCCGCCTGGTCAGGCAAGGGAGCGATTGTGAACGGCACGGCCTTGGTCCGCGCACCCAGCAGCAGGCTGGCCGAGGGCATCGTCACCCACATCAAGCGGACCCCGGTGGACGTGGCCCTGGCCCGGGACCAGCACGCGTCGTACGCCCGTGCGCTGGCGGCCAGTGACTGGGGGATCCAGCAGGTGCCGGTCGCTGAGGACTGCCCGGACTCGGTGTTCATCGAAGACGCCGTGGTGGTCTGCGAGGACCTGGCGGTGCTGGCCCGCCCGGGCGCGCCGGCCCGGCGGGCCGAGGTGGCCGGCGTCGCCGCGGTTGCCGGGCCGCTCGGGCTGCGCACCGCCGGGATCGAGGAGCCCGGGACTCTCGACGGCGGCGATGTGCTGCAGGTCGGCCCCACCGTGTACGTCGGGCGCGGCGGGCGGACCAACGGCGAGGGCATCCGCCAGCTGCGCGCGCTGCTGGCTCCGCTGGGCCGCACCGTGATCGCCGTGCCGCTGGCCGGCGTGCTGCACCTCAAGTCCGCGGTGACCGCGCTGCCCGACGGCACGTTCCTGCTGCTGCCGCGGCTTGTGCCGGCCGAGCTGTTCCCGGCGGTCCGCCCGGTGGACGAGGAAAGCGGCTGCCATGTCGTCCCGCTCGGCGCCGACCGGGTGCTGATCGCCGCGTCCGCTCCCCGCACCGCCGAGCTCCTGAACGACATCGGCTTTGCCCCAGTCGTGGTGGACATCGGCGAGTTCGAGAAGCTCGAAGGCTGCGTCACCTGCCTGAGCGTGCTGCTGATCGGACGTTAGCGCCAGACCGGCTTGCTCACACAAGCATCACTGCTCAGACCCTTTTATTGCCCGTGGGCCCACGGAACCAGGCCGTAGTGCTCTCTCAGCGGCCCGTGGGGGCCGCTATCGATCACATAGCCGGGAGGCCTGGTGATCAGATCTTCTGAGCAGGCGTAACTGTCCGCCAGGACTGTGGGAGTCCCGGACGGAGCGCAGGTCGTGGCCGTGCACGAGCGGTCCGCCGGGAAGTACCGCGAGTTCCTGGTTCTGGACCATTACCTGGAGGTGCTGAAGCACAAGCCCGGTGCGATGCCGGGCGCGACCGCGCTGGCGCAGGCCCGCGCGTCGGGCGGGTTCACCGCCAGCCATCAGCGATACTGGGACGCTGCCCGCTGCTCCCGCGGGGACAAAGATGGCACCCGGGCGCTGACCGAGGTGCTGCTCGGCCGACGCTGCCCGGCTCGCTGACATTGCCGTCCGGAAGCGGCAGACGCACCTGGCCTACCTGGCCGAGATCCTGGCCGCCGAGATCGACGATCGCACCGGCCGACGCCGGACCCGCCGCATCGCCGAAGCCCGGTTCCCCCGCATCAAGCGGCACGTCGCACCGCAAGCCGCTGAGCCGGCGCCGGGTGCGGGGACGCTGATCTCATGGCCAGCCCGGCAGAACCTCAGCCATGACCTGGCCTCCCCCGGGGAGGTTGGGCTGGTGAGCCCAGTCGCGCCTTGCCTTGTCTTCGTGCTGACCAGCCGGGCATCCCGCGGGCCGGTGACCCGTCCCCGGAACCGCCCGGCGGGCCTGTTCGCGTGACCTGTGTATGGCCCACCCGAGCCGGGAAACAGGCGGGTCTTTGCGCGATGCCGGGCGCTGGCGGGTAACCGGGGGACGTCAGACTGACACTTACTAGGGTGGACAACTGCGACGGTGACCTGGTCCGGCGGGCCCGTGCCGGCGACGCTAACGCGTTCGCGCTGCTGATTGAGCGGCGCTCTGGGCCGGCGCGGGCTCTTGCGGCACGGCTGGGTGCGCATCCCGACGACGTGGACGACATCGTGCAGGAGGCTTTCCTGCAGGCGTTCGCGAGCCTGGACCGGCTGCGCGACCCGGACCGGTTCGGCGCCTGGCTGGCTGGCATCGTCCGCAACGTATCCCGTGCCGCGGCCCGGCAGGACCCGCTGACGCTGCTCGCTGACTGGCCCGAAAATCTCCATCCGGTCTCAGGGCAGGGCCTGCCTTCCGCCGAGAATCTGGACCGCGCCGAGGTGCTGCGCGCCGCGATCGCGGGCCTGCCCGGCGGGCAGCGGCGCGCCGTCGAGCTTTACTACTTCGCCGACCTGCCCGCCGGGCAGATCGGCCCGTCGCCGGCAGCGGCCAAGGCCAGCCTGCACAAAGCGCGCCGGCGGCTGCGCGAGCAGATTACCGCCCGCCGCCCCGACCTCATCCCGGCGGTATCACGGAGGATAACTATGACCACCATCCGCATCGCGCACCTGGTGCCGCACTCCCGCACGCAGCCGGACGGCACCACCCATGCCACCCGCATCCTTGTCGTCCTTGCCGATGATCCCGGCCGCCGGGCGATGAGCCTGTGGCTGCCCGCCCGGCACGGCCAAATGCTGTCACGGGTCCTGGGCCGGCGGGCCAGCGGCGCCGGGCCGCCGGAGCGCCAGGCACCACCTGGAGACCCGGTCCTGGAGTTCACCTCCGAGGACCTGGCCGTCAGGCTGCTCAGCGCGGCCGGCGCCGCCGTGACCGGGGCGGACATCGACGAACTGGGGCCGGGTGTGCTCGCGGCGAAGATCGCGGTGACCGGCCCGGCGGGCACCCGGCAGGTCACCATGCCCCCCGCCTTCGGCCTGGCCCTGGCCATCGCACAGAAAGCGCCGGTCCGGGTGGCCGATGCCCTGATGGACAAGCTAGCCGTCCCGGTCACCGGCGATGAGTTGCCCTGGCTCGCCCGCCGGCCGCCCGGCTCCAGGCCGGACCGCACACCCGGGCCGCGGAACCTGGCCTTCGCCGACGGCCTGGACGGCTGGGACATCGGCGGCCGGTCCCGCGGCGAGGTCGCCGGGGCGTACTGGGACTACTACACGGTTGCCGCGGCAGACGCGACCGCGACCCTGTCCGCGAAGGTCCCGCAGCCTCGCGGGAACGTCTTCCTGGGCCAGGCGTGGATCGCCGGCGATGACTGCGGTGCCACGGTGACCTTGCGCGCCGAGATAAGCGCCCAGGACGTGGCCGGCCAGGCCAAACTGAGCCTGTTCACCGCGGCCAGGCCCGAAGAACCCGTGAGCCGGGAACCGGAGCACGGCCAGCGGGGCCCCGTCCCAAAACTCGTGCGCCAGCGCCGGGACGCCGACACGAAGACCATCGCCGGCAGCACCGACTGGACCAGGTACGAGCTTGCCGCTGAGGTACCCGCTGACGCCGAGGAGATAGGGTTCGACCTCACCCTGGCCGGACCCGGCAAGGTCGGGCTCCGCCACGTGGAACTGATCCGCGCCGGCTGCCCGGAGCCAGGCTAAGTTAGCCACCAACTCCACGCTGCCGGTGAATCGGCCGGGAGCCGGTGGCTGCTCGCTGCCGTGGTCGCATGGGCACCCCTGCCGGGCTTGATATCGCTGCGGGCCTGGTCCGGGGCCTGCTGCGTGATCAGCCCCGCGACCCTGGCCGACCGACTCGGATTCAGGCGGGTTGAGTTCGGTCAGTTTGGTTGGTTGCCGACGGTGCGGGGAGTTCCCGGTTCCGCAGGACGGGGGCTAGCAGGAATGCGCCGGTGGCGACCCAGCTGCTCAGTGTGATCCACAGGGCCGTTCGCAGGCCGAGCCAGCTGGCCAGCGACCCGGCGAGCAGTGCGCCGGCGGGATTGGCGCCGTAGGCCAGGAAGCGCATTGTCGCGACCACGCGGCCGAGCAGTTCCGGGGGGCAGGCGGCCTGGCGGAAGCTGCCGAGGATCACCGCCCCGGCTGCGAGCGCGCTCGATGCGATGGGGAAGCCGGCCAGGAAGAACAGCGTGTGCCACCCGCGGCCTGCCAGGGGAATGAGCAGCGCGAACGGCATGCCGGCGAACGCGGTAACACGCAGAGCCCCCGCGCTTCCGTAACGCTCGGCCAGGCACCGGGTGGCCAGCGCTCCGAGGACGCCCCCGATGCCGCCTGCCGCGAGCAGCAGTCCCGCAGTGGCCGGTGTAAGGCCAGCGGACCGGACAAGGTAAACGACGGCCAGTGCGGAGAAGCCTGCCAGGAAGAGATTCACGGCGGCGGCCCAGATGGTCAGCAGCCGCAAGGCGGAATCGCCAGCCACGTAGCGCACGCCCTCGGCGATAGTCACGCGGATCGGCCGGCGCGGATTGCGCTGCGGCTGGTGCAGCCCGGCGCGCCGGATGGACAGCAGGCATACCGCGGACACCAGGAAGCTCACGGCGTTTGCGGCCAGCGCGGCAGAGGCGCCTGCGGCTCCGGCAACCAGCCCGGCGAGTCCCGGCCCGGCGATGGCGCAGGCGGACAGGCTCGCCTGCAGCTTGGCGTTGCCTTCCATCAGATCGGCCGGTCCGACCAGCGCCGGGAGGAACACCTGGTAGGCCGTCGTGAAGATCACGTTCGCGGCGCCGGCCAGCAGCGCGACGGCCAGGGCCTGCGGCACGGTCAGCACGCCGAGCCGGGCAGCAGCAGGAAGGCTCGCGTACAGAATGGCGGCTGCCAGATCGCAGGCCACCATCAGGCGGCGCGCGTGCACCTGGTCTGCCCACGTACCGGCTGGCAGGCCGATCAGCAGCCACGGCAGCCAGGCGGCGGCGGCGAGCGCGGACACGGCGAAGGTGCTCGCGTGCAGGGTTACGACAGCCAGCAGCGGCATCGCCATCACGGCCATGGCGTTGCCGAGCTGGCTGACCGTCTCCCCGGTCCACAGCAGCCGGAACTCACGGTGCCACAGCAGGCCGCCCAACCGGCGCCTGGCACAAGCGCGGGCCGCTGCGGATGGCGGGCAGGGATCTGCCGGGGATTGCCGGGGGTGGCCTGGATCTGTCACAGCAGGGCAGCTTGCCCGGTTGCCGCCCAGGCGCCTAGAGTTTCGGCGGGAGCCGAAACATGGGAGTGTGGCTGGTCAGCGCTGACGTGCTGGCAGCGAGCCGGTTCGTCACCTCACCGCTGATCGAGACCGTCAACGCGCTGGGCGTGCTGGCGGCCCGGAACCCCCAGCCGTGGGAACGGGACTGGCTGGCACGGCATAGCCAGGCGTTCCGGGCCCGGGTCAAGACCGATCCATTCAGCGCGGCGCTGGCCGGGAGCGTGCAGGCGGGCTCGTGGCTGCCGGTTGACCTCAGCGCACCCCCGCGCCCCGGCGATGTCACGTTCGAGCAGGAACTGGCCAGGCTGCGGGCCGTCGCGCCGCAGACAGCCAAGTTCGACCTGGCCCAGTGCGCCGGGGGACGGCTTCCGGACGTGCTCGACATCAGCGACCCGGCCGGCGCCTTCGCCGACCTGCTGCAGTGGACGTGGGACCTTGCCGTCCGGGCGGACTGGCCGCGGCGGAAACGCAAGTACGAGGCCGACATCGTCAGCCGCACCACCGTGCTCAGCCAGTGCGGCTGGGCTGCCGCCATCGGCGGGCTCACGCCAGATGTCCGCTGGCTCGGCGACGGGCAGCTGCAGATCAGCGTCCGGGACCGTCCGCCCCTCGACCTGGGCCGTGCCGAACTTGTCTTCATCCCCAGCAGCTTGCGGACGGGGCGCGTCGCCTGGGAACTTCCAGCCAGGTTCGCGGTGATCTACCCGGCGGCTGGAATGCTCGCCGATCCTGCCGCGCGCACGGCGCCGCAACCACTGCGCCGGCTGCTCGGGCCGACCAGGGCAGAGATCCTGCTGCTGCTCGGCAAGCCGATCAGCACCACGCAGCTAGCGGCCGTCACCGGTCTTGCGCTCGGCACCATCGGGGACCACCTGCGCATACTGCTGGACGCGGGGCTGGCTGAACGTCACCGGTCCGGCGCGCACGTCCTTTACCACAGAACGCCGGCCGGCCACCAGCTGCTCGGCCATATGGACCCGGCGGGACCAGCAAGCCAGCCCCTCGCGCCCGGTGACATAACCAGGAGCGCTCCCGTGACAACCTGCTGTGGGACTGGCCGGGTGAAGTAAGCCCCGGTGCCGGGAATCTGTCAGGGCCGTCTGTGAAGACCTCCACTCGCACAGCCCTGGGCCGGTTACGGTCCCCCTTGTTTCTGAGGCGTTGCTGTCGGCTGTTGCCGGGTTGGTGGCCGTTTATTTACAGGCGGTGGCTGGACGTGGTGCAGTGTGGCACGTGACCGGGGTGCCTGGTGGAGCTGATGATGCTGCCGGGCTTCGTTATGGCGCAAGCGCCACGCTGCCCGGGCTCACTTGATCACAGAAGCTATGCCACGCCGCCCTGCCAGTGCAGGACGGCGTGGCATCACTGCTCAGGCCACGATCATGGATCTGCGAGGTTGCCGTACACGGTCTGCGTAAACTCCTTCCCGCTGACCGTGAGGTTGAGCACGACATCGATCTGCCACGGCCCGGGCACCGGGTCAAGGGTGTACAGGTCGGCGGTGGCGACGGACTTGCCGTCGACCTTCGTCGGTGTCGTGGCGGTGGCGACGAGGTCGCCGCTCGGGTTCACGAGATAGAAGGTGTATCCGTTGTCGGCGCTGGCGTCAGGGCTGCGGAACTTGACGCTGAGGTACTTCCGCCCCGCTGGCACGTTGATCTCGTAGGTGTTGATCTGCCCGACATCCCGGCCCACCGTGCTCGTGATGAGGGTCTGGAACGATCCCCCACTGGCCGGGATGAAGGTGCGGCGGGCCACGGGCAGCGACGTCCGGGCGCCGTCGTCGGCGGAGAACTGCACCGACTCGGGATGGTCACCGGGCTGGCTGGGCATCGTGATGCTCAGCGGGATCGTCACGGTGGAGTGGCCCGGGATCGTCACCGGAGCGGAAGCGGGCGCGGTGAGGTAGTCCTGACCGGAGACCTTGAACTGCATGGGACCGCGGTAGGTGCCCGGCGGCTCCGGCCCCTGCGCGGGATCCACGTCCAGGCCCGACCACAGGATCCTGGCCGTCCACGTCCCGGGCTCCGGGTCAGACACGGTGACGTGCTGGATGTTGGGCACGCCCCCGTTGTTGATGGACCCGTAGTCGTGGTTTCCGTAGGGGTCGTCATAGGACTCCTGGGTAAGGGCGCCCTGCGGGTTGAACAGCTGAACCTGCAAGATGTTGCTGTTGGTCGGGTCGGGCCAGATCATGTCCGCGTCCAGCAGGTCCAGGCCGGGCGGCACCTTGAAGCTGATCGACTTGGCCGCCGTGGCTCCCTCGGGGGGGATCGGCGTGCCCGGGCTCGGGGCGCTGATCTGCTCGGTCACCACGTTGCCGATCTGGTGCTCGGGGCCAATCCACCGGTAGGTCCCGGACACTGTGGTGGGCGAGCGGCTGGTGTTGTAAACGCTGACGCTCTGGTCGCTCGCCGAGCCAGCGCTGCCGGCCAGGTCGAGCTGCCAGGGCGAGACGACCAGGCCCGGGGAATTTCCAGGGCCGGTGGTGTTGGTCGTGCCCGGCATCTGCTGGGCCGCCCTGACCGCGGCGTAGACGTTGAGCAGGCCGGCTCCCTGCTGGTCGGCCGGGCTGCCGAGGTCGGTGGCGGTGCTGGTCAAGATCTCCTGGACGACCTCGGGCGTGGGGCTGGCCCCGAGATGGGTGTCGCGGTAGGCCTGGATCACGTCGGCGGCGGCCCCGGCGATCAGGGGTGCCGCCTCGCTGGTGCCCCGCATGGCTTCGGTCGGGTAGTTGGGCGGGCAGCCGCCGACGTTATCGGCACAGGCCGCCTCTCCCCCATACCAGCCAGGGGCGACCAGGTTGACCACCTTGCCGGTGGGCGCCGTGCCTCCCGAGGAGAGCGCGGCCATCTGGTTGCTCACGTACTTGTGATAACCGTCGTTCATGGCGACCAGGCGGAAGTTGTCCACCGCCCCGGCCGCGATCACCATGGGATCGTCGGACGCGGAGATAACGGTGCCAGAGGCGCCGCTGTCACCGGAGGACTCCACCACCGTCACCCCGGCCTCAACCGCCGCCTCGTCGGCCTGGGCGAGGAGGTTGCCGAAGGAGTTCGGCGGCACCGAGTTGAGGCCGAACGACTCGGAGATCACGTCGGCGTGCACCAGGGAGACGACACGGTCGATCCCGGCGATAACCTTCGACAGCGCGAGGATCGGGGTGTCGATCTCGGTCAGGTCGACGAGCGAGGCACCGGGGGCGTCGCCCTTGATGTAGAAGCTGCAGCCCGCCGGCACCGGCGAGTACGGCAGCGCCTTGGAGTACTGGTAGACGACGGTGCCCTGGGCAGCCATGGACGAGGCGTCCCCATAGGTCTCGGCGTTCCCGTCGTTGGCCTTGTAGTTGGGGGCGTCGATGATCACGTGGGTGCCATTGGCCCGGGTGAAGTTGGGGTTCCCGGCCAGCTCGTTCAGGCCCTGATTTGCGATGATCACGCCCTGGCCAGTGGCGATCGAGTTGGCCATGCCACCGGAGAACGGATTGCCGTTGGAGGCGTGGACATCGGCCACCGCCTCCGGCTCTTGCAGCGGCTGGGAGGGACCAGCCGGGTTGAAGGGGCAGGTCGTCGCCTGGGCAGTGGTGGATCGATGCGGGGCCGGCACGGCGCTCGTGAGCGGAGAGGGCGCCGAGCCCGGCGGCTGCATGTCAACGGGCACATCGGGCACGATCTCGGCCACCGCCAGGTTGCTGCGCAGCCGGCTCACCTCGGCCGCCGATACGTGGGCGGCGACGGCGCTGGGCGCCACGAGCTGGGTCACCTCGGTGCCGCCGCTCGCCTTGATGCTCGACACGATCGAGCGCTGGTCGGCGTCTGCTGCGGCCGTGCGCTGGGCCGCCTGGGTCCTCAGGTTGAGATTGGCGTGCTGATCCTTCAGCACAACGATGACCGCGCCTCCCGAACTGGCCCGTCCCAGAACCGGTGCGAGGGATGTTCCTCCGCCCGAAGCGGCCGCGGCCGGTGGCAGCCAGGTGGCTCCCGTGATGGCCAGGCCGAGGCCGGCGGCGAGCACCGTGCCAACCGTTAAGAGGCGATGCCGACTCACCAATACCTCCCAAAATTGTTTAACTCGGCAGAAACCATTGTTGATTCTGCGCCTGGTGATAATGGGAAGTCAAACATTTGCTTCAGGGATCATCCGCCGGCCGGCGCCGGCCCGCCCGTGTCAGCCCGACGGTGTCAGCCGGCTATCTCGGTGGCGCAGCGGTAGCCGCTGCGCAGCCCGCCCTCGATGTAGCCCTGGAAGTTGACCGACGTTTGCTCACCCGCGAAGTGCAGGTTCCCCTCGCGCTGGCCCTGGATGCCGTTGAACCCGGTGTACTGGCCGGGCTTGAGGTAGGAGTAGGCGCCGAGGATGTGCGGGTCGCCGGGCGACCAGACGTAGTAGCCCAGCCCGTTCCAGGCCTGGCTCACCCCGGGGAAAAGCTGGTCGAAGCCGTCGAGATAGGCCCGCGTCATGTCGGCCGGGGGCCGGCCCAGGCAGCCCGGAAGCCGGTAGCGGGAACCCCAGCCCGCGCCGACGGCGCCGCCCGGCAGGGCGACCAGGATGCCCGCCTTCCCCGGCTGGTAGGTGGTCGGATCCCAGCCGCCCTGCACGACCCCGCCGCAGTAACAGTTGCCCGTCGTGTGCTCGGCGTTCCACACCCGCGAGCTGAACTGCAGGAAGAACTTGGAGTTGGTACCCAGCGGCTCGGTCTCGATGGCCCGCCGGTGCAGCGGGGAGATCGGGATCCGGCCGAGGTCGACCAGGCGCAGCGTGGTGAACGGCATCGCCAGGACGACGTGATCGGCCGGGACGTGCTTGGTGGACGTCCCGGACTGGAACGTGCACACGTAGCCGTGGCCGGCCGGCCGCACCGCGACCAGCCGCTGGCCCAGGTGCAGCAGCCTACTGCCGGGCAGCCGTTCCAGCAGCCCGGTGATGAGCTGGTCGTTCCCGCCATGGATGTGCCACTTCTCGTCCCCGCCGCCCAGCGCCGGGGTGCCGCGCGGCTGGGCGCCGCTGCGCGTGCTGGAATCCTGGCCCAGCAGGTAGACCAGGTTGAGCGCCGACTCCTCGTCGGCTGGACCGCCGTACTCATCCAGCACGGCGGAGACGCACAGCGCGCCGAAGTCGGACCCGACCCCGCCGGGGATGTAACGGTCGATCCACTCCGTGACCGACATCTGGTCGAACCGCAGGCCGCCCTCGTTGTGGTGGTTGTACAGCTGCGGCCACGGCGCCACGGTGAACGCGGCGTGATGGAACAGCTTCCACGCCCACTCGTGCCAGTCCCGGTTGAGCGCTGCCTGCGGCCACCGGTGGTCGTGGAAACGCATCGTCTCCCGCAGCCGGTGCGCTGGGCGTGGGCCGACACCGCCTGCGCCCGCCGGATCGCCGCCGCGGCCCCGCTCGCTCCCCAGGTCCGCACGACGGCCACCTCCCTGCGCCCATAGTGCCCGCGGACTCCCGCCGCGGCTAGCCCGGAATGCGGGGCAGCCGGTCTGCCCGCCAGCACCACGATCTCATCGGCATCCTGACCATTTCCGTGCCATCGGCCCGGAAGGCACGGGCCTGGAGTGCCGCACGGGACCGGGCCAGGCCCGCCGCCCGCTGCGCCGGGTCCGCCGTGATGACCTGGCTGGCTGTGGCGAGCCATTCCAGCGTGTCGTCCACCGAGATCATCCGCGCGAAACCGAACGAGGCGGCCTGCGCCGCGGTGAACGGTGCTTCCGGCGGCATCGCGACCACATGATGGCGCGACAGCCGTTCCCGGGCCTCGTCCGGGGTGCGCGGTTGCTCCGGCGGGCAGACCACGTCAAGCTCGGCCACCCAGTCGTCAGCCCGGTCCCGGCTGGTCCACAGCACGCCCAGGCGGCCGCCGTCGGTCAGCACCCGGGCGATTTCCGGGACCGCCAGATTCGGGTCGAACCAGTGCCACGCGTGCGACACGAGCACCGCGTCGGCGCTGCCGTCCGGAAGCGGGATGTCCTCGGCCCGGCCGCCGAGCACCCGCACGCCCGGTGACCGCGCCGCGAGCACGTGCCGCATCCGCTCGTCGGGCTCGACGGCAACAACCTGCCGGGCCCGGCCTTCCAGCGCGCGGGTGAACAGGCCCGTCCCGGCGGCGAGGTCGACCAGCACGGCGCAGCCAGCCGGAACGAGCCAGTCCACGGCGGCCGGCGCGGGCCCGGGCCGCACCCGGTCATAGCTGCCGGCCACGCTCCCGAACGAAGTGGCGCTTTCTTCCTCATCGCTCACAAACAACGATTATCCGCAGGCGTGAACGGGATACGCGGCAGGTGGCCGAGCCTGGCCGGCCACCTGCCGCGTGGCCACTTACCGCGTCACACCCGGGCTGGGCCCGGACCGCGGATCACCACTGATCTGCCTTGGCCAGCTCCGGCACGAAGCTGGCGCCGTCGACGGTGCCGAGCCCGCTGGACAGGTCATAACCCGGTCCCGCGACGGCGCCCGGCACCGTGTAGGTGTGGCCGTTCTGGATGAACGTCACCGTGTTCTCGCCGGTGGTGACGTCCACGATCCCGGTCTCACCCTTGGTGGCCGCGATCTTGTAGAGCGCGGGGTTGATCAGCCCGAGCGGGTGGCCCGCGTACTGGTCAGCCACGGCGATGACGCCGGCGAGCAGCGGCGTCGCCTCGCTGGTGCCGCCGATGATGTAATACGCCGGCGATGGGAGCCCCTTGAAGCTCATGTACACCAGTGCCCCGCCGTCGACCGACGCGCTCATCGAGAGGTCCGG
>Ga0335075_10008648_pt1 | contig 15589 bp, 15 predicted proteins | sample Lox_Sample_24_FD_206723 | JGI IMG/M metagenome (GOLD analysis project Ga0335075, IMG submission 206723) | Soil microbial communities from Loxahatchee National Wildlife Refuge, Florida, United States - Lox_Sample_2.4 | ecosystem: Environmental > Terrestrial > Soil > Wetlands | place: USA... | reverse complement strand
ATAGAAAGCGACATCGACGCCGACGCCTCCTCAACCACCACCTCCGAAGGCCTAACAGCCCACAGCGACACTCACAACCGCAGTCGAAGTCACAGCCGCAGCCGCTCCCTTGCCCCCTCACACGCCTCCTCCTCCCGCAGCAGCAGCGAAGGCACAATTCGCACCGCGCCCTCTCGCCGCCGAACAATAGCCCGTGCTTCCACTCTCGGGCCCGGAACCGGGCTCAGCACCGCCCCGGCGACGCCGAAGAGCAAGAAACGGGACCGCGAACGACAGATCATAGAAAGGAGTCATTCTCTACAGAGCTTTGCGCAGACGAGGAGGCCGTATGCTGTTAGTCAGGCCTCAAGTAGTAGTAGCTTGCGGTCTGCATCCGGAGAATCGGTCATTAAGCTCAATAAGAGCTCGGAGCCAGGGGATTTGCCCTATACCCTTCGGTTGGATAGCTAGCTAGATTTGGTTGGGTCGTAGGCGGACGCTCTTGGATATGATACATCACATCATGATTTTGGACTTTAGCGTAGGCGTTCCGGTGGGTTGGAAACCTCTTTGTAAGGTCACCAAAGTATTACCTTTGGAATACCTTAGATAGCAAGTGATACCCATTTCCATGTTACTTTGGTTTTCTGTCATCACTCATTATTCGTGAATCATGACCTACTCACCCTCCCTCCCCCCCACCTCTCTATATTCCCCCTTCACATCATCCCACCTCAAACCCCTCCTCACCGCCTACGCCCACACCCACATCTCCTGCACCTTCCCCACCCCCTAAAGTATCACCACCACAGACCTCCGGCCACAAAAACCTCTGACTAGCCTCCAAAATCCTCTCCTCACTTTCACACCTATTGACCAGCAAAATCCTACTTACCATCTTCGCCAGCACGACTTTCTCCCGCGGCGCCGCGACCGAGCCTCCAAGGAACATGACCCATACCATCAAGTCTTGGAATGTTCCCAGCAACAGGTTTTGCGGCGTGGGCGGGAGGTGCTTGAGGATTGTGGTGATGCGCATGGAGACCAGTCTGAGCATGCCCATCTGGGGGGGCAGCTCGCGGAGGACGGTGTAGATATAGATGAGCGTAGCATGGCCGAGGAGGACGAAGATGGTTGTGTTTGCTGGTGGTGGTAGTGGTGGAGGCGGAGGTGCTTGGGAGTGCTCGACGGGACAGAGGTCTGGGGAGGGGTCAGTTGGCGTTTCGGAGGAGTCGTGGTACCAAAGGGAATGGGCGAGGCGCTCGAGGACTTCGACGCGGTCGGTGAACTGGAGGTCTTCAGCGTTTGGTGTATCTGGGGAGGCGCGGCCAGCGCGAATATCTTCGAGGAGGAGGGAGAGGTTGCGTAGGCCCCAGAAGAGAGTTTGGGCGCGGCGGGAGAGCTGTGAGGAGTCGCTGAAGTTGAAAAGGCGGGTGCTAAGGTTACTGGCGTAGGATGAGGTTGCGGGGGTGGGAGGCCCGAAATAGAAGGCTGGGTTGGAGGATTGTAGGGTGGGTGAGAAGTAGAATTTCTTCTGTAGGGTTATGGAGGCTGCGAGGTCGGTTCTGGAGTTTGTGTTAGTGGAGGTACGGTATGGTTGCGCGGGATAATTGGGCGCACAGAAGTATGAACCGCCGAGTTTTGGGGTTCAGGGTGATCGAGTGGTGACCCCCTGCAGCCTGGACGAGCGTTATAAGGCCATTGAGATGCACCCTCGTATTTGCTATCTGACCAGCGAAAGCCTGCCGAGCACGGTTGGCATATATGACCGTAGGGCGTGGTTGACAGGGCTTACCTGCTGCTGAGTCAAGCAGCATACAGCACAAATCGTTCCATCAGTAGCTGCCTTATATATACCTTCTCCCAGTCTTGCATTGACCAGACGTATTGCCTGACCAGTATGCCAGAAGTACTCGGTATCATTCTGCAAGGGTACTTTTCGCAAATATGCTGAATGGGCTGCTGTATGGGACATTACCGCGTGAAAAAGCGCCTCATCCACTACCACAAATGGAAACCATTCATGTCGTGGCCCAACAGGGGTTACTGTCAAAGTTGTAACGACGGTAGTATCTGCTCTTTTTGAGCTTTAGCTTCCTGGGAGTACAGAGAAGAGAACATACAATGATGTATGAGTTCTTGCAGTCTCAAGTCGGCTCTCTCTGAATTTGGACGGTACGGAGACACAGCTCTTCTCCTAGGTACGTAGAAAAGCGACAGAGATCGAGTGTTCTCGTCCGCCTGGACAGCACTAGGATAAGCGCTGTCATCAGTATCATGTGGCTCTACCACATCTTTGTTATTGGGACTTTGAAGCTCTATCTGATCCCCAGCAGTACGGGGCTTCGTGAGCGCTCTCAGCCGCGCCCGGGGGTGCCTGGCCACTCTAGGTAGTATATGTGTGTCGCCGTAGGGGCCTGACTGCATCGCAAAGACTCAGCCTGGGACCATCATTGACAGAGGTAGCTAGCGCGGTATGATACGGAGTAGTAAACGGACGGAAATACTTTGAAGCGCAGATTGAAGTGCCGCAGAAAAGGCTAAAGACCCCTGCCGTACGCAGGGCGGACGGGAAAAGGCTAAAGAGAGCACATATGGGCAACATCAAAAGCGGTGGAAAATCATGGTATGGCTGTGTTTTCATGCTAGATAGTCTTCATTAGATCCAAGTCTCACGGTCATAAAGTTCTTTCTGCACCGATTTATGCAGCATATGTATATAGTCTTTTCATTCTCTGATACTATAAACGATCTATGAACTCTTCACAAATTGTGATGGGGGCATATCGACAGGTCTTGAATCTTAACCAGCAAGATCATCCACTGCCTCATTCTGCTGTCCTTGCTCAGTGTCCTTCTCTACTGATTCCCCACTCTTTTTCATCTCGTCCACTGAAGAATCACCTGTCTCTGACGTCTCCTTCTTGTGGAAGGTATGCGATTCCGACAGGTTAACAGCGAGAAAGCTCTTCGGCAATTTGACCCTAAAGAGTAACATGTCAGTCCTCTGCTCCCAAAGCTATGATATGAAGATGCAGGCAAACTTACTGGTGGAATTTGGCCCTCAGCGTCTCAATGACTAGCTTCCAGTCCCCATGAGGCGTCAAGGTTCGCCTTGGCGCACATCCAATACAGTGCTTACTATCCAACTGTACATCCAGCGGATCAAACGTGTGGCACCCAGGACTGATAGTTATTCTGATGCTATACTTAAAGGTTTGTCCTCCGTCGTCATCCCCCCCAAGATTGTCTATACCATTTGCTTTGGGCATAGTAGTTTCTGACTCGTATAGTTCGAAGCATATTTGAGAAAGGTAGTCGAGCTCCGGTATAGCAGCTCGACTAATTTTTGTCTCAATGCCGCCTTCGAGGATGCAGTTAAGGAGTGTGTAGATGTGGGACTCTTTAGTGAAGTAGAAAAACGACATAGCTATGTCTGAAGCTTGCATTTCTTCAAGGTCCTGTACAATTTCCTATTTGATATGTCAGCAGATGCGGCTATAATCATCTTCAAACGGATAAATCTCCCATGTAAGGAGGACTGATCCAAGATGTCTTACCTTCAGCAAAGGTAGCGAAGTCAACAATCCAATTTCCAACTGTAAGTGTTTTTGTCAGCATTCATAATAAACCAGAAAGCAAATCACACTTAACCTTTTCATGATCCGTCATTCCATATTCCTGTGGACATATGAAATCAAACAAGACTTTGGCAAGCTTGTACAATTGCCGTAGTTTTTCCAACCTGGAATCCATTTTTGCCTTCGTTTGACTGCTTCCAGTGAAGAGATGGAAATACTGTAACGGTTAAATTTAAGATCTAATGGGTGGACGGCTATTCTAACCTGCTCAGGGGTTGGCTCTTCGGTACCAGCCCTCGTAGGGTGTAACGTTGATCGACGCCGGAATAGTCTGCCAGAAACACTTTTGCTAGTCTCAGACTTCTCCATTGGCAGAGTTCTGCTCTTGTCCACCTTTGCATCATCTGAGGACTTTGCTCCCTCACGGTCATGTGCGTTATCGTCTTTAGAACGCGCCAGTTGTTCTTCTTCCTCCAGTAAACTTTTGCTTGGCGTAAATACCCATTCAAGGAACTGCCTATTGTGTAAGGCGTCGAACTTCATCGTATCATAAAGCTCGGATATCTTGCTGGGATCAACTTTTTCAACATCACAAAATTCGCTGAATAGTTTCTCCCACCGCTCACGAAACAATTCCGCGTCTTCCCCGCAGCACCATCGTGCCTGAATGCTATTCGTTGCAGTGGCTTGAGTCATCATACTAGAACTAGACCCTGCATAACTCGATGTGCGTTCTCCAGGATTTGCGATCGCATTCAATGACGAAGAAGCAGTGCCAAAGAGCTTGCTATAATTATGTCTCATCACCCGGCGATGGAAATTCATAAGCTCAATCACCTCTTTTTGTATTACGGAAGGCTCTGGTAAATCTTCAGGCCATGCGAATTGTGGAGGCGGCTCATGTCCTTCCCGTAATAAGACTTTGAGCTTCTTCTTCACCTTATCCATCTCATCTTTGGCAGCGTTAGAGTCATCCAGGAGGTCCTTGCGAACTGTAATGAAATCACTTGGAAGGTCATTGTCATCCAGGAAAGATGCTGCCCATATTTGGGCACTCGTGGTGACTCGCCTCTCAGAGCTGCTAAAGACATGCACCTCGTCCAGGACATCTTTGTTCATGATCATCAGATCATTCCGCATATTTTCGCCAAGTTCCTGAGACTGATATCTTGCCGAGTGAGTAGGTTCTCCGCCCCATTTGATGATTAATTGAAGTTTGTCTAATACAAGACTCTCCTCGGCTGCGGTAATCCGAGATAATGTAACGCCTGACAACGAATCAGCTCTAGTAAGTGCTCTATCCGGTGATGTACCAGTCTTATCGCCTTCAAATTTGGGAGGATTCGCGTTGGGCAGAGCTTTGTTCAGATCCACAGGTATATCTGCTATATGTGGAACGGCCATTTGGGGGAAATCATCAGATTTCCGCTTTCGAAACATTGGCTTGATCTGCACCTTAGTACCAGCCCACCCTCCCTTTTTCACTAGCACGTTTCGAAGAGTCTTGAGTTTGGTGCGGTCTTCAACGCCCTCCTGCATTGCTAAATCCACTGCATCAATGACACTGTCAAGTGCAAGTGCCCCGGTGAGAAGTACCTCCTCCTGGTGACCCTTCAGCAGCTCGATGAACGGCTTGGTATGAAAAGTAAACTTATACTTCTGCTTAGGTGTCCTATCGGCATGACGGATCACAGAAACCATTCCTTTTAGTTTCCATGCATGTTTTGGCGCAGGCGGTGGCGGTATATGTGCAAAGTCCGCTGTTTCAAGAGACGGAGTAGCTGGTACGGTTAGAGGCGTGCCTGCGCCAACTGAGAGTGCTGATGGGGGCAGAGTGGAAGACCTTTCAACGGATGGTGGTGAACTCAACGGCATAGTCACAGCATTAAGGTCGGGAGATGCGGCGCCATGATGTCCTGGTTTCTTCACATGCTGTATATTTGAGAGCTTTGGGAAACTAGGAGACTTCGAAAGGATGTTATGCAAAGCTGATCGATGGTGTTCCTTAGCAACCTCCTTTCGATTCGGTGGTGCCATCTCGGCTTCCGAGGTCTCGGATGATGTAATGCTGCTCCCTGGATTGGTGAAGCCATCTCTTTTCTGCTTCTCCCGAATAAACATTTCCCTCAAAATATTTGCACATTGGATATAATACTCCTCGTTGTCTTTGACAAAGCTCCAGCCATTGACATCAATCACGTAGCTCTTCCCACCTGCACGGAGGAGATCAAAACCGCACACTCGCTGCCCAAAGGTTGTAGCTATTCGTGCAGCCATAGCTGCCTCTTCCTTTGTCAGCTGGGTTATGTATCGGATCTCTTTGCCATGTGTATTGCGCCTGACTAGCCCGTCTACAACTGGCGACTTTCTAGTCTCTGCGTGACAGAAATTTGGGCCTACAGTGTAGGCTTTGACATCTTCAAAATTGTCAACGTTCATGAATTGTTCGTAGATATAGCTGTTATCTGGCTCGGTGATAGCCCTTGGGATTGTGAGTCCATCTACCCACTCAGAACTCTTGTTTCCAATCTTTCTGAAGAGCTTACGGGCGCCGCCACCCTGGCTCTTTGGAAAATATATGCAAATATTATGGTCCTCTCCGCTAGTGGGCTTTTCCACAAAGGGCTTCTTGAGTAATGATCCATCAACACTCAGCGTGTCACCGTCATCCAAGAGCTCAACTTTCCTAGGTGGAGTGGACTGACCACCTGTGCCGTCTTCAGGACCAGCCAGGACAACACCTGTAGTCTCCCTCAGATGTCGTGCCAACTCTGGTGTTAATATACTCGGTCCGCCGTCGCGATTAACCTCGAGGCGGCGTGGTGTGGGTACATTGATCTTATCCAAAATGCGAAGACATATGCGGCGGTCCCAAAGAATTTTTTGCATAGGTAGGTCATTCACACAAAAGGGCTTCCGGGCCTTAACATAGGCAATTGCTTTGTCCAATGGAAATCCATCCGAGTAGAAAGATATGAGAAAGTCGCTAGAAAACGTTAGCTTGATGATCTAATACAACATGCAAGGAACAGATGCTAAAGAAGTAAGTAAAGTGATTTGCGGATTTAAAAAAAAATCAATCTATAAGTGACAGTAGTAGTGGACTTTAACTTTGTAAGAACAAAATAGAGAACGTACCATACGGGCCAGTTCTCGATGTCTGAGTTCTCCAATTAGCTTTAACACGATGAAGACGACCTTTAGAACTTGCCTTCATCCAGAATGACTTTATCCCCAAAGATCTTAACCTCAAACTCATCCTTTGCAATCAATTTATTCAGTATGTTTTGACTGGGTTTGCTGCGCGCCTTTACATCAAGAGCGCATACACCAATAATCCTAATCGGTGCAGGCTTGACTACAAGCAAAGTCTTAGTCACATCGTCTGCTTTATTGGAAATGGTGTACTACATACCTTCGTCTCTATCCTTGTTTGAATGTAAGCCTCTCTCACTACTCGGACTGTGACTGCTCGGCGCAGTACTGCTGCTAATCCGATGTTTTGCACGACTTCTGGATCTGGGAATATTACTTCGTGTGGATGCATCTCCCCTTGACGATGTACTCCGTCTTGAAACTTCTGGGGTAGGGGTGTCTCTCGGGGTCAACTGATGACCGGTGGAAGAATTATGGGCGTTGTATGGAGATATTGATGAAGTGGTCACAGATAGTGCTGATGTAGAAGTCTCTGGCTGCGAAATTCCAACAGCTTTACCTCCGGGAAGAGCTCCTGATGTAGGTCTTGTTCCGGCCTCCGATCCGTTCGCTGAAGCACCGGAACTCTGTACACACCCTGCCCTGGCAGAACTCAAAGAATACATTGAAGATGTCGACATGTGTTTCACGTCGGGCTCAACTGTCGAGCTTCGAGGATTTAAAGCAGCTTCCGGTAGTGAAGGGTGTTTGGTCATGTCTGCCATGTTACCAGCTGCCAACTTGGGTGTTTCAAAGTCCTCGATGGCAGACTCGGGTCGCGGACTGCCAGTGCCGCCTGTCCAAACCTCCGAGTTTTCTGATGGTCGGCGATAACTGAATGTCGAGGATGGTCGAGACTTGATTGTAGGCCGTCCGGAAGGAGGGGGCATTGAAATACTGGCACGTTCTGCATGCGCCTCAGTAGTTCCGGGCTCAGCATGACGTCCTTTCCTGCTTGTCGAAGAATTGTCGCTAGACGCAGAAGATAAGCTATGGGTTGTTATTCTTCTCGGCTTTAGCAGAGCCGATGACGGGTCTGCCTCTGAAAAATCCATCGCCATGGTGCTAAGAAGCTTAGTGTCCGCAATTTGCACCTCCATGCTTTCATGTGCTGTTTGCTAAAGCTTCATGATTACGTGTGCAAACGTAAGCTTTCTTCAAGAGGATAACGTGGAGGAGCTCGAAATATCCTCTAATGATACTCAGATGGATATAAAGGCTTGGTTCTTGAAAGGAAGAAAGTTCTGAAGCATTGGCCGAATCACAATGACGTCCTTGCCTCCCGGCCGACAACGGTGGTGGGGGCTAGTGGAGCCAGGCAGGAAAAAATCATTTTATGTAGTATATGAAATTGAAAGCTATTAAAGAGATTGACTCCATATTGGCGCCTGCCATCTCTGGTATGGAATCTATTCACTACTTGCTCGAGCACTGTCGATGTTGAACGCAGCAAACGCATGTGGCAGGAAGAGACCTTTGACCGCCTTGGGCGATATACTAGTGAACCGCCTTTCGCTTATGATAAGACGATGATCGGAAAAGAAATATTCGTTAAATTTAATCAGAAAAGTGTGAGATTGTTTTACCATCTAGCCAGCAATGCCCTCGACGCTGGTACACAATGGTACCGATGGGCCTCTGGCAAAGCGGCAAAAGCTCAGTAATGGTACTGCGACCGCGAGACCTGCTCAAGAGTCCCGCATATTCACCCCTTTCCGAGTAAGCATGTCATCTTCTGTGTGTGAAGAAGTATTTGCTGAAGCTTGTGAAGACAATCGGCCTAGTCTCTCCTACAAAAGTTCCTTTCACATCAATACCGCTGGGAAAGACTTCGTTCCAGATCACGACCTCGGTAGGAAAGTGTCTGCAAACTTACGACCTCAAGCATGGCTTGAACTTGGTCTTCCTCACAAGGCCACGGACCCCAGAAAATGTTACGGCTGTGTCGGCATGGAAGGACAGAGTCTTTGCTGCATGGTGCGGAGGATCACACGGATCTCAACCAGGACTCTGGGTGTTCAAGAGAGGGAAGAAAATTGACGAGCTCGCCGTGGCGGATGATTTGAATCAACCGATTAAGGAAATACTAGTATTCGGAGCTTGGATAATAGGTTGTTGTCCTATGAGACTGGAGGTTTGGAAGTCAACCACGTACGAGCACTATACGACAATTTATACGACGGCGACCACGAAGGGAGACAATGAGCTCACAAGCATATGTAGTATGCCAACCTTCCTGAATAAGGTATTTGCGGGACGGAGAGATGGTAGTGTCGAAATCTGGAACGTCAGTACCAGCAAGCTGGTATATACAATTCTCCCGCCATTTGTGGACTGTGGCGCCGTGATGGCTATGCAGCCAACACCAGCATTGTCCCTAATGGCGATTGCCTATTCGAAAGGACCACTTGTTATACACGATATTCGTGCAGACAAGACCATCATTAGTTTGCATTCAGATTTTCCTGTAAGCACCATATCGTTCCGTACGGACGGGCTCGGAGCAGGCGAAGATGGTCGAAAGGACGGCGTCATGGCCACCGCAGGTCTAGAAAGTGGAGATGTGACATTTTGGGATCTCAATAACGGTGGCAGGGTAATGGGTGTTCTTCGTGGAGCGCATAATCCGCCATCAAGAGCAGACTCTCTTATTGGGGGTGGTGTGAACAAGATTGAGTTTCTTGCAGGGCAGCCTGTAATTATGACCAGTGGACTTGATAATTCTTTAAAGTCCTGGATTTTTGATGAGAGCCCGTATTCTCCAATTCCACATATCCTCCATTCACGTAGCGGACATGCTGCGCCGGTCACAAGGCTGCAATTTCTCCTCTCAGAAGCCGATGGAGCGGATGCGACTGGAAAATGGTTATTAAGTGCAGGAAAAGATCGTAGTTTATGGGGATGGAGCTTGCGGCGAGATGGACAGAGCACAGAATTGAGCCAGGGAAACATCAGGAAGAAGGCCAAAAAATTTGGTATTCTTGCTGCTAGTACTCTAGCGAACGAACCCAGTACTACACTTGAGGATTTGAAGGCACCGGAAATAACATGCATTGCGTCTTCGTTGAATAGAGATGGTGGCATGGGTTCATTTGCCGGTAACGGATCTGTATGGCAGAAAGGTTGTCATGGTCAAAGAAACGCAGTAGACGCGACGCGAAGTGCCACTACTGGATGGGAGAGTGTAGTAACTGGCCACCGAGGGGACAAATATGCCAGAACTTGGTTCTGGGGAAGGAAGAAAGCAGGTCGATGGGCCTTCGAGACAGGTGATGGAGGAAATGTTAGCAGCGTCACGATTAGTCCATGTGGCACTTTCGCCATAGTGGGATCAGAGTTGGGGGGGATTGACATGTTCAACCTTCAATCTGGGCACCATCGACAATGCTTTCCATCCAAACTGACACCTGCTCAGGCCAAAAAGCTTAAGATTCAGCAATTGAGTGAGCTTGATGGTGCTCTCGAAAATAGTACCGTTAAGAGGTTCCATGCTGGACAAGGCAAGCATGCCAAGGCAGTGACCGGACTGGTTGTGGACTCTGCGGATCGAACTATTGTCAGTTGTTCATTAGATGGCAGAGTCAAGTTCTGGGATTTCAACACTGGAAATCTCGTTGATGAGCTTGACTGGTATCCCATGAGCGGGATCACTGGGATTCGGTATCACGCAGCGAGCGATCTAATAGCACTTACATGCAACGACATGTCCATTCGCATCGTTGATATCGAGACCAAGAAGATAATCAGAGAATTTTGGGGCTGTAAGCAAGGCATCAATGATTTCTGCTTCTCAAACGATGGTCGGTGGATGATCGCAGCGGCTCAGGATTTCATCATACGGATATGGGATCTGCCTACAGGACACATGATAGATGCTATACGCACGATTCGACCATGCACAGCTCTTGCATTCTCGGGAACAGGCGAATTCCTTGCCACAGCTTGCGACAACGAGATCGGCGTCAGCATCTGGAGCAACAAGACTTTATTTAAGTACATACCAACACGACATATTTCCGAGGACGAGATTGCTGAGGTCGATGGCCCAACAGCATCTGGCGAAGGGGGCCAGGGACCTATCGAAGGTGCTTTTGATGAAGACGAAGAGCAACAAGAAGATACTGCGCCATTGCAATCAGCTGAGCAGTTGAGCAGTGAGATGATGACACTAAGTTTGGTGCCAAGGAGCCGCTGGCAAACATTGCTTCATCTTGATCTCATAACGGTTGGATCTGTCTGCAACCTTTCCGAAAACAAGCTAATATGACTAGCAACGAAACAAACCCAAAGAGCCGCCCAAGGCCCCTGAAAAGGCGCCATTCTTTCTGCCATCACTCGAGAACGCCAAAAGTGCTGCGTTACCACCTCTTGAAGCGGCCAAACCTGACGCCATAGAGAAATCGCGGATCATGAAGATGGACCGACTCGCCTCGGAAGGAAACTTCACGGTGACTCTTCGACAAGGACGAGAGACCAAAGATTGTGCGTAAACCCATCAGAATAATCTCCTTTCTGAAGCTCACTTGTCCCACAGATGAACCATTCATTTCACATCTTAAGACTCTCTCTCCATCTGCTGCAGACCTTGAGATTAGGTCATTGGATCCCATCGCGGGATCTAACGAGCTTGTTGCTTTTGTCGACGCGCTGACAAGCCGCCTTGCGCAGAAAAGAGACTACGAGCTCGTACAAGCGTGGATGAACATCTTCCTCAGACTTCATTCGGATGCGATCTCGCATGATGCAGAGTTAATAAAGTCATTGATGATGTGGAGAGAGGAGCAACAGAAGGAGGCCAGGAAACTCGGAGACTTGATAGGATACTGTAGTGGTCTTATCGGATTTTTGAGGAGTCCGAGGACATAACGACCAAATCTTGATCAGGTAGAACTTTGAGCACTTCTCAATAGCGACGAAAGAAGAATAGAACGAGCTAAAACCGAGGTATCTGTCCCTTCACGATACTACCCGTTAATCTCAAACCGCATCCGGCTTCTTTGCGCCCTCCTTCCACGACTCCTTGGAAATCTTAAATTCCCACTCCCTCTTCCCACTCTCTAGCTGCCTCCTCTCCCCATTCCATCCCCCGGGCACCAACACCCTTTCAATAATTTTCATCATCTCCAAATTCCTCTTCAACGTCCCCACTCTCTCCTCCCAAAACCCACACTCTGCAAACCCTTACTACACACAGTCTAATCGACTCGGCCCTGTTTAAAAGGGACAATACTATAACAAAAGTGTATGCTAGAGAGCTTGTGCTCTTGTCACCTCAAGCCAAAGAGACCAAATAAAATTCAACAGCTTATTGGGTGCCCGAGATCTATATCTGAGACATTTTCTACTGAGTCCAGCGATACCTGTTAGATTTCATTGTGAGGAACGCTACCTATTTATAGTGACGGGAGCGGAGGGATTCTCCGCGTCGCTTCTCTCAACACCAAGAACTCTGTCTCTCTCCCATTTCTGTATACGAGCGCCGCCAACTGGTAACTTATTGGTTTCTCGCGGTTCTGAAGCTGCTGACGAAGATTAAACATGATCCGATGATTCCGGTCTTAAGATCAGGTATGATGCGTTCCTGATAGAGGCCATGAATGATGTCGTCAAAGACAAATCGCATATAATGGCATCACAAAGTGTAGGCGCAGATTAAAATAGATGAAGTCGCACCCAGATCCCCAGATCGCGAATGCTCATTCGCACCTCATTCTAGAGGAATCGCACATGATAGTTGCCTGTGTAGGCGGAAAAGCCAGATGCAACATCCTCCAAGCCCTCTAGGCACTGCACAGCCCCACTTGCAGGCTATGACGCGCAGGGCTGAGCAGGCAACCACTAATTACTATGGAAACCCAAATTCGTGATTGGCCCTCTCGCACATGTCTTGAAGCGTGTGCGACAATGTTTTTGGCCCTGTCAATGGCTTCCAAAGCTGAAGATTTTATCAGACCTTTCATTCCTGTAGGAGTTTGCCAAAGCTCAAAGCATGAGAAATGGCTCGGGTATAAGTATTTTGACATTGCGCACTGTAACGTCTTGTTTGAAGTTCTCATCAGATTCCTTCTAAATCGACTCATCTGCACCTAGCTATGAAGGTTCTATCTTGTATCATCGCTTTGGGCCTTGCCCAAGGTGTCCTCTCCAGTATTCTCGCACGCAACGCCTGCAACGCAGATAACTGCGCCAGAGCAGTTACCGGCACCCGGCCAGGAAAAGAGCCTGCTGTGTCAGTTCGCATGGCAGATTGCTCCAGCTTCATGTTGACCACAGTGACTGCACCTCCAATGTAAGTTAGCGGTGTTCTAAATATTATGTTACTGCTCGCATGTCTCTAACCAACATCATCACAGAACTGCGGAATTGGTGCTTACAACCATTACAGCTACCACTACCCTAGCCGTTGTGGGCAAGCGCGATGCGCTTGCGGAAAGACAGGCCACTGTCAGTTCTGCCCTGGTGCCTACATACGCCAGCGCCTGCTCTGGGGCTGTCCGCTACAGCAGTGCTTGCTCCTGCTGGGGTATCACGGCATCTATAACGACTGTTCCTGCACCTATCACAACTATAACCGAGACAGTCACGCTGACTGCCTCGGTCTGCCATCCCGGTGATACACTGTGTAGCGGTGACTGCTACAACCTGCGAACATCTAATGATAACTGTGGCAGTTGTGGTAATAGAGTAAGTAAACCCTTCTTGAAACCATCCTGCTAACTTCCAAAGAACGCGCCACTGATTATTCCACTATGACTAACACGTCTCAATAGTGCCCTACAGGAAAAATATGCGTGTCTGGTATCTGCAAAGAACCAGCGGGGACTGACGATTGGAACGCTCCCACTTAGGAGGGATCCTCGATCGGGGGATGATGATTGGGAATATTGAGTGTGTCATTCTCGGCGTTTACGGAATGGGTGCAAATGCGTTGACACCTTGTGTCGATCTTCAGTGCTTCGCTACGTACTCTGCATATAGGTTAGAGCTATTGAATATGTACCAAACAAAACTCGCAAATTGCGTGAACTTCTACTCAGTGCGCCTACATTCGATAAGCACTACCTGGTCATACTAAAGAACTCAACTTCATAAACATTTCTTTCTTGAATTGCGATTCTTGTTCAATTAATAACAATGCCGTCATATACGTCATAAACAATCCAATCTTTCCAAGTAGTAACGAGCATGGATCGTGTAGTCAAAGGACATTGCACGAGTTATGTTACTCCAAATATATGCTCTTCAACCTCTTCCTTAGCGAGTTGATCAATTGCCTCCTCGTTCATGAGGCCATGCAGGTAGCTCTCGACAAACAGGACTAGGTGGTCTCCTTTCCCGCTCCTATAGGAGCAAGGCCTAGGTAGCCCCTTTTAGTAAAGATAAGTTTCCGCAGATCATCCTTTTTGATAATACTGTTGGTGATAGAGTTCACATCTAAGGACTCTGGAACAAATAGATGTTCCCAAAAGAAGCTAGTTTCCCAACGCCTACTATCATCCTGCTCTAACAGGCTAGAATGGGATTACTTGCATTGCTCTGAGTGTGAATGCGGCCAGGGATTCAGGAGATTCTAGAGCGATGGCTGGGACTCCCGGAATGCGGCAATCGTATCAAGGACTAATCCTCATAGCTGAGACTCTTTCCAATGAAAATGGCGAGGAATGGTTTTTTTGAAATGGAAGAATCATATTTACTAGCAGTGTCGCATGCGCATAGTGCCTTCGTACGATAGATGTTTGCAAAAATGATGAATAACGAAGCGAAAATAGCCTAAGACATAGCCGAAGAGTTAGGCTGTCTTAGGGTCTTCGCCCGCTAAATTTTCAGTGAAGTGATCGCTAAACTAGCCTAAAAGGGCTATTCATCATTTTTGCAAACTACTATCGTACACGCAGCAGCGCTGACGAAGGACACCGATCGGTTACTGGCTCTGTCAGCAGTAGCTCAAGGACTAGAGAGCATCCTGAACGACACATATATCTATAACCTTTGGGAGAGAGATCTCGAGGTAGGATTGACTTGGTCATCATGGACTTACAACACCAGCCGGATGCCGTTAATTTAAAGTCACGTGCATCCCACCAATGTCAAAGCAGAGAATAAGTGCCTTTAGGGTAAGCCTATGTACTACCTAGTCCAGTAAAGCTTGTATCGTAAAGTCTAAAATCAAGCCTTATAATATCTACACGTTTTACTTTTTGTAACAATTTACGAGATTTTTGCCTGGCTGCTAAGGCAGACCGAAGCGATCTTAATTTTTCACCGGTGTCGGCCAGACCATTGATTTCCTCTTTTCATCGATTGCCATTGAACTCTGCCGGATTAATGCGTTGCGTATTATGAAGAAAGTTTTCACTTGGCTAGACTTGATGTTTTTGGGGGTAGTACGCTTGGTTAGACAGGTTTTATTTCATTATTGATACGTTATTGTGTATGAGTGGCTTCAATGAGCAGATCCAAAAATTTACCACTTGTCAGGCACAAGGTGCTTCCCAAGCGGGATAACCTTCTATAGATAGGCCTGTGAATCCTAACCTCACTTATAGACCTATGTGCCCTATCATTCTAATCACTCCATCCATCCTGGGTAAACAAATCTAAAGAAGATAACAACAAGCTTGATGCAAGGCTGGAGTCTACTCGACATCCCGCTTAAATGCAACACCCGCTTAAATGCAAGCCTCCCCCACCAAATCGACCACCCACTTCAAATATTAATTATCAAATAACCACTAAATATATCAACTTGCAATTGAAAATAGAGATAAATTAATAGTGAATGTATTACATTATACAATATTAAGTGCCCTTCTTAAAAATCACTGGCTTTTTAA
>Ga0335075_10008647_pt1 | contig 15591 bp, 12 predicted proteins | sample Lox_Sample_24_FD_206723 | JGI IMG/M metagenome (GOLD analysis project Ga0335075, IMG submission 206723) | Soil microbial communities from Loxahatchee National Wildlife Refuge, Florida, United States - Lox_Sample_2.4 | ecosystem: Environmental > Terrestrial > Soil > Wetlands | place: USA... | reverse complement strand
GTATCTGGGAATGGGTGATGTCATGATCACGGGTCGTTACCTGTGAATAACGCGGTGAACAACCCACGATCATGGAACAGCCGGCCGCGACGGCTGCCGCCCGGCGCGGACATAGCGGGCGAAAACAGAAAAATCCGGACCGCATGCCCCCTGCCGTCCATGGCCGGGCACGCGAGATGAGGGAAACAAGCCCCTGGGACCACGCCCGTCACCCCTCACCCGAAGCTGCGAAACACCAGTCGTAACCGTGCGCGCTATTCACTCGGTCGAGGCCGACCAGCGATCCCCGGCAGACCGCACCCTGGCCGGGGATCGTCCTTGTCGGCGCCAACTGGTAAGGCTGGGCCCGGGACCGTGTAGTGATCTATCCCCTCGAGGGTGGCCTGCCGGGTGAGCTGGCCGCGGGCGACGAGGACTTCCAGGTGAGCGCTGGTCTCGCCGACGGCGAGAAGCTGGCTCATCGGGTCGAGGTCGGCGAACTTGCGCTGCCTGCGGGTCCACGGGATCGACTTAGCCGCATCGAACGCCGTGGCCGGGCCGCCGCTCGCGGCCTCGAGGGTCTGCGCCAGCCGGGTCTCGTGGTGCTCGAGCAGTTCGTTCACCCGCTGGTGCGTGCTCTCGCAGACCGGGCCGTGCGCGGGCAGCAGCCGGGAGTCGGGCAGCGTCAGCATTAGCCGCAGCGAATCCAGGTACTGGCGCAGCGCGTCGCGGGTGATCGACGGCTGGAAGCCGATTGACGGGGTGATGTGCGGGAGCACGTGGTCGCCGGCGAACAGCGTGGCGTTCGGTTCGTCATGGAACACGACGTGACCGCGGGTGTGCCCCGGGGTGTGGATCGCGCGCAGGGTCCGGGACCGCAGGTCGATCGCGGTGCCATCGGCGAGCCAGCGGTCCGGGTCGGACCACCGCAGGGACGGCTGCGGGTCGGCCAGCATCGGGGCCATGTCGAGACGGATTTCCCGCGCCAGTTCCTCCGCCCCCATCGCGTGCAGCATCGCGATGAAGCCGGGCTCGCTGCGGCCGTCGTGGACTTCGCGAATGGCCTCCAGGTTGATCCGCTCGCCCTCGCCCAGGCAGATCTGGCCGCGCAGCGTGGTCCGCAACTCGACGGCGAGCGTGTAGTGGTCCCGGTGGATGTGCGTGATGAAGAAGTTGCGGATGTCACCGAGTCCGAATCCCAGCTTCGCCAGCGCGTCGGTCAGCCGCTCCCTGGCCTGGACCAGCGCCATCCCCGAGTCGATCAGGTCCACCCCGTCGTCGGCGGCGATCGCGTAGACGTTGACCGCGGTCAGCGCGTCCCCGGGAAGCGGCAGCGGGATCCGGTACACGCCGCCGCCGAGGTCCTCCACACCAGGCTCGGCCCAGGCATGTCGGTCAGTTCGCGAAGCTGGAGGCCGACTCGTCACGTAATCCACGGGCACCCTCCTCGCCGCTAAATCTACCGGTCGATAAGGAGTCCTGAAGAGTGGAGGTTACTGGCCGACCTGTGTGCCGTCCGGGTGCACCGGGCAACAGGCGGAAACCGGGCAGGTCCGGCAGCCCGGGTTTACCCGGGCGCGGAACACCGGCCCCGCCATCCCCGACGCCACGGCCTCGACCAGGTCCTTCGCCCAGCCGGGCTCCGGATCATCGGCCAGCGCGTGCTGTCGCTGCACCCTGGCCCGGGCCTGGAAGCTTGCCTTACCGACCTGCACAAGCTCGGCACCGCCCGGCTCGGTGAGGCCGAGGCGCTCGAACGCCCCGAGCAGCACGGCCAGCTGGTACACGCCAAGCTGCGGGTGCCGGTCGAGTTCTTCCTCACGGGGCGCGGACGATCCCGTCTTCAGGTCCACGATGACGCCCCGGTCATGGGAGTCGCGTTCCAGCCGGTCCACCCGGCCGGTGATCTCCACCTGGCCGATCCGCACCCGCAGCGACTGCTCCGTCGCCATGAGCTCGCGGGGGTTCGCGGCGTGCCAGTCGAGGAATTTCCGCACCATGCGCTCGGCCAGCTCGCGCTGCCGTGAACCGTACCAGACGCTCCCGAAGTCCAGGTGGTGCCAGATGTCGTCGATGCGAGAAGCCACCGCCCGTTCAGCAGCCCCGGCGGAGATAAGTACGGCGGCGGCGTGGATAACGGTGCCCAGGTGACGCAGGACATCGGGCCTGCTCGCGCCCGCCGCCGACTCAAGCAGCCAGCGCAGCCCGCACCGGGTGAACGACTCCACCTGGGACGGGGACAGCCGGACCCGCTCACCCGGGGCGACGATCGGGCCGTCGTCGGACAAGCTGGTCAGCGCGTACCACTCGGCCGGGTTCGCGCCGCGGACGCCCGCCTTCGCCAGCCTCGCCAGCTGCGCGGCGGCGGCCTGGCGCAGCGGCAACGGCTTGGACAGGTCGGCGGCCGCTCTTCTCAGGTCCGCGACCAGCGCCGGCAGGGACAGCCAGCGGGTGGCCGCGCCGGCCCGCTGGATCTCGATGTCGTCGCCCGCGAGTTCGGGGAGGAACCGGGACGGGCGCTGGTCCGCCTCGTCACCACCCGCGGCCGTGACCACGAGCAGCCGCCTGGCGCGCGTCGCCGCCACGTAGAACAGCCTTCTTTCCTCGGCAAGCAGCTTGGCGGCGAGCGTCGCCGCGGCCACGTCCGCGCCCTGGGCCTGTGCGTCCGCGGCGTCCGGGTCCGCCAGCTCGGCCAGTTCGTCGGCGCCAAGCAGCGAGCCGCGCAGCCGCAGGTCCGGCCACACCTCCTCCTGCACGCCCGCCACGACCACCACGTCCCACTCCAGGCCCTTGGATCGGTGCGCGGTGAGCACGCGTACGCAATCGTCGCGCAGCGCGTGGGCGGCGAGCGTGTCACCGGCGATCTCCTGGCCGGTCAGGCTTTCAAGGAACAGCGCGGGGCTGCCTGGCGGAAGGTCGTCGGCGAACCGCGCGGCGGCGTCGAACAGCGCGAGGACCGCGTCCAGGTCCCGGTCGGCGGCGGGGTCGTGCTCGGCTTGCCGCTCCCACCGTTCGGCCAGGCCGGAAGAGCTCCATATCGCCCAGAGGACGTCCTCGGCGGTGCCCTCGTCCGCGATGGCCTGCTTCGCGGTCTGCAGCAGGGTGGCGACCCGGCGGCCGGGGGCCGCGACGCGGTCGCTGACCGTGATGAGGACCGTGGGATCGCTGAGCGCCTCGGCCAGCGGCGTGCCGCCGAGCGCGCGCCGCAGCTTGCGCAGGCCAAGGTTGTCGGTCTGGCCGAGAGGCCCGGTCAGCAGGTCGACGGCGGTTTCCTCGTCGAGGGCCTGCGGACGCAGCGCGCAGCGCAGCAACGTGAGCAGCGGCCGGGTGCCCGGCTCGTCCGGCAGCGGAAGCTCGTCGCCCGCCACGGTCACCGGAACGCCTGCGGTGGCGAGAGCGCGGCGCAGCAGCGGGACCTGGCGCTGCGCGGACCGGACCAGGACCGCCATCTGCTGCCACGGCACGCCGTCGGCCAGGTGGGCACGACGGAGCGTATCGGCCACGAGCGCGGCTTCCTGGGCTTGCGTGTCGGCGACCAGGATCTTCACCTCGCCGGGCAGCGCATCCTTGAGCGGGATGAGGTCGCGGTGCGCGGTCGCTGTCGTGGACGTCGCGGCCGGGGCGGCGGGGAGGCGGCGGGCGACACGACGCGATGCCGCCAGCAGGACGGGACCGCTGCGGCGGCAGGTACGCAGCGCGACGACCGGCGCGGGCGAGCCGTCCGGGACCCGGAACCTGTCAGGGAACCTCGTCAGGGCGCCCACGTCGGCGCCACGGAACGCGTAGATCGACTGGTCAGGGTCACCCACCGCGATCAGCTCGCGGCCGTCTCCGGCCAGCGCGAGCAGCAGCGACTCCTGCGCGGGGTCGGTGTCCTGGTACTCGTCCACGAACACCGCGTCGTAGGACTCGCGCTCCCGCTGGCGTATCGCCTCGCGGTTGAGCAGGGCCGCCGCGATCCGGACGATCTCCGCGTAGTCGTACGCGGGCACCGGCGCGAGGTCGAAGCGAGCCGCGTACCGGTCGAGGAACTCACCGGCCGCCACCCAGTCGTCGCGCCTGCTGGCGCGGCCGAGCCTTCTCAGTTCCCTGCCGTCGAGGCCCCGTTCCGCGGCGCGCATCAGGACGTCTCTCAATTCCTCGGCGAAGCCGCGGGTGGCCAGCGCCGGCAGCAGCCGCTCCGGCCAGTGAGTAGCCCCGTCCACGCCGTCCGGCAGTTCGCCGCGCAGCATCCGGCGGATCTCAAGTAGCTGCTCCGGCGCGGAGAGCAGCCGTGGCGACTGGTCCCCGGCCAGGACGTACTCCCGGCGGACGAGAGCGTAGGCGTAGCTGTGGAAGGTCAGCGCCAGCGGCTGCCTGGTCGTGCGGTGCAGGCGATGGGTGATGCGCTCGCGGAGTTCGCCGGCCGCCTTCCGGCTGAAGGTGAGGACGAGGACGCGGTCGGGATCGATGCCACGGCGCTCGATCCGCTCCACGACCGCCTCGACGATCGTGGTCGTCTTGCCGGTGCCGGGACCGGCAAGCACGAGAAGCGGGCCGCCCCGGTGGTCGACGACGCTTCGCTGCGCCTCGTCGAGGCGCAGCGCGGCCGACGTGGCGTGGGTGGCCTGGCCTGGCGCGGCCTGGCCTGGCGCGGCCTGCGCGGCCTGCGTGGCCGGGGTGGCCGGGGTGGCCGGGGTCCCACCCGGCGGGCGGCGGACGAGTCGGTAGCCGTTCATCAAATGCATTCCAGCACGGACCACTGACATTCGAGGGGAAAACCGCCGGGCGGGGGTGCGCGACAATTTTGTAGGTGACTGACCGGTAACCTGCTGGCGGTACGGTGCTGGCCTGGGCTGATGCCGGTCAGGCGGTGCCTGTCTGGTAGTGGCGTTGCTGCCAGATGCGGTCTTCGGGCCTGCTGGCCTGCTGGCAGCGCAGGGTGGTGATGGCGTCTGCGCCGGGGATGGTCCATCTCATGCCGGAGAGTTTGAGCCGTTGCCCGATGACCGCCTTGCAGCCGGACTCGACCAGCCCGGAGCCGACGAACAGGCCGCGGGAGCGGAACCACTTGTAGCGCATCCGGGGGGCGTTGTTCTCGAAGTAGCCCAGGGCGGTGTCCAGTTCGTCTTTCTTGATTCCCTGGAGGGGGTAGGCGCGGGCAGCGGCGCAGATGCCGTCGATGTCGCCGTAGTCTAGGTCCTGCAGCCGGGCGGCGAGCCATTCGTCCTTGCGGTCGCCGAGCATGAATTCCAGCTGGCGGGCGAGGTCGTGGATGTGCTCGCGGGCGTGGAACAGGTCCACGACCTGCGTGGCTTCGGGGAACTTGGCGGTAGCGATGCCCCAGATCCAGGGCGCTCCGTCACCGAGGATGGTGAGCTGGCGGACGTGACCGGCGCCGCGGCGGATACCTTCTGCCTTGATCATGTCGCCGAACACGCTCGCAGGCTCGAAGGTGGCGATGTAGCTGGCCGAGCCGGGGTCGCGGACCGGGTAGCCGTCGTCATCGACCTGGTCTTGGGTGAAGAAGACGCCGAGCTTGACCTCGCGGGTGCGGGCTCTTCCGTCCTCGCCCTTGCCCTGGCGTCCGGCGGTCTCCTTGGCGGTCATGGTCACCCCGGTGCCGTCGATCGCGCCGTAGAGCATGTCCGCCGGCCGCTGCGGCGGCAGCGGCACCAGCTTCCGGGCGGCGATCAGCCGGGCGCGGTCCCGCACCGCCGCGGCTTGCGCGGCGCCGCTGGCCTCGGCGGCCCGCTCCACCCGCTTGACGGTCAGCGAGACCCCGGCCAGGTCTTCCAGCAGCCCGGCGGCCTTCGCGAACGGCGCAGCGGCCGCGGCCTTGTCGTTCATCGCGGCCAGCCCCGGAGACATAGATGCTGCTGCCACGCCCAGCTCGGCGTCCCGGGGCGCCAGCCCGTGCTTGCAGTCCGCGCAGTGATACCAGGCGCGCGTGATGGTGACCGGGCCGAGCACGGTGTCGATGACCTTGTCCCGGTAGGAGACGAACTGTGCCTGGTGCCCGGCCCCGCAGTCCACGCGGGGACCGCGGTAGCCGGGATCGGCTCCCAGCAGGTTCCCCAGCATGCCGCCGCCGAGCTTCAGCATCCCGGCGCGGATCACGGCCTCGGCGGCCTCCAGGCCGGAGTCGCAGCCCAGCGCCCGGGCAGCTTCCGCGGCCAGCCTGCCTATCTCTGCGGACGCCTCCGCCGCGAACGCCTCGCGGAGCCCTTTTTTCCCCTCCCGCAGCAGGGGCACCGCCGCCGGCTGCGGGAGGCGAGACCGGCCTGGCCTCGCAGATCGCCTCGTTCACCTGCACGATCTGCTCGCTCACCGCAACGAACTGCCGGTAGTTCTCTAGCTCGCGGCGCACCTTGCCCAGCTCGGCGGCGGCCAGCTGCCGGGTCCGCGTCCGGCCGCCCGCCGAGCGGGTCCACAGGTACCGCGGCCCATGCCCGCGATGACCCGGCTGCGCGCAGGCACAGTTCGGCTTGCCGCAGCGGCGCCACGTCTCGTTGACGCTGCCAGGACGGAAATCGCCGGTCCCGGCCAGCTGCGCGTACAGTTCCGCGCGCTGGCGTTCCAGCTCGCCAAGCGGCTCCTCGGTCATCCAAGCCCTCCTCTGGAAGTCTTAGCACTTCCAGACTACCGGGCCGACCTGGACTTCCCCAACACCCCTACGAATGTGTCGCGCACCCGCCGGGCGGCCGGGCGTCGAGCTACCCGGTCCAGCGAGCACGGCGCATGTCAACCCGGACCGGCGGGCGAGCCGAACGCAGCGGCGTTCCCTCAGCCAGAAAATGCTTGAGCGCCGTGGCCTCGTGGCCGGGCGGCGGGGTGCCGTCAGCGTGGATCACCCGCCACCATGCGACACCGCCGCCATAGCTGGCCATCACCCGGCCGACCTGGCGCGGACCGCCACTGCCCAGGTATTCGGCGATGTCGCCATACGACATCACCCGCCCGGCAGGAATCGTGTCCACCACGTCGAGAACCTGGGCGGAGTACTCGTCAAGCGACCGCTCAGCGCTGCTCATCGGACTGATCGGTCCCGTAGCCAGGCGAACCGCTGTAGCCGGGCGAACCGCCGTAACCCGGAGGACCGCCGTAACCGGAACCGGTGCTATAACCCTGAGCAGCGCCGTAGCCGGAGCCAGCGCCGTAGCCAGAGCCAGCGCCGTAGCCAGAGCCAGCGCCGTAGCCGGAGTCGCTGCCAGGCGGCCCGAAGTACGCGGCATGCGCACCACCGGGCGAGCCAGGCAAACCATACGAGCTAGGCGAGTCATGTGAACCGGCCTCGGAGCGCTTGGTCCGGCGCAGCATGACCAGGCCGATCCCGGCCCCCATCGCGAGCAGCAGCGAGACCGCCGCCAGCACGGTGAACAGGACGAGTTCACCCTTCCCTCGCGGCGCTACCGGCTCGGCTGGCACGCTCGCGGGGCCGCCGCCGAAGTTGGCCGACACCGGAACCTGGGAGCGGGCCGGATGCGAAGCCGCGAGACGTCCCGCGGCGCTCAGCGCTGCTGCCGCGTCCACCGTGCCGAACCCGATCCGCGCGTTGTAGCCGCCGGACGGAGCGTTTTGCGCGGTGGATGTCAGGGCCTGCTCCACCAGGCTCGGCCCTAGCTGCGGATACCGGGACTTGATCAGCGCGGCGACCCCCGCCACCAGCGCGCACGCCGGGCTGGTCCCGCTGACCAGCCAGTACTGTCCGTCCGTGCCCTGGGCGGGGACATTCACGCCCGGAGCGGCAAGCTGAACGGAGAGGTTGTTGCTGGAGAAATTGGCTACCGAGCCGTCGGAGTTGAGCGCGGCGACGCTGAGCACACCGGGGTAATCGGCGGGGAAGGACACCGGCGCGAAACCGTCGTCATGCTGCTCGTCGTCCTGGCCGGAGTTGCCCGACGAGGCCACGAGCACGACACCGTGCTGGAAGGCGTACTGAATCGCGCCTCGTACCGCACCGCTGGGTGCGGAGTATCCGATCGACATGCTGATGACCTTGGCGCCGTCGTGCACCGCGTCCATGATGCCGTCGGCCAGCGACTGCTGGATACGCTGCTCCTGCTCGCTGTCATACGTGTGGTAACCCGGGTCACCCTTGTCCGGTATCACCCGGATGGAAAGTATCTTGGCCTCCGGCGCGATACCGATGATGCCGCTGCCACCCCCGTCGTGACCGTGGCCCGCGATGATCGACGCCATCCACGTTCCGTGCACACCCCAGTTGGGGTTGGACGGCGGAGTGTGCAGGCCGGTCAGGTCGGGGCCGGAGATGACCGAGCCCGCCAGGTCGCTGACGTCGGGGTTAACCCCACTGTCGAGGACCGCGACCTTCACTCCCGCGCCCTGGCTCACCTGCCATGCGGTGAAGGCGTTCACCATGTTCAGCACCCATAGCTGGCTGTCCCTGATCTCGTCGGCGGGAGCTCCGACCTCGGCGGCCGCGTCGGTCGACGAGGCGCCTCGGGCCGGCGCGGCGCTCCCTGACGTCGCAGACAGTCCCGACGTCGCAGACAGTCCCGACGTCGCAGACAGTCCCGACGTCGCAGACAGTCCCGACGTCGCAAAGAGCGCCGCCATACCGAGCGCGAGCATCCGGGAAACCCCCGGCATCCCGGGGCCGCGGGCTAGCATCCCGGAGCCCCGGGGCAGCGCGGCAGCGCGGGCGTCGCGCCCAGCACGTTTGCCACCGAGTTCGCGATACCCACGCCCATGCTGATCATCTCCGAGTCGGCGTAGTCGTCCGCTGAGATGGGGACTCGCGGCCGGTTGTCGGCGTATCCGATCGTGTAAAGGACGACGTACGGGCCATCGCTGATGCTGGCGGAGATCTGCCGTCGGCCGTCGGTGAACCCCGAGGCGGGCGTGCCCGCGAACAGCGCCGTCCGGACTCCGGGACGCACTGCACCGGAAAGACCCGTCTCCGGGGAGGCGACAAGCTCCGCCTGCGCCGCGTCCGCCTGGGCAGCGGAGGGGAACGCCGCGACGCCCACGGTCACCACGTAGCTGTCCGTCCCGTCGACATACGTAGCGCGCAGCAGCGCCGCGCACCCGTTGCTATCGAGCATCTGCGCGGCCGCCGGATCAACGGCCGCCTTGCACGAAGCCTGCCGTGCGATGCCGATCCGCGTGGCCGCCAGGGACAGCGAGTTGTCGTCCGCCAGGAGGTCGGGCGGTTTGTAGCCGACCGAGGCCGGGAAAATCGCGCCCGCCGGCAGCACCCGCCAGCGCTTGCCAACCTCCCAAGCCATGATCTGCTTCTGCTGCGCGGTGGTAAATGTCCGAGGCAGAAGCTGCGTGCCGACCCCCAGCCCAGACACCGCGAGCCCGGTAAGCCCGAGCACGAGGACGATGATCCCGGCGACGAACCGGCCGCGCCTGCGGCGCACCCGCCCTTGCCGTTCCGGTGGAACCGGCTGACCGCCCTGAACCGGCTGGCCGCCCTGAACCGGGCCGCTTCCAGCGAAGGGGCCTGCCTGGGGTGAGAAGCCCGACTGCCCGCCGTACCCCGCTGGATTACCGTATCCGCCTGGATCGCCATAGCCGGCTGGACCAGCCGGACCGTTATATCCAGCCGGACCGCCGTACGCCGCCTGGCCGCCGTACTCAGTTGCCACAGAGAAATGGTAGGCGCACCATGCCAACAATGCCGCGTGCGAATCGTTTTAGTTATTAACCACAGCTTTCGGTAACGAGCGGTCAACGCGATCGGCACGCCAGCACCAGGAGCGCATCGGCATATCGATCATCTTGGCGCCGCCGGTCTGGGAAAGCAGCGCCGCGCGGCAGTGGGCGAGTCCGGCCTCCCGGTCAGCGGCACGGGCCGTGATGAACGCGCTGTTCGTGGCCAGCCATTCCACCGTGTCCGACACGCTTACCCGCCGCGTGAACCCGAACGACCTGGTCATCACCCCGGAGAACGGAGCTCCGTCCGGCAGGGTTACCGAATGATGACGGTCTAGCTGATCCCGGACTTCGGCGACCGTGCGCGGCGTATCGGCGTCATCCTCGAGGTCGGTCACACCCAGCAGCCGGAGTAGGTCAAGTTCGGCCACCCATTCCTCCTCCCGGTCCCGGCTCGTCCAGATCACACCCAGCCGACCTCCGTCGCGAAGCACCCGGGCGATCTCGGGGACGGCCCGAACTGGGTCCAGCCAGTGCCACGCGGTCGAGACGAAGATCGCGTCCGCGCTCGCGTCGGGCAGCGGCATCGCCTCGCCCCAGCCTTCGAGCACGCGGACTTCAGGCGACCGCTCGGCAAGCACCGTCCGCATCCGGGCGTCGGGCTCGACGGCGATCACCTGCCCGGCCCTGCCGAGCAGCGCGCGGGTGAACAACCCCGTCCCGGCCGCGAGGTCCACGGCGACCCGGCATGCGGCGGGCACCAGCCAGTCCAGCGCCTCGGCCGACGGACCGGGCCGCACCCGATCGTAGCTACTCGCTACGCTCCCAAACGAAGTAGCTTTATCCTCATCTTCACTAGCAGCCACAGACAATATTCTGAACGGTCCGTGGTTCCCCTGCACCCAGTCCTCCCCTCGCGACAGCATGAAGCGCCGGCTGTACTGTCAGCCTTGGACGTTGGATCGGCCACGGAAGGAGCCATCGCGGTGAAGCTAACCAAGCATGAGCATGCCTGTGTCGCCTTCGAGAAGGAGGGCGCTTCGTTCGTCATCGATCCCGGCTCGTTCTCTCCGAACGCCGCGGACATCATCTCCGGCGCGTCTGCCGTGCTGCTGACGCACGAGCACTTCGACCACGTGAACGAGGCGGCGATCAACGCGGCCCTGGCCGCCGACCCGGGCCTGCGGCTGTACGCCCCTGGATCGCTGGCCGACGCCTTCAGCGCGCATGCCAGCCGGGTCACCAGGGTCACCGCGGGTGACGAGTTCGACATCGACGGGTTCACCGTCGCCGTGCACGGCGCCACGCACGCGGTCATCCACCCGGACATCCCGGTCGTCCCCAACGTCGGCTACCTGGTCGACGGGAGCATCTACCACCCAGGTGACGCGTACTTCGTCCCCGACGCCAACGTGAGCACCCTGCTGCTGCCCACCAGCGGCCCGTGGATGAAGCTCGGCGAAGCCGCCGACTACGTGCGCGCCGTGCGCCCGGACATGGTAGTTCAGATCCACGACATACTGCTCAGCGAGATCGGCCAGAACATCACGGCCAGCATCCTCGGCGAGAGCGGCCTGACCGGCCTCCCCATCACCATGATTCCCGTGAGCGAGTCGATCACCATCTGACCGCCGCTCGTTAGCAGCCGGCCGCGGCCAGGAAGATCGTGGCGGGCCCGGTGGCGGTGACGACACCGTCGGCGGCGGACAGGAAACACGACTCGCCTCGGGCGGCCTTGAGCGTGCCGCCCTCGACGTTGCGCAGCGACACGGTGCCCTCGACGCACAGCGCGAGACGCGGACCGCCGACCGGCAGGGTGACCTCGCCGGATCCGACCTCCGCCCGGTACAGCCGGAACTCCGGTGCAGGCGTGTCGTAGACGAAGACGTCCGCGCCCAGCGGACGAGGGCCGACCAGCGGAACGCTGACCGCCGGGTCGGTGAGCTTGAGCAGTTCCGTGATGTCGATGTGCTTGCCGGTGAGGCCTGCCCGCACCACGTTGTCGGAGTTGGCCAGCAACTCGATGCCCGTCCCGTGCAGGTAAGCGTGCAGCCCGCCGGCCGGCAGGAAGACCGCCTGACCTGGCTGCAGCACCGCGTGCCGGAGCAGCAGCGACGCGACAATGCCCAGGTCGCCGGGGTGATCGGCGGCGATCCGCACGGTGGCGGCGCAGGCGGCCGCGTACGGTCCGCTGCCCGCCGCCAGCCGCTCGCAGGCCGCCACCACGGCAGCGATCAGCGCGGAGCGCTGGCTGGCCGGCCAGCTGAGGATGCGGGCAAGCACGTCGGTCAGCACCCCAGACCCGGCGGCCGCGTCCAGGTCGGACGCGAGCGGCTCCAGGTCGGGCACGCCTAGCGCGTCGAAGAGCGCGGCGGCGTCGTCCGTGGTCCGCATGCCCGCGAGGACCTCGAACTGGGTGAGCGCGCAGAGCACCTCCGGCTTCGGCCAGTCATCGACGTAGTTGCGGGCCGCGGCGGTCGGCGCGAGACCGCGCTCGTTCTCCTCATGGAATCCAGCCTCGGCCTGCTCTCGTGACGGGTGTACCTGGATCGACAGCGCCTTCTCGGCGGCGAGCACCTTGAGCAGGAACGGCAGCCGACCGCCGAACCGCTCCGCGCACTCCGGGCCAAGTTCACTGGCCGGGTCCGCCGCGATCACAGCCTCCAGCGTGGTCCGGGCGCCGGAGCGCTCCACCCCGGACGGCGCCGCCGGGTGCGCGCCCATCCACAGTTCCGCTTCCGGAGTCGGAGACGGGGCATGCCTGCCTTGGAGTTGGGCGATCGCGGTCCGCGATCCCCATGCGTATGGCTGCACCATCGGCTCAAGTAGGTCCACGGGCGCATGCTAGTGCACTTCCGGCCGTCAAACGCCCGCGGGATCCGCACGGGCGGCTATTCGCCCGCTTCACGCGCTTCACGTGCATCCGCCGCGCTGCTGGCATCCATCGGATGCTCGACAAGCGCGACCACCCGGCTGGCCATGAACCGCGCGGTCCGTACCGTCGTCCCGCTTCGGGTGACCTCGCTCACCTCGACGATCCCCCGCCCGGTGCTGATCTCCACCCGGCGCCCGGCGCGCGTCGCGGTGACCTCATAGGTCTGGGTCCCGTCACCAGAGTCGATCACGATCTCAACCCGGTCCCCTTTCACGTTGAGGACATACCACCCAGACACTCGCGGAAACTCCGCCGTCGCAAACCACGGTCCCGCCTCATCCGCGTCCCCCGTCTCACCGGCATATCTCCACAGCACAGGAACTCGTCTCGGTTAGGTGTGCAGTCAGGGCGCTATTCACCCCGTACGACACACACCTAGCGGATGGAAGAGCCGCAATACATGCGGTTAACCAGCGCAGGCGCACATTCCGCCCACACCGGATAGAGTTGTGCGGCAGAGACGGTCCTTGAGCGCCCTACCCGGCAGCGTCCCTGCCCCGGCGGCGTCCCGAGCCGACCTCGCCCTAGCAAAAGGGAGAAATTCGCCGAATGGCGCTTCCGCGCGCGGCGCCCCGAGTCTTCAATTTCCGCAAATGCCGCAAATACCGCAAATGCGGCTCATGATCGCGAAGAGATTTTTCTTGACGTAAATTTTACAGCGTATAAGCACAAAAAACTTACGCTGAAAAATAAGTCTTCGCGATCATGCAACCGTAGGTGGCATCTTTAGGCTTATATGGTGAAATTTCGGGCACGGGCCAGGCGGGGCGGGCAGGCCGGCGTCCTGAGCCGCAACGCGCGTAGCCGGGCCCGCCCTCCTCGAGCGGAACCCGGCTACAGCGAGCAACTCAGACGGCTACAGCGAAACAAACTCAGGCGGTCAGTACGTCGGCAGGCTCGGATCCACCTGGCTGACCCAGGCGAGCACGCCGCCGCCGACGTGCACGGCGCCGGAGAAGCCGGCGTCCTTGAGCACCGCGAGCACCTCGGCGCTGCGGGCGCCGCTCTTGCAGTGCAGCACGATCTGCTTGTCCTGCGGCAGCCGCGACAGCGCGGCCCCGGAGAGGAACTCGCCCTTCGGGATCAAGGTAGCGCCGGGGATCGAGACGATCTCGTACTCGTTCGGCTCACGCACGTCCACGAGGAAGATGTCGTCGCCGCGCTCCAGCATCCCGGCAAGGTCCTTCGCCGAGATCGTGGAGCCGATCACGGCCTCGGCCGCCTCGTCGGAGACCGCGCCGCAGAAGGCGTCGTAGTCGATCAGCTCGGTGACCGTCGGGTTCTTGCCGCAGACGGCGCACTCCGGGTCCTTCTGCACGCGGACCGTCCGGTACGACATCTCCAGCGCGTCGTAGATCATCAGCCGCCCGGCCAGCGGCTCGCCGATCCCGGTGATCAGTTTGATCGCCTCGTTGACCTGGATCGACCCGATCGAGGCGCAGAGCACGCCGAGCACGCCGCCCTCGGCGCAGGACGGGACCATGCCGGGAGGCGGGGGCTCCGGGTAGAGGCACCGGTAGCACGGACCGTAATCCGCCCAGAACACCGAGGCCTGCCCGTCGAACCGGTAGATCGAGCCCCACACGTACGGCTTGTGCAGCAGCACGCAGGCGTCGTTCACCAGGTAACGGGTGGCGAAGTTGTCGGTGCCGTCGACGATCAGGTCGTAGCCGGCGAAGATCTCCATCACGTTGGAGGAGTCGAGCCGCTCTTTGTGCAGGATCACCTGCACGTACGGATTGATCTCGGCGATGGACTCCTTCGCCGACTCGGCCTTCGACTTGCCTACGTCGGACACGCCATGGATGATCTGCCGCTGCAGGTTCGACTCGTCCACGGTGTCGAAGTCCACGATGCCGAGCGTCCCGACGCCGGCCGCGGCCAGGTACAGCAGGGCCGGCGAGCCGAGGCCGCCCGCGCCCACGACGAGCACCTTCGCGTTCTTGAGGCGCTTTTGCCCGGTCATCCCGACGTCGGGGATAATCAGGTGACGCGAGTAGCGCTTCACCTCGTCGACCGACAGGTCGGCGGCCGGTTCAACCAGCGGTGGCAGCGACACTGTGCTAACTCCACTCTGGGTCTAGAAGTTCGTTATCGGCGTAAACCCGGCATGGGTGCCCGGCATTCCCCGCTTGGTTTCCCATCGCGCGTGCGTGCTTTTCAGCATCTCACGAAAGTGCGCGGCGACCTCGGCGGGATGCTCGAGCATCGCCACGTGCCCGGTCCGCGGCAGCACGATCACGCGCGAGTCACTGAACGTGCGGGCGGCTCGCGCCGCCATCCGCGGATTCACCAGGCGGTCGTGGCTGCCGTAGATGGCGAGGACGGGGACGCGGATCCGTTCGGCGTCGCGCCACAGCGACCTCGCGGCCGGCCGGAGGTACTCCACCGCGATCGTCCGCGCCGCGCCGATCAGCGCGTCATCCGCATAGGGCAGCTTGTCCCTGCGCCTTGTCTCCGCCACCTCGGCGGCGATGCGGTCTGGATGGACCGATGTCTCCCAGTCGTAGTAGATGCTGGACAGCATGAGCCGCACCCGCGCCTCCGCCGGGATACTGTCCGCGCGACGCAGCATCCAGCCGCCGAGCCCGGGTGTCGCGAGCATCGGGAAGCGCAGCAGCGACGGATGCAGCAGCCAGTCCGGCAACGCCGGGGAGATCAAGGTGAGCGTCCGCACCAGGTCAGGCCGCAGCGCCGCCGCCTTCACCGACACCGCGCCGCCCATCGAGTTGCCGACCAAGTGGACCGGCCCGTCGCCGCGTGCCTCGATCAGCCCGATCACGGTGCTGGCGAGCGCCCTGATCGAGAAGCCGCCCGGCCCCTTGGGCGGCGGAGACTGGCCGGCCCCGGGCAGGTCCACCGCCGCGCACGCGAACTCCGGCGCGAGTTCGGCCATGAAGTCGGTCCAGTTGGTGGCCGCGCCCGCCATCCCGTGCACGCACAGCACGGGGTCTTTTTCTTCATCCCGAACGTTAGCGGCAGTCTCTGCCACGAATACCCGTTCCCCGCTGGGCAGCGACACCATTTGTCCTGGCCAGTGCGGAATGGGCGGCCGCGGCCCCGGCGACGTGACA
>Ga0335075_10008646_pt1 | contig 15592 bp, 12 predicted proteins | sample Lox_Sample_24_FD_206723 | JGI IMG/M metagenome (GOLD analysis project Ga0335075, IMG submission 206723) | Soil microbial communities from Loxahatchee National Wildlife Refuge, Florida, United States - Lox_Sample_2.4 | ecosystem: Environmental > Terrestrial > Soil > Wetlands | place: USA... | reverse complement strand
CATCTCTGATAAGAGAGCTGTTCTCACCAGAAAACGTACTCCCGTTTTGCCCCAAAACTGCTGTGAGCGCAACCATTGCAAGAATGAAAGGCAAGCCGAATGCTTGAAATCGAGATCTCATGAGACCTGTAAGACTAAGGTGCAACGCAATCAATCGTGAGGTACACGATTGATCTCAGTTTTGGCCGGCTTTCCGCCCTGGATCTTGTAGAGTTCGATTGTGTCTCCGTCGACCACAGCCAGCTGATTGCAAACGGGTGAAAGCCCAAACGTCTGCACCGTCGGCGCCGGTGAAGGAATCGCAACTGAAAATATCCTTTTTCCATTTTCTGCGCGGTAGACGGCAATGCGCTCGCTTTGAACATCGGAAGTTCGAAAGGCTGAATCGGGAGCAATCGATTTTCCCGCCTCGGCCACGCCTATCGCAAACGCGCCTCCAGTCGCACTGCCGTTCGAAGCAGGTTCTAATTCGGCCGAGGAAGACGATCCTTTAAGAACCGCTTTCCCATCGGGCCTCAGCACTCGGTACCACTTGCCAAAGGTCTGAGGATCGCACCCAACCACAAACAATAAATTCGGCGCCAGGGTGGTAGCTTGCGGCCGGCAGCTTGAATTGACGTGAGCTATCAGATGTCTTTGTGTATCCCACGTTTCCTCCACAATTCGCCAGCGATTTTTTTTCGCGCTGAAGATTCGAATTTCGCCATCCTCCGACAATACCGGCGGGGCAGCTCGCGAGGAACGTGTGACCGAGGCCAGGACGCGGAAATTGCTGTCACGCACCTTAATTTCAACGTCCTCTTCCGGTTCCTCTTCTTCGGCCTCGGACAATTCCCGGTGCATGGCCGCAGTGTGACGCTCATGAACCACGCCGACGGCAAAGTATTTCGACGAAGGAGATATGCGTACGAACGCGAGAGGACCATCCAGAGTTAGCCGCCGCTCCAGCTTCAGCCCGGCGCCATACACTCTTATTTCATGACCTACATGCACCAGCACTCGGTCCTGGCTCATGGGCCAAAGATACTGATGTGAATCTGCGACCTTCCAATCGACCGTCTTCTCGACTTTGCCATCATCCGTGTCGATCAAGACAGCCCGTATAATGCGCAGCTTTGAGAATTGCGCTTCTGTTCCGATTCGGCGGATCAATATATGTGGGTTGAAGGTGAACAGCAGATCCCTCTCACCCAAATAGGCAATAGCTGAACCGTAATCGAAACCATACATTTCATGGTCGGACCGTTCTGGCATATACCCCAGACCCTCCAGTGGAAAGGTCATCGAAGCCGGCGCAGGCCGGCTTTCTGCGTCAGGTGTAAGCGCAATGTTGCATTGCGGCGGTAGGCAGACCTCGGTCTCGTCGGATGTCTCCGCAATGGTTGAATCGTCTGCGAGGGCGGATATCGAAGATGAAGCGCTCGTAGCAGATGAAGCCGAGGCAGTGGGTGCGCTCGCTGCAACTCGTGTCGAGCTATTTGGATTGAGCACAAGCAGAAGCTGAGCTCCCGATTCCAGGCGAACATTATGCCCGGAGTTCGAAAGTACCGAACTGCCTTCAGGTCCGCCCCCTACGTTCAGCTTCATGCCCCGAATGCCCATCACCTGCCCCGGCATGACCGCCGTAGGGCCCTTGTAAATCGGCGGTGAAACGTAAACGGTCGCAGCTGCCTGCGTGACGCTACGAGTGCCGCTAGGGGATCCTCCAACTCCGTTCGGACCGGGATCTCTTCCCAAGCCAAGCCCTACCGCTTCGCTCAAGGGCTGGTTTTCATACCGATTCGCGTCCTGAGCGGGATCGGTTGAGAGCACACCGGCAACCGTCAGGGGCAAGGCCTTCATGTCGCGTCCACCGCATTGGCCACTTTCGAACAGCAGGGCGAGCTGTGAGGTCTTTTCTATCTTTGAACGGGCGTTTTTCGCGACGATCCTGCCCTTGAGAATCGCTCCCGCTCGCAGAGTGCATCCGGGACTCTCCCATGTCACCGCCACCTTGGCCAGAACTGAATCGCCAACTTTAACCCGTCCCGCGTCGATCGCTTGAACTAAGTCCGCCTGCACCGGAACGCGTTCTTGTCCGGCGATTTCACGGACACAGGAAACCAGACCCAGCAGCAACCCGCACACTGTGAGAATACGTTTTCTCATGCGCCACGCAATGCACCTCGAAAAACTCTAACACTGATTCCCCTCTACTGGACAGATTCTGACTTAGCTTTCCCATCCGGCGAGTCGACAACTTAGTAACAATTGCTTGCTTTTTTGCCAGGAGACGAGCGCCGACCGCACGCCAGCCTAACTCAGTGGGCCGAATGAGGGGATCTAATGGGCGCGGATCATCGCCTGCTCGTCCTGTTAGCCGGAGCGTCAGGCTACATCGGTGGGCGCCTGCTAAAAGAGTGGGAGAAAGCGGGCTGGCTGTTCGCTGCCTGGCTCGATGACCTGACTTTCTCAGATCAAAAGTTGCAGCTTCCTCGGAAGTCATTAAAGCTGATTGACGGGATCGCAGTTCACTAGTGCCGGCGATGGCAGGAGTGCGATAGCGCTCCAGCCAGCTTCGGAAGAAGCAGCCCCACGCTCGAGCCCAGATCGAGGTCATCGTCGTCGAGTATCGACTCGTTATCCGGCGTGAAGTAGTCCACAACAGTCAGCCGAGCCGAAGAATTTAGCTTCAGGAAGCTGTCGCCGTAATCGATATCTCCCGCGATATTGGCATCGAAAGTGCCATTGCCGCTCACAGTGTAGATATACCCGTTGCTATCGACCGACGGTCCTCCGCCACTTTCCCAGATGCCACTTGCGAACCGTTCGGCGTGTCGTTGAAAACCGCGACTTGTGCGGCAGGCAGCGGAAGCAGGTGGAATATTGTCAGGCAAAAGCCAAGGCGGACAAAAGCATTACGGCACGCTGAATTCTTCATATCGCCCTCCAATGTCGAATGTGTCTTCGCGGCTAAAGAGGTTTGTGGAAAGAACCGCGCGACGGCTTACTCATTGACCGGAAGCCCACGAAATGCACGATCAATTCTTGGAGGAGGTAGAAATCGGAGAGCGGTGTCGAATAACCAGTGAATCGTCTCTCAGAGGAGGAAGGCTGTCAAGATGCACAAACTTGCACGTACGCTACCGTACGCTTTCACGCTTGCTTTCAAGAGCGGACATCCTGCCTCTCAACCGCAAGTATCCTCGGCAACGCCGCAGCAGCAGCTTCGATTCAGCAAGCAACTTCACTTGCAACCGCGGCGAAGAAACCGCAAACTAGAGGTCCATGTCCGTTTCTTTATCACTCTCCGACAAAGTCGCCCTCATCACCGGCGGCTCCCGCGGCATCGGAGCCGCTACCGTCCGCATGTTCACCGCCGCGGGCGCAAAGGTTGTCTTCAGCTATCAAATGTCCCGCGAACAAGCGGAGTCTCTCGCCAAAGAATGTGGCGAAGCCAATTGCCATGCCATCACCAGCAATCTCATTGATGAGGATTCCGCCCGCGCCTTAGTCTCGCAAGCCGTCCATCATTTCGGCAGGATTGACATTCTCGTCGCCAATCACGGTGTCTGGCCCGCCGAGGACGTCGCCATCGAAAAAATGCCATTCGAACAATGGCGAACCACTTTATCCACCAATCTCGATGCCGTCTTCGGCCTCGTAAAACATACGGTCTCGCAGATGAAGTCTCAGCCCCGCACCGGCTCCGCTGCGGGGCACATCGTCCTCATCAGTTCAACCAGCGGCCAGCGCGGCGAAGCCTTCCATTGCGATTACTCCGCCTCGAAGGGCGCAATCATCAGCCTGACAAAAAGTCTTGGCACCGAACTCGCAAGAGCCGGAATTTACGTAAACTGCGTCGCTCCTGGCTGGGTCGACACCGACATGTCGAGACCTGCGCTCGACGACCCCGCCAGCGGCAGCGAGATTCGCCGTACCATCCCCCTCGGCCGCGTAGGCAAGCCTGAGGAGATAGCCGCCCCTGTGCTTTTCCTGTGCACCGAACACGCCGGCTTTATTACCGGTGAAATCTTCAACGTCAACGGCGGCGCAGTCCTCGCAGGCTAGCGGCACGGTCCCTTAGTGCAGCACTGCTCCTGTCGAGCGGACACTCCTGTCCCCTTTCGTGCGGTGCCAAAAACTCCGGCATAAAATCCTCGTCGGCCCAACCCGTCCCCCGCCCAACCTGACAAGCAGCTACAATTTCCTCTTAACGCATCTCACTATTGGATCGATGAAACTTCTGCTTCTTACCCTGGCGCTCGCGTCTGTTCCAGCGATGGGCCAGGCCCAATCCGCTGCCGCGAATTCCTCTCAGCCCGCTCCGGCCAAGACACAGTCCATTCCAGAAGACCAAGAGAACGCCCACCAGGCCCGCGCCTTGCTCCAGCAGGCCATTCAAGCTCTCGGAGGCCAAGCCTATCTCACTGTCCGCAATCTTCAGGAGCAGGGACGCACCTACAGCTTCTATCACGGCCGCCCCACCAGCAACGGCGTGCTCTTCTGGCGATTTGTCCAGTATCCCGACAAGGAAAGAATCGAAGTCACCCAGCAGCGCGACGTCGCTTACCTCTATACCGGCAATAAAGGCTACGAGCTCACCTATAAAGGCCCGAACGCGGTTGAGAAAAAAGATCTCGACGACTACCTCCGCCGCCGCCGCTTTTCTCTTGAGACCATGCTTCGCGTCTGGATCAATGACCCGTCTGTCGCGCTCTTCTATAACGGCAGCGCTCTCGCGGGAAACCTGGCTGCCGAGCAGATCACGCTCATCAACTCCAAAGACGAGGCCGTCAGCCTGTTTCTCGACGTCGACACCCACCTGCCTCTCAAGAAGAGCTACAGTTGGCGCGACCCTGTCGACCATGAGCGCAACACCGAGGAAGAGATTTTCGACAACTACCGTTTAGTTCAGGGCGTGATGACCCCCTACGGATTCACCCGCTACTACAACGGCGATATGCAAACCGAGCGATTCGTCAATGAAGTCCATTACAATCAAGAACTTGACGAAGCCATGTTCGATCCGAATTCGGGCTACAATCCGAACAAGCCGGTCAAGAAACACAAAAACTAAGGCGCAGGGAATCCGGCCGTCACCCCTCCGCCGCTGCCAACTTAGGAAAGCCAACCTCGTAACCACTCCGGTTCCTTTCGCCGGATTGGCCTCGTACTGTGGCTTTTTTACCACAGCAGGAATTGGCATCCTCGCTGTAATCTATTCATATCGCGTAAGTTACGATTACACTTCTTGACACAAGAGCAGACAATACGCTCCGCCTTTGCTTGCAGCGGTGTGGGATTGCACAGCGGCGCTCCCGTTTCCATGCGCATTGTCCCTGCCCCCGCCGGAACCGGAATCGTCTTTCGCCGCACCGATCTCGATGGCTTTGAGATCGAGGCTGTCAGCCGCAACGTCGCCCGCGTCAGCTACGCCACCAGCCTCATGAAAAAAGGCGTGCTCATTTCCACCACGGAGCATTTGCTTTCGGCATTCATCGGCATGGGCGTCGACAATGCCATCGTCGAGCTCGACAATCTCGAACTTCCCATCCTCGACGGTAGCGCACTGCCGTTTGTCGAGCTGATTCGCAAATCTGGACTTCGCAAGCAGCGCCGCCCGCGCAAATATCTCAAGATTCTCCGCGAGCTCGAACTCCGAGAAGGCAACAAATTTATTTCCGTCTATCCCGCCGGCGCTTATTCCGTTTCCTACGCCATCAATTTTCCGCACCCGCTTATCGGCAAAGAGATTTTTCAGGTCGAGCTCTCCAATGGCAGCTATCTGCGCCATATCGCCGCAGCACGCACTTTCGGATCACGCGAGGATGAAAAGGCCATGCGCAATATGGGACTGATTCGCGGCGCTTCCCGCGAGAACTGTATTGTGCTCACCCGCGATGGAATCGAGAACGGTCCGTTGCGTTATCCCGATGAATTCGTCCGCCACAAAGTTTTGGATCTCGTCGGCGATCTCGCGCTCCTCGGAAAACCAATCCTCGGCAAGATCGTCGCCGACCGCGCCGGCCACGCCATGCACACTGCGCTGGTTTCGCGCATTCTCCGCGATAAGACGTTGTGGGAGGAAGTTACTCTGCCGGAAGAGGAAAAAGAATCAGGGCATCCCTACGAAGCCCATGCTTCGGCCGGTCCGCCGTTGTAGAGAACGTCGCCGCAGGCAGAGTCCGCTCCTGCGTTGTCATTCCGAACGGCTTCAGCCGTGAGGAATCTGCTGTTTTGCCACGTCCAATTCGCGAATAGATTCCATCGAGACGAGCGCCACAATTCATACCGCCAACCTTGCAGTCCTTCGATCCCATCTGCCCTTGTCATTCCGACCGGAGTCGGAAGCGCCAGCGGCGGCGGAGCGGAGGAACCTGCTTTCCTGGATGAAGCCCCGCGCGAAAAGGTTTACCAGCTCTTCACCTTTGACAAAGTGTTAATTCTTCCAATGGCAGCTCTACAGCACCATCCGCCTGCAGCCCCGCGATATAATTCGGTCCACTCATTTCTTTAACGGCGGGTACGAAACCTGCCCTTACGAGATCCTCTTTAATGGATGCTGGCGCGAAGACCTTTACACGATGAACAACGTGCGCTGAGAATGTCTCTTAAAATCCGAGAAAGCTGAGAAATCCGCGAGAACTGAGAAGTAAAGCAGAGAAATAAAGATGGTCAACTTCTTCCGCGCGGTTCGCGAGGATATCGCCGCCGTCTTCGAGTCCGACCCAGCCGCCCGTTCCTACCTCGAAGTTTTATTGTGCTATCCCGGCTTGCATGCCGTGTGGGCGCATCATCTCAGCCACTGGCTGTGGCTTCACCACATGCGCTTTCTCGCCCGGCTCAATTCTCAATTTTCTCGCCTGCTCACCGGCATTGAAATTCATCCCGGCGCAGAAATTGGCCGCCGCCTTTTTATCGACCACGGCATGGGCACCGTGATTGGAGAAACTTCCATCGTCGGCAACGACGTGACTCTCTATCAGGGAGTCACTCTCGGCGGCACCGGCAAAGAGAAAGGCAAGCGCCATCCCACCCTCGGCAACAACATTGCCATCGGCTCCGGAGCAAAACTTCTCGGCAACATCACCATCGGCGACAACTGCCGCGTGGGCGCGGGTTCAGTCGTGCTCCGCAGCGTCCCCCCTAACTCCACCATCGTCGGCGTCCCCGGCCACATTGTTCTGCGCGACGGCAAACGCGTCGTCATCACCGATCCCAAAGACATCAGCGATCCTTTATCCGACGTAATCATCCGCCTGGCGGAGGAACTTCGTGAGCTGCGCGAAAAATTCCAGCAACATTCGCACCCCGCACTCGGAGCCAAACCCGATGCAACCCTCGACGAAAAACCTTCTATCCCAAACATCTCCCCTCAGGACTTATTTCAAGACGACTACCAGATCTGAGTATTGCCCCATCGGATCCAATTGATTTTCCTCGCGGATTTCTTGCTCCGCTCCTGAATCTCATTCCGCGTCCCATAATCAAAGTTCCTAAGGAGAAATTGATATGCAGACCCGCACCCTTGGCAATTCCGATTTGCAGATTACTCCCGTAGGTTTCGGCGCCTGGGCCGTCGGCGGTTCCGGCTGGCAATTCGCCTGGGGATCGCAGGATGATAACGACTCCATCGCCGCTATTCACCGCGCCCTCGAACTCGGCGTCAACTGGATCGACACAGCGGCCGTCTATGGCCTCGGCCATTCCGAAGAAGTGGTTGCGCGCGCCCTCAAAAGTTGGTCCGGCGCGCGTCCTTATGTCTTTACCAAGTGCGGCTTGCGTTGGGATTCCAATGGACAGGTGCAGAAAGTTCTCAGCGCCGATTCCATTCGCCGCGAAGTCGAAGACAGTCTTCGCCGCCTTTCCCGCGATGTGATCGATCTCTACCAGATCCATTGGCCTCCCGATCCCGACTCTCCCGCGCTCGAAGAAGGATGGTCCACTCTGGCCGATCTGAAGCGCGAAGGTAAAGTACGATGGATCGGTGTTTCTAATTTCGACGTTAAGCAGATGAAACGCGCGCAGGCTATCGCTCCCGTAACCTCTCTTCAGCCTCCGTATTCGCTGCTCCACCGCGATGTTGAAGAAGACATTCTTCCTTACTGCCTGCACAAGGGAATCGGTGTGATCGTTTATTCCCCCATGGCCTCTGGACTTCTCACCGGTGCCATGACTCGCGAGCGCGCAGCCAACCTGCCCAAGGATGACTGGCGCAAGAGCAATCCCGATTTCACTGAGCCGAATTTTTCACGCAATTTGGAATTAGTTGAGGTGCTGCGCGAGATCGCCCAGCGCCACAACCGTTCCATCGGCGAAGTTGCCATTGCATGGACGCTGCGCAATCCCGCCGTCACCGGAGCCATCGTCGGTGCGCGCAATGCCCGCCAGGCCGAAGGCGTCATGCGCGCCGGCGATCTTCGCCTCAACGATAAAGAAGTAAACGAGATCGAAGACTTCTTCGCCGAAAATGCCGCCTAGCAGCCCTTCGGTTGAAACAGACCTGTCATTCCGAGCCGGTCTCAGCAGCGCATTAGCGCGGCGAGACCGGCGAGGAATCTGCTTTTCGCTTCACTCCACCTTCTTCACCACCGTCACCTTGCTGTAAGCCACTCGAAATCCCAGCCGCTCACAGTTGCGCTGCGACGTGCTTCCGCCCTGCGTCACCACCACCGCGTACTCGCATCCCGCGCGTGCCGCCGCCGCCATGCGGGTGCGAAGCAGCGCCGTCTGCAATCCTCGTCCGCGAAATTCAACTATTGTGCCCGCGCCAAACATTCCCGCCACTCGATGGTCCGGCATGATTAATCCCACGCCGCACGCCACCATCCTGCTCTCAACAGTCGCCACCACCACCGACGCCCCGTCAATCTGGTAAAGCGGCGTCACCAGCCCGCGATAAGGCTCTGGAGCGCCTTCCGGAAAGAACGCCCGCTCCACAATCTCCGCTGCAATCTCCGCCTCCTCCAGTACTCCGGAGCGGATTTCGCAACCCGCGGGCCCTGCCGGAAATTCTTCGTTCGGATCCAGCCGCCGGTACAAAACATTATTCAGTTCCGCGGCCGCATATCCTCGCTCCTTGCACATTTCAAATACCGCCGCATCATGCAGCGGACACAAGTCCACCTGCGACGGCGCTTCGTGTGAACGGTAGAACTTCTCCACTTGATCGAGATCGTCCGCCGTGAACGGCCGGTCTAGTCCCAACCCAACCGCTCTCCCGATCGGCGATCCCAGGCCAGCGAACACCATGTGCCCGCCGCAAATTTCTTCTTCCGCCGCTCCCAAATTCGGCCGGGTCTTCCGCAAGACCCGCGCGTAGAAGACCTGCGGCATCTCTTCCACAGCCTCAAAACGGCGCGCTAACGCCTTATCCACAAATTCCATGGGGAAAATCCTTTCTGGATTCTTAAACTGAAATGAAAGGAACGATGCGCACACTTCCGCGTCATCGTCGCACGTTGCAAAACGCAGAGCTATCGGACTGCAGTCATAGGCAGGCACACAGAGTACCCGAAAATCTTTTCATCCTCAAGATTGCCGGGGAACGCGATTAAGCGAACGAAAGAACGCAGGAGTTCCCGAGTTCCGATTACCAAGTCGTCCCATAACGGAATGGACGTGTCCTCAAATTAAGAGGCGGAGTGACAAAGATCACAACCGTTCTTACCGTCAGGTTCGATAATCCATCAATCGGACGTAACGCCGCCGGAGGTCAGTGCGGCTTTGTATTTACAGGCGAGCAATTTGGAACAGAATCACAAAATTCCAGATTCCGCGGCCTAACCGACAGTTACAGCTTTCCTCGGGTAAGGCAGCCTAACCAACCTCAGCTATCCCGGAAGGAGTGCCGATGTCAGCCCGTTCCAGAATCACCCAGGTCATTCCGCGCGCACTACCATTTCTTTTTCTAGGCGCTGCTCTGGCCTTGAGCCAGGTTGCTCAGCAGTCCGTCGGCAAAAAATCGCCTCCCGCAAATCCCGGCACTTCTTCGCTTTCCTTGGAAGATTCGCAATACGTCGGGTCCGATACTTGCAAAACTTGCCATGAAGAAATCTACAACTCATGGGCAAAAACTCCGCACTGGAAAACTACGCTGAACAAGGCAGGCGGTCCATCCAAGCAGCGCTGCGAAGGATGCCACGGCCCCGGAGCCGAGCACGTCGCCGGCGGTGGCGACAAAACAAAAATATATGTGTTTGAAAATCATTCCCGGCAGGAAACCAGCGCCCGCTGCCTCACCTGCCATGGCGAAAGCCGCGGGCAGTCGCACTTCGCCGAGTCGGCCCACGCCGGCAGCGCCGTCGGCTGCCTCGATTGCCACTCCCCGCATCACGCCGAAGAGAAGCAGCATTTGCTCGTCCAGAAACAGCCGGAATTATGTTACGGCTGTCACACCTCCGCCAAAGCAGATTTCGCCAAGCCTTTTCACCACCGCGTCAATGAAGGCCTGGTGCAGTGTAATGACTGCCACAATCCTCACGGAACCGGCACCATCCGCCAGGTTCGCAGCCTGCCCAGCGGCGACGCTGTCTGCTACAAGTGCCATGTCGACAAGCAAGGACCGTTCGTCTATGAACATGTCCCGATAAAAACCGAAGGTTGCACCAGTTGCCACACCCCGCACGGTTCCACCAATCCCCGCCTGCTCAAAGTCAGCCTGGTCAACATGCTCTGCTTGCAGTGCCATACCTTCCCCGCCGTAGGCCCCAGCGGCCCGGTCCACAACCAATCGGCGAAATATCAGGCCTGCACCATGTGTCACGCCCAGATTCACGGCTCCAATTTTAGCGACGTCTTTTTTAAGTGAGGAAGAAAGCAATGATCTGGTCAATCCAACAGGTTTCTCGATGCTTGAATCATGTGAGGAGATGCTTGACTCATGGGGGGAGAGCCGCCCCCGCTCGCCCTGAGCAAAGCCGAAGTGGCTCTCCGGCCGAGCGGAGCTCGGCTCTTGCCTGCGGATTCGCTGCGCTGTTTTTTCTCTTCACCCTGTCTGCGCCAACAATCCTCCTCGCTCAATCGCCCCACAGCTCACCGGCCGCCGCCGAACCCGACGGTGTGACCACTGCCGGCTACGAAATTCACTCGTCCTTCGAACTCGGCTACCGCTCCACCGACGTCGCCGGCAGTGGCGATATGTATGACACATTGGTCAATTTGCAAAGCGGTCCGCGCATCCTCGACCAGACTCTTTCCATGCAGTCGCTCGACCATCAGGGGCTGTTATTCGACGATCTTTATCTCAACAGTTTCGGCTGGGGCGGCGATCCCAACAACGCTCTCCGCCTGCGCGCGGATAAGAACAAGTGGTACAACCTGCAAGGCGGTTTTCGGCGGGATCAATATTTTTCCGATTATGACTTGCTCGCTAATCCACTCAATCCTCCCACTTCCACTCCGTCGCTGCCCGCGCTGAATTCACCCAATGCCTTCGACACCACCCGCCGCATGACCGATGTCGACCTCACCCTGCTCCCGCAATCGCGCCTCAGTTTTCGCCTCGGCTATTCCCACAACAACATGACCGGTCCGGTCTACACCAGCATTCACGAAGGCACCGAAGCTCTCTTGCTTCAGCCCTGGAACACCACCATGAATTCCTATCGCATGGGAGTTGACTGGAGAGTCTTGCCCCGCACCGTTATTAGCTACGATCAGTTCCTCGATTACTACCGTGGAGACACCGGCACACATCTCGCTTCTTTCGCGCCCGCACTCTTACCCTCGGGAGCGCCGGTGGAGTTGGGTTTGTCTTTCGATACCGCCAACAGCGAGCCCTGCGCCGTCAAAGCACCCGCCACCAGTCTCATTTCGTCCACTGGCACTCTGACCAATGTCACCTGCAGCGCCTATTTCAGCTACCAGCGCAACCAGCGTATCCGCACCTCCACTCCCACTGAGCGCTTCAGCCTTCGCAGCAATTATTTCCAGCGGCTCGATCTAGTCGCTGCTTATTCTTACAGCGACGCCGAAATGACCACGCCGCTCGATGAATCCTTTAGCGGCCTGATTACCCGCACGAACACCCTCGCCTTTCTGGGTACTGGCACCGCTGCCGCCAGCCGAATCTCCGATAACGCCCAACTGGGCGCGACCCTGCACCTTAATCGACATCTGCGCATCGTCGAGCAACTTTATTTCTGGGCTTTTCGCATCCCGCAGGATGGCAATTTCAGCGAAGTGGATAGCGATTGCACCGCCGCGATAATCAAAGCGAAGAACTGCAACCTGCTCACCCCGCTTACCTCCACCACGCCGACGGTCGTACCCACTCTATCGATGTCGTCCTTCAACCAGACCTGGAAAAAAAGCCAGACGGAATTGGCCTGGGATATTTCCCAAAAAGCCGGCGTTCGCATCGGTTTCCGCTATGGCGACCGCGTCTTCAATCTCTTTAACAACTTCGGCGGAGGCGAAACCTATAATGGTTTCTCCACCCTCGGCGAAGATCATTTTGTAGTTCACGAGAACACCGCACTGCTCGGCTTCTGGGGGCGTCCCACTCCGGCCTTGCGTTTCAATTTCGACCTGGAGCACTCCAACTTCGACAACGTGATCGTCGCCATCGCGCCGCGCAAAGAATCTCGTTATCGTCTCCAGGCCAGCTACAAACCGCGCTCGTGGGCGCTTTTGGGCGGTTCCATCAATCTGCTGGAAGACTCAAACGCCTACGCCCTCACCGATTACATCGGCCACAACCGCAACTATGGGCTGACCGCATCCCTCGCGCCCCGTCAACGTTTCGGATTGGACTTAGCCTACAACTACAACGATGTGATGCAGAATGCTCTCATCTGCTTCGCCGACACTCCGCCAACCGGAGTCACTCTTCCCTTCGTGTCGGGTGCAACCGTTTGTCCCGGACCGCCGTTCGTCGCCCCCGCCACCGCTCCCGTCGACCCTTCGCAGGCCGACTCCTTCTACACCAACCACACTCACTTCGGAATGTCCGCGATCCGCTTCAAGTTCGACAAACGGACCACCATCAATGCAGGCGGCAGCGTCACCAGCGTCGATGGCAATGTGCCGCAATTCAACATTCTTCAGCCCCAGGAAACGGCGCAGTACAGGTACTATCAGCCTGTCGCGTCCCTTAGCGTCGATCTGGGCCACAACTTGGCTTGGAACAGCGGCTGGAATTATTACCAGTACAACGAAGCCTCGTTCGTAGGCCCCACCGCCCCCCGCTACTTCCACGCCAACACGCTTACTGAGTCCGTTCGCTACGCCTTTTGAATCGAGTTTTTAGTCACCACCACCCAAATCCGCGCTCGACTGTAGCGCCGCCGTCCCCGCGGCAAGGATTTGGCTGACAGGAAAGGCGGAGATCGTCTCGAAGAATCGAAAATATGATTTTGCGACTCCCCGAGCCCATATTTTTCAGCCCCGCATGGGGCCGGCATTGATTAGCCCCGGACGCAGTCCAGGTAGGACCGAAATCGGGAGCGACTCCCGGGAGGGACGAAAGAATCATACCGAAGATTAAGTGCCAGCTCTTCGACTGGTATTAACTTTAGACAATGTAATGCAATACAAGAATAGCTTATAGCGTACGATCCGAGAGCCAAGGACTGAGAGCTGACAGGTCACGCTACACCTGCTCCCGCGCCTCGCCCAGCGCCACGTTCACGTCTATCTTCTTCTTGCCCCGGAAAATTGTGACCTTCACCGAGTCGCCCGCGCGATGGTTGTCCATCAGGTGGGCGAGGTCCTGCTCGTCTTCCACCTTCTCGCCGTCGATGGCGACAATCAAATCCCCGCCCAGCATGATGGGAATGTTGCCCAGGTAGGCGCGCTCCGTGCCGCCGCGCAGGCCAGCCATGTCCGCCGAGCCCCCAGGAGTCACCTGCACGATCAGCAATCCATAATCCGCGGGCAAGCCAATCTCATCGGCCAACTCTGCGCTGATAGGAATCGTACGTACACCTAGGGCCGGGCGCCGCACGCGCCCCAGCGTCATCAGGTCGTTGAGCACAGCTTTCGCCGTGTTGATAGGAATGGCAAAGCCCACGCCCGAATTCTGGCCCACGCTGGAAAGAATCATGGTGTTAATGCCAATCACTTCTCCATGCCAGTTCATCAGCGGCCCGCCTGAGTTGCCAGGGTTGATGGCGGCATCGGTCTGGATGGCTTCATCAATGGTCGCGCCGTTGGGCTCGCGCACCGGGCGTATCGAGCTCACAATGCCGCGCGTCATCGTCCCCGCCAAGCCAAAGGGATTGCCGATGGCGTATACCTTCTGGCCCACCTGCAGGTTGCGCGAGTCGCCCAGCACAGATGGAACCAGATCGGGCGCCTTGATCTGGATCACGGCAAGGTCATGGGATGGATCTGTGCCTACGATTGTGGCTTTATATTTTTTGCGATTATGCAGCGTCACTTCCACCTGGCGCGCGTTTTCTATGACGTGATAGTTGGTGAGAATGTGGCCGTCTTTATCGATCACAAACCCCGACCCCTGGCCTTCCTGCGGAACCATTCCGTAGAAAAAGTCGAAGGACATGGCGCGCGAAGTCACGTTGACCACTGAGGGAATATTTCTGCGATAGACGCTGATGTTGTTCTGCTCTTCGCTGTCGAGTCCCTCGCCGCCAGAGGCTTCAGTAATTTCAACCTGTGCCGGATGCGTGAGCCAGCTTACGGGATTCGACGCGGCAAATCTGTCGTTGGAACGCCAGGTGGTGAAGTAGAAAAATGCGCCGGCAATCAGCAGCGCGAGCATTGCAGGTCGTATGAGTTTCATAAGTCAGACTTCTATGGGCCTTGACGCAAAGATGCACACTTAATTCTACGTGCCATTTTAAATAATGTTCCAGCGGGGAGGGACAGGAGGGAGGAAAATCCCGCGCAGAACGTTCTAATGTTCCAACGGGAACACTTGCGCTAATGTTCCAACCGGAACATTTTTACATTTTTGTATGTACACAGAACGCTTCGTTTCCCCTGTAACAGATTGAATGGGAAGGATTTGGGGTGCTGGCAGCAGTCCTGGCGGGGGAGTGCTTGCGGGATGAAATGATTGGAACATTCCGGAAAGGGAGCGGGGATCCCATGTGTCGGGATCCCATGTCTGGCAAAACACGCGAGACATGGGGAACCCTGGCCTCATCACGCAACATGAGGCTAACCTAGCTCTTCTTTCTGCCGATAGAGAATACGAACAACCTGCGAAGCTGATGAGTTCTTGAGGCAAGCAGGACATCGGAATTCGCGACGGCGAGAATGCAACCGCACAACCAGCGCGAGAACGAAGCAGCCAAGGTGATCCTGGATGCGCGGCGGCGTCCGCGCTTCAAGATGGAAGTGGATATCACGGTACATTCTCGAACGTGCGGCGTGCTGACGGGTCACACGGCCGACATCAGCGAATCCGGCATCGCTGCGATCTTGTGGCTGGAAGTGCCTTTGGGAGAGTTGGTGGAGTTAGAGTTCACGCTTCCCTTCGGCGGGGTGAAGATTCTGGCGACAGCCCGGCAAAGAAATGCGTTTCGATACGGTTTCCAGTTTGCCGAATCGAACGCGATCCATCAAGCCATTCGCGATACCTGCCGGCACCTGGCGTTCGAACGATCCCTACTGGGTGAGCTTTAGAAAAAGCCGCCGACGG
>Ga0335075_10008645_pt1 | contig 15592 bp, 17 predicted proteins | sample Lox_Sample_24_FD_206723 | JGI IMG/M metagenome (GOLD analysis project Ga0335075, IMG submission 206723) | Soil microbial communities from Loxahatchee National Wildlife Refuge, Florida, United States - Lox_Sample_2.4 | ecosystem: Environmental > Terrestrial > Soil > Wetlands | place: USA... | reverse complement strand
GGGAACCGGGACTGGAGCCGCACTATCTCCCCCCCAGTCAGCTGGCCGGTTTGAACCTTCACCCCTCGCTGGCGGGAAGCCTGAACCGCCTTCTCGACTCTGGCGACCACGGGCATGCCCCCTACATAGGCAATCTCTGGCGGCAGCCGACCGTACCGGGCCCAGATCCGGAAGCCTGATTGCCGACCCTGTATTTCGGCCGCCACCGGGACTGCGGCGTGCTGCTTGCCCGCTTGCCGACGCTGGACGGTGCCGGGACCGGCGCGCCCCGCCCGGGTTGGTCGGTCTTCCGCTTCGGTCGGCAGGGGCCGGTACGGGAGCAGCTGCGGCAGCTGGTCCCACGCCTGTGCCCGGGTAGGCTAGCAAACGTCGAGGTGTACGTGCTCACCGAGCGTTCCGGGTGAGTGGATGAGGGGGCACGCGGGGCATGCCAGGCGGCGCCATGCATGACGGCGAGTCGGCCGAGGCTGCGGCGCGCTGGGAAGCCACTGAGGAGATCTGGCCGGTACCGGGCTAACCGCTTATACGACCAAGCGGACCGTAAGCAATGGATGGTTCACGCTCAGCGGGATGAAAGCCCTGCGGCTGCATCGCCGCTTGCGGCGGCGGGCCGGGAACACAGCCGATGACCGCGGCCTCACACTAGGCTGGGAATGCCGGAAGAGGCTCCGGCCGGAGCGCCCGAGGGCTCCGGAACCGCCGCACGGCTGATGGCCTCTCAACATCGAGGGCCTGCTGGAGGCGGTATGGCCGCGGGCAGATTGCTGATGGGCTCCAAGGCGCTGATTGCGCGCCGCGCGCAACCTAGGCGGCGGCACCAGCCGGCTGAGAATGCGGGAACGGCACGGGAACCGTCCGCGGCGGTGCTGCCTGCTAGTGCCGCTCCAGGGGAGGAAGGCCAGGGCAGCGCCGTTCAGGCCCGGTTGCTCCAGAAGGCTAACGCCCACGAGTGGATGGCGGCCCAGATCTCCGGGCTCATGCAAGGCAACGTGGCAAGAAGCGAGGACCTGCGACGGCTGGCCGGTTCTTTGCGGCCTGCCGTTCAACTCACTGACGGCTCCAGAGGAGGCCGCCCCCCAGCCCGCGCGTCTCTACGCGATGAGATCGAAATGCTCGACAGGATCATCGCCTGGCAGGCCAAGACGATCAGCTGGCACAGAGACGAAGGCCGCCTCCTCCGCGAGCAGGCAGCCGGCATGCGAGGACGCCGAGCCCTGGGCGACGCGGCTGATCCGGACGGGAGGTGATTCGGATCGGGTGAGGTTTACAGATCGTGACGCAGGGTCACGGGCCGTCCCCGGCACGGCCGTCAGGTGGAAGTGCGGCCTCGCGGTGGCGCCAGTCCGCGGGCAGGGTCGCTTCGAGCACATCGTCCACGGTGAGGATGCCGATGACGTGACGGCGCTCGTCGACGACCGGGATCGTGATGAGGTTATAGTCGCTCATCAAGACCGCGGCGTCGGCCATGTCGGTGTCGGCGCTGACCCGGACAGAGTCCGCGTCACAGATATCGGCGAGCAGCGCCTGCGGGTCGGCCTGCAGGAGGCTGCCAAGCGTGGCGACTCCGGCCAGGCGCCCGTCCTCGTCCAGGGCATGGATACTCGTGAGCGCTTCCGGCTGAAGGGTGCACGACCGGCCGACCGCAGCCAGGGCCTCACCGGCCGGGGTTCTCGCGGCCAGGGAGAGATAGTCGACGTCCATCAGGCCGCCGGCGCTGGCGGGGTTGAAGCCCATCAGGGTCATTACCTTGACGCGCTGGCCTGCGGGCATCAGATCGAGCACCGGCTGCCGGCGGCGCCGGGGTAGTCCGGCGACCGCGTCCGCGGCGTCATCGGCGCGCATCCGGGCCAGCACCTGGGCGATCGCGGCGTCGGTCCGTGCTGCCAGCAGCCGGGTTGCCAGGTCCTCATCCAGTTCCCCGAACACGTCCGCCTCGAGCTCGGGGTCGGTACGGACCTGACCCAGGATTTCCGACCTTTCCTCCTTAGACGCCTCTTCGAGCAGGTCGGCGATCTGGGCCGGCTTCAGCCTGCGGATGCGGATGAACGGGCCGCGCGGCCCCGCGCTCGCGATCTGGCCGATCAGCGGCTCGAACCGGGACCATTCGCGGAAGCGGCGCTGCGCGGGCTCACGAGCGCTGGGCAGCCCGGGCAGGCGGCGCCGCCGACCGGTGTCAATCCCGGTGAGGACCCATTCGCCGGCTGGCTGCTCTAGCTCGACATCGGAGGCTCTGGCCAAGCGCCCCACGTTAACGTCGATCAGCCGGTGGCTGAGTATGTCTGCACGCAGCAGGACCTCCCCGGCCCGGCGCTTGAAGGGGCGAAGGTCAAGCCACGCGTCAGCTAGCCTGAGGAAGCGGTGGAATGAGCTCACCTGCCCCCACGGCAGGACTACCTCCCGGCCGCCGGCGCTGGCCACTCCGCCGATCACCAGCGGCAGCTCGGAACCGCGCAGCCGCACGATTACGTCGCGGAGCTGTACCGGTGACTCGCCTTCCCCTGCGATGATCGAGCGCTTGAGCAGCTCCGACAGGCGAAGCGTGCGCTCATGATCAGCTTGCGGCGTGGCCGGCATCGTGCCTGACGCGGCGGTGAGCGCGGCGCGCCGCCGACCTGAAATCAGGTGAGTCACGTCCCTGCGCCCTATCGGTTCATCCAGGGGGGACCAGGGGATTAGCTTTCTGGGCGGGGACTGCTGGTTGTTGAGGTGCCCGGCCGGTGGTTGCCTGGTCCGAAGGGGAGCCTGGGCTGTGCCCGGGAGCCGGGCCGATGCAGATCATTGCCGCTGTTTCGGTGCATGTGCCGTGACCGGCGCTGGCGTTGAGGTCCAGCGCGACCGCTATCATCGCGGCAGTTGTTAGCAGCCACAGCAGCAGCACGGCCCGCGAGATCCCCAGGCGCTGCCATATCTTGCGCACGGTGGAGCGCCGCCGCGCGCGGCGGAGCCGCCGCCAAGCCCGTCGCGAGCCTGCCCGCTTTTCCCCGGCTGGCATCTCCCCGCCCGATGTCAGCCGGGTGAACGCAGACAGCAGCGCTGCCAGGTCCGGGTCAGATCCGGCAAGTCCGTCCTTGATCGAGTCCAGGGCGTGCTGCTCCCATGCGCTAAGGCTCATCGCTGGTCCTCCACTGCCTGACCGCGCCTAGCTGGGTGGCGGCGTCATGGACGGGCCCGGCATGGGTGATTGCGCGGATCCGCGCGGGAACGTAGCGCAGCATAAAGGCCTCCACCTGCATGCTCGGCATCTATGACACCGACGGGTAGAGGCCATCAGCCCGTGACGCGGATATCCCGGGTGTTACGCGAGCCTCATCGCGTAACAAAAGAATATCAGACAGACCGACGGACGTCGGATGCCACCTCAGGCGCTGTCGTTCCGCTCCCGCGGACTAATTCCCCGTTGCTGGGCTGCTTGCCCACGCGGTGCCGCGGGAGCGGTGCCGTAGGATAGTTACCGGTGGTTCGATCCACCCGGCGGTGGACCCCGCCGGGTCTGCGCAGGAAGCACTCCACCTGCGCGGACGTGCCGGATGGCCGATGGGTCCTGCTCTCCCCTCAGGAGGTAGGACGGCATGACGGCACCGGTATCACGACCTGTCGAGCACTCCGCGCGCTTGGGCCGCCTGTGGTGGCTGCCGGCCGGCGGATACGGGAACGGCCTCGACGCCGCGTGGGCACCGGTCCTGGAGGTCAGCGAGCAGATCGTGCCGGATGTTCTCCGCTCGCTCGCGAACGCCGGGGTGCCCGGGTACGCCGCTCCGGCGCACCCGCCGGGTTACCGGCTGCGGGACCGCTCACGGCAGCCGGAGACCTACCGTCTGTGGGTCGGCGCCAGCGCCCACGGCCGGGCAGAACAGGTCCTCGTGGCCGTGATGCCCCGCCTGGCCCGGGAGGCGGCCCGCCGCGCCGACCGTGCATGGCGGTGACCGGGCCGCGGCGGGTGCGCGGGGCGATCGTAGCGTTTGGCGCGCCTGCGGCCGTGGCGGCCGCCGTCGGCCGCGGCTGGGCCGCCAGCGCGGATCATGCGGGTTTCCGGGCGGTCCTGGCGCGCCGCTGCCCGGCGGGAACGACAGTAGCGCGGGCGGTCAGCGCACTGGCCGAGCCGGGGGTGATCTATCCGCTCCTGGCCGCCGCTGGTGCCGCGCGACGGGACAGCTGGCGCGGTGCGTGCGTGCCGTGCCTGGTCGTGGCCAGCGGGGCGGCCGCCAGGCGCCGCCTGTCCCGGGTGATCGCCAGGCAGCGGCCCCCGGCAGAGACCTGGCTGAGCGAGCCGGAAGGCTTCAGCCTTCCGTCGAAGCACACCACTGTCGCCGCGCTGACCGCCGGGGCGTGTGCGCGCGCTCTTGGCGCCCGCGGCGCCGCCGCCTGGGCAGCCCCGGCCCTGGCCGCCGCCGCCGTCGGCACCAGCCGCGTCTACCTTGGCGTGCACTGGCCCGCGGACGTGGCCGCGGGCTGGCTGTTCGCCGAGGGATGGCTGCGCCTGACCGCCTCTCACGACCACGACCTGGCTGACCAGGAAGGAAGCGCACATGGATTCGGCTGATCTGCGCTGCTCGGCGATCGTGTTCCGCGACGATACCGTGCTGCTGGTTCACCGCAGCCGCAACGGCACAGACGACTGGGTGCTGCCTGGCGGCTCGCCGCGCCCCGGCGAGAGCATGGCCGCGTGTGCCAGGCGGGAAACCCTGGAAGAGACGGGGCTGTCGGTGGATCCGGCGCGGGTCGCGTTCGTCCTGGAAGCCCTGGGACCCGGGTCCGCGCGGCGCACCGTCGATCTCGTCTTCCTTGCCACCGCGGACGGGCACGGCGAGCCCGAGCCGCGCGAGCCTGATCTGGAAGCCCGGTTCGTCCCGCTTGGCCTGCTGCCCGGGCTGGATGTCCGCCCGCCGCTGGCCGGATACCTGCGCGCCTTGCATGCTCGCGGCGCCGAGCCCACGGCCGCATACCTGGGCAATCTGTGGCGCCCGCCGGCCCGGGACGGCGGGCGCCCGCGCGGCTAGGACGTGGCCCCGCCCGCATGGTCGGCCGACCGGGAAATCTGCCCGGGAGGTGATCGGTGAGCACGCCGCCAGGCACGGCCCACACGCTGGCCGGCGGGGACCAGGTCAGCGGCCGGCTTCCGGCCGTGAAGGCGCTGACCGTGCGACAGCCGTGGGCCTGGGCCACCATCTACGGCGGCAAGGACGTGGAAAACCGGCGATGGAGAACTGCCTACCGGGGCCCGCTGCTGATTCACGCCGGCAAGAACGCCGACCCCGATCCCGAGGCTGCGTCTAGGCTGCTACGGACGATGCCCGACCCCGAAGCCTTCCGGCAGCCGCGATCGGCATGGCTGGCACGGGAAGGGCGATCATCGGCTTTGCCTACCTGGCGGACGTCCTGACCGACTGTCCCAGCTCGTGGGCGACCGCACGGGTGGTATCACTGGGTGTTCGAGTTTCCCTCACCCGTTGACCCTCCCATCCCCTGCCGTGGACGCCCGGGCCTGTGGGTCCCGCCCGCAGCCGTGGCCGAGAGACTGGCCGGGGTCATCTGACCGGCCTCGCCGCAGCGAGCGGCCGCGTCTCCCGGCGTGCCGCAGCTACATCGCCTTCTGGCCCGCGTCATCCGCTATCTCAGGGCCGCGGGCTGGTGAGATCCGGGTAGTAGTCCGCTGCGGCGAGCTGGCCGCCGGAGAAGAACAATGCCCACACGCTGCCTTTGACCGCCGGATATTCCCTTACGTCCAGGCCCGCGTCCTCCGCCAGGGCGGCGAGCAGGTGCCGGATCACCGCGCCGGGTGCGCACACGGCCGTCGTACCGTCGGTGGCCGCGAGTTCCACGATCCGGGCCATACCACGGCTGGGATGTCCGGCATATTCCTCTTCGCCGAAGACCGGCTCGGTTTCGACCGGCAGCCCGAGCTCCGCGCCCAGCGGTCGCATGGTGTCGACGAAACGGGCGTCGGATGCCGAAAGCAGCCGGGACGGCCCGAAGGCCGGCAGCGTCCGGCGCAAGGCCTCGGCCTGTTCCCGCCCCTTGACGTCCAGCAGGCGGTGACCCCCGGCGCCGTGCCATTGCCCGGCAGGCACGGCGCGGGCGTTGCGCACGAGCAGGACCGCAGAGCCGGAGCGGACGCTGCCGGCCAGCGCTGCCAGCGCGCCGATCGCGTAGGCGTCGCCCTGGTAGTCAAGCCGCCGGGCGTCCGCCAGTGGCACCCACGCCAGGTGGTCAACTTCCCGTGTCGGCCTGAAGGGGGCGTCAGGGCCGCGCATCGCCCAGTACTCCACGGCCTTGGGGCCGCGAGCTGTGCTGTAGTGCTCGACCTCCAGCCGCTTCCCGGCAATCGCCCGGATCCCCGTCTCCTCGGCCACTTCCCGGCGCGCTGTGACCAGCGGATGCTCGCCGCGGCGAAGCTTGCCCTTCGGCAGCGACCAGTCGTCGTATTCCGGCCGGTGCACGAGTGCCACCTCGACACTCCCGCTGGCCGGCGATCTCCACAACACCCCGCCAGCCGCCCGGATCATCCGGTCGCCCTCACCGTCCATGGCCCGCCCCCACGGAGCGAGATCGCCGCGCGACGCAGACCGGCGCTGCTGGTGCCAGCACATCGGGTACCACGACCTGGCCTCCTGCCTCTCCACAAGCGGGTCAGCAGGACCCATCGGCCGTATGGCAAGCGAGCGCACCCGCAAACGGGCACGATCCCGGCGAGATCCATCACCGAGTGGCACACGCCACTACCTGACGATACGACTGCGCGACACGCCGAGTCCAGCGGGAGACCGCGCAGTCGGCCGCCAGGCTCGGCTCTGCCGGTTACCCATGGTGGGAGGCTGACCGGGCGGACCTTGCGGCCCAAGGTCGCTAGCCACGGCAACGCCGTCAGGCCGGCGAAGCACCCGGACGGCAGCCCTCCGGCGGCGAACGCGAGCCTGGGTCAGGGCATGCCGTAGCGCAGGCCTGGGTGGGCGGCTGCGATTTCCAGCAGCCGGTTGTATTTGGCGACCCGTTCGCCGCGGGCCGGGGCGCCGGACTTCAGGTGGCCGCAGCCGGTGCCGGCGGCCAGGTCAGCGATGAAGGTATCCTCGGTCTCCCCTGAGCGGTGGGAGACGAACTGCCGGTACCCGGCGCGGCGGCAGATGGCCATGGCTTCCAGCGTTTCGGTGACGGTGCCGATCTGGTTCGGCTTGATCAGCGACGCGTTGGCGATCCCGCTGGCGATGGCCCGGGTGATGATGGCCGGGTTGGTGCAGAAGTTGTCGTCGCCGACCAGTTCGGTGCTGCTGCCAAGGCGGGCGGTCAGCCTGACCCACCCGGCGTCGTCGTCCTCGCCGAGGCCGTCCTCGATCAGGTGCACCGGGAACCGCTGGGTGATGGCGGCGTACCGGTCGATCATCTCGCCGGAGCTCAGCAGATCCCCGGCGACCTTGTACCGCCCGTCGCGCTGGCGGAACTCTGAGGCCGCCGGGTCCAGGGCGATGGACACCCCCTCGGCGCCGGTCTTGTACCCGGCGTCGCCGATGGCCTGGACCAGCAGGCCGAGCACTTCCTCGGGCTGGGAAATCTCGGGGGCGAACCCCCCTTCATCGCCCAGCCCAGTGGACAGCTTGCGGCTGGCCAGCGCGCGGCGCAGCGCGGCGTAGACCTCCGCGCCTGCCCGCACCGCCTCGGCCATCGACGGCGCGCCGACCGGGGCGACCATGAATTCCTGGAAGTCCAGCTCGTTGGGGGCGTGCACGCCGCCGTTGAGCACGTTGAAGTGCGGCACCGGCAGCGACGGGGTCACGCCATCCTGGGTTAGCCATTGCCACAGCGGAAGCCCGGCCGAGGCGGCCAGGGCGCGGGCCAGCGCCATCGAGGTCCCGACGGTGGCGTTGGCGCCGAGCCTGCTCTTGTTCGCGGTGTCGTCCAGATCGATCATGGCCTGGTCGGCCTCAGCCAGCGACGCCCACGACCGGCCCCGCAACAGCCCGGCGATCTCCGTATTCACCGCCGCGACCGCGCCCAGCACCCCTTTGCCCTCATACCGGGCCGGGTCCCCGTCGCGGCGCTCCACCGCCTCCCGCGACCCGGTGGACGCGCCGGACGGCACCCGGGCGCTGGCCGTTGTCCCGTCCCACAGCCGCACCGTCACCGCCAGCGTCGGCCGTCCCCGCGAGTCCAGAATCTCCAGCGCGGACAGGTCCGCGACATCGAATACCGCCATCATGCTCCTCCCATCTGGCCGCAGCCGCCTGGCTGCCGTACCGTCTCAGCGTTGATCCTTGATCTGCCGGGCGACGATCCGGTCGAGGGTCACGGTCTCGTGCTCAAGCACGGCGCCGGCCGGGCTGCCGCCAGGAACCCGCAGGGCAGCCAACTGCCGCCGGAGACCTTCGCACCCGGCGGAGTTGCCCTGCGTGAGTTCGGAAATCCGGGTGGCGACCAGGCCGCGTGTGCTTGTCCTACGCGCTAGCCGTGCCCGCTTCCGGGCGGCGGGATCATTGCCGTCACCAGCCGCAGAGCTGGCCGGCGCCGCAGCGCCCTGGTCCAGGTGCCCGCCCCATCCGGTGCCAGGCCTCTTGCAGCCCACGGCCCAGGTCGTGGGTGAAGAGCTGGCGCATAGCGGACCGTACCCGGTCATGTCCCCTCCCAGATCCTGCGATCGGCGAGAGGCCATTAGCCGGGTGGCGGTTCTGGAGCATCCTCGCTCCTGCCGGAGCCTCATCCGGCTGGATCCCGATCTTAGCCCGGGTGGCGGCTCCGGCGCCGATCGGCACGCCGCCGCCCTGGGCGTGCCGGAAACTCGCGCCCCCGCGCGGCGGTGGATCCCGCCGGGCCCGCGTGCCGGGGGGCTGTCCCGTGCGCGGGAATGCCGGATGGCCGCGCGGTGGGCGCGGGCGGGCCCTGGCGCTTCGGACCCGCCCGCGCGGTTCCGCTGGTGATGGTCTATTTGACCGGCGGGGGGCCGAAGGGGAGGACCTTACGGCCGAAGGTGGATTCGATGATGTCCCCGGCGGCGTGGTACCAGGCCAGCACGGCGAAGACCAAGACGATCCAGCCGCCGGCCTCGGTGATGTCGACGTTGTTGGCCCCGGCGCCGACCGCCAGCACGGTCAGGCCGACGAAGATCAGCCAGATGATCACGGTCAGCACCAGGTCGGTGCGCAGCGAGGCGATCGCCAGGTAGAAGCTGATCACCGCGAACACCGCAAGGAACAGGCTGGTCGCATCGTTGAGCTGCACCGCGGGGACGCCCGCGGCGTAGAGCGTGTCGAACGCGCCGAGTATCACCCAGAACGGACCGTAGGTGCCGAACACCGCCCCGGCGAACAGGTTGCCCCGGGAGAACTCCATGACCGCGACGATGATCTGCACCAGGCCGCCGAAGAAGAACGCCGCCGGCAGGACGATGGAGATCCCGGCGTTGTTCAGCAAGTGGGTCTGATACATGCCGATCATGAAAGAGGTGGTGGCGAACGCGGTCACCGCCCACGGCGCCGGGTTAGCCATCCCCCCCTTGGCCGGCGGCGGGACCTGCTGGGCTGGCTCGGCCTGCTGTCCGATAGCACCTGATGTCGCCATTGCGCATTGCTCCTACTCTATCCCTGGTCGGCCACGGCGGCCGGCGCAGCTACTGTGCGGATCGCCGGTGCGGTCCGCGGGTGTGTGCGGGCTTGTGCGGGAAAGCTTCTGCGCCGCCTTCAGGCCAGCGCGCCAGCGGCGCAGGAAGGGAGTCCGCCCGCCCGGGTGGCGCAGCGGGATGCCAGCCCGGCGCATGAACCCGCGCACGGTCATGGCCGGCTGGCCGGTGAGCAGCTCGATGTGGGTCAGCGCGGTGCCGCAGCCCCAGTACAGGTCCTTGACCAGCGGGGTGGTCAGCGGAACCGGGTCCGGGAACCGCTGCCATATAGGGCCGCCCGGCGGCACTCGCGGAACGTCGCGGGCGTCTAGCACCGCGGCGATCAGTGGATCGGCGTATAGCGCCTCGACGAGCTTGATCTCTTCCGGGCCCGGCGCCGGGACCGCCCCGCCGGCCCGGACGGGAACACCGAGGGCGTGCGCGCTGCGCAACACCGTGCCGCGGGAGGTGCCCAGCCGCCGGCCGACCTCACCGGCGGTCAGGCCCAGCCGGGTGTACAGGTCGTCCAGGACCTCAGCGGCCACGAGCTGGCGATCTTCGCGGTTCCAGCCGCCGCGGGTGCGCACATGGATGCCGTAGCGGCGCAGCCGGCCGCGGACCGTTCGCTCCGGCATGCCAGTGAGCGCGGCGATCTGCGGAGAACCGAGCCGTCCCGCCTCGTACAACTCCGCCAGGACCCGCGGCAGGCCAGGCGGGTCGGCGCGGCGCAGCGGTCGCAGGCGTCCGGCACCGCGGGGCCGCAGCGGCACGCCCGCCCGTCGCAGCATCCGTGTCACCCGCTGCCGGTCCAGCCCGGTGATCTCGCCGATCGCGTAGGTCGACAGCCCGAGGCACAGGTACAAGTGGCCCAGCCGGGCAGGGTCCGGCCCGTCCCCGGCAAGCGCGGCATCCTGACCGGCGCGGCAGTACCAGCATGACGGCGGCGTGCCGTCAGCGGGGGTACCGGCCGCGCCGAGGGCACGATCGAACATGGGCATACGGTCTCCCGCCTGCACTTGGCAGGGACCGTTGGCGGTAACCCGCAATTTACGGCGAGCCCCTCCGCCGTACCTAGTTCTCAGCATAGATCCCGATTCCCGGCCGGTAAAGCATGCGTCACCTGAGGCTGCGCCTGGCTGGCCGGGCTGGTGATGCAATGACAGTGGCAACGGGCTCGCCGCGACCGCGGATTCCCGCAGGACGCTGAGGCCGCGACGCCGGCTGATCATCACCGGGCGGGGCACTCTGCTTCTGGTGCGCTATGACGCGGCGGTCGGTGTGCCCGCCGACAACTGGCTCAGGCGCTCAGCGGCTACGACCACACCTGCGGCGATTCCTGATCGGTCCACGGCTGGGTGAGCGCCGGCGGTCCGGCGAGCCGGCGTAGCGCATCCAGGTGCGCGCGGGATTCCTCCGCGGTTACCAGCGCGCTGTGGTAAGCCTCGCGTTTGAGCGCATACGCGCGCATATCCTCGCTGTCGCGGCGCAACGTGGCCGAGAGCGTGTGCAGCAGTGCCCGCGCTGCCCCCGCGTCCAGGCCCGCGGACAGTGCCAGTGCCAGGTGCCGCAGGCACAGCGTGGCAGCCACCGGCCGGATCTGCGAGACGAGGCCGGCTATCGCGGTGCGCTCGCGGTCGGCCAGCGACGTGCACACCGGGCACTTTCCCGGCTCGGTGGTGAGGGCGGCAACGCGGCGGGCCAGGTCCGCGGCGGTGGAATCTTGCCCGGTGAGCGAGTCCAGCGCATCGGCGACCGAGGCGGCCAGTTTCGCGTAGCCGGCGGAGATACCCAGCGGGGACGCGACGGAGGCGTACTGCCAGGTGTGCAGCGGGCAGAACCCTCCGCCGAGGGTGTGCCGCTCCTGCTCGTCCTCACGGGTGGCGAGCCGGAACTGGCCGGTGAACAGGTGACTGATCAGGGCCTGTTCCATCTGCTTGCAGACCGTGCAGCCCTCAGCGGCGGAGTCAGGGCTGTCGGCGCGCGTTACGGTCGCGGCTTCAGCGGGCGGCGGTGCTGCGCCCTCAAGCGACGCCTGGAAGGCGGCGAGCCGGGCGATCAGGCTACCGGCCGCTGCCAGGTCCTCATCGCTGGGCAGGGTGCGCAGGCACCGGCGGAACCAGTCCGCTGCCTGGCGCATCTGCAGCGCGGCCTGCTCATCTAGCCGTTTGGCCCATTCCCGGGCGGCATCGGCGAACGCCGTCTGCGCACGATCGGTGTACGCGCCGACGGCAGCGGCCACGGCGGTACCCAGACGATCGCGGACCTCGGGGTCGCCGGGGCCGGCCCTGCGCCGGGATCGTCGCGGCTGCTCAACCTGGACAGTCCACGCTGGCGGCCGGACCGCCAGGTCCGGGACGTCTTCAGCCGACCAGCCTGCCAGCTCACGGCGGTCATCCCCGGCGGCCAGGCCGGCGATCTCGGCTCCCGCCACGCCGGGAGACCGGGCCAGCTCCAGCAAGGAGCCGATCTCGCCGGCCACCATGCCGGTGACCATCTCGAGCACCTCACCCGTACGCCGTTCCAGCCAGCCGGCGATGACCTCCCGGCTGGCGCGTTCCAGGCTCTGCCTGGCTTTCTCCAGAAGATCACGGACCGGGCCGTCCATCGTCCCGGCAGGCAATGCGTCCTCGGCAAGCGGGGCGAGCAGCTCCAGCAGCCTCGACTGCCAGGCAGGGCTCCGGGCGGAGAGCAGGCCCGGCAGGCCCGCCTCGATCCGGGCGGCGATCGTGCCCGCTATGGCGCCACGCTGGCGGTCCAGGTCGGCCATGCGCGCATCGAAAGCGGCCAGGACCGCCTCCGGGCCGGGACCTCCGTCGAGGGCGAGACGGCCCAGCCGGAAGTCGCGCTGCTGCCCGGCCACCAGCCCGGCAGCGCGGCCGACGATGTTACGCAAGAACAGCCGCGTCTTGCCAACGGTCAGGAACTCCCGCAGCTCGGCGTGCAGGTCCGGCAGGCCGCTGGCGGCCAGCAGCCCGTCATCACCGTGGACCACGGCCTCCAGCGCGTGCAGCGCGGACAGCGGGAACAGGCGCAGCCCGCTCATGCCCAGGTCCTCGCGCAGCCGGTTCCGGACGAACTCCAGGGCCGCATCGGCGTCCTGGCCGGATACCAGGTCGCGCTTGTTGAGCACCAGGAACAGCTTGCCAGCGTGCCGGGCGGCGTCGGCCAGGAAACCGGCCTCGGCCTGGGTCAGCGGGGAGTCGAAGCCGGTCACGAAGATAACCGCGTCCGCCTGCGGCAGGAACCGCCGGGTGATGGCGGTGTTGATCTCGACGGCCGACCCGACGCCGGGGGTGTCGATGAACTCGAACCCGAGCCGGAGGATCTCCGCCGGGACCTCCACCTCGGCCGATACGACCTGCTGCTCGGCCCGGATGGCGCTGGCCTGGGCGATGTACCCCGCCACCTGGGCCAGCGCGACCTCGGCGCCCAGGCCCGACGCGCGACGGCGCACGATCGCCTTCGGGCGGCTGCCGTAGCGGACCGTCGTGATCACCGAGGTCATCGGCAGCGACCCCATCGGCAGGTACGGGCCGCCGAGCAGCGCGTTCATCAGCGTGGTCTTGCCCCGGCTGAACTGGCCCGCCACGGCGAGCTGGAACGTGTCGCCGGCCAGCCGCGCCAGCAGGTCCCTGGCCCGGTGCTCGGCCTGCTCATCCCCGGACCCCCGCGCCAGGTGCAGCGCGGCCCGGATCATGTCGCCGAGTTCGAGGCGGCGATCAGCGTAGGTCCTCAGCTCATTCATCTCTCCTCCCGCCGGGAAACCAGCGGCTCAGTCTCCCGTCTGCGAGGCCGCGGGCCGGGTGCGGGCGCGGACGATCAGGATGAGCGGAATCGCGGCCAGCTCGCTGGCCACGCAGAACGCGACCAGGCCGCCCAGCGACACGCTGACCAGGACCCCGATCACGATGCTGCCGAACACCCAGGCCGTGCCGTAGACACCGGTGAACAGGCCGTAGGCCCAGGCCCGGCGGTCAGGAGAGACCATGGGCGCGACCGCCGCCGGGATGAGTGACTCCTGCACTCCCATGCCCAGGCCCCACAGCGACACCCCGACCAGGATGGCCCAGAACCCGCCCAGGAACGCCAGCGGCGCGTACAGCGCGGCGATCACGGTCAGCGGGATCAGCACGCCGATCCCGGCGCGGTCGAAAACCTTCCCCAAGATCAGCGAGCCTGCTCCGCTGACGGCCATCGCGACCGCATAGAACACCGGCGTCAGCGCCGGGGACACGGTCCCGGCATGCTGGAAGTGATAGGCGATGAGCGGGAAGTCGGCGAACCCGGCGGCGGCCAGCGCGGCTGCACCCACGTAGATCCAGAACACGCGCGGCAGCCTGTCGCCCGCCGGCGGGGCGGGCCTGGCGGCCAGGTCTTGCGGCCGGGGGTACAGCACGCGGGCCACCCCGAGCAGGGACAGCATGATGGCGGCTGGGACGGCCAGCGACGCGAACGCGATCTTGTAGTCGTGATGGCTCACCGCGAGCACCAAGGCGACCAGCAGCGGGCCAAACAGCGCCCCGAACTGGTCCAGTGCCTCGTGCACGCCGAACGCCCACCCGTACCCGAGGTCCTTGCCCGCGTGGGAGAGCATCGCGTCCCGGGGCGGGTTGCGGATGCCCTTGCCGATCCGCTCGGCGATGATCAGGACCGCAGCGACCTGCCAGCTCCCGGCCAGCGCGAGCAGCGGTACGACCGACATCTGCAGGATGTACCCGCCGATCGTGATCGGCCAGTACCGGCCGGTTCGGTCGGCGCCGCGACCGGAGAACAGCCGGATGTTGTAGCCGAGGAACTCCCCGGCCCCGCTGACCACGCTGATCGTGAACGCGCCCGCGCCGAGCAGCCCGAGGTAAGGCCCGGTGATGCTCCGGGAGCCCTCATAGGTGAAGTCGGCGAAGAAGCTCATGATCCCCACCATGAGCACGAACTTCAGCGCCGGGGACGCGTTCTTCGCGGCCTGCTGGGCACGCATCAGGCCTGGCAGCATACGGCTCCTCCTGGCTCGGTGGCCAGGGACCGTCAGCGGGCCGTTGCCGGGCCGCGATTACTGGGTGAGCCCCATCACCCGTCCGCATCTATTGTGCCAGAATCCAGTGCTGCGCCGGGCCTGAGCCCTGGCCCCGCGATACGGTAAGCAAGAGGCGGAGGGGCCCGCCTGCCATCGCGGAGATGCCGCCAACGGTCCCTGTCATGACCAGGCACCAGGTGATGCTCCGTGGCCAAGGTGAGCGAGGATGAGGTTCTGCTGCTATGGCGGGCGCTGATGGCATTCCGGTCCGGGCGCCGCCCCGCGTGCCAGGCCACCGGCCGGCCGCCCCGCAGCCGGTGCCCGCTGCACGACCAGTGCCCGCGCTGGGACGGGCCGGATGACTACTACGCGGTGATGGAGGAAACCCCCGAGCAGACCGAGCAGCGCCGCGCCGCGTGGCCGTGCAGCAGGCTCGCTGGACTGCTGTCCCCCGAGCTGCGGCACATCGGCGTCGGGTAGGCGCACCGAGCGCTAGCCGCCGCCGGCCAGCCGGGCGCATTCACCAAACAGGCGCAGATCCGCGCCGGTTGCTGCCTGCCGCACGAACGCGGCGGCATCGCCGCGGTCCAGCGAGTCCCAGCACGCCTGATCGGCCAGGGCCAGCGCACGGGCCAACCCGGCAGCCAGCCAGGAGACCGGGCCGGTCTCCACTTGATACCGCAGGTCCACCACCTCGCGCGCAGTGGCGGGGGCCGTCGCGGCCTGTAGTTGTTCCAGCCGCACCGACAGCTCGCCGATGAGGTACTGGCGGGTCACCGGCGTAGCCCGTGATCCTTGCCGCAGGCGCGGGCGACCCCAAGGGCGGCGGCCTCCGCGCTGTCGTACCGCCCGCACGGCTGCGCCTGCATCATGGCTACCGCCACCCAGCACTCACCCGCGGGCTGGGTGGTATCCCGCCGCACATGCCCTATGTGTTCTCCGTCCCAGGTGACGAGCTGGATCACCTCCGAACCCGGCACCAGCGGCGCGCGGCCCAGGCC
>Ga0335075_10008644_pt1 | contig 15592 bp, 16 predicted proteins | sample Lox_Sample_24_FD_206723 | JGI IMG/M metagenome (GOLD analysis project Ga0335075, IMG submission 206723) | Soil microbial communities from Loxahatchee National Wildlife Refuge, Florida, United States - Lox_Sample_2.4 | ecosystem: Environmental > Terrestrial > Soil > Wetlands | place: USA... | reverse complement strand
TCATCGACACCACCATCCCCCTCACCATCGCCGCGTAGCCAAAACAAATCCCACCAAACCCGACAAATCCCCAGATCAACCCGGGAATTCCCCAATCTAAACTGCCGTAACTTCGGTCTAGCGCTGGTTCGCCGGCGCCCACGCTGAAATTCGGGGGATCCAGCGCGGAACATTCTCTCGGTAGTCGACGTACTCGCTGCCATACCGCTGATTGAGATGCGGTTCTTCCCACAATCGGATGGCTATCTCTTGCAACGTCAGAAAGATCGCGAACCAAAGCAGCAACGAAACCGAGGCGGCGACGGCAGCCTCGCCAACCAGGATGGCGAGCACGCCGCTGATCATGGGATTGCGTACGTGTCGGTACGGGCCCTCGACGACGAGGTGGACCGGCTCTCCCATCAGCTTGCCCAGTCCGAGCGTTCCCTTACCGATCCGATCGAACAGGAACACCGTCCAGATCCACAGGCCCAACCCGACGGCGATGAGCAGGCCGCCGACGATGCCGAGGCCGATGTTGAGAGGAGAATCGAGGCTCGGCCGCGCATGCGCCGGGGTGACGATAAGCGCCGGTACGACCAGCGTCACCGTCACCGGAAAGACCAGGATCGAGATCAGATGTCGCCACCACAGCCGTCGTTCACGTGTTTCTGCAACCACCATGAGCTCCTCTCTTGCTACTACCTCAACCCATTCTTTAACCTTCGTTGAAGAACGACGATACGCCGTGCACCGACCTAACGTCAACGTGCGCTGAAGTAAGCTTTCCTGCATGTCAGAAGCCCAGCGGCCGGGCCGGTGGCGCACCGGCCAGCAGAACCGCCAGCGGATCATCGACGTCGCACGCGAACGTTTCATGCGCGACGGGTACGAACGAGCCACCGTCCGCGCGATCGCCGCGGACGCCGGCGTGGACGTCGCGATGATCTATTACTTCTTCGGCAACAAGGAGGGCCTGTTCAGCGCATCGACCCTGACCGGTCCCGAGCACCCGTTGCACCAGTTGGCCACGCTGCTCGACGAGGGCCCCGACGACGTCGGGCCGCGGCTGGTACGCCGTTTCCTCGAGCACTGGGACCAAGGCGGCGTCTTCGAGCCGTTCCTGACGTTGTGGCGGTCAGCGGCTATCCAGCCCCAGGCCCGACAGGTGCTGCACGACACCATGGCCGGACCGGTCGCCCAACGAGTCGCTGCCGAATTCGGGGTGACCGACGCCGGGTTACGTGTCGAACTGGTGGCCAGCCACTTAGCCGGGTTGGCTTTCGCGCGTTACCAACTCAAGCTCGAACCGATCGCGTCAACCGCCGCCGAGGACCTGGTCACCCTCATTGGGCCGACCGTGCAGCGCTACCTGACCGGGTCCTGACCGCCAGGCTGTCACATCGCGCTTCGGCGCCTCGTCTTACCTGTGAACCGTCGTCAAATTCGGGAGAGCAGGATGAATGCATTGCTGTGGACCTTGCAGGTGCTACTGGCCGCCGTCTTCGCCGCATCGGGTGCAGCGAAGATCAGCCAGCCCAAGGATCGGCTCGTTGCCAGCGGCCAAACCGGCGTCGCGCCGTTTCCGCTCCCGGTGATCCGTATCACGGCGTTTTGCGAATTGCTCGGCGCCATTGGCATAGTCGTTCCCCGCCTGGTGGGCACTGCGCAGTTTCTCACTCCGGCCGCTGCTGTCGGCTTCGCAATTGTCATGGTGGGCGCCATCGGCTCACACGCCTACCTCCGCGAACCCCGTAACGTCGCCCTGACCACGTTGATTTTCATCGCCGCCGTCACGGTCGCCGTCGGCACTGCGACCATCCGCTAAGCACGCAGAACGCATGCATCCGTTTCGCGCGGCCGTCGAATCCGGTGAATTCGACACCATTGACCGCATTTTCGCCGAGGACGTGGTCCTGCACAGTCCGATTGCGCGCCGTCCCTACCACGGCCGAGAGACGGTCGCGGCCATCATCGCAACGGTAGCGCAGGTGCTAACGGGCTTTCGGTTTGAGAAAGAGATCGGCACGCAGGACGCCGGCGACACCGATCGCGCACTGATGTTCACGGCCATGGTGGGCGATGTGGACATCCAAGGCTGCGATTTCCTGCACACCGGCGACGACGGGCTGATCGACGAGATCACCGTGATGCTTCGCCCGCTCAAGGCGACAACGCTGTTCGCGGAGAGGATGGGCGAGACGTTCGAAAGGGCGTAGCCCGCACGGACGCCGGTGTGGTCGGCTGCATCGCGGGCCTGAAGATGGTCAGCTGATCCACCGAGTCAACGCCTACGACGAATGGTCCACGGTCTCTTCGTCCCGGCCGAACAGGAAGGGATATGCGATGCCGGCGATCGCTCCACCGATCAGCGGCGCAAGCCAGAACACCCACAGCTGCTGGGGAGCGCCGTTGCCGTTGAAGAATGCGACAGCGGTGGACCGCGCCGGGTTGACCGACGTGTTGGACACCGGAATGGCGACCAGGTGAATGCCCGTCAGCGTCAGCCCAATGGCCAAGCCGGCAAAGCCCTTTGGCGCCCGGGCGTCGGTAGAGCCGAGGATTACGAACAGGAACATCGCCGTCAGGACGATCTCGGCGAGAATCACCGCACCGAGCGAGTAGTACCCGGGTGAGTGTTCGCCATAACCGTTGGCCGCCATGTTGCCGGTCGCGCTGAAACCTGGCTTGCCCTCGGCGATGTAGTAGATCACCACCGCCGCGAGCAGCCCCCCGATCACCTGGACAACCCAATACGCGGGCAGGACTTTCCATTCCACCCGGCGAGCGAATGCCGCACCGAGCGTGACGGCGGGGTTGAAATGCCCGCCGGAGATCGTCCCGAACGCATACACGCCAACGAGTACGGTCAGACCGAAGGCCAAAGCCACACCAAGATAGCCAATACCCAGCGGGTAGTGGCCGGAATGAGCTTTCGCCGAAAAAATCGCGCTACCGCAGCCGCCGAGCACCAGCCAGAAGGTGCCGATCGTTTCCGCTGCGAGTTTGTGGAACAGACTTGGTGTCGACATCGCCTACCCGCCTTTGCGTAGAGCAACTATCCGTGCCAACGAGGGTGACACGCTTGAGCGCAAAAGCGCCCTGTCGACGCCAAATCGTTTCGGGATAGTGACAACTGCGATGGTGAATGCGTGTCCTACCCTTTATTTCGTCGGGTCAGTCGGGAAAGGCCCAGTGCCCCAATGGCGCCCACTGCCGCAGCGGTCAATGCCTGTCGCATATTGAGATCCTCGTTCAGATGAACCCTGGTCGTAATAGCTTTGGGCTCAGGAGGTTCCACCGGCGCCACACGCACGTTTTCTGTTGAAGTCGCCGCCCACGCGGTCGCGAACAGCAGCAGCCGGGCGGTGACGTACGCGAACACCATGAGGCCCAGCACCGGCCCGAATGTGGCACCCGCCGGGCTGTGCAGCACCGACTTCAGGTAGATCGACCCGACCAACTTGAACAACTCAAAGCCGATTGCCGCGATCAAAGCCGCCCGAATCGAGCTGGCAAACCTGACCGGCTCCCGGGGCAAGCGGGCGATCATCCAGCTGAAAACCAACCACGACAGCAGCAACGAAATCAGTATCGAACCAGCGCGAAGGATCGCGTCCAGCACGGGCGCGTTGTGAATACCCAGCCACCCCAACACCTTGTCCATCGGTGCCGCGGCGGCGAGCGCACTGAGCGCCAGCGTCGCGAGGATCGCCACGAACGACGAAATCATCGTCGCCAGGTCGGACAGCTTGGTTCGGATGTAGCCGCGCGACCCCTCGCCCTGTCTCCACATTTCGCTCAGCGCTACCCGAAGATTGCCAATCCAGTTCAGGCCGACCCAAGCCGCCACGGCCAAACCGATGACACCGACCGACGCCCGCGAAGCGATCGCCGAATTCATCAGGTCTACTAATTGCTGACCCAGTGGGCCCGGTACCGCGCCTCTGACCTTGTTGTCGATCCCGGTCAGCACATCGGGCCGACGTGACAGCAGGAATCCGCTGACGCTGAAACCGACCATCAGCAAAGGGAACAACGCGAAAATGGTGTAGTAGGTCAGCCCGGCCGCGAAGAAATTGCCCTTGGATTCGTCGAACCGGTCATTGGCCCGCATCGCGTGGTCAAACCATTCGAACCGCGCCCGCAGCCGATCCAGAATTCCTGGTTTGGCCGGTTCGCTCATCACCACTCGCTAGGGACGCTTTGGCAAAAACCCTAGCCGGTCGTAGACCCGGTCGACCGTTTTTGCGGCCACGTCCTCCGCGCGTGCCGCCCCCGCGGCCAGAATGGCCTCCAATTCCGCAGGATCCCTGAGTAACTCGTCGACTCGGGCCTTGATCGGTGTCACGAACTCCACGACGGCATCGGCGGTGTCTTTCTTCAGATCGCCGTAGCCGCGTCCGGCGTACTGGCGTACCAGGGCATCAATCTCGACGCCGGTAACCGCGGACTGGATGGTCAGCAGGTTCGACACGCCGGCTTTGGCGTCCGGGTCGTACCTGATTTCGCGTTCGCTGTCGGTGACTGCGGAGCGAATCTTCTTGGCGGACAAGGCGGGAGCGTCCAGCAGACTGATCAGACCGGCATCGGTGGCCGCGGACTTGCTCATCTTCGACGACGGGTCCTGCAGGTCGTAGATCTTGGCGGTGACCTTGGGAATGAGCAGGTCGGGAACCACGAACGTGTCGGGGAACCGGCTGTTGAACCGCTGCGCGACATCGCGGGCCAGCTCCAGATGCTGCCGTTGGTCTTCACCGACCGGCACCAGTTCGGCGTCGTACGCAAGCACGTCGGCGGCCTGCAGCACCGGATAGGTGAACAAGCCGACCGTTGTCGCGTCGCTGCCCTGACGCGTCGACTTGTCTTTGAACTGCGTCATTCGCGAGGCCTGGCCGAAACCGGTGAAGCAACCCAGCACCCATGCCAGCTGGGTATGCGCGGCGACGTGGCTCTGCACGAAGATGGTGCTGCGCCCGGGATCGATACCCAACGCCAGATACTGCGCGGCTGTCACCAGGGTTCGGCGCCGCAGCACGTCGGGGTCCTGCGGGATGGTGATGGCGTGCAGGTCGACGACGCAGAAGAACGCGTCGTAGTCGTCCTGCAGCTGCGCCCAGTGGGTGACGGCGCCCAACGCGTTTCCGAGGTGCATTGACTCGGAGGTGGGCTGCACGCCGGAGAAGACCCGGCGGGATCCGGCGTTACTCATTGACGCCGCTCCTCCTCATCGCTTGGTCTCCCTCGCGCTTCGCGACTGGGGTGCCCCCACTGCATCGTCGCCGACGTGGTGCTCATGATTACTCGATCTTTTCACGCGGACACCGGCCCGCTTTCTCCATGCTTGCGGTACCGGTGGTATCACCTTACTGTCGGCTGCATGATGACTCGCGCGCCCATCCATCTCGGGTCCGGCGAACCGGTGTTGCTGCTGCACCCATTCCTGATGTCGCAGCTGGTGTGGCAGAAGGTGGCCCCGCAATTGGCCGACACCGGCCGTTACGAGGTGTTCGCCCCGACGATGGCCGGTCACAACGGCGGGCCCCGGTCAGGCACCTGGTTCCTCAGCTCGTCGGTGCTGGCCGACCATGTCGAGCGGCAACTCGACACGCTGGGCTGGGACAGCTGCCACATCGTCGGCAACTCGCTGGGCGGCTGGGTGGCCTTCGAGCTGGAACGTCGGGGCCGGGCACGCACCGTGACCGGCATCGCGCCGGCCGGCGGGTGGCGGGGATGGAGTCCAACCAAGTTCGAGGTGATCGCCAAATTCGTCGGCGGCATGCCGGTATGGGTGCTGGCCCACCTGCTCGGGCCCCGACTGTTGCGCCTGCCGATGAGCCGCCGGATCGGCACCCTGCCCATCAGCGGAACACCGGACGGGGTCAGCGACCAGGATTTCCTCGGCGTCATCGATGACCTCAAGCATTGCCCGGCCTACTTCCAGCTGCTGGCCAAGTCGCTGCTGCTGCCCGGGCTGGTGGAACTGGCCCATACCGGCGTCCCCACGCACCTGGTGCTCTGCGAAAACGACCGGGTGGTTCCACCGCGCCGCTTCAGCCGTCATTTCACCGACCACCTGCCCCCCGCGAACGAGGTGACCATGCTGGACGGTGTGGGTCACATCCCGATGTTCGAGGCGCCGGGACGAGTCGCCGACGTCATCACCGGCTTCCTCGACGAGCACACCCCACCGATTCGCGAGATCAAGTCGAGCTGAGCGCTTTGTCGAGATTCTCGGCGATCGCGCCGAGGAACTCTTCGGTGGTTTGCCAGTCCTGATCGGGCCCGATGAGCAACGCGAGGTCTTTGGTCATCTGGCCGCCTTCGACGGTGTCGACGACGACGTGTTCCAGCTTCTCGGCGAAGTCGATCACGTCGGGAGTGTTATCCAGCTTGCCGCGGTGCTCGAGCCCGCGCGTCCAGGCGAAGATCGAGGCGATCGGATTGGTCGAAGTCGGTTTGCCCTGCTGGTACTGGCGGAAATGGCGGGTGACCGTACCGTGGGCGGCTTCGGCCTCCACCGTCTTGCCGTCCGCGGTCATCAACACCGATGTCATCAGCCCCAGCGAGCCGTAACCCTGCGCGATTGCGTCAGATTGCACGTCGCCGTCGTAGTTCTTGCACGCCCACACATAGCCGCCCTCCCATTTGAGGGACGCAGCCACCATGTCGTCGATCAGCCGATGCTCATAGGTCAGTCCGGCCGCTTCGAACTCGGCTTTGAACTCCTCGTCGTAGATCCGCTGGAACTCGTCCTTGAACATGCCGTCGTAGGCCTTGAGGATGGTGTTCTTGGTCGACAGATACACCGGGTAGTTCTCTTTCAGGCCGTAGGCGAACGACGTGCGGGCGAAGTCCCGAATCGAATCCTTGAAGTTGTACATCCCCATCACGACGCCACCGTCTTCGGGGATGGACACCATCTTGTGCACGATCGGCTCACTGTCATCGTCGGGGGTGAAGGTCAGTGCGACGGTTCCGGGCCGGTCGACTTTGAAGTTGGTTGCGCGGTACTGGTCGCCGAAGGCGTGGCGGCCGATGACGATTGGCTTCTTCCACCCCGGGACCAGCCGAGGGACGTTCGAGATCATGATCGGCTCGCGAAAGATTGTGCCGCCCAGAATGTTTCGAATCGTCCCATTGGGCGACGACCACATCGTCTTCAGGTTGAACTCTTTGACGCGCGCCTCGTCGGGGGTGATCGTGGCGCACTTGACGCCGACGCCGTGCTTCTTGATGGCGTAGGCGGAGTCGATCGTCACTTGGTCGTTGGTGGCGTCGCGATGTTCGATGCCCAGGTCGTAGTAGTCCAGTCTGATGTCGAGATGCCGAAGGATCAGCGTGTCTTTGATCAGCTTCCAGATGACCCGCGTCATCTCGTCGCCGTCGAGCTCTACGACGGTGCCTTTGACCTTGATCTTTCCCGTGCTGGACATGAAGCCCAGGCTACAAGGGCGGCGCCTTTGCGGTGGTAACGGCGGACGAAACGCTGCTGGTATGCCCGGTCCAGCGCGCAAGTACCTCAAGCCATTCGGATCGGTTGGCCGAATCGCCGGCCCAGGCGATGTAGCCATCCGGCCGCACCAGCACCGCCGGTCCGGAATCGGATCGCTCCGCTTGGTGCAGGTCGATCACATCGAGCGCAGACCTGCCGCTTTCACGAATCAACACGAAGCCGGGCTCGCGCTGCAATTCGGTGAGACGTTCTTGCGTCAACGGAATCTGCGTCGCCCTGGTGCCCACCAAGGCGCTCTCCCCCTCCCGGTGCGCATACCGCAGCGTCGTACCCGCAAAGCTTCCTGCCAGCTCGTCACGCATGCGGGGAATACGAAGAAGCCTGGGCGCCAGCAGGTTTCGTAAACTGCGCGCGACCCGCGGATGAAGCGTCACGCCGCGCGCCATCATTCCCGACTGCAGCAGCACCCGTTTGCCGATCGGATGGCGCTCATCGTGATAGCTGTCCAAAACGGTGTCGTCTGCACCGACGAGCACCGCGTCGATCTTCCACGCGAGGTTCGCCGCGTCTTGAATGCCGGTGTTCATGCCCTGACCGCCCATCGGAGAGTGCACGTGCGCCGCGTCTCCGGCCAGGAAAACCCGACCGTGTCGATATTGCCCGACTTGTCTTTCATCACAATGAAATCGGGACTTCCAGCCCACGTCGAGCACCCCGAGGTCGGCGCCCATCGCCCGCGCCAATATGCCGACGATTTCCTCCTGACCCACGGGCGCGGTGTCGGGCACCTGCTTGTTGCGGTCCCACACCATCGCGCGGTACCAGGAACCGTCCGCATCGTGGCGGTCGTAGGGCGCCAGGAACGCGAACTCGTTGCGGGTGCTGCCCAGCGTCAGGCCGCCATCAGCGGGCCCGTCCACCAGCTTGACATCGGCGAGCACGATAGACGACAAGACCGTCTTACCCGGGAAGTCCGCGCCCACCAACCTGCGGACCGTGCTGTGCGCACCGTCGGCGCCGATCAGATACTTTGCGCGCCAACGCTGCTCAGTGTCACCGTGCGCGGTGACCGTCACGCCCTCGGCGTCTTGGTCGAGCCTGACGACCTCGGTGCCGCGCCGGATCTCAGCCCCTTGCGCCACGGCGTAGGCGCCCAGGGCCTGGTCGACGTTGGTCTGCGGAGTGATCATCGCGAACCGGTAGGGCGAGTCGAGGTGGGTGAGGTCGATGCGGGCACCGCCGAAAATCGTGACGCCCGGCGCCTTGTGCGCATGCGCGAGCAGGTCGTCGGCGATTCCACGGGCATCGAAAACCTCCAGGGTGCGTGCCATGGTGGCGAAGGCGCGGCTGGACGGGTTGATCGCGGGCCAGCGTTCGAGCACGGCAACCGACCGGCCCGCTCGCGCGAGATCGCCGGCCGCCGTCAGCCCGGTCGGGCCGGCGCCGACGACCAGGACGTCGACCTTGTGAACGGTCATCACGCCACCGCCTCCGGGTTCGGGTACCAACGACGAATGTCGTCGGGCGTGGCCACGGCCGCGCGATTGAAAACGAAGCGGCAGCCGGGTTGAGCGATGTGCGCGGCGTTGACGATCGACTCGAACAGCAGGGTGTTGTTGGCGACCAGCCGCACGCCGGCGCCGATCAGCACCGCGTCATAGCGCTTGGCTTCCAGCCACTGCCGGGCTTTGTCCGCTCCCGCATCGCCGAAGTCGATGAGGCAGTTGTCAACGCGATAGCCGGCTGCCCGCAGTGCGGCCACGTTCTCGTCGTTGGCGGCACGCAGCTTCTCTTTCGACAGGCCCGCAAACTGGGCGAAGTCGGACGAGGAGCAGTCGATGACGTCCGGGTCGAGCCCGATCTGAATGGCGGTAATGGTCATGATGGCGACCTCGCGGCATGAGTTCAACAACTGTTGACTTCGACGGTAGGCCTTTGGCGCGCGCTGTGTCAACAGTTGTTGAATACACTGTTGGCATGCCATCGAAGCCGCGAGAGGGACGTGACGGACAGGCGACCCGGGCAGCGATCCTGGACATCGCGCGATCGCAGTTCGGCAACCACGGATTCGAGCGCACGACGATCCGTTCGGTCGCATCGGCGGCCGGCGTCGATCCGGCGCTCGTCATGCACTACTTCGGCAGCAAGGCACAACTTTTCGCCGCGGCCTCCCGATTCGACATCACGTTTCCCGATCTCTCCGACGTCGCACCCGACCGCGTCGCCGACGTGCTGGTGCCGATGTTCGTCGGCGCCTGGGGCCCGCAGGGGCCGTTTCTTCCGCTACTGCGCGCGGCTGCGACGAATCGCGTCGCCGCCGATGCCCTGCTCCACGTTTTCGTCGACCAGGTGGCCCCGGCGCTATCCGCGGTCGCGCCCGATCACGCCCCGCAGCGGGCCGCTCTGGTGGGATCACAACTGCTGGGACTCGCGGTGGCTCGCTACATCCTCGGTGTCCCGCCGCTGGCCGGCATGGACGACGCCCAGCTCATCGAATGGCTGCGGCCGGTGCTCACCCACTACTTGGCAGACCCGGCACCCTGACGCTGCTCGAGGATCGTCAGCGTTCGCTCGGCCCATCGAATGTTCTCTTGTTCGAACGAAATTCCGCGCATCAGCGTCAGGTAGGGACCCACTCGCTTTGCCTGGGCAAGGTATTCCTCTTCGTCGCGGCCGTCGAGCATGCGAGCTCGCATCCGTTCGTAACGTTGCAGTTTGGCCGTCGCCCACTCCAGCCGTTCCACCATGAAGTCGTGCACAGCCTGCGCGTTACCGGCATCGACGGCCAGCAGTTTGACCGCGAGTTCGTCCCGGATCACACCGGGCTTCGGCGGCCGGGAGGTGAACTGGTGAATCGCCTCGTACCCCGTCTGGGTCAGCGAATACATGCGCTTGTTGGGCCGCCGCTCCTGGTGAACGACCCGTGCTTGGATCAGACCCTGCTCGGCGAGCCGGTCGAGTTCACGATACAACTGCTGCGGTGTGGCCATCCAGAAGTTTGCGACCGAGGCGTCAAAGCTCTTGGCCAGGTCGTAGCCGGACGACTCGCCCTCGAGCAGAGCCGCCAGCACCGCGTCACGCAGCGACATCGGACCATAGTACAGTGCGTGATTAATCAACAAAGTGATTAATCATACCTAGACTTATACCGCCGCAGGCTCTAGCGTCAGTCAGACTTACTCAACAATCTGACGACGCGAGGTGTCCGGTGAGTTCTGAGCATCCGTTCCGCAAGGCGGTCGAGGAGCACGACGAGGCGGGCATCCAGGCGATGCTGGCCGACAACGTGGTGTTCACCAGCCCGGTGGCATTCAAGCCCTATGCCGGCAAGCCGATCACCGCGGCCATCCTGCGCGGCGTCTTGCGGGTCTTCGAGGACTTCCATTACGTCCGCGAGATTCATGACAGCAGCGGCCGCGACCACGCGTTTGTCTTCGAAGCGACGGTCTCCGGCAAGAAGGTCAACGGCTGCGACTTCTTGCACTTCAACGACGAAGGGCTGATCGACGACTTCGTGGTGATGGTGCGGCCGCTGTCGGGTGCGACGGCGCTGTCCGAGGCGATGGGCGCCCAGTTCGATCGCATCCAGGAAGAGGCCATCGAGCTCGCCGATCAGTTCGCTTCGGCATTTCGGGCCTAGGGGTGGCGATCATGCGGATCGGGTTGGGCATCAACTACGCGGGCGGGTTCAAAGAGGTGGCTGCCGAAGTGGCCGACCTGGAACGCGCCGGATTGGACATTGTCTTTGTCCCCGAGGCGTATTCGTTCGACGCGGTCAGTGGGCTGGGCTACCTGGCGGCCAGCACGGAGCGGGTGGAGCTGGCGTCGGGCATATTGCAGCTCTACACCCGGACGCCCACATTGACGGCGATGACCGCGGCGGGTCTGGACTATGTCTCCGACGGCCGGTTCACCCTCGGTCTCGGCGCCTCCGGCCCGCAGGTCATCGAGGGCTTCCACGGCGTGCCCTACGACGCCCCGATAGCCCGCACCCGCGAAGTCGTCGACATCTGCCGGCAGGTGTGGCGTCGAGAGATCCTGGAGCACCAGGGCAAGCACTACACGATCCCGTTGCCCGCCGACCAGGGCACCGGGCTGGGCAAGGCGCTCAAGCTCATCAATAGGCCTGTCCGGGAACGTATTCCGATACTCATCGCCGCGCTCGGACCCAAGAACGTCGAGCTCGCCGCCGAGATCGCCGAGGGCTGGCAGCCGATCTTCTATCTGCCGGAGAAGGCGCAGGATGTATGGGGCGAGGCGCTCGCCGCCGGCCGGGCCAAGCGCGATCCCGCGCTGGGGAACCTCGATGTGTTCGCCGGGCCGGCGTTGGCCATCGGCGAAAACGTCGAGCCTTTACTCGAATTCGTCAAACCGCACCTGGCGCTGTACATCGGCGGAATGGGCGCCAAGGGCAAGAACTTCTATCACACGCTGGCCACCCGGTACGGCTACGGCCCGCAGGCCAACCGAATCCAAGAGCTTTATCTGGCCGGCGACAAGGACGGCGCCACCAAGGCTGTACCCGACGAACTCGTGCGAGATGTCTCGCTGATCGGCACTCCCGGATTCGTCAAGGAACGCGTGGCGGCGTTTCGCGAGGCGGGCGTGACCACTTTGAACGTGGTGCCGATCGCCGCAACGGCCGCCGACCGGGTCAAGCTGATCGAGATGCTTCGAAACCTGCTCGACTAAGCCCGCTGTGCATCCTCCAGAGCAGCGTTGAGGGTTTTGCTCGGCCGCATCACCGCGGTCGTCTTCTCACGGTCGGGCTGGTAGTAGCCGCCGATGTCCACCGCCTCGCCCTGGACTTCGGCGAGTTCGGCGAGAATGCTGTCTTCGTTCTTGCTCAACGCATCGGCCAGTGCGGCAAAGTGTTTCCGTAACTCGTCGTCGTCGTTCTGCGCGGCCAGTTCCTGCGCCCAATACATCGCCAGGTAGAACTGGCTGCCGCGGTTGTCCAGCTCACCGGTCTTGCGCGACGGGCTCTTGTTGTTGTCGAGCAGTTTGCCGATAGCGGCGTCCAGCGTCTTGCCCAGAATCTTGGCCCGCTCGTTGCCGGCCTTGATACCGATGTCTTCGAAACACGCTCCCAGCGCCAGGAATTCGCCAAGTGAATCCCACCGCAGGTGGTTCTCCTCGACGAGTTGGTGGACGTGCTTGGGTGCCGAACCGCCGGCTCCCGTCTCATACATTCCGCCGCCGGCCATCAGCGGCACGATGGACAGCATCTTGGCGCTGGTGCCCAGCTCCAGGATCGGGAACAGGTCGGTGAGGTAGTCGCGCAGGATGTTTCCGGTGGCGGCGATGGTATCCTGCCCGCGCATCGCGCGCTCCAGCGTGTATCTCATGGCCCAAACCTGCGGCATGATCTGGATTTCCAGGCCCTCGGTGTCGTGCTCCTTCAGGTACGCCTTGACCTTCTGGCGCAGCTCGACCTCGTGCGGCCGTTCGGTGTCCAGCCAGAACACCACCGTCATGCCCGAGTTTCGCGCCCGGGTGACGGCCAACTTGACCCAGTCGCGGATCGCTTCGTCCGTGACGATGGGCATGCGCCAGATGTCGCCGGTTTCGACGTTTTGCGTCAACAGCACTTCGCCGGTGTCGAGGTCGACGATGTTGGCGACGGCGTCCTCGGGGATCTCGAACGTCTTGTCGTGCGAACCGTACTCCTCGGCCTGCTGCGCCATCAGGCCGACGTTGGGGACCGTGCCCATCGTGGTGGGATCGAACTGCCCGTTGGTTTTACAGAAGTTGATGATCTCTTGATAGATGCGGGAGAACGTCGACTCGGGGTTGACGGCCTTGGTGTCTTTCTGCCGTCCGTCGGCGCCGTACATTTTGCCGCCGGCCCGGATCATCGCCGGCATCGACGCATCCACGATCACGTCGCTGGGCGAATGGAAGTTGGTGATGCCCTTGGCCGAGTCGACCATCGCCAGCTCGGGTCGGTGCTCGTGGCAGGCGTGCAAGTCGCGGATGATCTCCTCGTGCAGTGACGCGGGCAGCGACTCGATTTTGTTGTAGAGATCGACCAATCCGTTGTTGACGTCGACGCCGAGTTCGTCGAACAGCGCCTGGTGCTTGGCGAACGCCTCCTTGTAGAAGATCTTCACGGCGTGGCCGAAGACAATCGGGTGGGAGACCTTCATCATCGTCGCCTTGACGTGCAGCGAGAACATCACGCCGGTCTCGTAGGCGTCCTCCATCTGCTCCTCGTAGAACTCGCAGAGGGCTTTCTTGCTCATGAACATGCTGTCGATGACGTCGCCGTCGCGCAGCGCCACCTTGGGCTTGAGCACGGTCGTCTGGCCGCTTTTGGTCTCCAGCTCCATCTTTACGTTGCGCGCGCGGTCCAAGGTCATCGACTTCTCACCGTGGTAGAAGTCGCCGTGCCGCATGGTCGCGACATGCGTGCGGGACGCCTGCGACCACTCCCCCATGCTGTGTGGGTGCTTGCGCGCATACTCTTTGACGGCGTGGGGCGCGCGACGGTCCGAATTGCCTTGCCGTAGAATAGGATTGACAGCGCTGCCAAGGCATTTGGCATAGCGGTCGCGAATTTCCTTGTCCTCGTCGGTTTTCGGACTCTGCGGATAGTCCGGAATCTTGAATCCCTTGCCTTGCAGTTCCTTGACGGCGGCGACCAGCTGGGGTACCGAGGCGCTGATGTTAGGCAGCTTGATGATGTTGGTGTCGGCCAGCTTCGTCAGCCGGCCCAGTTCGCCCAGGTTGTCCGGCACCTTCTGATCGTCGGTCAGGTAGTCGGAGAACTCGGCCAGGATCCGTGCCGCCACCGAGATGTCACTGGTCTGGATCTGGATGCCCGCCGGTTCGGCGAAGGCACGCACGATCGGCAGAAAGGAGTAGGTCGCCAACAGCGGCGCCTCGTCGGTCAGCGTGTAGATGATGGTCGGCTGTTCGGCGCACACAGGCTCTCTCCCGGCGTCACTATCGGTCGGATTTCTTCAGGTGCTTCGCGGTGTAACGGTTGACCGCCAGTATCCCGTACGAAGGACCCGGCGGCCATAAAGGGGTGCGCCGGCAAAGCGCTGCCCGGCTGCCGGTTTGCTCACGCCCCCTGGCGCAGCACCGGCCAGCTACCTAGTGGCACGAAGTAACCAACGTGCGATAAGCTTCCGACAGGTCATGAGCGCCAGCGTCAAGCCCCGGCTTGCTGGCCGGCAACCCTCCAACCGCGGTGGGGTGCCCCGGGTGATGACCAGGTTTCGTAGCCAGTACCGGCTACGCGGCAAGCGCGGGTCCGCCGTTACGGGCCCCCCGAGTAGACAGGGAAACCTGATGCGCACTCATTTGGGCTGGCTCATCGTGCGTCGTAGTTGCTGAACGCCTGGTTGCCGGTCGACGTCTAGGGCCTCCAGACGGCGTCCCGCGCACCCGCCAGCACTCGACCCACCCGACTCTCTCCCAGAAGGCAACCACCGTGACTTCCGAGACTTCCGAGACCAACGCGACCAACGCCGAAAGCGACACCGATCCAACCGCGCACTGGTCTTTCGAGACCAAACAGATCCACGCAGGTCAGCAGCCGGATCCGACCACCAACGCACGCGCGCTGCCGATCTACCAGACCACGTCCTACGTGTTCGACGACACCTCACACGCCGCGGCGCTGTTCGGGCTGGAAGTCCCGGGCAACATCTACACCCGCATCGGCAACCCGACCACCGACGTCGTCGAGCAGCGCATCGCCGCACTGGAGGGCGGCGTGGCCGCCCTGTTCCTGGCCTCCGGGCAGGCCGCCGAGACGTTCGCGATTCTGAACCTGGCCGCCTCCGGCGACCACATCGTGTCCAGCCCGAGGCTCTACGGCGGTACCTACAACCTGTTCCACTACTCGTTGCCCAAGCTGGGCATCGACGTCAGCTTCGTCGAGGATCCGGACGACCTGGACTCGTGGCGGGCCGCGGTCCGCCCGAACACCAAGGCGTTCTTTGCTGAGACCATCTCCAATCCGCAGATCGACGTGCTGGATACCCCCGGCGTCGCCGGGGTGGCCCACGACCACGGCGTGCCACTGATCGTCGACAACACCGTCGCCACCCCCTATCTGATTCAGCCGATCAGCCAGGGCGCCGACATCGTGGTGCACTCGGCCACCAAGTACCTCGGCGGGCACGGCGCCGCGATCGCCGGTGT
>Ga0335075_10008643_pt1 | contig 15593 bp, 13 predicted proteins | sample Lox_Sample_24_FD_206723 | JGI IMG/M metagenome (GOLD analysis project Ga0335075, IMG submission 206723) | Soil microbial communities from Loxahatchee National Wildlife Refuge, Florida, United States - Lox_Sample_2.4 | ecosystem: Environmental > Terrestrial > Soil > Wetlands | place: USA... | reverse complement strand
GTTACGGGTTCCGCCTGGCTGCGATCGGCGACCCGAAGCAATGCCAGTCGATCGAGGCCGGCCAGGTGATCAGCCTGCTGGAAAAGGCGCTTGGCAAGGTGCCGTCGATCGATAGCACCGTGCGCCAGACCGACGATCGGGCGCGCGAGATCGCCGGCTTGCTGCGCAAGGGCGGACCCGATGCCGTGGGCAAGGCGCTCGAAATGAAGCGCCAGGACGGCACCGCCGAGATCGTCGCCGGCGGCTACCACGACGTGATCGAGCGCGCCGCGGCACTGTGGGATGAGCGGCGGAAGGCAAACGCCGATCGCGCCACCGACCGGCCGCGCTACACGCTTTCGGTCAGCACGCCCACCAATCAGGATGCGCGCGCGATCGGCGAGGCGATTCGGCGGCGCCTGCAGGAGTCCGGCGAGCTGGGGCGCAACCGGATGACGCTCGCGGCGATCGACAAGAACACCGGCGAGCAGTACGGCATGCCGATCGCGACGGGCGAGAAGATCCGGCTGTTCGCCCGGACCAATGCCGCCATGGCGGATGGCCGCAAGGGCGCGATCGGCGACAACGGCTCGATTCTCGAAATCGCCAGCATCCGCCGCAATGGCCTGGTCCTGCGCAACGAGCACGGCCGCGAGGGCTTCGTGAAATGGGAGACGCTGGCCGACAAGGCGACCCGGCGGATGCGCGTCGCCTACGGCTATGCCATGACGACGAACACCGCGCAGGGCATCACGACGACCGAGCATATCTTTGCGACACCGGGCGGCTCCCAGACAACGGACGGGTTCAAGAGCTACGTGTCGGGGTCGCGGCATCGCGAGCGCGACTATTGGCTGACCTCGGAGGGCGCCGAGCGGCTGGAGATCGAGGGCCGCCGGCCGCTTGGCGATCCCCGCCCGGTCCGCGAGCACGATATCTGGACAAACTGGACGCGGAACATCTCGCGCCAGCCGGAAAAGACCAATGCGCTCGATCTGGTGCAGCTTGGTGAGGCAGCCCGGCGGACCGCGGCGCGCGCGTTCCTCAAAGGGCTGGCAGCCGACGAGAAGCGCCAGGCGGCCGGCCTGCCGGACGATCTGCCGCACCGGTTCGAGCGCGCGCGTGTCCGCGTGACGGAGCAAGGCCGCGTCACCGAGGCCATGGCCCGCGCGGCGCAGTACAGGGATACGGCGTTTGCCCGCATCGAGCGCGCAGCGCCGGCTGTGCGGCGGGCCGTCGCGGCCGGTTGGGAGCGGGCGCGGCCCGTGATCGAGGCCGCACACCACAGCGCGCGGGAGCGGTTGCAGAAGGCGCTTGAAGCGTACCGCCACCGCCGCGAGCAGCGGGCGCAAGAACGCCACGCCGAGCTGCAGCAGACCAGGCGGCGCGGGCGCGGACGGTAGCCCCACGACGCTGATCTCCAACGACTGCGCCGTCCCCCAGACGCCACGCCACTCATGGAGCGCGTGATGCCGCGGCCGTCGCGGCGCCGGTCGCGTTGACGCCGCCGATCGAGATTCCAAGCTCCAGTGGCGTGCCGCTGTCGAGGCTGCCATTTGAGCGCGCCACCAACACAACCACCGTCGGGTCGTCCAGCGCTGCATAGGTGTTGATCCAGCAACTGTACGGATCAGTGTCGAACACGATGTCGCCGGGATCGACCTGGGCATCGGCGAACATGCTGATGAGGGAAGCGGTCTCCAGGTCGTGCCCCAACTTCAGACCGGCCCCGAGCATGTTGGGCTCGCCTGTTCCCGTGGTCGGGTCCCCAACGATGCGAATATCGCCCATCAGGTGTTGGCCGTCGGCGCGGTGGTCCCCGCGGCAGCGGTGCCCTCGCCGTGCTTGTGGGTTTAGCAAAGCTCGGGAACCGTTATGCATGGTTCTGCCACCCGACCATGTGATTGACCCGCCAGGCCCGGCGGCACGCCAAGCGTCGCGTGGTACCGGCCGCCAAGCGCGGACAGCAAGCCATCCTGCCACGCTGGAGCGATGAACGTTACACCCATCGCCACACCATTCGTCGGCAGGAACCCGTTGGGAACCGCGAGCGCCGCCAGATCGAGCAGGTTGACAAAATAGGAATAGCGACCGTTGCCGTTGTTGCGTTCGATCGGGTCATGATCATGTTCTGCCGTCGACCACGCGGTGGCCGCGGTTGGCACGACCAGAGCATCGATGCGCGACCAGACGTCCCGCGCGATCATGCGTTGCAGGGAGCGCAGCCGATGAAGCTGAGCGAACGCGTCGGTCGCGCGCCAGCGTTGCGCGGTTTCCAGGATGCCGCGCGTGACCGGCAGCACGGCTTCGGGATGGGCCGACAGGAACCCGCCGATGCCGACGGCGCGTTCGGCGACCCAGGCGCCTTCGAACATCAGCCGCCCCGCCTCGAGAAACGGCGCGAAATCGATTTCCTCGACGCTGCCGCCGATGTCTCCCAGCCGCCCGATGGCAGCCTGGAATAGCGCCGCAGCCTCGGTATCGCCAAAGTAGGCAAGGTCTGCTTTCGCCGGCACGCCGAAACGGGTCGCGGCCATCGGCGGCTTGCGCCCGAACCCCGGTGGCGGTGCGCGCGAGAAAGGGTCGTCCGGATCGAAGCCGGCGATAACGCGCAGCACGTCGGCGCCATCGGCACAGGTCAGGGCGAAGACCGACACCGTGTCCAGGCTGCGGCAATTCGGCACCACGCCTCGCAACGACACCAGGCCGAGCGTCGGTTTGATCCCGACCACATTGTTGTAGCCGGCCGGGATGCGGCCTGACCCACCGGTATCGGTGCCCAGCGCGAAGCTGACCAGCCCGGCACCGACCACGACAGCCGAGCCGGAACTGGACCCGCCGGCCGGATAGTCGGCATTGAACAAGCTGGGTACCGCGCCATAGGGCGAGCGGACACCGCAAAGCCCGGTCGCGAACTGGTCCAGGTTGGTCTTGCCGATGCAGATCGCCCCGGCGGCTATCAGGCCGGTGACGGCAGGCGCGGAAGTCTCGGGCATGTAACGAAACGCGGGACACGCGGCGGTGGTCGGCAAACCGGCAACGTCGATGTTGTCCTTCACCGCGAACGGCACGCCATACAGCGGCAGATCGCCTGGCCTGGCCTGGCGCGGCAATGCCTCGGCGCGGCACAGTGCGGCCGTTTCATCGGCGATGGTGATCCAGGCGGTGTCACGCCCGCTTGCGGCAATCCGGCGATAGATCGACCGCACCAGCTCGGCCGGCGTCAGCGTGCCGGCGGCGTAATGGCGCCGCAGCGTGGGCAGCGAGAGATCGCCGGTCAGGTGGTCCCAAACCTCGCCGCCCGGCATCAGCCGATGCCGCGCCCATGCCGGCGCAATTCTTGCTTGCCCATCCGAGACCAACCTCCACGTGCCGGAACCATGAGGATGAAAGGCACCCCCGCTTTTCCGGATGCGACGCAAGCAATCCGCGCGCCAGCTTTTGGCGCCCCGCCGATCCACCTGCCCGGCGGGCCAGCCGGGCGGCTCGGCGAGCCTTGGGCCGGCATCTTCCTGGCCGAGAGCGAAAGCCTCGCGCCGCGCCCACCCGGGCTGATCGACAGCCTGCGCGACGAGGACCGCCGCGAAGTCCTGCAGCACGCGTCGCACCGCACCCTGAAGCGCGGCGAGCAGTTGTTCGCGCAAGGCGATCCGCACGACGGCATCGTGATTGTCGATTCCGGGCGGATTCGCAGTTTCTACACCGCTCCGTCCGGCCGCGAAATGACGCTGGCCTATTGGTTCCCCGGCAATTTCATCGGCGGCCCCGCCATTTTCGGCGGCGGGACGCATATGTGGGCCGCCGTCGCCGTGCAGAAGAGCGACGTCACCATGCTGCCGGGTCCGGCGTTACGGGCGCTGGCGGCGCGCATTCCGGATCTCGCGCTCGGCATCATCGATGCGCTGGCGTTTAAGGCGCGTTGCTACTCCGCGCTGGCGCAGACGCTGGGCACCCGTTCCATGTCGGAACGTCTGGTGCAACTGCTGCTGTTCCTTGTCAGCACCTACGGCATGGAAGAGAAGGATGGGATCGTGCTTGGCACGGCCTTTACCCATGGCGAGCTGGCCAGCCTGATCGGTGCGACCCGTCAATGGGTGACCATCAACCTGGCGCGCCTGCAAAAAGCCGGCGTCGTGCGTTACCACCGGCGGATCCTGCACATACGCGATCCGGCACGGCTGATGACGCTGTATAGCGAGACCGCGTGACGCGACTGCACGCGATGCGCCGCCGGCTGCGGCAGACTGCCTGCGAATGCTGCCCGCCCGCAACGCAACGGCACCCGTCCGGCAATAAATCGACAAAGCCGCGCCGGGGTGAATTCACCGTCATGGCCGGGCTTGTCCGGGCCAGCCACGTATTCTGACGCCAACCGCCGGACAAGACGTGGATGGCCGGCACAGGGCCGGCCATGACACCGTCCATACATGGCACAAGGCCGGGCATGACACGGACGAGCGGATGAGTCAGCATTAACGTTGGCTCGCATAACGCGCCCGATCTGCGCGGGGAGATGGCCGGCCCAGGGCCGGCCATGACGGCAGGGCGCTGCGCGCGCCGCGCGAATCCGGCCCGCTCATCCGCATGGCATGCCCCTTGCTGTGACCATCCGGCAGACGCCCGAGGAGCCGAACCGGATGAACCAGACCGCCGCCACGTCCACCGCCCGCGCATCGGCGATGTCCGCGACGGAAACGCGGGTTCTTGCCGCCATCACCGAACAAGCCTGGTTCGAACTGGCCTGCGAACTGGTACCCGCCGGGCAGCCCGCCGCCGAGAATCCGCTCGATCCCGATCTGCCGCACGGCCATGAGGAGGGCATCGCACTCGTGGTCGCCGACAAACTGCGCGCGATGGGGTTCGACGTCACGCTGGCGGCGAAGCGCCCCGGACGCCCCAACGTGATCGGCGTGCTGGCAGGAACCGGCGACGGACCGTCGCTGATCCTCAACGACCATCTCGACACCTACCCGGCCGGCGATCCCGCCGCCTGGACCAAGACCGACGGAAAACCGTATCGCCCGACGCGGCATGGCGACCTGCTGTATGCGCGCGGCACATCCGATACCCGCGGCAATCTCGCCTGCACCTTGTTGGCGGTGCGAGCAATCCGCGACGCCGGTGTCACGCTGCGCGGCACGCTGCAATGCGTCTATACCGTCGATGAAGAAAAGAACGGTCCGGACGGCTCGATCTTCTTGCTCGACGAATACGGGCTGACCGGCGACATGGAGATCACCTGCGAGCCGACCGGCTGGACCCGGCCCGACGGCCGTTGGGGCATCGGAATCGCCGTCGCCAACAGCGGGAATTTCCTGGTCAGGATCGAGACGCGCGGCCACAAGACGCATATCTGGCGGCCGGATACCGGCATCAATGCCGCCGCCAAGATGGCGCGCGTGCTGGCGGCTTTGGAAACCATGAGCTTCACCCACCAGCCGCCGCGCATGTACGGCGGCACGCCGCCGATGGTGACCGTGGTGCGCATCGGCGCCGGCGTGCCGGGCGAGATGCAGTTCACGCCGGATCGTTGCACGGCCGTGCTCGCGGTCGTCGGCATCGTGCCGGGCATGACCATGGCAACCGTGATGGCCGATATCGAGGCCAGGCTCGCGGTGGAACGCGCGCAGGACAACGCCCTGGACGTCACGGCGGAGCCGTTCCCGAACGCATTGTTCGTCAACGGCACGCAGGAACTCGATCCGGATGCGGAACCGGCCGCCGCGTTGTCCCGCGCGTACCGCTGCTTGCTCGGCGAGCCACCGCAGATCTATCGCAAGAACGCGTTCAACGACACCATCCGGTTCGCCGAACGCGGCATCCCCGCGGTGACCTTCGGACCCGGCGAAGACGGCTGGCCGCCCATCAACGAGTATATCGGCATCCAGAAATCCGTCGCAGCGACGCAGGTGCTGGCGCTGACGGTCATGGACCTGCTGGAGATCGACACCGGCGGGGCGCGCCGATGACGCATTTCTCTACCATCCGCAGGAACATCGCCCCTGGCGCGGGTCGGACGGCGAAGCGTCGCGCCGCATGGCGCATCAGGCTGCCGTCCGGGTCGGTCGAGCGGCTGCTGACCGCCACGACGATCGCCGCATTGTTCTGCGCGTGGTTCGTGCTGACTCGATTCAAACTTGTCAACCCGTTGTTCCTGCCGCCGCCGGCCGGCGTGTGGCAGGCATTCATCACGGCCTCCACCAAGGGCTACCAGGGCAGCCTGCTGTATCAGCACGTGCTGGCCAGCGTTGAACGGGTGCTGGCCGGCTGGTCGCTTGCCTGCGTGGCCGGCATACCGCTCGGCTTCCTGATGGGAACCAGCACGCGCATCAAGGCGGTGTTCGATCCGATCATCGAGTTCTATCGGCCGCTCCCGCCGCTGGGGCTTTATACGCTGATCGTATTGTGGCTGGGCATCGGCGAGGAATCGAAAATCACTCTACTGTTCCTGGCCGCGCTGCCGCCGATCACGATCAGTGCCACCGAAGCGGTGAAAAGCATCGACCGGCGCTACATCACCGCGGTGCAGTCGCTCGGCGCCGATCGGCGGCAGTTGCTGCGTCATGTCATCGTGCCGGCCTGCCTTCCGGGCATCTGCACCGGCATGCGGATCAGCCTGGGCTTCACCTACTCCGTTCTGGTCGCGGCGGAGATCGTCGCCGCGACACGCGGCATCGGCTGGATGGTGTGGGACGCAGCGAAATTCCTGCTGAGCGACGTGGTGATCATGGGGCTGATCGTGCTGGGACTGACCGGCCTCGCGCTGGACCTGGTGCTGCGACGGCTCGAACGGGCACTGACGCCATGGCGTTTCATTTGAATCGAAAGGAGACAACCAACATGATGCGTCGCATCCAGGCGTCCTGTTGCGCAGCCTGGTCCTCGATCGCGGCCCGGCTGATGCCGGTGCTGCTGGCGTTCGTTCTGCTGCCGGCCGCTGGCGCGGCCGCGGCATCGCCTGCATCGATCCGCGTGGGCTATGTCGATCTGGTCAACGCACAGATCATCGCCATGGCGCTGCACCTGACCGAGAAAGCGGTGGGCGTGCCGGTGCAATGGATAAAATTCGGGTCGGGCGGCGACCTGAATCGCGCCGTCGCGGCCGGACAGATCGATTTCGGCGGCGTCGGCAACCCACCCGCCGCGATCGGCATCACGCGCGGCCTGTCCTACCAGGGGATTTTCGTGCTCGACGAACTGGGACCGGTGGAATCGCTGGTCGCACGATCCGACATTGCGTCGCTCAAGGCGCTGAAGGGTAAGACGATCGCGACGCCGTTCGGCTCCACCTCGCATTACGAACTGATCGCGGCGCTAGCGGGCGCCGGGTTGAATCCGGCCGATGCGAAGATCCTCGACATGGACCCGCCCGATATCTACGCTGCGTGGATCCGCAAGGACATCGATGCCGCCTATGTCTGGCAGCCGGTGCTGGGCAAGATGCAGGCCTCGGGCGGCAAGATCCTGATGGACAGCGGCACCATGGCGCAGCGCGGCTATCCGACCTGGGATGTCGGCGTGGTGATGAAGGATTTCGCCGCCAAATATCCCGCCACCGTGGTCGCCTATCTCAAGGCCGAATGCCAGGCCATCGACTACTGGCACCACGAACCGCAGAAGGCCGCGGCGCTGATTTCCAAGGCGCTCAACCTCGACCTGGCGGAGACCCAGCGCGAGATGCAAGGCACCTATATGATCCCGTGCCATGAGCAACTGACCGCGAATTACCTTGGCACGCCCGGCCACATCGGGAAATTCGCCACCGCTTTGGTTGCGACGGCGAAATTCCTGCAAAGCCAGAAGCGGCTGCCGGAGGTGAAGGACGATGCGGTCTATGAAGGTTTCATCGATCCCGCGTTCCTGCAGAAGGCGGTAGCGCCGTGACGTCGGCGGCACGATGATGGACGCGCTTGCGGTACCGGCACGCGACGCCGCGACGGGCGATCCGCCGCGGCGTGGCCGTGTATCGGTGCGCGGTCTTCACGTGGCTTACCCGGGCGGCGGGCTGGCAGTCGCCGGTTTCGACCTGGAGATCCAGCCCGCCGAGTTCGTCTGCTTGTTAGGCCCGTCCGGCTGCGGCAAATCGACGGTGCTGAACGTGGTGGCCGGCCTGCTGCGACCATCCGGCGGTTTAGTACTGGTGGACGATGCGGTGGTGGAGAAGCCCGGTGCCGAGCGCGGCATGGTGTTCCAGCAACCGACCTTGCTGCCGTGGAAGACGGTGCTCGACAATGTCGCGCTGGGACCGTTACTGAACGGCCACTCGGGCGCCGAGGCCGAGGGAACAGCGCGGTCGTTTCTGGAACTGGTCGGGCTGAAGGGCTATGAGCATCGCTATCCCGCGCAGTTGTCGGGCGGCATGCAGCAGCGGGTGGGCATCGTGCGTGCCCTAGCGAATTATCCGCGCGTGCTGCTGATGGACGAGCCGTTCAGTGCGCTGGATGCGCAGACTCGCGCGACGATGCAGGAAGCGCTGCTGGGGATCTGGACGGAATTCCGCACCACGGTGATTTTCGTGACGCACGATATCGATGAAGCGATCTTCCTGGGCGACCGGGTGGTGGTGATGTCCAGCGCGCCGGGGCGAATTCTGGAGGACATGGCGGTGCAACTGCCGCGCCCTCGGCGGCCGGAGATGCAATTCGATGCGGGATACATCGCGGTGAAGCGGCGCTGCTTCGAACTGATTCGCGACGAGGCGGTGAAGGGGTTTCGGCGGTAGGGACCACGGTGCATTACTCAGCGGTCGGAAGGCAAGGGCCTGAGGCGACATAACCAAGCCAGTCGAGCGGCGTACCGACCCGACTGTGTCATGGTGCGCGAAGGCGCCCCATCCACGGCTTTCGCCTGCCGACGCACGGAAAAGCCGTGGACGGCCGGCACAATACCCGGGACAGGCCCGGGCACATGGGCAATGACGTCGCCTTACTTCCCGACTTCCCGACTTCGCGCCGTACGGCAGGAACGCGCATTGCTCGACGGGCCGTTGGCGGGCGCAACGCTCAGCGTTCTACGAACGCGCGTTCCACCACGAACTGGCCGGGCTCGCTGTGGCTGCCCTCGATGAAGCCGCGGCCTTCCAGCAGTCGGCGCAGATCGGCCAGCATCGCCGGGCTGCCGCACAGCATCGCGCGATCCTGTGCCGGGTCCAGTGACGGCAAGCCGGACAGCTCGGCCAGCCTGCCGCTGGCGATGAGATCGGTGATGCGGCCTCGGGTTTCGAACGGCTCGCGCGTTACGGTCGGGATGTAGTGCAGCCGCGTGCGCACCGCGTCGCCTACCAGTTCATGCTGCGGCAATTCCTCGGCGATCATCCGGCGGAACGCGAGTTCAGTGACGCGACGGCAGCCATGCACCAGCACCACATGTTCATAACGGTCATAGATCTCGGGATCGCGGATCAGGCTCAGGAACGGCGCCAACCCCGTGCCGGTGGCAAACAGATAGAGTCGCGTGCCCGGCAGCAGCAGGTCCGGCAGCAAGGTGCCGGTCGGCTTGCGGCCGAGCAGGATCTCGTCGCCGGCACGCAGGTGTTGCAGGCGAGACGTGAGTGGCCCGTCCGGCACTTTGATGCTGAGAAAGCCGAGCGCGTCGTCGTATGACGCGCTGGCGATGCTGTAGGCGCGCAGCAACGGGCGGCGATCGACCTCCAGCCCGAGCATGATGAACTGTCCGCTTTGGAAGCGCAGCCCCGCGTCGCGCGTGGCGGTGAAGCTGAACAAGCGGTCGGTGAGATGTTGCACCGATGTGATCTGCGCTGTGGCGATATTGCTCATGCGGCCTCCGGACTTTGGTCGCACGATAGCGAGGCCACGTTGTCGTGGAATCAAGAACACTTCGATAGGGGCGATAAGTTGCCGAATTACGCTGGGCCGCTTCCGTCGAACTTGCCGACGTCCGATCAACGCGTGCAGATGGCCGGGACAAGCCCGGCCATCACGGGGATTCGTCGCTGCGTCCTTCACAAGGACCCGCTTCTCGCGTCCGCTACAGCAGATCGGCGAGCGACCCGCTGTCCGCGGTAACCCCGATGCCCGCCAGTCCGCCGGCGAGTTCGCCGCCCATGGCGCGCAGGCTCTCCTCGCGGATCAGCGTCACCAGCTCGCGCCGCAGCGCCAGGAAATCGGCTGCCATCATGCAGTCCGGATCGCGCGGGCGCGGCAGGTCGATCGGGACCTCCGCTTTCACTTCGCCGGGACGCGCGGTCATCACGTAGATCCGGTCCGACAGGAAGATCGCCTCATCGATGTCGTGGGTGACGAACAACACCGAAATCCGCAGCCTCTGCCAGATGTTGGTGAGAATCTGCTGCATGATCACCCGCGTCTGCGCGTCCAGCGCGCCGAACGGCTCGTCCAGCAGAAGCACCTTCGGTCCGGTCGCCAGCGCGCGCACGATGCCGACGCGCTGTTTCATGCCGCCGGACAGGCGATCGGGATAATGGTCCTCGAAATCCAGCAGGCCGGCGATCGACAGCAGCGTGCGCGCCTTGCTCTCGCGCTGGCTCGCGCCCATGCCTTGCATCTTCAGGCCGAATTCGACGTTCTGGCGCACCGTCTTCCAGGGGAACAGCGAGTATTGCTGGAACACCATGCCGCGGTCGGCGCCGGGGGCGCGGATCGTCTCGCCATCCACCCGCACGCGGCCACGGGTCGGCGCGCGGAACCCGGCGACTGCGTTCAGCAGCGTTGATTTGCCGCAGCCCGACGGTCCGACGATCGAAACGAATTCGCCCGGCCGCACCAGGATCGAGACATCCGCGACCGCGGCGGTGACCTGCCCGTCGCCGATATAATCGCAGCCGAAATGGTCGATCTCGATCAGCCCCTTGGTGCGGATCATCGCGTCATCCTTGCTCATTCGCCGGACAGCCACGGCATGGCGAGGCGGCCGATGCCACGGATCGCCGCGCTCGACAGCAGGCCGAGCAAGCCGATCGCCACCATGCCCAGCACGATGTCGGGGTACTGGATCAGCGAATAGGCTTCCCAGGTGAAATAGCCGATGCCCGACTGGCCGGAGATCATTTCGGCAGCGATCACCGAGACCCAGGCCACGCCCATGCCGACGGCAAGCCCGGTGAACACCGCGGGCAATGCGCCGGGCAGATAGATCTCGCGGAAGATCGCGACTTCCCCGGCGCCGAGGCTGCGCGAGGCCAGCACCAGTACCGGATCGATGCGCTGGGCGCCGAGTACCGTGTTCAGCAGGATCGGGAAGAAGGCGCCAAGGAAGGTGATGAACACGATGCTCTGCCAGTCGGTGGGCCACAGCATGATGGAGATCGGCACCCAGGCGATGGCCGGGATCGGCCGCAGCAACTCGCACAACGGGAACAGCAGGTCGCGCATCGGCTTGTAGCAGCCGATCAGCAGGCCGAGCGGAACCGCCAGCAGCGCGGCGATGCTGAAGCCCAGGAAGACCCGCTCGCAGCTTGTGACGACGTCGTTGGCGAACGCAGCCGAGGGCACCACGGTCAGCGCGCGCAGCGCCACGGTCGATGGTGCCGGAATGTTGTCGAAGCGCACGAACCATTCGATGTGATTGACGCTCGCTGCTTGCCACAGCCCGAGGAAGACCAGGATGGCCAGTGTGCCCAACAGCAAGGCGCGCAGCCGTGACCATACGCTTGCGGCGACCCGGCGTCTGACCGATCGCGTGACCGCGACCGGGGGCGCGACGAGCGTGGCCGCGGACAGGGGCGGATGATCGGCTGGCACAGGCAAATCCATCATGCACCTTCGTTGGTCGCCAGGGTTGCCAGAGGATCATAGCCGATGGGGTCAGCGCCAACCCTTGCGGCACCTTTCTGGCTAATTAGTTGCCAACGGCTGGCGGGATGAGCGGTTTATGCTCGATTCTGACGGGTTGCGCCTAAAGCATAGGCACAACTCAGGGGGCGGTATCGCCATCCTCCTGCATCCGGCGCAGCGCCCGCGGCTGCAGGATCAGCAGTCGGCCACGATTGCTTTCCAGCACACCTTGCTCCGCCAGACGCTTGATGCTGATCGTCACCCATTGCCGCGTGGCGCCGACCATGTGCGCGAGGTCGGCATGCGTGAACGTGCTGGAGATCAGCACGCCGCGTGGCTCGGCGACGCCATACGCGTCCACAAGGTGCAGCAGCAGGCGCGCGAGACGCTCGGTGACCGACCGCGTGCCCAGCATCTGGGCCAGGGCGGAATAGCAACGGCCTTTGAAGGCGAGGCCCTCGATCAACGCGACCGCCAGCGCCGGCATCCGCATAACCAGCCCGCGCAGCGCCGCGCCACTGAAATGCACCACCACACTGTTCGCCGCGGCGATGCCGGACCACATGTGGCTGCGCTCGCCGAACACTTCCGGGGCGCCGACGAAATTGCCGTGATGCCAGTAGGCGAGCGTGATCTCGCGTCCGGACGGCGACGCGTAGAACACGCGGATGCGGCCATGTTCGATGAGGTAGATGCCGTCATTGGCCGCGCCCTGCCGGAACACTGTGGCGCCGCGATAGAACACGCGGCGCGTGCCCTGGTCCAGCAACAGGGCGCGCTCTTTTGCCGACAGCGATTTGAACAGGTTGGGCGGGCCGCCGATGAGCGAGGGATGCTCGCTGAGCAATAGCGCGTGCCCGGACGGCGCCTGGGCAGGCGGGGCAATCGCGGGCTGCGGGAGCGTCGGGCGTGCGGGTGACAGCATTACATCTGACGGGCACGCAAGCGGCGTACCAGGCTGGACAAGGTCTCCCCCTCCCCTTGCGGGACGGGGGCGGGGGAGGGGTCGGCATGTGGTTGACGGTTCGACCCCCTCGCCCTGCGGGAGGGGGCGGGGGGAAGGGTCGGATGTGGGTGATGATTCGACCCCTCCCCCTACCCCCTCCCGCAAGGGGAGGGGGAATTCTGGCTACCTGCCGCAGCGGCCGATCGCCCATAGCGCGACCTTGCGCACTTCGGTGTCCTCGTCGGTCGCGGCGACGCGCAACGCCGGCAACGCGGCGGCATCGCCGATCTCGCCCAGCGCCGCCGCGGCTTCCTTGCGCAGGTTGCTGACCTCGCTGCCGAGCGCCTCCGCCAGGGCCGGAACGGCCGCGTGGGCACCCAGGCGGCCTAATGCCGCCGCCGCCTTCAGCCGGACCTGCCAGATCGCGTCGTCCATGGCCCGGATCAGCGCCGCTTCGGCCTCTGGCAGCCGGTTGCGGCCCAGCGTGGCGGCGGCTTCCTCGCGCACCTGCCAGGCGCCGTCCCGCAGGCCGGAGATCAGCGCCGCGACGGCCGGCGCGCCGGGACGGGTAAAGACCAGCGCAGCCATGGCGGCGCGCCGCACGTCCGGTTCCGGATCGGCGGCGGCGAGGGCGAGTGCCGGCTGCGCTACTTCGGCCCGCAGCCAGCCCAGCACGGCGACCGCCTCGCGCCGCACTACGGGATGGGGGTCGTTCAGCGAGCTTAGGGCGACGCCGGTCGCATCCGGCACGGCCAGTTCGCGCAGCCCGCGCAGCGCCGCGGTGCGCGCGAACGCACTGCCATGCGAGGCACGGGCGATCAGCAACGGCGCCGCGCCGACTTCGTGACGCTCGACGAACACGGCGGCGGCGGCATCGCGCACGCGCGGATCGGGATCGTCCAGCGCCGCGATGAGCGCGGCGGCAACCGTGTTGCCGGGATGACCCTCCAGCGCCTGCGCCGCGGCTGCCCGAACCTCCGGCATCGGATCGGCGAGGCCTTGGATCAGCAGGTCCGCTGCCTCCGCCTCCGGCATCTCCGCCAGCGCCAGCATTGCCACGCGGCGCACGCCGGGATCCGCGTCAGCCGCCCGTTGCGCCAGGTCGGCGAGGTCGTCGGCGTCGGTGTCGAACAGCGGCATGGTCAGCGCAGCAGGTAGGGAATGTTGACAGTGACCGCGCCGGTCGGGCAATCGACCTCGCACGGCATGCAGTACCAGCATTCGTCGTATTTCATGTAGGCGGAGCCTCGCACCAAGTCGATTGCCAGCACATCCAAGGGGCAGACATCGACGCACACGGTGCAGCCCTTCGCGGCGATGCACTTGGCATCATCGACCACGACAGGAACGCTGGCGGCATGATCGGCGAGCGGCATGCGGGTCTCCTGCTATTCTGCCGCGGCAGCCGGCGCGTTCGCCGCCGCGGCAGGCGCAATGCGCAAATGCTGGTACGCGGTCATTTCGGTCTGATCCACCGGCACCACATAGGGATCGACCGCGCGCTTGCGATGCGCCATCGCGCCGTTCGCATCCCGGTAAAGCAGAGTGTGGCAGAACCAGTCGTCGTTGTCGGTGTCGGGATGATCGACCCGGTAATGATAGAAGCCCCAGCGGCTTTCCGTGCGATACAGCGATGCGGCGGCGGCCAGGTCGGCGCAATCCAGGATCGATTGCACTTCCAGGGTGCGCATCAGCTCGTGCGGATCGCGCGCGACCAGCGCGTTCAGGTCGTCGCGGATCTCGGCAAACCGCTGCTGCGCGATGCGCATCTTCGCGGTGACCTTGGGCGGCGCCAGATAGTCGTTCACCAGGCGGCGGGTCTTGTACTCGACTTCGAACGGCGTCAGCCCGTCGCTGCGTTGCGTCGGCGCCAGCACGCGCTCTTGTTCCAGCGCCACGAAATCGGCATCGGGGTCCGCTAAATCGACATCGGCGCTGAATCGTGCCGCTTGCTCGCCGGCGATGGCGCCGTTGACGAAGGCGCCGAGCATGTAGTTGTGCGGCACGCTCGCCATGTCGCCGGCGGCGTAGAGGCCCGGCAGAGTGGTGCGCGCTTGCTCGTCCACCCACACGCCGGACGCGCTGTGCCCGGCGCACAGGCCGATCTCGGAAATGTGCATCTCCACCATTTTGGTGCGGTAGTCGGTGCCGCGGCGGGCATGGAACCGCCCGCGCGAGGGGCGTTCGTTGCTGTGCAGGATGGTCTCGATCTGCTGCACCGTCTCCGGCGCGAGATGGGTCATTTTCAGGAACACTGGGCCGTTGCCGCTTTGCAGCTCGCGCCAGAACTCCAGCATCATCTGGCCGCTCCAGTAGTCGCATTCGATGAAGCGGTTGCCTTTGTTGTTGGCAGTGTAGCCACCGAACGGGCCGGTGACATAGGCGCAGGCAGGGCCATTATAGTCCTTGATCAGCGGGTTGATCTGGTAGCATTCCAAGTTCGCCAGCGCCGCACCGGCGTGATAGGCCATGGCGTGGCCGTCGCCGCAATTGGCGGCGTTCTCATAGGTGCCGAACAAGTAGCCCGACGCGGGCAGTCCGAGGCGTCCGGCAGCGCCGCAGGTCAGCACCACGGCCTTGGCGCGGATCAGCAGGAACTCGCTGGTGCGCGTATTCACCGCGATGGCGCCGCCGGCGCGGCCGTCCGGCGTGCGCAGCAGCCGCGTCGCCATATAGCGGTTGATCACCCCGATGCGAAGGCGGCGCAACTGGCGGTACAGCGCCTTTTTCACGTGATGGCCCTGCGGCATTGGCAGCACGTAGGTGCCCATGTGGTGCACCTTGCGCACTGCGTATTCACCCGCGCCGTCCTTCTCGAACTTCACATCCAGCTTGTCGAGATAACGGATCATGTCGAAGCTGCCGTTGGCATAGGCCAGCAGCGCCTGCTGATGCACGATCCCGTCGTTGGCGAT
>Ga0335075_10008642_pt1 | contig 15593 bp, 11 predicted proteins | sample Lox_Sample_24_FD_206723 | JGI IMG/M metagenome (GOLD analysis project Ga0335075, IMG submission 206723) | Soil microbial communities from Loxahatchee National Wildlife Refuge, Florida, United States - Lox_Sample_2.4 | ecosystem: Environmental > Terrestrial > Soil > Wetlands | place: USA... | reverse complement strand
GTCAGGTCGCCTTCATTCGTCGCGCGACGGGCTCCACGCCGGGGCTGACGTATTGCTTGATGTTGAACTTGCCCTCGACCATCCGGCGCGACCGCGGGATCGATTCAGTGACCCATGGCGTCTCCATGTGTGCCGCATGGGCGTTAGCGTCGCGATAGACCTCGACCACCACATACGTGTCCGGTTCGTCGACGCTTCTGGCGAAATCATAGTAGGCGACGCCCGGCTCGTGCTGGCGCGTCATGTCCCGGACATGCGTCATCAGCGCCTCGAAGGCTGGCCCGTTCTCGGACCTTACCTTGAGGTGGGCAATGAAGGTGATCATTTGCGCGACGGCTGGCCGAGCACGTGATGCGCATTGGGTAGCCGCTGATCGGCCGCCTCTATGATCCGCCGCACGCCCTCGCGGACCGAGACCTTGCTCGGGCCGAGCAGCTTTTGCATCTTCGTGGTATCGGCCCAGATAGGCCACGATCTACCGTTCTCGACGAAGATCGGCTTCTTGCCCAGGATCTCACCGGCCATTTCGCAATATTCCTGGGTCGTTACCGCCTCCGACCCGCCGACATTGACGATCTCCGCGCCGATTTTGGCAATCCCCGCCGCGGCGATCGTCTTCTCCACATAATCGTCTTCGTAGAGCGGCGTGTGGACATTGCGCACGCCGGGGTAGACGCTGACCGGCTCGCCGCGCGCAACCTGATCGACACGCTGCGTGACGCCGCCGCCGCGCGGACCATAGAATGAAAAAATGCGCACCATCGTCACCGGCAGCTGATAGTCGACGCTTAGGTGCTTGAGCAGATATTCCGCCGCGATCTTGCTCGCCGCATAATTCTCACCGGCGCTGTGAAGGCCATAGGGATCGTCCTCGCGCAGCGCTCGCTCGCCCTGATATTCGTAGAGCGAACCGGTGCTGCCATGGACAAAGGCCTGGCAATCGCGGTAGCGCCGAGCCAACCGACCGGTCGCGCCGACGTTCACGTCATAGGCAACGTTCTTGTGGGACGGCGGCAGCACCGCATAGTTGATCACCACGTCAACCGATTTCGGCAGTGCTGAGAGATCTTCCTGCGCAACGTCGAAGGCGATCGCCCGCGCGCCTGCGGCTTCGATCATTTTCTTCTGCTTCGGATCCGAATAGCGCGCCACCGCGTAGACCTCGTTGCTCTTGGCAAGCTCCACCGCAACGGGAAACGCGACAATCCCGCTTGCGCCGGTGACCAGCACACGTTTGCCTGAAAGTCCTGACATGTCTCTGCTCTCCTGCGTGAGCGGCGAACCTACGGCGAGTTGATCGGCTGCGGGCACCCGATCCGACCGCCATGTTCCCGTCAGTTCGACGTGAAGCGACTCCAGCCCGCGAATGATGTGGCTCCATGAGAACACGTCGGGGCGGATGCCGGCTCATCGGGTTCTGTGCGGGCACCACTGACCGTCTCGGCAGCCGCCTAATTCAAACGACCGTTTAACATGAGGGCCGCCGGTTTGTCAATGAACTTCCAGTGCCGATCTTCCGTGGTAAAAGGAGACTTGCCGTGCAGGCGACTGCGAGCTCAGATACCGAGAGAGCGGCAACTGTCAGAAGGGGAACCATGAGAGCGGCGGGAGAGGACTCGGAAAAGAGCGCGAAAGTCAGGGCCGCCATCTTGGACGCCACCGAGGAGATCATGAAAGAGTCGGGCTACGCCGCGGTGAGCTCGAGAAAAGTGGAGCGCCGTGCGGGATTGAAATCGCAGCTCGTTCACTATTACTTTCGCACCATGGATGATCTCTTTGCCGCGGTGTGGCGGCGCTATGATGATCGATTTCTAGAAAATCAAGCGCGTGTTTTGACATCGGACCGCCCTTTAAGAGCGCTCTGGGAGCGCAGCATCGATCCCGATACGACAACGCTGAGGCATGAATTCATTGCGCTCGCGAACCACCGAGTGACGATCCGGGAATTGGTCGCCCGTTCCACCAAGCGGATCCTCAATATGCAGGTCGCCGCCATAAGCGAGCTCTTTGAGCGGCATGAGATAAGGCCGAAGGATTTTTCGCCGGTGGTCCTCGTTCAGCTCTTCAGCTTCGTTTCCCGCTCGTTGATCACCCAGAGGAATTTGGGCCTCTCGGAAGATCATGCAGAGATCGTGAAGTTCATCGATCGGACCATCGCGAACATAGAAACCAGCATCCACCAGCGGCAGCGGTCGACGCAAGATGCGTCCACAGCGGATAAACGGCCGCTTCCCCGACGGCGCGCCGCGTCGCGAGCCGGTAGCAAATAGGAGAGTACGGCGCCCGAGCACCGGGGAGAACCATGGAATCCGCCGTGGGCCGGCTGCGGCCGACCCACGCAACGCACCACGCGGGTCTCAGGGATCCAACCCGATCCGCCGCACCATGTCTGAGAACCGCCCCTCTTGCCGCAAAGGATCGAACACCGGGTCCACCTTGAGGCTCACCAGGCAGGGCTCGTGATCGTTAAAGGCGTTGTCCAGGGCATCCAAAGCCCGTTGCCGGTCGTCTAGGCCGATGCTTACGATCGAATAAAACCAGTATGGGACATACGCGTATTTTTCGGTCAGCTGCCCCAATGCCTGCTGTGCCTCGCTTCTGCGACCCGCCCGGCCGAGCGCGTAGGCAAGTGCCGCCTCGGTGAACGCGTTGCCGGGACCCATGCGTGCCGCCGTGCGTAGCGCGTCGACCGCATCCTCGTGGCGCAGCTGCTGCACCAGAGTCTGTCCAAGACCAAAGTAGAGCTGGTCCCATCCGGGCTCGAGCTCCACGGCTTTGCGGAACTGGTCGACCGCTTCGTCGAAACGCCGGCCGTAATACAATGCCCATCCTACTTCTTGAATCGCCACGACGGAAAAAGGGTCCAGAAACTCAGCGTGACGGTGCGCGGCGACCGCCTCCTCGCTGCGCCCCGCATACCGCAGGCAGACGCCGCGTTTCCAATAGACGTAAGGGTCCTCGGGGGCAAGCTCGATGGCTCGGCGCGATTCGGCGTCTGCGGCGGCCCAATCCCAGTCATTGAGAAGACGCAGAAGACCGAGCGCCGCGTGTCCCTCGGCGAGGCTCGGGTCCAGGGTCACTGCCTTGACGGCTGCGACCTGCGCCGCCGCGAAAGCCTCTTTCGGTTCCATCCCGAAGAAATACGCGAGCTCGATGAAGCATTCGGCGATTCCGGCATAAGCCGATGCGTAGTGGTAGGCGGATGCGTCGTGCGGATCGAACCGGATGGACTCCTGAAAATATCGGATCGCCTTGCGCTGCCCCTCGGCGGTCAGAATGCGCGCGTTGTAGCGGCCCTTGAGGTAGAGTGAATATGCCTGCGGATGCACCGTGCGAAGCGTGGTGAGCTGCGCTCTCTCGTCCTGGCTGAGCTCGGCGCGCAATCCTGCGGCGAGGTCGCATGCCACCCGCGCCTGCACATCGAGAATGTCGGATGCCGCCCCCTCATACGCGTGCGCCCACAGATTCTGCTCGGCGCCGGCGTGAATCAACTGCACTGTTATCCGAAACCGATCGCCCGACGTCATCACGGAACCCTCGAGCAGCGCCTGCGCGCGAAGGGCACGGGCGATCTGCGCTATGGAAGCCTCGGTGCGCCGATAACGCATCACTGAGGTTCGAGAGACGACCCGCAGGCTGCGAATCTTCGCCAGCTCGGTGATTAGCGCCTCCGTGATTCCGTCGGCAAAATACTCTTGAGCCGGATCACCACCGACGTTCGCCAGCGGCAGCACTGCGATCGATTCGATCCGGCACGGAATCTCGATCATGCGGACCGCGGCCGTGAAGCGATAGCCGCGCCGCGGGATGGTGCTGATGTAGCCGCTGCCGCTGTCCTCGCCGAGGGCTCGGCGCAGCAGGAAAATCATCTGATTGAGATTCGCTTCCTCAACGATCGTGTCGGGCCAAACTGTTTCGATGAGTTCAGGCTTGCCGATCACGGCACCGGGATGCCTGATGAGCGCCATGAGGACCTCAACCGCCTTCGGCGGCAGTGCCACCATCTCCCCGCCCCGCAGCAAGCTGCGCCCCAGCGGGTCGAGGCGGTACGGCCCGAACTCGTATGCTGTGGTGCGGAGGGTCAGCATCGGACGGTGGTCTCCCGGAAAATTGATGTTTTATTGAGGACTTCGTCGCCGGGCTGGGTTTAGAAAGAGGGCGTTGGAGCTCCAGCTCAACCAATCGAGGTCTGCAATGCTAACCGAATCTGCGGTCCAGAAGCTCCGCGAGAGGCTCCGAGGCGAGACCTTCCGCCCGGGCGAGCCGGGCTATGATGCCGCCCGAACCGTGCCCAACGCGATGATCGACCGCCGGCCGGCGATCATCGCCCGCTGCACGGGCGCCGTCGACGTGATCGAGTGCGTCCGCTTCGCTCGCGAATGCGACGTCTTGGTTGCGGTGCGCGGCGGTGGTCACAGCGTCGCGGGCAAGTCCGTCTGCGACGGCGGTTTGGTGATCGATTTATCTGCCATGAAAGGCATTCGCGTCGATCCTGCGCGGCGGATCGTGCGGGCCGAAACCGGACTCAAGCTCGGGGAGTTCGACCGGGAGACGCAGGCCTTCGGCCTGGCCACGACCCTGGGGGTCGTGCCCACCGTGGGCATCGCGGGGCTGACGCTGGGCGGCGGGTGGGGCAACTTGCACGCCAAGTACGGCCTGGCCATCGACAATGTCATCGGCGCGGACGTCGTGACTGCCGACGGTCAGCTACTGACGGCCAGCGCGACCGAAAACCCGGACCTTTACTGGGGGGTACGCGGCGGCGGCGGCAACTTCGGTATCGTCACATCGATCGAGTACCGCCTTCACCAGGTAGGCCCGGTGTTCGGGGGCGCCGTCTTCCACGCGGCGGCGAAGGGGAGGGAAGTGCTGCGCTTCTGGCGCGAGTACGCCGCATCGATCCCCGATGAACTGGTTCTGCAGGGAGGCTCGTTGACCCTGCCGGACGGGGTCCCGGCGTTCGGCATCGCCGGCTGCTATTGCGGTCCCGTCTCGGAGGGCGAGAAGGTATTGAAGCCCTTGAGGACATTTGGGCCACCGATGGCGGACGCGTTCGCCGTCATGAGCTACCTGCAGATCCAAGGGATGTTCGAGTCGTTCTTTCCGCCGGGACGATTGGTGTACACCAAGTCCAATTTCATCCGCAGCATGAATGACCAGACCGTCGATGCGCTGGTCTCCTGGGTGGGCAAGAGTCCCTCGCGTCACACCTTCGCCCCGTTCATCGAACACTGGCATGGCGCGGCGACGCGCGTGCCGTCGACCGATACGGCCTTTCCGCATCGGCAACATTCCTGGAACCTGCTCGCATGGTCGATGTGGGAGAGCCCCGCGGCCTCGGAGCAGAACATCAAGTGGAATCGTGACCTCTGCGAGGCTCTGCGGCCGTTCCTGATCCCCGGCGCCTACAGCAATTACCTCACCGACGAAGGCGAAGCCATCACGCGTGAAGCGTACGGACCGAACCACGAGCGGCTGGTCGCCCTGAAGACGAAGTACGATCCGACCAATCTTTTCCGCATGAACCACAACATCAAGCCCGGCTAGGGCCGGAATGCAGCTGGGTCTCGTGCACGCTGCAATTGCAGCCTGATCCAGTAGACTGTGGTGTCGTGCACGTCGACAGCCAAAATCCGGGGTTTGGCATTCTATGCGATGCCGTGGCATATCGACGCCTCGTGGTGGTGACCGGCAGCGGGGTGTCGGTTGGTCTCGCCAAGCCGGGTTCGGACCCCACCACGCTACCCACCTGGCACTCGGTCCTGAGGCAGATGCAGGAGCGCTTTGCCTCGCGCCTCGGTCCCGTCGCGGCAGACGTCGATCTGTTGCTGGGCGCGCAGCCGAGAACATCCGACTATCTGATAGAGGCTGCCACTCTGATCCGCGAGACTGTAGGCGTGGCGGACTATCGCGACGCCGTGGTTCATCTCACGACCGCGGCCGACGAAGCGCGAACCCCGCTGCACGATCTGATCGAGGATCTCGAGCCTCTCGGCATCATCACCTTCAACTACGACCTCGGGCACGAAAATGCCTATCGTGCGCGCCGCCGCGACCGGCACCGCATGCACCGGGCGATCTATTCCGATGAGCGCAAGTTGCGGGCGGTGATTGCGGAGGACTTCCGATCCCGTTTTCTGCTCAAGGCGCATGGCTGCATTTCCCGACCCAAGACCATCGTGTTGGATCGTGCTTCCTATCGGGAGGTGATGGCCCGTCAGCTCGGCTATCGAGCCTTCGCGCACCATGTGCTGGCGCGCTTCAGCGCGCTGATCGTCGGCTTCGGGCTGAACGACCCGGACTTCGGAGATCTGCTGCAGAGCTTCGAGGCGAACTTCGGCGGCGGTGTCGGTGAGCACGTCTACATCTGGAAGCGTGGCCAGCGCGAGGACGAGGAGGCGCGTGCCCTGGTGCTGCGTCGGCGCTACGGCCTGGTCTGCCTCTTCGTCGACAGCTTCGATGAGGTGCGAACCGTGATCGGCGACGCCCGCACGCACATGGGCGCGCAGCTGCAGCGCACGATCATGGCGACCCTCAAGCGCAGTGCCGACGTCGCCGAATTCCGGCAGCTGCGACGCAGGGCGCACATCGAGCTGGGCCGGTTGAGTTCGGCGGGAGCAGGGGTGGCCGCTGCCGCGCTCATGGCCGCCGTCGCCGATGCGGCGGGTGCGGTGCTGGTGCGGGCGGAGGCAGCCTACTCGCTGGGAAAGATCCGGCCTACGCCGCCCCAGGTGGCCGATTTTTTGCTGGACACCATCGGCGCCGGACTGCCCCCGCCGATCGTTACCTCCACTCTGGCGGCGTTGCTGCAGCTCGATCCCCCCGTCGACGATCGGCTCGAGATCTGGACGCGAAAGGCCTCGGCCCTGGACTCCGTCTGCCGCGAGGTCGATCGACTATCCTTGCACGAGGGGGCTAGCCACTCCCCGCGCGCGCGAAAATACCTGGAAGCACTGATCGCCCGCTGGAGAGCAACCAGCTCATGAGGCATTTGCGCGCTACCAGGAGGCGGGGGGAGTCCTTAAAAGCCGGATGCGTCCGCCCTCGAGAGCCAGGTATCCGCCGACAGTCAGTTGCTTGAAGATGCGGCTGACCATCTCGCGCGAGGAACCGACGTGCTCCGCGATGTCCTGCTGCGTCATTTTTTGCGTGACGATGCGGTGCTGCTGGCCGTCCGGTTCGGACGTTGCCTGCAGCAGAGCCACCACGCGCCTGTAGACATCCTCCAGCGCCAGGCTCTTGACACGCCCGGTGAGCGACCGAACCCGGGTGATCAACTGCAGAATCAGGTGATGCGCGAAATCCGGGTGCGCGACGATGAAGGCGCGCAGATCGGCGCCGCTGACGAGGGCGCAAGATGTCGGCTCGAGCGTCATTACCGATGCGCTGCGCGAGCCGCCGTCGATCGCCAATTCACCCACCAGGTCGCCGGCCGCGAGGACACTGAGTATCACGTCCTTGCCGGATTCATTGCTGGCATAAACCTTGACCCGGCCGCTCAATATGATGTAGAGCGTGTCGGCGGCGTCATCCTCGGTGATGAGCACCGTATGGGCCGCGTAGCGCTTGACGTTTCCCCGCTCGGCGATCTCGCGAAGCATGGGTTCCTGCGGCAGGATCGACCTGGAGGACGGAGCTGTCACGCCGGCATTTTAGCAGACTGCTCCCGGCGCGCTCGACGAGGCGCAACGCGGGTGAACATCATCGGCTTGAGTTCATCGTCCTGCTCTGCGGGCGATCGCACAGCGGCCCAGTGCACATCGCTTTCGTGAATAGTTCACGACCGCCGCCGCGGGCGCTTGTAGAATCGCGGGCGATGATCGACCCGAATGTCAGCTCTCCGCAGGCTCCAGAGATACAGTCGGCGATCGATGCCGTGGAGCAGTACCTGCGGCAGGGCGAGCCGCTCCTGGCGTATAACGCCGTGCAGGAGGGCCTGCGCATCGGGCCGCAGAGTCTTCGTCTGAGGCAACTCAAGGGCCTGGCCCTTGCCCGTAGCGGCGATGTGGAACGGGCCAACCGACTCCTCCGTGAACTCGCTGCCGAGGGCATCGCCGACGCCGAGACGCTGGGCCTGCTGGCGCGGACGCACAAGGACCTCGCACTCGGCACGACCGATGCCGTCCGTCGCGCCTTGCACCTCGAGTCGGCGTTCCGGTCCTATCACCGGGCCTACCAATCGGCCTGCGTGAGCGGTGCCAGCGGCGATGCCTGGTACACCGGCATCAATGCGGCCGCCACCGCGGTCCTGCGGGGGGATCTCGCGACCGCCCGCCGCATCGCGGGGGACGTGCTGAGACTTTGTATCCGGGCGCAGGCGTCCCCGTGCGCGCCAAACGACTTCTGGCTCGAGGCCACCCTGGGGGAGGCCACGCTCATCCTTGGCGATGGCGGGGCTTCTTTCGCGCACTACGCCAAAGCTGCGAAGCTTGCCCCCGGCCGATTCGGCAACCTGGGAAGCACTCGCCGGCAGGCGGAGCTGCTCGCGGCTCATTTGCCCGAGCCCAACGCCTGGATCAGCGATGTTCTGAGGGTGCCGCCAATCGTCATGTACGCGGGTCACGCGCCCGGCGAACCCTCCTGCGCCACGCCGCCGCTTCCCGTCGAGCTCGAGCGCGCCGTCGCGGTGGCTCTTCGGCGGCGGCTCGAGTCCCTTCGTCCCGTGGCCGCGTATGTCTCGGCGACGTGCGGCTCCGACATCCTTTGCCTCGAGGCAATGCGGGAAGTCGGCGGCGAGACTCACTTGGTGCTGCCTTTCCCGGCTGAGGACTGCCGCCGCATCGGTTTCGCGCGCAACGATTGGGCTGAGCGATTCGAACGAGCGCTGGCTGCCGCTCACAGCGTCACTATCACCAGCGATCATCGCGCCCGCGGGAGTGCGGCGACCTTCGAATACTCGAATTTCATCCTGACCGGAATGGCGCGGTTGCGCGCTCAGGTGCTCAACACGGACTTGCGGGCGCTTGCAATATCGGACGAGAGTGCCTCCCTCAGAGGAGGGCGCAGGGCATCGCCGGCGCGAAGCTGGCGCTCGCACGACGTCGAGCTGGAGCAGGTGCACGTGCCCGGCGTGCGCGGCGCTCCGTCGGAGGGCAGCGCGACGCCCTCCCCATTCTTGTCCGAGGAAAGGCTTCCGGTCGGATTTCGGCATGAGATCCGGGCGATGCTGTTTGCCGATGCGGTCGGTTACAGCGCGCTGAGCGAAGACCAGACGCCGAACTTCGTCACACAGTTCCTCGGTGCCGTCGCCGACCTCAATGCGCGAAGCGCGCAGCGCCCTGAGCACGTCGAGACCACCGGCGACGGGCTCTACATGGTGTTCGGCGGCGTCGGCGACGCCGGTAACTATGCGCTGGAACTCAACAGACTGGTAACCGGCACTGACTGGACCGAGCGCGGCCTGCCCGGAGGATTGAACATCCGAATCGCCTTGCACTGCGGACCCGTGTACGTTGGACGCAATCCGGTGACCGGCTTTGCTCTGTATACCGGGCCGCACACGAGTCGCACTGCGCGGATCGAGCCGATCACCCCGCCGGGCCAGGTCTATGCCAGCAGCGCTTTCGCGGCTGTCGCCGCAGCGATCGGTGTCGATGGCTTCGCGCTGCAGTACGTTGGGCGCATGCCGCTGGCAAAAGGCTATGGCGCGCTAGGACTCTACCATCTGTGTCCGGTGGAGATATCGGCGAGCGGTACAGGTGCGGAGGTCGAGCCTGTGGGCGGCGGTGCTACCTCGCGCTAGTGCGCCGCAGGCGCTCTGTAATCACTTGCATCATCTGCAGCGCGAACTGCGGCGTCACCTCGACCAGCCGTAGGAATCGCTTCTCGTTGATGGCCGCAAGGCTGCAGTCGGCAGCCGCCACCGCTGTGGCGCTGCGGGGCAGCTTGTCGATGAGGGCCATCTCACCGAACACACCGCCCGGGGCGATGTGTTCGAGCATGATGCCCCGCAGTTCGATGTCGACGGCTCCCTCGACGACTGCGAACATACAGTCCGCCGGGTCTCCCTCCTTGAAGATGGTCTCGCCTTGCCTGAAGGAGCGAATGTCCGGCTCGTGACGTAGGATTGCGAACGTTGCCATGGTGCCGGAATCCTCTCATACCTTCGAAAAAAAAAACCAGCGCTGTATGATTACAGAATCATGGCAGGTGCTGGAGGAAGCCAGGTGCTCAAGGAAGCGATGTCGCGCGCCGATGAAACATCGATCTATCAGTCACTTGAGATCCGCGGGGCGGCGGCTCAGAAGGTGGGCGGTGGGACCTGCCCGTCCGGAGGGTAGGCCGGCAGGTGCGGCGGCGGCTGCGGCAGCCCGCCCGGGCTCTTGGCGAGCGCCTTCATCAGGTAATCGACCGCGGCCTCCAGCTGCGCGTCGTGCCCGGCGAGCAGCTGCGCAGGATCGGTATCCACCTCGATGTCGGGATCGACCCCGTGGTTCTCGATCACCCACTCCGAGTGAAGCCCGTACAGGCTGGCTTCAGGCACGGTGATATAGCCGCCGTCGAGCAACGCCCAGGTACCGCGGATACCCCGCACTCCCCCCCAGGTGCGGGTGCCGATCAGAGGGCCGAGAGCGTACTTGCGAAAGTAGTAGGGGAAGATATCGCCGTCGGACGCCGATAGGTGATTCATGAGACACACCTTCGGTCCGTCAATCAGCTGCTGGGGGATCGACATCGCCGCCCCCTCGCGGTCGGTCGACATGCCGATCAGCACTCGACGCAGCCGCTCGAGCACGATCTGATCGATGAATCCGCCGCCATTCCAGCGGTCGTCGACGATCAGCGCCCGCTTGTTCAGTTGCGGAAAGAACTGCCGCACGAACTGCTCCATGCCGAGCGCCTCCATGTCGGCCATGTAGACGTAGCCGATCTTGCCGCCGGATAGCTTGTCGACGGTTTCGCGATTGTGATCGATCCAGGCCTTTTGGCGTATCAAGAGCTCGTTCTGGATCGGATCAACCGTCACGTCGCGACGCTTGCCGCTTGCGCTGCTCGAGATCGCGAGCGTCACGGGCTGCTCGCCGAGACCGGCGAACAGGCTGTACGGGTCGGCCGGCGCTTGCAGCTCGTGGCCGTTCACGGCGAGCAGGTAATCGCCCGCATGCACGTCCACTCCGGGCTCGGTCAAGGGGCTGCGGTAGACGGGGCGGGTGTTGTCGCCGGGAAGAATTTTCGCAAATCGGTAACGTCCGGAGGCGGCATCCAGAACGAAATCCACGCCGAGAAGCTGCGTGGGCGCAGGCGTGGTCGGGTCCTCGTCGTCGCCTCCCCCGGCATAGGTGTGCGAGTTGCCGAGCTCGCCCTGGATCTCCCCGATGAGAAAATTGAGATCCTCGCGCGAGCCGAGGAGCGGCAAGAGCTTGGCGTAGGCGTCGTGGACCGCCTGCCAGTCGACCCCGTTCATCTGCGGGTTGACGAACAGATCACGCTCGAGCCGCCAGGCGTTGTTGAACATCTCCGCCCATTCCTCGGTCGGCACGATGCGCACCCGCATGTGCGACAGATCGAGAGAGACCCGCTTCGCGGGCGGGCTGCTCTGCGCCTTCGCGTCCGTGATTTCGTAGTGCCCGCCCGGACCGGACGTCTTGTAGAGCACCTTCTCGCCGTCGGCGGAAAGGCTGTAATCGTTCAAATCGTCGACGACGATTCCGTCCTTGCGGTCGGTGAGGCCATAGACGTGAAGCGCCGTCTTCTCGCCGGGCAGCGGGCCCTCGATCATGCGCGGCGGTGCGGTCTGGTAGAAGATCTTGTCGGCGCGCGCATCCAGGCTCACGATGTCCGCGGCCGGGATGGGGAGCGGTACGGCGCGCGCCATGAGTCCGTCGAAGTCGATCTGGACGGGCGCCGAGGCGCCGGGCTTCCAAGGCTCGGGTTTCGGTTTTTTCTTCTCCGCCTCGACGGCACCTTCGTCCGAGCGCGGCGCGAACGGCGAGGGCTCGGCCTTGCGCAGCGTCGCGATATAGATGCCGCTCATCTTCAGTGTCGCCATGTCGAACTCGACTTCGCTCAGCGTCGGATTCTCGTGGCGCGCGGACACGAAGTAGAGGTACTTGCCGTTCGGGGAGAACATCGGCCCAAAGTCGTTGGTGAGCGGCTCGGAGACCAGCTGGGCCTTCGCAGAATCGAGTCCGTAGATCCAGATGGCTCGCTGCTGATTGCTTCTGGTGAGGCTGTAGGCGAGCCAGCGGCCGTCGGGTGAGAAGGCCTGATCGTGGATTTCGTTGTAGGGATCCTCGGCGACCTGCGTGGTGCGGCCGGTGGCGATGTCGAGCAGCCACAGCCGGTGATTGGCATCCGAGAAGGAGAGATGCTTGCCGTCGGGCGACCAGATGGGGGCATACAGGAATCCGCTCGCGAAGTGCGTGAGGATTCTCTCCGGTCCGCCCTCGGCGGGACGGGTCGCAATCTGCTGCTCGCCGCCGGCATCGGTGCTGTAGGCGATGGTGTTCCCGTCCGGCGACCAGCTCGGATGATCCTCATCGGCATTGCTGGTATCGCTCAGATCGCGCGTCGCGCCGTGCTCCGCGGGCACGCTCATCATGTGACCACGCGCGGAGAAGAGCGCCCGCTTGCCGTTCGGCGCGAGCGCATAGTCGGTTTGCTGGGCGGTATCCTGCTCGCGGATGTACTTGCTCGCGTCGATGAAGCGCGCCGCGGTGCGCACGCCGTCATCGGGCACGCTTACCTCGAGCCGGTGCAGCTGCTGCGAGGGGAGCTCGATGACCCAAAGAGCGCCGCCCTGCGCGAACACGATGCCGGCCGCACGATCCTGCTCGGCGCTCAGACTCGGAAAATCGATGTCATAGTCGACGAAATGAGTGACCTCGCTGAACTGCTTGGTGTCGAGGTCGTAAGCCCAGATATTCGCCCGGCGTGCCTTGTCGCGATCGGAGAGGAAGTAGATCCTGCGGCCATACCACATCGGCGCGGTGTTGGTGCCTTTCCAATCCGTGATGCGCGTGCGCGTGCGGGTGGCGAAATCGTACGTGTACACCTTCTGCGCCATCCCGCCGTCGTAGCGCTTCCAGGTGCGGAAGTTGCGGAAGATCCGGTTGTAGGCGATCGATCCCCCGTGGGGACTGTAAGTCGCAAGACCGCCGCTGTCGAGCGGCAATGGGGTCGGCAATCCACCGCCCACCGGCACCGCGTACAACTGGGGCGCCATCACGTGCTCGGCCATCCGGCGCGAGAGAAAGACCACATCCTTCGAGTCCGGCGTCCACGTGACCACCATGTTGTCGGGCCCCCAGCGTGTGGGTGCCTTCTCGACCACGTCGGAATGGAATGTCAGCCGCCGCGCAGCGCCGCCGCCGGATGGCATCACGTAGACGTCCTGGTTACCCTGATAGCTGGCGGTGAATGCGATCCACTCTCCGTTTGGAGAGAAGCGCGGCATCAGGTCGTAGCCGGCATCGGCGGTCAACCGACGGGCGACGCCGCCGGTGCGCGCAACGGCCCACAGATTGCCATGCGCCTCGAAGACGATGGTATCGCCGTCCAGCGCCGGGAAGCGCATCAAGGTCCGATCGGCCGATCGGGCCGCTCCCGCATGCGCGAGCGCGCCGCCGAGGAGCATCATCGACAACGCGAACCGCCACCCGCTCCCGACCTTGATCATGCACATCGACCGCATGGGAAATCCCGCCATTCTCCCAGAAAAAGTCCGCGCCCCCTGTAAGAGCCGATGCCCATTCGACTGGGATTTTTCCTACAGGGAATTGCTCTACAGCAGCTCGATCGCATCGGCGATCCGCTTGATTGCCTCGTTGACCCCGGGCGCAATCTCGGCCGGAGCGCCTGCGCCGGGTCCTCTCGCCTGCGGCCCGGGGCGCGGCGGTGTCACCCTGGGCAGTCGCTCGAGCTCGGACAATATCGCGAGCAGATCGGTCTCCACAGCGACGGCGTCGCCGTGCCAGAGCGGATCGCCGGGCGTCAGATTCCGCTCGACCGTCTCGATGCGCGCCGCCAGCGGATGCTGCCCGCCGAGCATGGAGCGGGCCGCGCGCAGGTGATCGCGGATCGTCTTCAGGTCCATTGGCCGTCTCTCCTCGTGTTCTCGTGGGTTTGCCGATGGACCCTGCGCAGCTCGCGCTTCAGCACCTTGCCGATCGCCGAGAGCGGAAAAGGATCCGTCCTGAACTCGATCGTGCGCGGACACTTGTAGCCGGCGATGAGGCCGCGGCAGTGATCGATGAGATCTGCCGCAGAGAGCTCCCGGCCCTCCTTCAGGATGACGATCGCATGCACGGCCTCGCCCCACTTTTCGTCCGCAATCCCAATCACCGCGCACTGGGCGACTGCCGGGTGAGAGGCGCACGCGTTCTCGACTTCGGCGCTGTAGATGTTTTCGCCGCCCCTGATGATCATGTCCTTGACCCGATCGACGACGTAGACGAAGCCCTCCTCATCCAATCGCCCGGCATCTCCGGTGTGGATCCACCCCTCGCGCAGAGCCGCGGCCGTGGCCTCGGGGTTGTTCCAGTAGCCGAGCATGGTATTCAAGCCGCGCACCCGAATCTCGCCGACCGTGCCGCACGGCACCGAGAGCCCTCGATCATCGACCACGTCGACCGTGCAGCACGGGGTCGCCCGTCCCGCGGAGGTCAGTTTGCCGGCCTTGGGCCCTTCGAGCGCGTGGTAGTCCGGCGGCAAGACGGTCGCGGTCGGCGACAGCTCGGTCTGGCCGTACAGCTGCACGAAGTCGCAGCCGCGAAACGCTTGCATGGCGGTCCGCAGCAGCGCCTCGGGCATCGGGGCGGCTGCGTAGGTGACGCATCGGAGCGAGGCGAGATCGGTTCGCGCAAGATTCGGATGCGACACGAGCATGTGAACCATCGTGGGCACGAGCGCGACATGAGTGACGCGATCGCGCTCGATCGCTTCGAACACCCGCTCCGGCTCGAAGCGCGGGATGATCACGTGCCGGCCCTCCGCCAGGAACGCCGCCATCACTTGAGAGAAAGGACCCACGCTGAACATCGGCGCGGCATGCAGCGTCACCGAATCGGCAGCCCGCGGAACGACGATGGCGGCGGCCGCGGCGCTCGCCCACAGGGAGCGATGCGACAGCATCACTCCCTTTGCACGTCCGGTGGTGCCGCTCGTGTAGAAGATGCCAGCCAGCTCCTCTGCGGGGGGCGCTGCATCGGCAATCGCAGCCGAGCTCTCGATCAAGTGCTCGTAGGAGGTCATGCCGCCCGGCGCGGCGGAATCCCCCAGGTGGATCACCGGCAACGATCGTGCCTCGGCGAGCAGGGCGTGCGCAGCCGGCGCGAGTGCGTCGTCGATCATCAGAACCTTCGCGCCCGAGTCGCGCAGCGCGAAGATGTTCTCCTGAGCCGACCAGCGCGTGTTGAGAGGGACGACGACCGCGCCCGCCCACGGCACTGCCGCGTAGTATTCCAGGTAGCGGTCAGAATTGAGCGCAAGAGCGGCCACCCGATCTCCCGCACCGATACCGAGCGACCGCAGAGCGCCGGCAAGCCTCGCCACGCGTCCGGCAAATTCATGCCAGCGGCGCGTTCTCGATCCGAAAGTGGTGGCGTGAGCGCGGGGCCTGTTCTGCGCCGCGCGCGTGATGCATTGCGTGATTC
>Ga0335075_10008641_pt1 | contig 15593 bp, 10 predicted proteins | sample Lox_Sample_24_FD_206723 | JGI IMG/M metagenome (GOLD analysis project Ga0335075, IMG submission 206723) | Soil microbial communities from Loxahatchee National Wildlife Refuge, Florida, United States - Lox_Sample_2.4 | ecosystem: Environmental > Terrestrial > Soil > Wetlands | place: USA... | reverse complement strand
CAACAGTTTCGCCCGTTTGGAAACATACCTGGAGGCCGGCGCGCACGTCTCCGCATTGTGGTGCGAGGACTGGGCCGGCGTCCGCACCACCTCCTTCGGCACGCGCTTGTTCTGGGATTGGCGCTGGAATCCGGCGCGTTACCCCGACCTGCCGCAGCGTATTGCCGAGTTGCTGGCCCGGAACATCCGTTTCATGGGCTACGCCAATCCGTATCTCTGCACCGACGGCATGTTGTACCAGGAAGCGGACGCCCTGGGTTTGCTCGCCCGCGGCCCGGGACCCGGCCCCTATCGCGTCGATTTCGGGGAGTTCACCGCTGGAATCGTCGACTTTACCAATCCGGTGGCACGCGAATGGTTCGCCGCGCGTATCCTGTGCGCCAACATGCTGGATCTGGGCCTTTCCGGCTGGATGGCGGATTTCGGCGAGTATTTGCCGATCGATGCGCGCCTCGCCCATGGCGACGCGATGCTGCTGCATAATGCCTGGCCTACGCTCTGGGCCGAGGTGAACGCGAATGCGGTCGCCCGCGCCGGACGCACCGGCGATGCCTTGTTCTTCATGCGGGCCGGCTACACGGGTGTGCAACGTTTCTGCCCGCTGCTATGGGCAGGCGACCAGTGCGTTGATTTCTCGCGCCACGACGGGCTGCCCAGTGTGATCTCCGGCGCGCTGTCCAGCGGATTGCTTGGCAACGCCTATCACCACAGCGACATTGGCGGATACACCAGCTTGTTTGGCAACGTGCGCACGCCGGAACTGCTGATGCGCTGGACCGAGATGGCCGCTTTCACCCCGGTGATGCGCACGCATGAGGGCAATCGCCCGCAGGCGAACTTGCAGATCGACCAGTCGCCCGACGCGCTGGCACATTTCGCCCGCTTCACCCGTGTCTGGTCCCATCTCGCCCCGTACCTGCGCGCCTTGTCGGAAGAGGCCGCCACGCGCGGCCTGCCGGTGCAGCGGCCGTTGTTCTTGCATTTCCCCAATGATCCAGAATGTTATGCGATGCAGGACCAGTACCTCTACGGTCCCGATCTGCTGGTAGCGCCCGTGCAGCGACCAGGCGTATCGGACTGGTCCGTCCACCTGCCGGCTGGCGCGGACTGGACGCATTTGTGGTCAGGCAGGACGCACCGTGGCGGCTCGCGCGCCACAGTGCCCGCCCCGATCGGCCAACCGCCGGTGTTCTACCGCGCAGGCTCCCACTGGACCGTATTGTTCCGGGAACTGCCGGACCAGTGAACGTAACCTCGCTCGATTGCGGGAAAGCAGCGTTAGATATCGGCATAGCAATGGCTTTCCGCTTCGGCGCCCGGATGCGTCACCGCGCCGTACTGCGCCGGGCCGACAAGCTGCGCGTATTTCCAGATGGCGCCACTGTTGTAGTCGGTCTTGCGCGGCTGCCAGGCGGCCTTGCGGGCGGCGAGTTCCGCGTCCGGCACCAGCACGTCGATCGTGCCCTTGTCCGCGTCGATCACGATCTTGTCGCCGTTCTTCAACAGCGCGATCGGGCCGCCGACAGCCGCCTCGGGCCCGACATGGCCGATGCAGAAGCCGTGGGTCGCGCCGCTGAACCTGCCGTCGGTGATCAGGGCGACTTGCTCGCCCATGCCCTGGCCGTAAATCGCGCCCGTGGTGGACAGCATTTCCCGCATACCCGGGCCGCCCTTCGGGCCCTCATAGCGGATGACGATCACGTCCCCTGGCTTGTAGGCCCGCGCCTGCACCGCGGCGAACGCATCCTCCTCGCAATCGAAGCACAGGGCGGTGCCTTCGAAGCGCAGGTTCTTCATGCCGGCGATCTTCACAATGGCACCCTCGGGCGCGAGGTTGCCGTGCAGGCCGGTCAATCCACCGGTCTGCGAAATCGGGTTCGATACTGGATAGATGACCTTCTGGTCGACCGGGAACACCACGTCTTGCAAATTCTCGGCCAAGGTCTTGCCGGTGACGGTGATGCAGTCGCCATGGAGCAATCCGCCGTCCAGCAATGCCTTCAGGATCACCGGAATGCCGCCGATATTGTGCACGTCGAGCGCGACGTATTGGCCGGCGGGCTTCAGGTCCGCGATGTAGGGCGTGCGTCGCATGATCTCCACCACGTCGTCCATGGTGAAGCGGATGCCGGCCTCGTGCGCGATGGCGGGAAGATGCAGGCCGGCATTGGTGGAACCGCCGGTGGCACCCGCCACCATCGCGGCGTTCTCCAGCGCGCGGCGGGTGACGATGTCGCGCGGGCGCAGGCCGGTCTCCACCAGCCGCATCACGGCGCGGCCGGATGCAACGGCGAAACGGTCGCGGTCCTCATAGGGCGCGGGCGAGCCGGCACTGCCGGGCAGGGCGAGGCCGATCGCCTCGCTGATCGTGGCCATGGTGTTGGCGGTGAACTGGCCGCCGCAGGCGCCGGCGGAGGGGCAGGCGACGCATTCCAGTTCGTGCAGTTCCTCGGCCGACATCTTGCCGGCGGCGTGCTGACCGACGGCTTCGAACACGTCCACCACGGTGACGTCGCGGCCCTTGAAGCGGCCGGGCAGGATCGAGCCGCCATACATGAACACGCTCGGGATGTTCAGCCGGAGCATGGCCATCATCATGCCGGGCAGCGACTTGTCGCAGCCGGCGAGACCCACCAGTGCGTCATAGCAATGGCCGCGCACCGTCAGTTCGACGCTGTCGGCAATCAGGTCGCGGGACACCAGCGACGACTTCATGCCCTGGTGGCCCATGGCGATGCCGTCTGTCACCGTGATGGTGGTGAACTCGCGCGGCGTGCCGCCGGCTTCCTTCACCCCGGTCTTCACCGACTGCGCCTGGCGGTTCAGCGCGATGTTGCAGGGGGCGGCCTCGTTCCAGCAGGTGGCGACGCCGACAAAGGGCTGGTCGATTTCGTCCTCGGTAAGGCCCATGGCGTAGTAGTAGCTGCGATGCGGCGCGCGGTCGGGCCCCGCGGTTACGTGGCGGGATGGCAGCTTCGATTTGTCCCAGCGCCGGGTCAGCATGGTGGGGTCTCCCCTTCTGGCATGGTGTGCGGGTTATAGCGGGCGAGGCGGGGAGGCCAAGGCGGAGGTCAGGATAGGTGCTCTGCCGTGAGCGCCGGGCGGGCGGTGTTGATTGGTTTGCCCGTGCTTACGCATTTCGCGCTGTTGCCATTTCCAATGGCGCCTGGCGCGACGGTCCAACCCCGGTGGGGGGCAGGGCGGCACCACTGGTGCATGGGGTTCTGGTGCGGAAAGTGCCGGTGCGCCGTGTGCCGGGCTGACGGCGGTGGCGGGCGAGCAGATGGGCGGCTCTGTTGCGTGGGGTCCTGATGAGAAATCTCCGTATTGGCCGTTGGCGGGCGCGAGGGCGACGGCGGGCGGGGCGCAGACGATCCCAGGTGCGTGGGGTTCTGTTTCGGGAAGTGCGGGCGCGGTGTGGGCCGGGCTGACGGCGGCGACGGGCGAGCAGGGAGGCGGTTCTGGTACATGGGGTTCTGTTTTGAAACCTCCGCTCGCCGGGGCTGGCAGCGGGGGCTGGTCTCCGTCGGGTGGCATGACAACAGCGGTGGGCGGTGTTGCGCGCGCGGCTCTCGCGGCGGCGCGGGCGTGCCAGGCGTCCCGCCTTGCCTGCCGGGCCTGGGCAATCGCGCGCCGCCACGGGGCCAACGTACTCTCCTGCTCGCGGCGCCGCGCGCGTTCCTCGGCGACCGTCATGGGGCCTGGCGTGAAGACGGGCGTTTCCAATTCAGGCGGGAAGGGCAGAGAGGGCGATACGCGCTGGGCGAATTCCGGCGGCAGCCAGGCGCGGCAGTCCATCACTGCGCAGCGCAAGCGGCCATAACGGCACATGCCGTCGATGAGGAAGTCTTGCGCCCTGAACTCGGCGCTGCGCGCGCCCTGGGCGAGGCGGGCATGGCGCAGGCGTTGCAGGCCCTCGAGCGTGCGCGGGCCGGTGCTGCGGCCGCCATGCATGCGGCAACGGGCCTTGCCCTGGATGGCGGGTGCGAGACAGGGGCAGCCGGAGCGCGTGCGGGCGCCGCAGCGCGGGGCGAGATGGAGGTTGGGATTGCCTCGGCGCTTGGTGGTGGGCGGTGGCGCCGGGGTGGCGGAAGAGGCAGCAAGTTCAGGCATTGCTATCGACCTTGCAACGTGGCGTGACGGTCATTATCAATAACACAACTAACGCCGCAGCACAACAGCGCAGTCTGCTGCCGGCGTGCCGGATCCAGTGCGCGCCAGTCTGTCACTCGCCCGACAGCGTCTCACCACAAACGAACTGAGACGATGATGAGACTCCCGCCCCCTTGCCCTCGCGCCTCGCATGTCCCCTGATGCCGCCCGCATCAGCCCGAGGGGAGAGAGAAAGAATGCCCGACGAACCCAGCCACCTGCACGAACCCGGCGGCGACTTTCAGTGCCTGCACGAATTCATCCCCGCCGCGCGGGCAAAGCTTTCCGAGCACATCTGGGGCTATCTGGTCGGCGCCGCCGAGAGCGAGACCACCATGCGCCGCAACCGCATGGCCCTCGATTCGATCGCACTGCGCCCGCGCGTCTGTCGCGACGTCTCCCGCATCGACACCTCGACCACCTTGTTCGGTCGCAAGTGGCGCATTCCGGTCGCTCTGGCGCCGGTCGGCTCGCTGGAATCCTTCCACCCGGGTGGTGCGGCAACCGCCGGCCGAGGGGCATCGGAATTCGGCATCCCCATCATCGTCAGCTCGGTAACCAAGCCCGGCCTGGAGGAAACCGCTGCCGCCGCAACAGGCCCAAAGATCTTCCAGCTCTACGTCCGCGGCGACAACGCCTGGATGGACGACGTCGCACGCCGGGCGGCTGCCGCCGGCTATGACGCCTTCGCCATTACGGTGGACACCGCCGCCTACTCCCGGCGCGAACGCGATATCGCCGGGCGCTTCGTGAAACCGTGGCGCACCGCGGCGACGGGGCATGCCCACCAGGCAGGTTTCACCTGGGACAACGTCAGGCACTTCAAGGACCACCACAAGATTCCGCTGATCCTGAAGGGCATCGCCACCGCGGAAGACGCGGCCCTGGCCTGCGAGCATGGCGTGGACTGCGTTTATGTCTCCAACCACGGCGGGCGTCAGCTCGATCACGGCCGAGGCTCCATGGATGTGTTGCCGGAGGTGCTGGCGGCCGTGCGGGGCCGCGCCAAGGTGATGATCGACGGCGGCTTCTGCCGCGGCACCGACATCGTCAAAGCGATCGCGCTGGGTGCCGACGCAGTGGCGATGGGCCGCATGTATTGCTACGCGCTGGCCGCCGCCGGAGATTCGGGCGTGGTCACGATGCTGACACTCCTGGAGCATGAGATCGGCGTCGCCCTGGCCCTGTCCGGAGCGCGCAGCCTGGCCGAGCTGAACCCAGGATTCCTGCACATGGGCGCCCCTGCGGTCTTCCCGCCCCACGTCCACAGCGCATTCCCTCTTCTGTTCCCAACGCCAGAGCATGCCGGGTAGAAACTGCCTGCCGGCACAATCCGGCCCATCTCCTCCGGTTATCGCCCAGGCCCCAGGACACGGAACGCGGCACAGCGACGCCCGTGTCATCATGAGCTGACCACCGGTCTGGCGACCGACCCGCCCTGGATGAAACGACGCACGGCAGAAAGGTTTCCCCCTCCCCTTGTGGGGCGGGGAAACCCCGCCGCCTTCCGCTCCTTCATCCGGTCGCAGTTCGCACGCGTCGGCACACCTCTTGCTGCATGGGCCTCGCACCCGCCCATCAGAGGAACCCGCTCATGTCCATCAGCGCCATCGCCTCCGGCTGGACCCTGCCATCCAGTACCGATCAGTCCGGCTCCTCGTCCGGCTCCCAAACCGCCGCGGCCTTCCAGGCCAGCCTTGCAGAGTGGATGCAGAACAATGGCTCGGCCACCCAGGCCGCCACATCCACCCAGCCTCAGCCCGGCCAAATGCAGGGCGCTGAGGGTATGCACCACCACCATCACCACGGCCTGCAGACCGACAGTGGTGAGCAAAGCGGCAGCAGCTCGATGCAAACCGCCCTGTCAAGCCTGGTGACCGACATCGCTGACGCGCTGCAAACCGGCAGCGCAAGCACAGCGAGCAACACCTCCGCGACCAGCGCATCGACTTCGCAATCCGCCAGCAACACCGCCACCAGCAACACGTCGGTCCAGGCGGCAGCCAACACGCTGGTCACGGACATCGCCCTGGCGATGCAGGCCTACGGCACAAGCCCGGCGAATAATGGAGCTTCGGCCATCGTCCTGTAATCCATGCGCCTGGGTGTTGACGGAGCCGTGATTCGTGCACCGCTGCCCGGGCGCCAATCTCGTCTCCCGACACAATTTGGATACAGTCTGCTGTCATGACCTCTGCCATGATCAGCACCCGCTCGCAGATTCTGCGTTGTCTGGCCGGCACGGCAGCGCTTGGCGCCGCGCTGGCCGGATTCTGTGCCACCGCCACCCCGGCAGCGGCGCGCGTGTGGATCGGCTTCGGTTTTCCGTTCTATGTCGGGCCGCCTGCGTATTATCCGCCGCCGGTCTATTACCCGCCGCCACCGGTCTACTACGCCCCGCCACCGCCGGCTTATTCTGCGCCTGCCTATTCTGCGCCGGCCTATTCTGCGCCTGCCTATTCTGCGCCACCGCCCGCATCAGCCGACGCCGCACCGGCCGCGGCGGGACAATCCTGTTATGCGGGCGCCTATGTCTGCCCGATGGATCATCCGGTACCGTCCGGGGCTAACTGTTACTGCCCTGGCAATGGCGGCTACCGCATCTGGGGGCACGCGAGCTGACCAAGGACGCGCCATCCGATACCGAAGCGGCACCTTTACCCGCCGCATCCGCGATCGAGGATTACGCCCTGATCGGCGACTGCCACACGGCGGCGCTGGTCAGCCGCAATGGCTCGATCGACTGGCTGTGCTGGCCGCGGTTCGACAGCGCGGCCGTCTTCGCCTCCTTGCTAGGCACCCCCGCCAACGGTGGCTGGCAGATCAGGCCGGCGCAGGAGAAGGTCCGGGTCACCCGGCGCTACCTGCCCGGGACGCTGATCCTGGAAACCACGTTTCATACCCACAACGGCACCGCTGCATTGCTCGATTTCATGGTGCCGGGACGCAGGTCCGTCGTGCGCATCGTCGAGGGACGGTCCGGCCACGTCCCGATGTTGCTCGGAATCGTGTTGCGCTTCGTCTATGGCTCGGCGGTGCCGTGGGTGACGCGGTTGAACCACCGGCACGGGTTGGCCGCGATCGCGGGACCAGATCAGGCGGTGCTGCACAGCGACGTTGCGCTGAGTCCGCAGGAACTTTCCCACGCCGCGACATTCGACGTATCGGCCGGCCAACGGGTTCGCTTCGTGCTCACCTATGGCGCCTCCCACACGTCGCGGCCGCATGTGCCCGAGGCGGACACCGCCCTGGCCGAGACCGAAGCGTTCTGGACCGAATGGTCCGGCCGCTGCACCTATCACGGCGCATGGCGGGAGCAAGTCCTGCGGTCGCTGATTACCCTGAAGGCGCTGAGCTACGCACCCACCGGCGGCATCGTAGCCGCACCCACTACCTCGTTGCCGGAACAATTGGGCGGGCAACGCAACTGGGACTACCGGTACTGCTGGCTGCGCGACGCCACGTTCACCCTGCTTGCCCTGATGCACGCCGGCTATCAGGACGAGGCGCGCGCCTGGGGCAATTGGCTGCGGCGCAGCGTCGCCGGCACGCCATCCCAGGTACAGACCTTGTACGGCCTGGCAGGAGAACGCTGGATCACCGAAGCCGAAATCCCCTGGTTGCGCGGCTATCAGGGCGCGCGGCCGGTGCGGGTTGGCAACGCCGCCAGCACGCAGGTTCAACTCGACGTCTATGGCGAATTGCTCGACGCGCTGTATCAGGAGGTGCACGGCGGATTGGTAGAGGCCGGCCCCGGCTGGGACCTCGTCTCGGGATTGGTTGGACACCTCGCCGAAATCTGGGAGCAACCGGACGAGAGCATCTGGGAAGTGCGTGGCGGCGCCCGGCATTTCACGTTCTCCAAGGCAATGGCCTGGGTCGCCGTCGATCGCGCGATCCGCACTGCGGAGGAGTTCCGGTTGGACGCACCATTGGAGGAATGGCGTGCGCTACGGACGCATATGCACGACACGGTCTGCCGCGAAGGCTTCAACGCAAAGAAGGGCGCCTTCGTGCAGTACTACGGCGCAGACGAACTGGATGCGAGCCTGTTGCTTCTACCGCTGGTAGGGTTCCTGCCTGCCGACGATCCGCGTATGCGGGGCACGATCGAAGCCATCGGGCGCGAGCTGATGGTTGACGGTCTGGTGCAACGCTACCGCACAGAGCATGGCGCGGACGGCTTGCCCCCCGGCGAGGGATTGTTCCTGGCTTGCAGCTTCTGGTACGTTGACTGTCTGGTGCTGCTGGACCATCGGCGCGAAGCCAAAGCACTCTTCCAAAAGCTCCTGGCTCTCTGCAACGACGTCGGATTGCTCGCCGAGGAGTACGATCCGCAGGAGCGGCGTCAGCTTGGCAATTTCCCGCAGGCGTTTTCGCACCTCGCCTTGATCAACACGGCACTGAATCTGGAGAACAATCATGGGCCGGCGGCGCGGCGCAGCCGGCGTGGACACGGTCGCGGCATCCACAATCCCGAAGCTGCGCCAGGTCATTGAACCGCCGTTCGCGCCATGCTCTCCGGGCGAAGGCCTCAGCCTGTCTCATGCAACTCGCATCAAGACGCCGAGCAACAACAGCGAGAACGTGACGACGGTATGCGAGTTACGGTCCAGGAACGGCATATCCAGCGCAAATCCGGCCAATAGCGCGAAGAACGGCAACGCGAAGATTGATGGTGCCGCGGCAACGAGAACCGGCGGCCATTGACCGCACGCGAGCACCAGCCCCAGCGCCACCAGGAAACCGATCAGAATGCCCGCGCGCCGCGAGCCCCCACTGGGCACCTGGTAGCAGCCGATTACCAGCAACGTTTCGGCGATCATCATGCTTGCCAGCACCAGGAAGGTCGGAACCTGGGCTCCGGGCGCGCCTGCTGCATCGATCAGAGGCAGCAGGACGCGTGTGAAGGCCGGGCGGGCTCCGATATTGGATGCCCAATCATGTCCCGCGCCGGAATGCGCCAAAAGGAGCCAAAGCAATGGGAACAACACAATGGCGATCATCAGGTTGAGCGCCGCCCAGATCCGCGCCGTCGTCGCAATCGGCAGCTTGCCGCCGGCCAGATCCACCAAGACCAAGGTCGAGGAAAACAGCAGTACGGCAAACCCCAGATTGTCGGCCAAGCCGAGCAAAATCGTGCTCAGGGCATAGCCGGCGGCAAGGGTGCGAATCGTGCCGTCCTGCCACAGACCAGAGGCATATCCCTCGTTCTCGCAATACGCCTCCATGCGGTCGAGCAATCGCGTGGTGAAACCCAAAGCAGCAACCAGCAGAAACAGGCCCAGCGCTTCCGGACCGGTGTTTTGGGAAAACGTGAGATGGGCCGGAGAGGTCGCAAGGAACGTCGCACCGAGCAATGCAACGCGCTCGCCAAATCTGCGGCGGAACATGACAAAGAAGAAAGGAACGGTCAGCGCGCCGATCATGACACTCAACATGCGTACGTCGTTCGCATGCTGCGCCATGGCGGTCATCCGCAAAACATGGATCCAAACGCCATAAATCAGCGAGAACAGTGGCGGGTATGCGTGGATCAGCGGGTGGAGGCTGACCAGGTGCCACAGACTTGCGTTCCCCAGTGCCTGCACGGCGGGTTCGTCATGCCACGCCGGCGCCATGCCAAGATGATAACCACGAAGTGCCGCGGCCCAGCCCGTGACGACCAGGCACAGCAAGGCTGGCGCCGACCAGGGCGACGACGGCTCGACGATCATATAGGACGAACGGAAGCGCCTCGCCGCGACGGCCTGTCTGCCGCCGCTGCTGCCGCCGGAGCCGCCTGCCTCGCCATTGCCCGCGAATCCGAAGCGTCGTGGTGAACGCGCCAGGTCGCGAATATCGCTGCGAAACTCAGGTTGGTCTGCCGCGATGTCCTGCCTGACCCGCACATGGCGAACAACCTGTCGCGCATGAGGCACGGGGACGAGCGCGTTTTTGTGCTCGCTGGTCAATCTGCGATCCTCGGCACCCCTGCGGTACCAGGGTAATCGGCTTTGGGATTGGGACGGGCCGCAGCATGCGGCTCATGACGCGATGCCCGTGCCGCATGCAGCAAAGCGAGCCGGTTCAGGACAGGTGTCACGGAGGAAGGCTCGGATTGCTCGAAGCCGCCCCATATGATCGCTGTGCGCCGTGTATCGAAACTATCCATTCCTGCCTTATTCTATGTAATCTGCGCAATCTGTGGTGAACCGGCGGTTTTCCGCATACGGCACTTGCGCACCAGTGTTGCCCTTGACCGTGCGGCTGGTCAGCCGGTCGATAAAGGGCAAATGCGATTGTCCTGCGTACAGCGCTGTCGAGATTCCGGTGTAGCCTTCTGCAAGCGCAGGGTACCGGAGCCGCACTTGCACAAACCGGGTTTCCACCTGGTTTCGCCACATCCAGGGACGGGGTGCGTGCCAGCCGAGGCGTCGGTGGACGCTTCCCTCTCCCGGGCTGTTTGCCCCTTTACCCGCCGGCCGCCGACCGCATCGGGGGGAGCAGCGCCGCGGCATAGGCCGCCGGGTTCTCGATCAGCGCGCGTGCGGTCGCCAGGTCGGCGTCCGTTCCCACTGCCGCAGGGCAGGCGCTGCGGATCGCCAGCATCCGGCTCGGGGTCAGCGGCGCGCGTGCATTACGTTCCGCATCGATCGCGCCCTGCATGAGCTGCTGCCCTTCGGCCAGGGCGGTAAGCTGCTGCCGCAACGCGGCCTCGCCCAGGCTGGTGCAGACCTGCGGCAGCACGCCCAATCCCTGAAGCGGCCAACCGCGCGGCGCCAGCACGCGGCTCCAGGTCACAAACAATTCGCCGCCATCCGGCAGCGGCGCAATCGTCTGCACCAGCCCTTTGCCGAGCGTCGTGCTGCCCACCGCGACGGCGCGTCCGCGATCCGTCAGCGCAGCGGTCATGATTTCCGCCGCACTCGCGGTGCGGCCGTCGACCACCAGCACCACCGGCACATTGCGGGCCAGTTCCTCGCCTGGCTGGGAGCGCCATTCATGGCTTGCATCCGGATCGCGTCCCGCCGTGTAGGCAACCACACCCGCCGGCAGCAGTTCATTTGCCGCTTCCACCGCCTCGTCCAACAGGCCGCCGCGGTTGCCGCGCAGATCGATGATGACGCCGGCCGGCGGGGTCGGCACCGCCATCCCCTCCTGCAACGCGTTTGCGAGATGTTCGGCCGTGCTGTGATCGAAGCCGGTCACCCGGATCAGCAGCACATCGGCAACGCGCAAGGGAAACACTGTCTCCGGCGGTACCATGGCGCGTTCCAGTTCGGCCGACCGTGTTCTGCCATGTTCGCGCCAAGTAACATGCAGCGTTGTACCATCCGGCCCGGCGAGCAAGGACGCGACGGCGGCGGCGCTGTGGCCGTGCATCGCCATGCCATCAACGGTCAGGATCGAATCGCCCGGATGCAGCCCCGCCATTGATGCCGGGCCATCCGCGATCACCGATTGCACCAGCACGCTTGGGCCGCGCTGTGCCAGGGTGACACCCAGGCCGGCCGTCCCAATGCGGGCGGCGCGCTCGATGGCCGTTTCTCGCGGCGGCACATAGCGTGAGTACGGATCCAAATGGTTGAACAATTCATCGAAGAAACTTTGGATGATGGCCTGCGTGCCGGCCTTGCGCACCGCGTCAGACACGTCCGCCGCGGTTTCGGAAAGCCGTACCGCCGCGGCCGCCCAGTCTGCCGGCCTATCGCCCTTCGGTGTTGCTTCCTCCGCCACGACGCGCTGACCCGCCAACAGAACGAGTTTGTCGCCAATCCGCGTCGCCAACAGATCAGGATCCAGCGCCGTCAGCCCGCGCAGTCCCCACACGGTCAGCACCGGCACCGGCACGGGTTCCAGGATGCGCGGTTCCATGAACGCGAGCGCCACGGAATAGACATCGCCAACCAGTGCGGGATCGAATCCAGGATTCGCAATGGGCTGCGCGTGCACCGGCACGATCAGAAGCAGAATCAGGAGGACGGCGAGGCGGGTCACCTGCGGCGGGACCGTTTCCCTGGCTGTTGCGAGTCCGGCACTATGTGGAACACGAGACCGCCGGTGACGGGACTGGCTTCCGCCAGCCGCACCTCTACCTCCTGCGCGAGCCGGTATGCCCGGCGCGTGCGGCGGCCCGTCAACGTCTGCTCCCGGGTATCATGTTGCCAATAGTCATCCGGCAAAGTGGCGATCGGCACGATGCCGCTCGCGCCACTTTCTGTAACAGTGACGAACAATGCGAATCGCGTCACGCCCGAAATTCGACCTGTGAAATGCGTGCCGGTTTTATCTGCCATGTATGCAGCGAGGTAACGGTCCAGCGCATCCCGTTCCGCCAACTGTGCCCGTCGTTCAGTGGCGGTGATATGCTCCGCCGTTGCTTCGAACGCCGCCGCCTCCTCCGGTTCCAGTCCGCCTTCGCCCAGGCGGAGGCCTCGGATCAGCGCACGGTGCACCAGCAGGTCGGCATAGCGGCGGATGGGGCTGGTGAAATGCACATAGCGCGGCAGAGCCAACCCGAAATGGCCGATATTGTCAGGGCTGTACGCGGCCTGCGATTGCGAGCGCAGCATCACCTCGTTCACCACCCGCTCCTCCGGCGTGCCGGCGACGCGGCGCAGCACGCGGTCCAGGTCGCGCGGGTGGATGACATTGCCGGGCGGCAGCGTGATGCCAAGCGTATGAAGAAAATCGCGCAGGGATTGCAGCTTCTCATCTGACGGCGGCGCGTGCACGCGATACATGCAGGTCCCCCGTAGCTTTTCCAGTTCCTCCGCGGCGGCGACGTTAGCGAGGATCATGAATTCCTCGATCAACCGGTGGCTATCGAGCCGCGGCCGCGGCGTAATGCTGACGACCTTGCCGCCCGGATCCAGCACCACCTGCCGTTCCGGCAGATCGAGATCGAGCGTGCCGCGCGCGGTGCGCGCTTCCAGCAAGGCACGATAAGCCGCGTACAGGGAGAGGATCGGGAGCCCGGCTGGGTGGAGGGCATCATGGCTCCCTCTCCCCTTGTGGGCGAGGTTTGGGGCGGGGGGACCAACCGACAAGCCAGCGCGGTTCGTCCCCGCTTCCCGCCCCTCCCTCACAAGGGGGGAGGGAGCATCATTCTGTCCGCCCCAACCTCCATCATGCATCGCCTGAACTTGCGTGTACGTTAGCCGCGCCGCGCTTCTCATCAGACCACGCCCAAAACAGTGCGCCAGCTTGCGGCCGCCGGCGTCTATGCGCAGTTCGATGAACAAACAGCCGCGATCCTCGCCGGGACGTAGGCTGCACCAGCCATTGGACAAAGGCTCCGGCAGCATCGGCACCACGCGGTCGGGGAAATACACGCTGTTGCCGCGCAGCCGTGCCGTGCGGTCCAGTGCTGAACCCGAACGCACGTAGTGCGCCACATCGGCAATCGCCACGATCAGGCGAAAGCCGCCGGGAGACAGCGAATCATCGGCCTCGGCAAACACCGCGTCATCGAAATCGCGGGCGTCCTCGCCATCGATCGTCACCAGCGGCAGGTCGCGCAAATCCGTCCGACCGCCGAGCGCCGTGGCTCGGGCGCGTTCCGCTTCCGCCAATGCATCGTCCGGGAACTCATTTGGGATATCATGCGTGTGGATGACGATCAGGCTGACCGAGCGTGCGTCGCCCATGTTGCCCAACCGCTCGATCACCCGCGCAGGCTTCAGCCCGAAGCGATGGTGATGAGGCAGCGGCTCCGCCAGCACGATCTCGCCGGGTTCTGCGCCCGCATCCTGACCGGCCGGGACGATCCATTCCGCCTTGGCACGGCGATCCGTGGGCACAATCCTGTTCTCGTGTTCGCCCCGGCGGAACACGCCCAGAATACGGCTGGGCGCCTCGCCGAGCCGGCGCATGGTGCGTCCTTCAAATCGCCCGCCCCCGACCGGCTTCAGCCGCGCCAGCACGCGCTCACCCGGCGCGAGCGCGGGACGCCCCGGCGGTTCCGGACGCATGAAGATCTGCGGCGGCGGCCCGTTCGCCGCATCCCAACTGGCCGGACGGGCCACCGCATCGCCGTCCGGGTCGGTGCCGGTGATCAGCACCACGGTCGTTTCGGGCAGACCGTCGCGGTCGCGGCGCGGACGCCGCCCCCCCTCGTCGTGCCACGGGCGCCGCCCGCCCTCCGTCTCATTGCGAGAAGCGGAGCGACGAAGCAATCCCGATCGGGCTTTGCCGCGCTTCATCTGCGGGTAGAGGCGCTGCTCATCGCGCGCGAGATTGCGGTGCAGCGACTCAACTGGCAATCCGGCGTTGGCGGTCAGGGGAAGAAGGCACGCTGTAACGGCCCGATCGCCTCACCCTCGCCGCTTTAGGGCAAGGTCCCGACGCCGCCTCCCAAGCCGAAGCGCAGGAAGCCGCTACATCACCGCAGCGACACCGCAGCGTCCAGCGTAACGTTCTAGAACGCCGAACGGTAGAGACGATGCTGGCCGCGCGCAAGCTGGTGGATCCCGATGAGCACCGGGCGCAATTTCGACGAGGTGCTGCGGCTGCTGGACTCCTGCCAGCTCACCGCAAAGCACAATGTCGCCACGCCGGTGAACTGGAAGCCTGGCGAGGATGTGATCATCCCGCCCGCCATCTCCGATGACGCGGCAACGCAGAAGTTTCCCAACGGCTGGAAGACCGTGAAGCCATATCTTCGCGTCGCCGCACAGCCGCCCGATTGAACGCTCGCCCTCCCCCGTCATGACGAGGCCCCGAAGCGGCCGAAGCAATCTCAACCAACGAGGGGGGCATGACGATTCGCAGCCGCTTCTATCCGCAAATATCTCGTATGTCTGTTGGGTCGGAAAGAATTTCCAACATAGCGCGGCCGGTGGCCGCAACCCGATCGCAGAGGCGGGGACCAGGCGGGCATGGTTCTTACAAGTTTGACGGAGCCGCTGTAGCGAACGGACTCCTTGCTGCACACTGCGCTGTCGCAACACGGTTTGGCATCAATCGCCCGGCTGGTCAGCCAGAGGGTCACGGGGCAAATGCCGGCCGCCGGCGTCAGCAGCTATTGTTCCGGCTGTTATCGAAGGGGGATCGGATACAAACATGCAGCGGGACGCCGCCCGTTATTCGGGATCGACCAGCGATTTTGGCGGGCACGGCTGGAGGCGATCGTGGCCGATGAGGAGGCGATGGCCACCACAACTGCGGACAACAAATGGTTTACCCTGGCGGTGGTGGCCGCGGCGATGAACGAAGCGCTGGACGCGCCGCGCCGCGCCCCGCCTCGCCGATCCTGCATTGAACGAAGACGCCCGTGCCATACGCATTGCGGCGCGGGCGATGGAACATGAAGCGTAACGCGCGCCACGCAGGTTACCGGCGGTCAGGAATCGTAGGCGACCAGTGCCTCGCACGGCACATCCAGCCGCGACCGCCCGTTCAGGAACGTCAGTTCGATCAGGGCCGCAGCAGCGGGCACCACCGCCCCTACCTGGCGC
>Ga0335075_10008640_pt1 | contig 15594 bp, 16 predicted proteins | sample Lox_Sample_24_FD_206723 | JGI IMG/M metagenome (GOLD analysis project Ga0335075, IMG submission 206723) | Soil microbial communities from Loxahatchee National Wildlife Refuge, Florida, United States - Lox_Sample_2.4 | ecosystem: Environmental > Terrestrial > Soil > Wetlands | place: USA... | reverse complement strand
CGGGCCGGGCTTGTTCGGACGAGGCGCGCTGCGCTAGGCTGCAACGTTGCGAATTCATGACAGCCGCCGGTTGCGAAGGCGGCGGGAGGAAACGATGGCGGTAGCATCGGTTTCAAAGATCACGGCGTCGTCGCAGGAGAGCTTCGAGGCAGCGGTGCGCGAGGGCCTCGCACGCGCGAGCAAGACGCTGCGCGGCATCACGGGCCTCCATATCCTCGAGCAGAAAGCGAGCGTATCGAACGGCAAGATCAATGAATATCGCGTGACGATGGAGGTGACGTTCATCCTCGAGAGCTGAGGCGGAATCGTCCGCAAGCGTGCATCGCGCTCTCCGACAATGAAAACTGAAGCCTGACTGCATCAGCCTGATGCAATCAGGCTCTAGTAAGGCTCGGCGACCCCGGTAGCGATCGCCTGCACGGGATATTCGAGCCGCGGATCCCAATGCGTTTGGCCCACGAGCTCAGGCGGCGCGCCGATGATATCGCCGTCACCGGCAATCGAATCGTCGGCGCAGAACTGGTTTCTCAGCGCGATTGTCCAGATGCCGTCCACCTTCTTCAGCCAATATTCCTGCTCTACCGAGCTTGGCGTCAGTATGCATGCGCCGATCGCCGCGTCCCAGACCTGCTTCTCGATCGGTGCGCCGTTCGGCTGCTCCGGGTGGACGGCAATGAACGCGTAGCCGGCGGCAACGCGCATGATCTCGACGCGAAACGCGATCGGTTTGCCGAACAGCTTCTCATAGATGGGGCGTACCGTGTTGAGCAGGGCAGTACGGTCGGGCGACCCCGGCTTCGGTGTCGCGACATCGCTCTCTCTGACCTTTGGCGGAACCGGCAAAGGGGGCGGATTGAGCAGCTCGGCGAGCTCCTTTCTTGTCCAGAACATTGTCGGTTGCGGGCAGGACCGGAAGCCCGGATCGCCGCGCCCATCAATTGCCACCCAGTGGTTCACGTAGGTGCTCCAAATGAAATAGATTTGGATGTCGATGGGCGTGGTGCGCCCGGGACAGCGCTTTCGGGCAAGGCTGAGAGCATCGCCCTCGAGGGGCAGCAGCCGAAGCACGAGAACGGCGCGTCCGATATTCCCCCAGCTTACTCCATAATTCAGGATCTCGTAGCGCTCCTGGTCGAAGCGCTTGCTCGCCGGCCAGTCGTAAAGGGCGAGCCAGGTCTCGATGAGCGCCCGTGCCGAGGGATTATGGTCGGCGGAGTTCATGGGCCGCGTGTTCGGCAGTGGACCCACGATTTCGGCACCTTGCCCGGCCAGAGAAAGAGACGAACTCAACAGCCAGCCCAGGGCAGCGAGCCAGGCGATCCGGCAATGAAATCTGGCTGGCGGCATCAGCCTCTGTGCGATCCTGCCGACTTCCGGCGCAAGAGACTAGCAAAGAGGCCTTGATATCGCAACGGAAACCGACGCACTCCCCCTCTATGCGCCGGCATGCGGCGGCGGAGCAGAAGCCTCGGCGAGTTCAGGTTCGACCGCATCGGGGCCGATGGTCGTTTCTGTTCCGGACACGGATCGGCGCTACTGTGTCCTGCCGATGCTCGATATGTGGACCGATGTGTTCGCCGCTCCGGGATGGCGTGCCTCGGGGACCAAGGCGCACCATTTCGCCGTGATCCCGCCGGGCTCGCGGGGGGAAATACCGGCAGGGGTAGCGCGGATTGCGCCGCCGGCGCACAAGGCGGCGACGGCGCCGCAGCGCGTGGTCGATCAGATGCCGCCGTTTGCCTTTTTCCGCTACGCGGCCGAGCCGATGAAGGAGAGCCCGCCGCATCTCATAGATTGGTCCATAATCGAAAGGACAAATCGGATCGGGATCGTTCCTGGCCGGGGCTACCGGCCGGAGACGCTCGATCCGGTCATTCGTGAGGCGCTCACCGAAGCCGTTGCAAGCGGGCGGGCAGCGATGCTGACCGCTTATAGCGATGTCGGCGACGCGGGAGGCTCGACCTTGACCTGGCAGGTGCTTGGGATGGTCGATTACCGCTGCAACAACTGGCTGATGTTTCATTTCGGCTATCGGCATCTGCACGTCAATTGGAGCAGCAGCAAATTGAACGTGAGCACGGCAGTGAGCGGTCCTTTCCTCGCCGCCACCTTTCGATTCTGACGTCCCGTCGCGTGACAGCCGGAAAGGGGTTCACCCGCCGCCGCGCCGCGATTGCCCGCCAAGATGAAAACAGCGCATGATGACCGGGAGGGTAGCAAGATGCTGCGGGAGCCGGCGATGGATCAGGCGGGAGCGCGGATCGAGTGGGCGGGTGTCGACGAGGCGATCGGGCATGCGGAGGCCGGCGGTGCGGTGATCGGCGCGGCGGTGATCGCACCATCGGGCGAGCGCTTCGCACACAACGCCACCCGGCGCTTCGTCGCCGCGAGTACGGTGAAGGTGCCGGTCATGATCGCACTCTTTCGCCAGATCGAGGCCGGCCGGCACCGGCTGGACGAGCCCTATACGCTCCGCAATGCGGACCGTACGGAAGGCAGCGGGGTCCTGCTGTATCTGCATGAGGGCGCAAGATTCACGCTCGGCGATCTCGTCTACCTGATGATCTCGATCAGCGACAACACGGCGACGAACGTGCTGATCGACATGGTCGGGATGGCCCGGGTGAACGAAATCATGCGCGAGCTCGGCATGGCCGGCTCGACGCTCGAGCGGAAGATGCGCGGAAGCTCCGCGGCGGCGGGCGCGGCCGAGAACTGGGCGACGCCGGAGGATTATGCGCGGGTCATGGCGGCGCTGCTGGAACACCGGGCCGCGTCGGCGGCATCCTGCGCGGCGATGCTCGGGTATCTCGAAAAACAGCAAAACGATCGGCGGATCGCCCGCCATCTTCCGAAGGATCACCGGCCGCGCTGGGGCTCGAAGACCGGGAGCCTCGCGGGCGTGGCAAACGATGTCGGATTCGTCGAGCTGGCGCGCGGCATGCTGGTCCTCAGCGTGTTCTGCGAGAAGATCGAGGCGATGGCCGGCGAGGAAGCGATCGGCGCGATCAGCCGCGCGGCGATTGCGGCCGTGGGATAGGCGGCGATGCACGGCATCAGCAAACGGCGAAGCGTTCTGTGGCAGATCGCGCTCGAGCGGAGCCGCGACAAGATCCGCGAGCGCGGCCTTCCGTTCACGGAGATGCGGGAAAGTCTCTTCGAAGAAGCCGGAACCCGGTTCCTGCGCGGGGCCGCCGTCGGCGTGCCGCCGGTGCGCGGAATTGGCGACAACGGCGGGCCGCCGCTCGATCCGGAGCCCCCCGCAGATCCGGGCGCCTCGTGGCGGCTTTTCTGTTGGCGGCTGGCGTGCAAGGCGGCATGGAAGACGCCGCCAAGAGAGATCGCACTGAGAAGGCTGAAGTTGGCCGAGGCGCTCGGAATGACCTATCGCGAATATACGCTGGAGATTCTCGAGCGCGGGCGATACCCGGACACCCGACCCGTCAGGGTCGCCCGGGTTGGCGAAGTACTCGAACGGCCGGGCGGCAGACGCCGGAGCGGGACCGTGCTTGGTTTCGGCAATGCGGCGGCGCAAGGGCGAGAGGGAAGAAAATGAGCGGGCAAGGCGGAGACCGGACGATCCTGCACCAGATCCAGGAGCTCGCGGCCGAGGAGGAGCGGCTCTACGGAAAGCCGGACGTATCGGAGGCGGATCAGGCGCGGCTGAAGGCGATCGGCGTGCAGCTTGACCGGTGCTGGGATCTGCTGCGCCAGCGCCGCGCGCTCCGCGAATTCGGCCAGAACCCGGACGAGGCGAAGGTGCGGCCGGCGAGCATCGTCGAGAAATACGAGGGATAGGGCCTGCGGCCGGGCGGCGGCGATCAGGCCCCTGTCGCGATGGTCGCCGGCGCCGGGTTGCTCCCGGGCGTCGCGGCAGCGGCGCCGCGCTGCAAGCCGGATCAGACCGTGCCGCCGAGCTCGGAAGCAAGCTCGGCCAGCTCCTTGCCGCCGGCCATCTTCGCCTGGAGAGATTCCAGCGTCGCCTCGCCGCGGCGGAAATGGCCGGCGATGCGGCCGCGATCGAGCACCGTGAATTCGTCGCCGACCGCCATCGCGTGCCGGACGTTGTGGGTGATGAAGATCACCCCGAGCCCCCGGTTCCGCACCAGGTGGATGTAGCGCAGCACCATCGAGGTCTGGGCCACGCCGAGCGCCGAGGTGGGTTCGTCGAGGATCAGCACGCGGGCACCGAAATAGACCGCGCGCGCGATCGCGAGGCACTGCCGCTCGCCGCCCGAAAGCGTGCCCACCGCCTGCTCGGGATCGCGGAGATCGATGCCGATGCGCCGCATCTCCTCGCGCGCGACCCGATCGGCGGCGCGAAAATCCATCACGCGGAGCGGACCCCAGGAACGCACCGGCTCGCGGCCCATGAAGAAGTTGCGCGTGATCGACATCAGCGGCACCATCGCGAGGTCCTGGAAGACGGTGGCGATGCCGGCATCGAGCGCATCGCGCGGCGAGACGAAGCGCGCCGGCGTGCCCTCGACCAGATATTCCCCAAGGCTCGGGCGGAAGACGCCGGAGAGGATCTTTATCAATGTCGATTTGCCGGCTCCGTTGTCGCCGAGCAGGCAATGCACCTGGCTCTCCTCCAGCATGAAGGAAATGCCGGCCAGCGCGATGACGTGGCCGAAATGCATGTGCACATCGCGGGTTTCGATGAGAGTCGCCATGCTCAGCGCTCGCCGGTGACGCGGCGGCGGATGAAATTATTGAACAGCACGGCGATCAGCAGCAGCGCGCCGAGAAAGACGCGGAACCAGTTGTTGTTCCAGTTCGCGAAGTAGATGCCCTGCTCGGCGATGCCGAAGATCAGCGCCCCGAAGCAGGCGCCGGTCGCCGAGCCGTAGCCGCCGGTCAGGAGCGAGCCGCCGATGACGGCGGCAATGATCGCCTCGAACTCCATGTCGAGACCACGGTCGGCGGCGGCGGAGCCGAATTCCATGACCTGCGAGATGCCGAGCAGGGCGGCGCAGAAGGCGGTCGAGCAGAACAGCAGGATCTTCACCCGCGCCACCGGCACGCCAAGGCTGCGGGCCGCGTTGCCGTCCCCGCCGGTGGCGTAGATGTGGTTGCCGAAGCGCGTCGAGGAAAGGACGAAATGCGCAACCACGGCGATGACGATCCACCAGACCATGATCATCGGAACGCCGGAAACGAGCGGCGAGCCGTCGCGATAGGTGCCGATGAGATGCCAGTGGGCGAGCAGCACGAACAGCGGATGGCCGATGCTGCCGCCGAACACGGGCGCGAGCCAGTCGCCGCGCGCGGCCGTGTTGACGCCGCTAATGATGGTCTGGTTGGTGAGCATCACCGAGAGGGCGAGCGAAAGGCCGCGCAGGACAAAGAGGAAGGCGAGCGAAACGATGAAGGAGGGAAGGCGCGTGCGGACGACGAGATAGCCGTCGAGCGCGCCCAGCGCGACCGAAAGGGCGAAGGCGAAGATGATCGCGAGCCAGACCGGCCAGTGGCCATAGACGGCGGGAATCGCCGCGGCCATGCCGGCAAAACCGATCATCGAGCCGATCGAAAGATCGAACTCGCCGGCGATCATCAGGAGCGCGGCGGGAACCGAGATGACGCCGAGCTCGGCCGAAACGTGCAGCCAGTTCATGATGCCGTCGGCGGCGAACATGCCGGAGCCCGATGCGGCGAAAGCGAAGAACACCAGCAGCAGCACGACCCCGGCCGCAGAGCCGAAATCGGGCCGCATCAGCAGGCGCTGCAGCGGATGGAGCGCGCGCACCCGTTCGTCGGCGCGGCCGGCCCCCGCCGCTTCGGGCACGATCTGACTCATCGGCCGCCGCGCGGCGCCGCCATGCTCAGGGGCGAGGCACGCTCACCGGTAGGTTCCGGCATATTTTTCGACCAGCGCCACGTTCGCCTTGGTGACGAAGCTCGGGCCGGTGAGCATCACCTTGTTCGCCGGCAGCACGCCGTAGCGGTCGTAGTTGGCGAGAAAGACCACCGGCAGATAGCCCTGGAGGTAAGGCTGCTGGTCGATCGCCCACTGGATCACGCCGTCCTTGATGGCGGTGACGATCTCGGGAGAAAGATCGAAGGTGCCGAAATAGATGTGGCCGGCCAGGTGTATCGACTTCAGGGCGGCGATCGTCGGGATCGCCGAAAGCGGCCCGAGCGCCAGCACTGCCTCGGTTTTCGGATTGGCGCGGAGATAGGCCTCGACCTTGTTCTCGACCACGGTCGGATCGGTACCGCTGTCGATCATCTGATGCCCGAGGGCGACGCCGAGGCCCTTGGCGAAGCCCTCGCAGCGCTGCACCGAGGCCGGATTGGTGATGTAGTGGTTGACGCAGAGGAAGCTCTTGATGCCGGCTTGCTTGGCGCGCTCGCCGGCAAGCAGGCCGGCGGTATAGTCGGGCTGGCCGATATGCATCAGCGCGCCGATCGCCTGGGATTGCGCGGGCGTCCCAGAATTGACCGTGATGACCGGGATGCCGCGGCGCACGGCATTGCTGAGCGGGGTCTTCAGCACGTCATAGTCGGCGATCGTGCTGATGATGCCGTCGGGGTTGGAGGCGGCAGCCTGGTCGATCAGCCGCGCCATGGTGGCGATGTCGCCGTTCGGCGGATTGCGGTACTGGACGGTGACGTCCATCTGCTGCGCCGCAACGCGGATTCCGGTTTTCACCGTGTTCCACCACGGATCCGAGTTCGGCGCGTGGGATACGAAGACGAACCGGAGCTTGCCTCCGGCCGCGGCAACCTGGTGCGGGGCGAAGCCAAGCGCGAGCGCCACCAGTCCCAGCATCAGAAGCAGGCGAATCCGCCCGGCCATGGCATTCCTCCCCCGATTGCTTTTCATTCCATTCGCCACTCGAGAATGGCGCGATAAGCGTGCCCTGACAAGTGGAAGTTGAAGGGGCCGGCAGATCTACTTCTGCGCATTCGGGGGTGCGTCAGGGGGACGGAGGAGGTAACCGGCGTGATCACCCCGGAAATCCCGATACTCTCCAAGCAGCGGTCACGCCGGCCCGCGCAACGATGCATCTGCGCCAGGCCGTCCGCCGTATAGCAATAGGGTCGGCGATGCCAGGGCCACATTTTGGCGGGCATGGCGAGGACCGTACCTTGAAGAAACAGACGTTCATGCGTGAAAAAGCAAGCGAGCCGCACGCTCGCCACGATATCAACCGGCATTCATCGCTCGTGCGCGTCACCCACTGGATCAACTTCGGATGCCTGGTCGTCCCGTTGATGAGCGGGCTTGCGCATTTCTTCTTCGCCTGGATCTTTGTGATCAACGAGCCGGACCTGACGCAAAAAGCGCCTTCCGACGTCTCCTCGGAAGGCGCCAAGAGGTCCATCGGGAGAAGCCCACCGATCGGATGCAGAGGCGGGAAAAATTTGTGGGAACGGCCACCGACCTGCAATGAGGCGCCTGCACGCGGCCGGCGGCGGGCTAAGAGCTGCCCCGGGCGCAGGGCATGCATGCAGGGACCAGACGGCCGCAGCAGTGCCTGAGCCGGCGCCACGGACTATCTTGTCAAAGGCAGGATCGGAGCGAAGCAGACAAGGTGGCGGAAGCAGAGCCGGCCGGCGGCATGGTCGCGATGGTCACGATCGGAACCATGCTCGCGACCCTGATGCAGGCCCTCGATACGACGATCGCGAATGTCGCCCTGCCCTACATGGCGGGCACCTTCGCGGCCAGCTTCGACCAGGTCACCTGGGTGCTCACCTCCTATATCGTCGCGGCGGCGATCATGACGCCGCCGACCGGCTGGCTGGCCGCGCGATTCGGGCGCAGGCGGCTGTTCCTGGTTTCGGTGCTCGGATTCACTGCGGCGTCGGCGCTTTGCGGGCTCGCGCAGTCGCTGAGCGAGGCGGTGCTGTTCCGCATCGTGCAGGGGCTGCTCGGCGCGGCGCTGGTGCCGCTCTCCCAGGCGACGCTGCTGGATGCCTATCCGCGCGAACGGCACGGCCAGGCGATGGCGATCTGGGGCATGGGCATCATGCTCGGGCCGATCCTCGGGCCGACGCTCGGCGGCTGGCTCACCGAGCACTGGTCCTGGCGGTGGGTGTTCTTCATCAACGTGCCGATCGGCATCGTGGCGGCGCTGGTGATCGGCGCCTGCGTCGCCGAGACGAGGCGCGAACGGAGCCAGCGGTTCGACTTCCTCGGCTTCGCCATGATCAGCATCGCCATCGCCGCGCTGCAGTTCGTGCTCGACCGCGGCGAGCTCAAGGACTGGTTTGCTTCCTCGGAAATCGTGATCGCGGCGGTCGTCTCCGGGGTCGCGTTCTATCTCTTCCTGGTGCATACCCTGACCGCGCGCGAACCCTTCATCCGACCCAACCTGTTCCTGAACCGGAACTTCTCGATCTCGCTTCTCTTCATCTTCATCGTCGGCATGGTGCTTTACGGCACGATGGCGCTGTTTCCGCCGCTGTTGCAGGATCTGCTCGATTATCCGGTGATCACGGTCGGGGTGCTGCTGGCGCCGCGCGGCATCGGCACCATGATCGCCATGATGATCGTGGGCCGGCTGACCAGCCGGTTGCCGCCGCGGGCCCTGATGATCTTCGGCTTCCTGGTAAATGCTTATGCGATGTGGGGCATGGCCGGGTTCTCGCTGGCAATCGGCCCGGCCGACGTGTTCTGGTGGGGCGTGGTGCAGGGATTCGGGCTCGGCTTCATCTTCGTCCCGTTGACCGCAACCGCCTTCTCCACCCTGCCGGTCGAGCGCAGGACCGAGGCCGCGGGCATCTACAACCTGATGCGCAACGTCGGCAGCAGTATCGGCATTTCGATCGTGACCGCGCTGGTCGACCGCAATACGCAAATCAATCACGCGGCGATCGCCGGCCCGCTCGGTCCCTTCGACCGCGTGCTGCAGCAGGCGCCGTTTGCCCACTTCTATAACCCGCACACGGCGCGGGGGCTTCTGGCGCTGAACGATGCGGTGACCCGGCAGGCAGCGATGATCGGCTATATCGACGATTTCAAGCTGATGATGATCCTGACGCTGCTGGCGACGCCGCTGGTGCTGCTGATGACCGCTCCGGCACCGGGGCGGGGCGGAAAGGAACCGGTGGCAATCGCCGATTAGAGCGGATCGCGCTTGACTGGAATCGCGGAGCGATCCAGGAGCGCGTGAATCCGCTCGGTCAGACCAAGGAGAGCGTGTTCAGTCAACCTGAACACGCTCTAGGGCGCGACGATCGCCGCACCCCCTGCTCACGCCGGGTGCGCGAGGCGCTTCGCCATGAAAACCCGGTCATAGCCGGCGACCGTACCGCGCCCGGTTTCCCGGTAGCCGGCCGCTGCATAGAGGCGCTGATTTTCGACCATCGTCCGGTGCGTGTAGAGGCGAATCTCGCGATATCCAAGCCGCAGCGCTTCCGCCTCGGCGAAAGCGAGCAGCCGCCGGCCGAGCCCGCGATGCTGCTGTGCGGGGGCTACGGCGAGGTTGTCGAGCAGCAGATGCTCGGCCATCGGCAGCAGCACCACGAGGCCGGCGATCGCTTCGCCCTGCTCGATCACGGAGACAACGCCCTCGGCGACGCGTGTTGCGTAATCGTCACGCATCGGCGCCGGAGGATGCCCCATCCGCGGAATGTACTCGCGGTAGGCGTGCTCGACGATGCGCGCGATCTCAGGCACGTCCGCTTCCGTCGCAGGGCGAATGCACGGACCGATTGTCAATCGAGCAGCGCCTCGAGCGCGAGCGCGGCGCCGTCGATATCGCGGCGTAGCGCCGCCGCGGCCGCGGCCGGGTCGCGCCGCGCCAGCGCCTGCAGCATGTCCCGGTGCGTGGAGTTGGCGGCCTGCCAATTATCCGAGGCGCGCAGCACATGAAAATAGGGGCCGATCTGCAGCCAGAGTGATTCGATGATGCTGAGCAGGGTGGGCGAGTTTGCCGCCCGATAGACGCCGAAGTGAAAATCGTGGTTGGCGGGAACGTAGCTCCGACCGTTGCGGATCTCGGCAGCCCGCTGCATGCGCTCGAGCAGGCCGGCCATGCGCGCGAGCTCGGCCTGGGTGATACGAGCGGCGGCCCAGGCAACCGCCAGGGCTTCGACCTCGCGACGCACCCGGCGAAGATCGAGCAGCCGCGCCCGGCTGAGCGGGGGAATGCCGACCGAACGGCCGGCGACAACCGTCAGGGCCTGCTCTGCCATCAGCCGGCGCAGCGCTTCCCGCACCGGCATCGCACTGACCCGAAACGCCTCCGAAAGGCCCTGGATGGTGAGCGTCTGCCCCGGCTCGACCTCGCCGTTGAGAATCAGTTCCCTGATCCGCCGATAGACGCGCTCCTGCACGGTCCCGCGATCGACCGGGCTCTGCGGCAGCTTCCTCTCTCGCCGTGCGAAGCCGGATAGGGCTCTCTGTGGCATCGCGGATCCCTGGCAAGCCGGCCGCTTGGCCTCTTGCCGGCCGCCGCAGTCTTGATCTATGATCAAATTCTGTCGAGCGAAAACTGCTGCGCAAGAATGCAGCAAGCAGGCGGCGCCACAGCCAAGGCAGGCGCCCGGGAGAGGAGGAAGCGTCGTGAAGTGCGTAAAATGCATCTCGGTTGCTCTGGCCGCCGCGCTCGCCCTCATGCTCGGTGCGCCGCTTCACGCGGCGCGCGCCGCGCCGCAAAAATTCAAGATCTTCCTGTCGATGAGCTATATCGGCAATGACTGGCAGGCCGAGGCCGCGAACATGGTCAAGGCGATGGCGGCATCGAAAGATTATCGCGACAAGGTGAGCCTCAAGGTGCAGGTCGCGGGACCCAACGCGACCCGCCAGATCCAGCAGATCAACGCGATGGTCGAGCAGGGCGCACAGGCGATCGTCGTCTATCCGATCTCGCCGACGGCACTCGATGAGGTGGTCAGGCACGCCTGCGCCCGACACGTGGTGATCATCGCCTATGACGCCGCGATCAACGAGCCCTGCGCCTACAATGTGCACATCAACCAGCTCGAGGCGGGCCGCGTCACCGCCGAATGGCTCGCGAAAAAGCTCGACGGCAAGGGCAACATCGTCGTCATCACCGGCGTACCCGGAACCTCGGTCGATACCGAGCGCACGGCGGCGGCCAAGGCCGTGTTCGCCAAGTATCCCGGGCTCCACATCATCGCCGAAGGGATCGGCATGTGGAGCCAGGCCGTGGCGCGGACCGAGCTTACCAAAATCCTGACGACACATCCCTGGAGCGAGATCGACGGCTTGTGGATGCAGGTCGGTTGCTACACCGCCGCATCGATGGAGAAAGAGGCGGGGATCCCGGACGATAAGCTCAAGCCTTGTGCCGGCGAAGGCTCCAACGGTCACCGGATCCAGATGCTGCCGGTCGGTGCTCCCGGGGTCGAGGGCGCGCACGCTACCTACGCTCCGATGGGCGAGCCCAGCATTTCCTATGCATCGCCGCCCTATTCCGGTGCGCTCGCGCTCAAGCTCGCGGTCGATATTCTCGAGGGCAAGAAGGTGCCGAAATTCACCAGCCTGCCGCTGCCGATCGTGACCAACGCGACGGTAAAGCTTTGCCAGGAAGGTACCTGGGCGGAGATGGAGCAGGGCTGCAACGTATTCCAGCCGAAGATCATCAGCAATCCGGGCTGGTTTGCCTCGATCTACTCGCCTCGTACGCCGGAAGTCGGCCTGAAGGCTGCGCTCTACGGCATTCCCGAGCAGTGACGGTGATGGTACGGGATGACGGCCCGGCCGTCGTCCCGTCCGCCTCGCGACACGTTCCCTCCTCGGGGACGCGAGCACTCGAGGTCCGACGCGTCACCAAAGCCTTCGGCGCGACGGTTGCGCTGAACGAAGCATCGTTCAGCGTGGTGCCGGGCGAAGTGCACGCGCTGCTCGGCGAGAATGGCGCCGGCAAATCCACCATGGTGAAGCTCCTCGCGGGATTGCTTGCGCCCGATGCCGGCGAGATCGAGCTGTTCGGCGCGACGGTCAGGCTGCACGGCCCGGCCGATGCGCACCGACTCGGCGTCGCGACGGCATTCCAGGAACTGACCCTGGTGCGCGATCTGACGGTGGCGGAGAACCTCCTGATGCCGAACGCCCCGCGAGGCCGGTTCGGACAGCTTCGCCGGCGCGAGGGAGAACGGATCGTTAGAGCGCACCTGGCAGCGCTCGGCATCTCCGAGCTCGATCTGCGCGCGGAGATCCGCGACCTGTCGCTCGCCGCACGGCAAAAAGCCGAGATTGCCCATGCGCTCTTGCGCCGGCCGCGGCTCCTGCTGCTGGACGAGCCCACCTCGAGTCTCTCGGGCCGCGACATCGACTGGCTCGGCGAGCAGATCGCCGCCTTGCGACGAAGCGGGGTCACCATCGTCTTCATCACCCATCGCTTGCGCGAGGTGCGGCGCTTCTGCGACCGGCTGACCGTGCTGCGCAACGGCCAGACAATCGGCACGGCCGAGGTGGCGACGGTCGAGGATGACGCGGTGATCCGGATGATCATCGGCCGCTCTCTTGCCAGCACCTTTCCGCCCCGCCCCGCCGCGCCGCCGGGCGGCACGGTGGCGCTCCGCGGTGAGCGTCTTTCTGCAGCGGGCAAGCTGCAAGGTGCGGACTTCGTGCTTCACTGGGGCGAGATTCTCGGGATTGCCGGCTTGCAGGGAATGGGCCAGCAGGAATTGTTCCTGGCCTGCTTCGGGATGCTGCCGCTGGCGGCCGGGCACATCTTCGTGGATGGAAGCGAGGTCGTGCTGGCCTCGCCCCGGGATGCGGTACGCAGCCGCATCGGTGTCAGCCTGGTGCCGGAGGACCGCAAGGCCGAGGGCCTGTTTCTGCGGCTCGACGGTCGCGCCAATGTATCCCTGCCGGTCGTGCGGCGATTTGCACGGCTCGGCCTGATCGACCAGGAAAAGGAACGCCAGGCCGTCTTGCGCGCGCTCGCCGAGGTCGAGGTCGATCCGCGCGCCCTCTATACGGAAGCCGGAGCCTTTTCCGGCGGTAATCAGCAGAAGCTCGTGATGGCCAAATGGCTGCTGGCGGAGAGCCGCATCCTGCTTCTGTTCGACCCGACTCGCGGGGTGGATGTCGGCACCAAGCACCAGATCTATCTGATGATGCGCGCTTTTGCCGATGCCGGCGGGGCGATCCTGTTCTATTCGAGCGAGATTCCAGAGATCGTCAACATGTGCGACCGCGTGTCGGTGATGTACGGCGGGCGGGTGATCGCTGAAATCTCCGCCCAGGCACTCGAGGAAGAGACGATCATGCGCGCCGCACTCGGCGAAGCCGCGGCGGTTGGCAGCGCGGCCGGATGAGCTCGCTGGCAGTTCCGGCCGGCGGCCGGCGCGCGCTCCGGCTGCCCGACTTCCGCCGCCATCGCGGACTGATCGTCGCCTGCGCCGTCCTCCTCGCCCTGCTCGCCGCGACCGACATCATCACGCCCGGCGCGCTCAGCTATTTCGAGCTGCATTTCCTCTCGGCCGGAGGAGCGACGCTGGCGCTTGCGGCGATGGGCCAGACCATCGTCGTACTGACCGGCGGATTTGATCTTTCGACGGGCGCGGTGATCTCGCTGGTCAATGTCGTGCTGGCGAGTGCGATGGGCACCTCGGTGATTTCCGAGGTGGGATTCTTCGCGGTGGGTCTCTCGGTTGGCGCGCTGGTCGGCGCCTTCAACGGGTTCTTCGTCGCACGCCTCCGCATGCAGTCGATCGTGGTCACGCTCTCGACGATGTTCATCGTCCAGGGAGTGACGCTGCTGGTGCTGGAAAAGCCCGGCGGAACCATTGCTCCAGGCTTCACCGCCTTCTTTACCGGCGATGCAGTCCCGAACCTGTTGCCGGCGCCGGTGCTCGTGCTGCTGGCGGCCGCGCTGCTCTGGTGGCTGGTGAAGAATTCGCGCTTCGGCGTCGGGATTTATGCGGTCGGCAGCGACGAAGAGGCGGCGCATGCCGCCGGGGTGCCGACGCGAAGCGTGAAGTTCTGGGCCTATGTGGTGGCCGGCGGGTTCTACGGTGCGGCCGGCATCTTCATCTCCGCACATACCGGCTCCGGTGATCCGCGGGTCGGGCAGCCGCTGCTCCTCGAGGTGTTCGCGGCGGTGGTCCTGGGCGGCACTCTGCTCGGCGGCGGCCGCGGCGGCTGCATCGGCTCGATCGTCGGCGCCTACACGCTGATGATCATCGTCAATCTCCTGCTGGTGCTGAATGTCTCCGCCTATTACAGCTCGGTCGCAGAAGGCGCGATCTTGCTGCTCGCGGTCCTGGCCGCTTCGCTCAATCGGCAGTCGCCGATCGCGTTCTATCTCACGCTTGCGCGCGACAAGCTCGTGGCGCATTCGCGGGGCGCGCTCGCTTCGCGCCATCCGGGCGGGCGGCCAGCCCCGGTCTTGCCGGCGCGCGCGGGCCAGGAGGCCGGCGCCCGTGCCTCCTGGCTGGCGCGGCATCGCGAGACCCTCCGGATGGTCCTGCCGGCCTATATCGGGTTCGTGCTGGTGCTGGTGGTGTCGCAGCTCCTGCTTGGCGGCACGCTCGACAATCCCGGCTATTTCAACTCGTTGCTCGTGCTTTCGTCCTTCCTCGTCATCCTGGCGCTCGGCCAGGGTGCCGCAATCCTCACCGGGGGGCTCGACCTCTCGGTGCCGTGGATGATCGCTTTCATCGGCATTGTTACTTCCGGGTTCATCCGTGGGTCGGATGCGGTCGCGATCTGGGCGGTGCCGGTCGGGCTGGCGCTCGGCGCGGCGCTCGGAGCCGTCAACGGCCTCGGCATCGTGCTGCTCGGCTTGCCGCCGATCGTCATGACCCTGGCGATGAACGGCATCCTGGAGGGGGCGGCGCTCGTCTACTGCAACGGCACGCCATCCGGCTTTGCCTCGCCCGCCCAGCGCTGGTTCATGACCGCGCATTTTGCCGGCCCGACGCCGGTCGTGTGGTTTCTGATCGGCTTCGTGATCGTCGCACTCCTGATACTGAACCGGACCGTGTTCGGGCGGCGGATCTATGCCGTCGGCAACAGCGTGGTGGTAGCCAGGCTTTCCGCCGTCGGGGTCGGCGGCACTCTGATCGGCGTCTATGCGCTCTCGGGATTTTGCAGCGCACTCGTCGGTATTTTGCTCTCCGGATTTTCCGGCCAGGCCAGCCTCGGGATGGGCGATGATTACCTGCTTCCCTCGATTGCCGTGGTGGTGGTGGGTGGAACGCTGATCACCGGCGGGCGTGGCCAATATATCGGCGTGCTCGGCGGCGTGCTGCTGCTGACCGCGCTCTCCGCGCTGCTTGCCGGCACCACCCTGCCCTATGCCGTGCGGGGCATCATCTTCGGGCTCGTCGTGCTAGGCGCAGTGCTGGCGCAGCGCGAGCGGAGGGCATGAGGAAGGAGCGGGTAACGACATGGCAGAACTTTCGGCGCGCGGACAGCGGGTGCTGGTCACGGCGGGTGCCGGCGGGATCGGCCGCGCCATCGTGGAAGTCCTGGTGGCGGCCGGGGCGCGGGTGCACCTCTGCGACGTGGACGCGCGTGCTCTCGAGGCGTGCACGGCCGCATTGCCGGTCACCGGCACGCTTGCCGACGTTGCGGACGAGGCGGAAGTCGATCGGCTGTTCGACGAGGCGGAGCTGGCACTCCACGGCCTGGACGTGCTGGTCAACAATGCCGGCATCGCC
>Ga0335075_10008639_pt1 | contig 15595 bp, 10 predicted proteins | sample Lox_Sample_24_FD_206723 | JGI IMG/M metagenome (GOLD analysis project Ga0335075, IMG submission 206723) | Soil microbial communities from Loxahatchee National Wildlife Refuge, Florida, United States - Lox_Sample_2.4 | ecosystem: Environmental > Terrestrial > Soil > Wetlands | place: USA... | reverse complement strand
GCTCGCCGGGGAGTAGTATGTTGGATACTATTCCCCCGATCCGCGAGGGCACGCTCATGGCTGTCCACCTCGATCATTTGCTGCAATACATTCACTCCCTGACTCCTCTGCCGGAGTCTGTTGCCGATGGCGAGCTGTTGGGACGTTTCGTTCGTCAGCGCGATCAGGAGGCGTTCGCCGAGTTGGTGCGCCGGCACGGCCCGATGGTGCTCGGTGTGTGCCGGCGCGTGCTGGATGGCGCCGCTGAGGCGGAGGACACTTTCCAGGCTGTCTTTCTTGTCCTCGCTCGCAAGGCTGCCGGCCTGCGCCGGCCGGAAGGGCTCGCCGCCTGGCTGCACGGCGTCGCGCGCCATCTCGCTTTGAAATGTCGCCGCGCCAAGGCTCGCCGCCGCCGGCACGAGACCGCCGGCGCCACGGCAGCTCCGTCAAAGGATCCCCTGGAGGAATTGACTGCGCGCGAGCTGCTGACGGTGCTCGACGAGGAGATCCAGCGCCTGCCGGAAGTCTACCGCCTGCCGCTGATTCTCTGCGGCCTGGAGGGACTTACGCACGCGCAGGCGGCACGGCGTCTGGGCTGGACGCCCGGCTCGGTCAAGGGGCGGCTGCTGCGCGGACGGCAACAGCTGCAAGAGCGCCTGGCTCAGCGAGGATTGACGCTGCCGGCGGGACTTCTGGTGTTGACCGCTGGGGTGGCCGTGCCCTCGGCTTTGGCATCGGCGACGGTCGATGCGGCCATGCGCGGCGCGGCCGGAAACGTCAGCGTCGGATTGCTGGTGAAAGCGGCGTCTCTAATCAAGCTGCGAATCGGGCTGGGCTTGTTGCTGGCGGCCGCGATTACTGCCGGAGCCGGCACGCTCGCGCTCCAGGCGCCTCCTGCAGAGCAAGCCGTCGCCGAGCCGCTGGACAAGCCGGACAAGACGCGCTCCGAGGAGAAGAAAGAAGCGCATCTCGATCGCTACGGCGACCCGTTGCCGCCGGAGGCGCGGATGCGTCTGGGCACGGTTCGCTTTCGAGCCGGGGGACTGATTCATGCGTGTGCTTGTTCGCCCGATGGCAAAACCGTCGCCGCCGCCTGCGCCAACCGCACCGTCTATCTTTTCGATGCGGCGACCGGCAAGCCCATCCACCGGCTGCTTGGCCATCCGAACAACGTCACCAGTCTCGCCTATTCCCCTGACGGCAAGACCCTGGCATCCGCCGATGCCAATAACATTATCGTTCTCTGGGATCTAATGTGTGGAAAAAGTCTGCATCAGTTTCCCGCAATCCAGTCTCAAGGCCCGGTCTGGTCGTTGGCTTTTTCGCGTGACGGCAAAGGCCTCCTCGCCGGAGGGGGACAATCCTTCTTCTGTCTCCATGATCCCGGCACCGGCAAGGAACTACGTCGCTTCGAGGGCAACAAGAAATTCATCCGCTGCCTGGCATTGTCTCCGGATGGAAAAACCATTGCGACGGCGGTGGAGGCGGAACTCCGGTTCTGGGACATGCAAACGGGTAAGATGCTCGGCGAACTCAAGATGACGGACCTGGCGCCGCCCCATCAACTCCGCTCTCTGGCTTTTTCTCCTGACGGCAAACTGCTGGCCGTCGGGGGCGAGGAGGAATCAATTCTGCTCTGGGACGTAGCCACAAGGAAGCTCCAGCGCCGGCTCAGGGATTGGGATACGAAAGTGCTTGTCGGCAACATCGCTCACGCTCTCGCCTTTTCGCCCTCGGGGAAAACGCTGGCCGCCGGGCACGGCGACTACACTCTGCGCCTCTGGGATGTGGCCACGGGAAAGAGACTCCGCCACGTGCAAGGAAGGCAAAGCCAAACCTTTTCCGGTTGGCACGATGGCGGCATCCAGGGTCTCGTTTTCACAGCCGATGGCCGGCGGTTGATCGGCGCGCAAGATAATCAAATCGTTCTGCTAGACGCACAGTCCGGCGAAGAAGTGCAGCCCTTCGAGGGGCATCGCGGCAGTGTGCGGCGGATCTTTTTCCATCCTGACGGGCGGCGACTGATCGCAACCAGCGACGACCCAAAAACCAGCGACCCACCCCGCCGCCGCATGTTGGAATGGGACACGGTAAGCGGAAAGATGCTGCGGCAAGTCGGCGGAAAGTGCATATGGGCGAACATTGTAGCTTTCTCGCCGGATCGCAAAATTCTCGTTTCAACCGTGAGCGGCGACTCCGCGCTTCACCTCTGGGACACAGCGACGGGAAAAGAGATCCGTAAGATTCCCATTCCTATCAAACAGGGTTACTCTCCCGGTGCCATCGTGTTCTCTCCGGACGGCAAGCGGCTGGCCGTCATAGGTCCGCAATTGAAAGAACTCTGGCTTATCGAAATAGACACAGGTAAGCAGCTCTGGTGCATGGAAGGCACAAGCATCTGGACCTTTATTTACCCCTGTTTCTCACCGGATGGCCGGATACTAGCGGTGGCCGGCAAAGAGTCGATGCACTGGATCGATACAACGTCTGGCCGCGTGCTTCGACGAATTTCCCTTCCCAAGGATGGCCGCAGCACGGCGGCCGCTATCACTCCGGATGGCCGAGCTGTTGCTGTGGCTTTCTCCACTCGCAAGCAGCAAACGCTCATCCTCTGGGAAATAGCCAGCGGCAAAGAACGCCTGACCATGCCCGCTCCACAAGGTCAACCCGTGAAGCTTGACGGCCTAGAATTTTCGGACAGTCTGGCATTTTCTCCGGATGGCCGACTGCTGGCCTACGGCGGTTGGGACCGCTATGTCCACCTTTGGGATGCACATACGGGTAAATTGGTGCGGCGCTGGGAGGGACACCACGGCGACATCGATTCGCTCGCCTTCGCACCGGACGGCCGGCGTCTGGCTTCCGCCAGTCTCGATACGACCGTCTTGATTTGGGACGTGCCGCAATTGCCGAAGGAGAAACCCCGCGCGACGCCGCTGACGCAACAAGAGTTGGAGGCGGCGTGGTCGGCCCTGGCGTCCGCCGATGCCGCCCTGGCGTATCGGAACATGCGCACGCTGCAAAGCGTGCCGGAGCAAACGGTCCCCTTTCTGGCCGAGCGTCTGCGCCCCTCAACTTCGCCGGATGCCGAGCGGGTCCAACGCTTGCTCGTACAGCTGGATAGCGAGGAATTTGCCCAGCGCGAACGCGCTACCGCGGAGCTGCGTAAACTCGGCTGGGCCGCCGAGCCGGCCTTACGCAAGGCGCTGGCAGACAAACCATCGTTGGAGGCGCGCAAACGCATCCAGACGCTGTTCGATGGCTTGGGTGAGCTTCGCTTAGCGATGGAGTTGGTGCAACTCCTGCGCGGCATCGAAGTGCTGGAGCATACGAACACGCCGGCGGCGCGGCGACTCTTGCGGAAACTAGCGGATTCCACGCTCGGCGAGGGGCTTGTCCAGAAGGAAATAATCCGGGATGCCAAGGCGTCTCTTGAGCGCTTGAACAAGTGAACGATGCGGCAAGCAGAAGTGAGACGTCGTGCGCGAACTGTTACGAGATGAGAAAGGAACAAAATCGATACCTGTCCGAGCCGATTCTTAACCGCGCTTACGCTTGCTTCGCTTGTCAGGGAGAGGGTTTCTGCTAAACTAAGAAAACCTTCGGCGATCACCAGTATTGGATCACGACGCGAGCAAGGAATGCCACCGGAAACAGCATGCCAAACAGCGAAAAGAATGGCTTTCACCAACGATGCTTACGCCCCCGTAGTTCAACTGGACAGAACATCGGCCTTCGAAGCCGAGGGTTGCAGGTTCGACTCCTGCCGGGGGTAATCTCTTCTCGCTCCCTTGAAGGGGGAGCAAATTCATGGCTCATTTCCCAGACAATGCCGCATCGAAACATGCCTCGCTCGGCTTGTGGGATGTCGTCAGCATCATGATCGGCATCGTTGTCGGCGCCGGAATCTACGAGACGCCGCCGATTGTGCTGCAAAACGTCGCCGGTCCTTGGCAGGCGTTGGCGGCGTGGGTGCTGGGCGGCGTCATGTCGCTTGTCGGCGCTTTCTGCTACGCCGAGTTGGCCGCCGCTTATCCGCGTTCCGGCGGCGATTACGTCTACCTGACGCGCGCCTTCGGGCCGTGGCTGGGCTTTCTCTTCGCCTGGTTTCAACTGTCCGTCATCCGCTCCGCCAACATCGCCATGATGGCTTTTGTCTTCGCCGATTATGCCGCGTCGATCAAAGAAATTGAGCGCGAATGGCGATGGTTGCCGGCCTTCGCCGCCGTGCTGATCCTGACCGTGCTTAACCTCCTCGGCGTCATCTTCGGCAAGCGAACGCAGAACGTCTTAACGCTGGCCAAGGTGATCGGACTAGCCTGCGTGCTGGTGGTTGGTTTCTCCGCAGGGTGGAGGGTGGAGAGTGGAGGGTGGAGGGAACAATCCGCCCTCCACCCTCCACCCTCCACCCTCCACCCTTCCTTGGCCACGGCGATGGTGTTGGTGTTGCTGACCTACGGCGGTTGGAACGACGCCGCTTTTGTCGCCGCCGAGGTGCGCGGCGGGCCGCGCGCCATCGCCCGTGCTTTACTGCTGGGCACCGCCGCCATTACGCTGCTTTATCTTCTCCTCAATGCCGCCTTCCTGTGGGGACTGGGATTCGATCGAGCACGGCAATCGTCCGCCATTGCGGCCGACTTGCTGAAGCATCGGCTCGGAGACTGGGGAGGGCAGGCCATCGCTGTGCTGGTCATGGTCTCGGCCCTGGGCGCCATCAACGGCATGATGTTCTCCGGAGCGCGCGTCTATGCCTCGCTGGGCGTCGATCATCCGATCTTCGCCTTGCTGGGCCGCGTACACGGGCGGACGCGAGCGCCGTGGGGCGCGCTGCTGGTGCAGTCGGGCATTAGCCTCGGTCTCATCGGCGTGGTCGGCACGCCGGCAGGGCGCGCGCTGGTCAATGATTCGCTGACAGCAACCGGCTTGCCCGCGGTCGAGTGGAAGGGACACGGCGGTTTCGAGGTGCTAAGCGTAGTGACAACGCCGTTGTTCTGGCTGTTTTTTCTGTTCTCCGGTCTCTCCGTGTTTGTGCTGCGTCAGCGCGATCCGCACTTGCCGCGGCCCTTCACCGTGCCGCTTTACCCCGAATTGCCCCTGCTCTTCTGCGGCATTTGTGCGTACATGATCTTCGCGGGAATCGATTACGCTCGATCGCTCAAGCTGCTCGGCGGCTTGTTCGCCTTGGCCGCCGCGCTGGCGCTGGTTGGTCTGCTGCTGTATCGCCTATCGCAGCGAAGAAAACGAGCCGGAAGCGCAAGCGACGGTTGACGCGCCGTCGCTTATGCTTCCGGCTTGTTAGTTCTTTTTGTCGCTGTCGTGCGTTTGTTCATCTGTGCGCGGCACAAATTTCAGGGAGGCGGAGTTCATGCAATAGCGCAGGCCGGTCGGCGGTGGGCCATCCTCGAAGAGGTGTCCCAGGTGCGCCTGGCAGTGGTTGCAACAAACCTCCGTGCGCGTCATGGCCCAGCTGCGGTCCTCGTGCAGTGCAAGGTTTTTTTCATCCAGCGGCTCGAAGAAGCTCGGCCAGCCTGTGCCGGAGTCGAACTTCGTCGCCGAATCGAACAAGGGTTGGCCGCAGCAGATACAGCGATAAACGCCGTCCGCGTGGTTGTTCCAGTATTCGTTGTGAAAAGCAGGTTCGGTGCCTTTGCGGCGCGTCACCTGGTATTGCAGCTCCGTCAGCTTTGAGCGCCATTCGTCATCGTTTTTGTCGATTTTTTCCGCCATCAGTGTTCCTCCTCCATCTCGACTGTCGTGCGGCCGTAAAAACCAGCTGGCCAGTAGAACCAGCGGCAATAAGACCAGCGCGGCGATTGTCCAACGTCTTTTCATCGTACCGCCTCGGTTATTATAGCCGTGAGGAAACGGCCTCAGCGGTGGCTGATCTGGCACGGGTGCCCTAGAGCGGCGCGGCGAGCGATTTCTTTGCCGGAGCGATCGAACTCGACCAATACCATGTCCTGACTGGAGACGAGCGTATGGCCGCTGGGCAGACGGAGAGCGCACAGCGGCCGGCCCATCTGGACCTCCCACACCACTTTGCCGGATCTATTGTATTCCTGGACCGTGCCTCCGCCGTAAGCTGCGATGAGCAAGTGCCCATTGGGCAGCAACGTCAGGGCGTTGGTGGTGAACACGCCGGGCGGCACAGTGAAGCGTCGTTGTTCCTCTCCTGCGGCACTCAGCTCGAAATACGATCCTTTTTCGATGCAGCCAATGCGGCCATCGCGGAATCGCCGGGCCGTGATGATATTGCCCGCGTCCGATCGATAGTGGACGTTCTCTCGGCTACCGGAGCGGTCCACTTCGAGCAGCTGCTTGCGTGTGGCGATGAAAGTGCGGCCGTCCGGCAGACGCTGGGCGTGAATCGGCGGCTCAGTCATTTTCTTTTCCCACAGGATCGCACCTTGGAAATTGCGTTCGCTGACTCGCTTGGTCTCGTATTCGGCAATCAGCACGCGCCGGCCGGCCAACACCTCGGCGTCCAACGGCGCGGCCAAGCCGTTGATCTGCCAGCGCGGCTTGTCGTCACGGTCCCATTCGACGACGCGGTTGTCGTGGAGCAGCACCAGCAGAGTGTAGCCGAGCTGTCGCTCGCGGTCCTTGAGCGCGGCCATATCAACGTGCTCGCCGTGATCGCGCCACCAGGCTCGCCAGGCATCACGGCACTTTTGTTGAGCTGCCGCATCGCGCCCCAACATTATGGGAGGCGCTTTTGGCCCAGCTAAACGGTAGAGCAACTCCTCGACCTGTTCCACCTCCTCGGCAGGAAGATGGGGAAGCAAATCAATCAGCACCGGCACAGCTTGGCGGTCGCCGGTAATCGCCAACTCGCGCCCGATTTGCCAACGCACGCTCGCTTCGGGATCTCGCAACAGCTTGCGTAAGGCCGGCCGATATTCGCCCATATCCAGGCGGCAAAGAGTGACGGCTGCTGCTGTCCGCCGCGCTGGCTCGGTGGATGACAAGGCGCGGACGAAAACGGGATGGATCGCGGGGTGAGCGTGCGCGACGGCGATCAACGTGTTCTGAATTTCCTCGCCGACGCTCTCCTCGTAGGGACCGGGTAGGAAAGCCAACAGCGTTTCCACTGTGCCGGATGGTTTGCGTAGTCCTAGCAGATGAGCGACGGCAGCGGCCAACGCCGGAGGCCAACGGCTTTGCAGCTGCTGCGCGGCGTCGTGTGAGCGGCGACGAACTTCGAGATCCGCCGTCTGACGTATCGTTTGATGCAACGACGGCAGCACCAGGGGACCGAGGGCCGTGAGATCGTCGCCAGCTCGTTCGCGGATGGGAAAGGAGTCGGAGCCGAGTTGTTCAATCAACTGCCGTGCCCGCCGCAATGTCGCGGCATCGGCGGTTTGGCTGCGAAAAAAGTCGAGCAACGAGCGGTCATCGGTAGCGATGCCGGCCGCGCGAAGGATGCGCTCGTCGCGGGCCGCATCCTCGCCGGCAAAAAGGGAAGTGGAGCAGACAATCCAGCAGACGGCCACGAGACCGACGGAGACTCGCGGAGTCATGAGCATTGCCCTTGCGAACAGGATGGCGATGACCTTGCGCTACGCGGCGCTTTGTCATTCCATCTTAGCTCAGTTCGCAAGAGAAGAAAACCAGTTAAACCGCCCGCATAGGGAATGTCACTGTTCAGCTGAGCCGCGACCGTAAGGGAGCGGGGGAAGCAACCGCTCCCTTACGGTCGCGGCTCAGCATCTTTCCGTGCTATTGCACGTTGCGTTTGTCGCTTCGACGCGGCAAGCGGAGCGATGGCGCGGCAGCAGCGCCGTCCTCGCGGCGCAGGATCGTTGGACAATCGCTGGCTTGAGAAGGCCCATCGGCAAAGCGGACAAACGGAAGCACAACCGGCTGTTCACCATCGTCTTCGTTCTCGGCCAGCTGCATGCGCCCAGCCTCCCGCCGTCGAGCTTGTTGAAAGCGGAACTCGCTCCATAGTTTGCGAAATTGCGGCGATTGCGCGTTGCGGAACATCGCCAAGTGCAGCACCGAACGCGCCTCATCGCTTCGACCGGACAGGCGCAGCCCTTTCACTAGCTTGCCCAGCACCTCGACATCCTCTGGGGCTTGATCCACCGCCTTCCGCAAGCGAACCAGACCCTCTTCGGTCTGACCCAGACGCAGCAAAAGTTGGCCGTAATCGGCGAGACATTTGACGTGGCCGGGATCGAGCTCGAGAGCGCGGCGATAATGCTCGCCGGCGCGTTCGAGGTCCGCTCCTTCCTCGGCGGCCAGGGCCGTGGCCAGCAGATAGTGATAGCGGACATTATCGGGTTGATGCCGCAGCGCCGCCGTCAGATGACGACGCGCCTGTTTGTATTTGCGACGTTTGAGATAGATTTCCGCCAACCGTGCCTGCGTCTCTTCGGCAGCGACGGCAGGCAGATAACGGAAACGCGACAGCCGCGTGAGAATGGCCACGGCGTCGCGCAGACGGCCGACTTCCTGATAGCGCCGGCCCATGGCAAGAACGCCATCGACGAGATTCAAGGTTGACATCATGATACTGCCTCCGTGCAGCATTTCCGCAAGCATGCCTTGCTTGCGCCGCGGGCTGGCGACTGACGAGATGTCCCGCAAACGCCAATCATAACTTTCTGCCCCGTTTGAGCAAGCTGAAACGACGTTCAGACGTTCAGACGTTCAGCGCAGCTTCGTTCGCTAGCTCGCCCTTCTCAGCGGGACCAGCTTTTGCTAAATTGACGTTTTAAGAATAAACTCGGCCCCGGCCGAAGCCGTCAGCAAATGGAGGAATGTGTGGCCTCGATCAACTACAGCCAGGTGCGCAAGGGCATGGTCATCGTCGGGGAAGATGGCCAGCTCTACGTCGTAGTGGACCGCGATTTGAACACGCCGGGGAACTGGCGCGCTATCCTGAACTTGAAGCTCAAAAACCTCAAAACCGGAGCTGTCACGCCCAAGCGCTTTCGGCCCGACGACAAGGTCGAGCTGGCTTACCTTGACAAGCGGCCCATGCAGTACCTCTATAAAGAGGGCGACGATTACGTCTTCATGGACAAGGAGACTTACGACCAGATCAATCTGAACGCGGAATTGGCCGGTGAGATGATCCTCTATCTGAAAGAAAACGAAGACGCTCTGGTCACGTTCTACGACGGCAAACCGCTCAGCCTGGAATTGCCGGCCACGGTCGAATTGAAAGTGGTTGAAACGGAGCCATCCGTCAAGGGTGCCACGGCTGCCGCGCAATACAAGCCGGCCACGTTGGAAACCGGTCTGAAAATCACGGTGCCGCCGTTCATCGGCATCGGCGAAATCGTCCAGGTCGATACGCGCAGCGGCGAATACCTTAGCCGGGCCAAATAATACGAACCGGAAGCGTAAGCGACGGCAATCCGTAGCTTACGCTACCGGCTCGTCAAAGCCATTTTTTCTCACCTCTCATCGCTTGACATTCTGTCGTCGAACCTTCACACTACTAGGAACGGTTGACGCAGTACCGACCGTCCGCCGTCCTGCCTGTGATTGCTGATCCTACGGCCCGCCTGATTCGACTGACTATGCCAACCCGTTCACCATCCATGTCTTACCCTCACCGTCTACCCAGTGGTACGATGCTTCTGGGAATGGTTCTCTTGTTGGTATCTGGCAAGGCCAGTGCTGGGGAGGCACTCAGCGGAGAACAGATTTATCGGCAACAATGCGCCTCCTGCCACGGAGCCAAGGGCGAAGGCAGCGACGAATACGAACGTCCCCTCACCGGCGATCGCTCGGTGTCCCAGTTGGTGCGCTTCATCGCTAAGTCGATGCCCAAGGACGCGGACAAGAAATGCACGGGCGAAGATGCTCAGAAAGTGGCTGTCTACATCTATGAGGCGTTCTACTCGAAAACGGCCCAGGCTCGCAACAAGCCGCCGCGCATCGAGTTGTCGCGCTTGACGGTGCGGCAATATCGGCAAGCGGCGGCCGACCTGATCGGCACGTTTCGCGGCAGCGGGCGCTGGGACAATCAACGCGGTCTGAAAGGCGAGTATTTCAAGTCGCGCCGTCTTGGCCGCAGAAGCGAGCGGGTGATTGAACGCACCGATCCGATGGTCCAGTTCGATTTCGGAGTTGGCGGCCCAATGCCGGACAAGTTTGAACCCGATCAATTCTCGATTCGCTGGAGCGGATCGGTGCTGGCGCCGGAGACGGGCGAATACGAGTTCACCGTTCGCACCGAGCATGCGGCACGGCTGTGGATCAACGACAACAAAAAGCCGTTGATCGACGCTTGGGTGAAATCGGGCAAGGACAACGAACATCGCGCCGCCATCTTCCTGCTGGGCGGCCGGGTCTATCCGCTGCGGCTGGAGTTTTCCAAGGCCAAGCAGGGCGTCGATGATTCCAAGGACAAGAAAAAGAAGAAACCGGAAGTCAAGGCGTCGATCGTCCTGGAGTGGACGCTGCCGCACCGCGCCTCGGAAACGATTCCACAGCGCTGCCTGTCGCCCTTGTCCGTGCCGGTATCGTTCGTCCTCGCCACACCGTTTCCGCCGGATGATCGCAGCGTCGGCTACGAACGCGGCACGTCGATTTCCCGCGCCTGGGAACAGGCGACGACAGATGCGGCCATCGAGATCGTCGATTATGTGGCCAGCCATCTCCCTGAGTTCGGGGACCGCGATGATGCCGCCGACCGACCGGCCAAGCTCCGCGATTTTTGCCGGCGTTTCGCCGAACGCGCCTTTCGCCGGCCGCTGACGGACGAACAGAAACGACTGTACGTCGATCGCCAGTTCGACAATGTCCGCCCTGTTGAAACTGCCGTTAAGCGGAGCCTGCTGTTTGTCCTTAAGTCGCCGCATTTTCTCTATCGGGAAATTGACGGCGGACAGTACAAGCCCGGAACGCCAGCGACGGGCTCCTACGATATAGCGTCCCGTCTGTCGTTCGCTCTGTGGGATTCCTTGCCCGATCCGGAGTTGTTGCAGGCGGCGGCAGCCGGCCAATTGGCCACGCGCGAACAGGTGCTTCGCCAGGCCGAGCGCGTGGCGTCCGATCCGCGTACCCATGCCAAGCTGCACGACTTCTTCATGCAATGGCTGAAGGTCGATCACGTCCCCGACTTGGCCAAGGATGCGGCCGAATATCCCGGATTCGATCGATCCGCCGCCTCGGACTTGCGCAGTTCGCTGGAGTTGTTCCTAGATGATGTATTGTGGAGCGATGCTTCCGACTTCCGCCAACTCTTCCTCGCCGACTATTTGTATCTGAATGAACGGCTGGCGCGACTATACGGCGTCGTTATCCCCACGAACCCCACGTTTCAGAAAGTTTCGCCGAAGTCCGGCGAACGCGCCGGCATCCTCACGCATCCGTATCTGATGTCCACTTTCGCCTACACAACAACAACTTCACCCATCCATCGGGGCGTTTTCCTGGCCCGCAGCGTCCTGGGGCGCACGCTGCTGCCGCCGCCGGAAGCGTTCACGCCGCTGCCGGCGGAACTGCACCCGCGATTGACCACCCGCGAGCGCGTGGATCTGCAAACCCGGCCGCACGCCTGTCAGACGTGCCACGGCATGATTAACCCACTCGGTTTTACCCTGGAAAACTTCGACGCCATTGGCCGCTTCCGCGACAAGGAAAAAGATCGCCCGGTCGATGCCACGGGCGGCTATCTGACGCGCAAGGGCGAAGCGGTGAAATTCACCGGCGTCCGCGATCTCGCTGCTTTCCTCGCCGCCAGCGACGAAGTGCAAGAAGCGTTCGTGGAACAGCTCTTCCACTATTTCATCAAGCAGCCGATCCGCGCCTATGGACCCGACAAAATTGCCGAACTGCGGCGTTTTTTTGTTGACAACCGCTGCAATGTCCGCAAACTGATGGTGGAGATTGCCGCTGAATCCGCATTCCATATAGCCCCCGGCTTGCCGGGGACGCAACGGCCCCCCGGCAAGCCGGGGGCTATATCCAAGGAGAAATAACGTGACATCGAACAGAACGCGACGTGAGTTCATCCGCGACCTTGGTATCGGCGCGACGGCCCTGCCGTTCATCCTCAACCTTCCCAGCCTCGGCTTCTCCAATCAACGACAGCGCAAGCAGCGTCTGGTCTTTCTCTTCAGCCCCAACGGCGTCGTTCCCCCTGCGTTTTGGCCCGATGAGGAAGGCAAGCTCACCACGCTCAAGGAGAGCCTCCAGCCGCTGGAGCCGTTCAAGGAGCGCACGTTGATCCTTCACGGCGTCTGCGACAAAGTGCGCGGCGACGGCGATAACCACATGCGCGGCATCGGCTGCTTGCTGACCGGCATCGAGCTGTTTCCCGGCAACATCCAGGGCGGCTCGCACACGCCGGCCGGCTGGGCTAGCGGCCTGTCCGTCGATCAAGAGATCAAGAACCACTTGCAAGCCAATCCGGCGACGCGGACGCGCTTCGGCTCGCTGGAGTTCGGCGTCATGGTCCCCGAACGCGCCGACACCTGGACGCGCATGATCTACTCCGGACCCAACAAACCGATTGCGCCCATCGACGATCCCTATCAGATGTTTGCCAAGCTCTACGGCCACATGAAAGACAAAGAACATCTCAAAAGCATCCTCGATGATTTGCAAGAAGATCTGCGCAAGGTTCGTTCCGTGGTCAGCGCCGAGGACCGCCGCTTGTTGGAAGAACACGCCGGCTTCGTCCGCGAGATGGAGCAGGAATTGAAGGCGAGCAAGGACCAGGACGTCGGCCACGCCGTCCCCGAGCTGGAGCCGGGAGTCAAGGCCGAGAACGACAACATCCCGCGCATCAGCAAGATGCAGATCGATTTGATGGTCAACAGCTTCGCCGCCGATTTCGCGCGTTTGGCGTCGTTGCAATTCACCAATTCGGTCGGTGGAGCGCGGATGCGCTGGCTCAAGATCAACGAAGGACATCACGATTTATCGCACCATCCCGACAGCGACAAGGACGCCGTGGACAAGCTGACACGCATCAACAAATGGTACTGCGAGCAGATGGCCTACCTGGCCAAGCGCTTGGCCGAGACGCCGGAACCGGGCGGCGGCGGCAGTCTGCTCGACAACACGCTGCTGGTGTGGACCAACGAGTTGGGCAAGGGCAATTCACACACGCTGGACAACCTCCCGTTCGTGCTGGTCGGCAACGGCCTGGATTTCAAGATGGGCCGTTCGATCAAGTATCCGAAGGTGCCGCACAATCGCCTGCTGTTGTCGCTGGCGCACGGCATGGGCCATCGCATCAAGACCTTCGGCAACCCGGATTTCTGCGGCGCGGGAACGTTGCCGAAGTTGAGCTAAAAAGCCCGGAGCGCGAGCGACGGGAAAGGAAGAGGGGGAAAAATGGCTGCCGTCAAGCTGCCTGCCGAACAGCGTTTCGTGCTGTACAACGTCGATTGGGATACCTACGTAACGATCAGTGACAAGCTGGGTGAACGGAACATTCGTCTCAACTACGACGGAGTGAACCTTGAGTTCATGAGCACCTCCTTGGAACACGAACGCGCCAAAAAACTCCTGGCCCGGCTGCTGGAAACGGTGACCGAGGAGATGGATATAGATATTCTTGGCGCCGGTTCGATGACCTGTCGCCGTCAGGATCTGGATCGGGGCTTCGAGCCGGATGAAAGCTACTGGATCGCGCATGAGGCCCAAATGCGCGGCCGCGTTGACATTGATCTGATGCGCGATCCGCCGCCAGATCTGATGCTGGAGGTGGAGATCAGCCGCAGTTTCGTGGACCGCCTGGCCCTCGCCGCCCGTCTGGGTGTGCCGGAGGTCTGGCGATGGGACCGCGAGGCGTTGCGCGTCATGTTATTGAATCCCGATGGACAATATTCCGAGAGCGAGTGTAGCCGGGCGCTGCCGTTTCTCCCCGTAGCTGAACTGGTGCGTTTCCTGAATCCGGAGCCGGCACAGAGCGAGACGAAACGGTTACGCGATTTTCGGGATTGGGTGCGCCAGCAGATGGCTGGCGGCTGGGGCGGCGGTACTGCTACAGGTGCTCACGGCTAATCTGTTTCTCTCGCAAGGGGCGCGAGAGGCGGCCGTTGCTAAGTTTGAGGATAGGGCGGGGTCAAGGGGCGTCTTGCAGCTCATCGAGCGATTGCCAATCGGCTTCGTCGAGGTGCAAGGCGACTTCCGAGGCCGCATCCTGATGGGCGGCCCAGACAAGGACGCGGCGAGCCACTTCCGCAGCCTCGCGGCTGTGCAAGGACGGCAGTGGCCGATCGCGCGGCAAACCCAGATCGATGCCGAGACGCCTCTGGACCACTTGCGCGATCCCCAGAGCGATCTCGCGGTTGGGCATGCGGGCCAATTCGTGCAAGGCGGCAACCGACTCGGCGGACTGGCCTTTGTCCAAGAGAGCCTCGACGGCGATGAGCCGCAGCGGCGCCGGGTTGGCCGAATCGATCAGCTGCCGCAGCAAATCTTCGTCCAATTCTCGATGAGTGTAGAGCACGCGAGCCAATTCCAAGCGCAGAAGCGCCGGTGTGTGTCCGTCGGCGAGCTGGCAGCGCAACTTCTCGACCAGCGTGGCGTCCAAGGCCAAGGACAGTAAGCGATGATAGTGGCAACCGAGAGTCAGGGCGGAGCGAAGCGCCTGCACGCCTTTCTCGGTCGTCCAGGCGGTCAAGTCGCCCACCGCCTCCATCGTCAGCAGCTCACCCTCGTGGCGGAGCGGTCCATCGTCCTGACCAACCGGATCGGCCAGGGCGCGGCGGACGGCCAAGCGGATCCACGGCCAATTTTTTTCGGTGTTCCAAAGCAGCGCCTCGGCCGCCGTCTGTCGCACCAGCCGCGAGGAATCGTGCAAAAACTCGGCCACGGCTTCGATGATCGTTCGGGCTTCGACATTTGCTAAAGCGTTAATGGCGGCGGCGCGGACCTCCGGCTCAATAGCGCGTTGGGCCAGCTGCAAGACAATTTGTGGCTGGCCGGGACGCCAGTTCTGGCGAAACTCAAGGGCGGCCAGGGCAGCAACGCGCACTTCCGGCCGCGGATTGGCCAGCAACGACAGGGCCGGCGAGACATCCAGATGCACCGCCTCGCGTAGCGCCTTGACTTCCGGCAACAGCCGGCAATCGTGCAGCTTTTCCGGCCAATCGCGGCGGTGCCCCAGCCGATGCGCTAGTTGCCGCGCCCGCCGTAACGCCGGCGCGCCGGATTCCATCAAACATTGCACCGCGAAGTAAAACAACGGCACCACCAGCAGGATTGCCTGCGCCAGGTGCGAGAACCAGTCATCGATGCCCGCCGTGCCCAGCACCATCCAGCTGAGGGCGATCACGTAGAGCATGATGAGGGCCGCGCCCGTCGGCTCGCGCCACCCTTGCCGCCCAAACAGCGACAGGCCGCAGGCCAGCAGTTGAAACAGTGTTCCCAGCCAGAGCAGGCCCGGCGCGGAGCTGTTGCCGCGAACGCTACAAATCAGCAGCAACGTCAGCGGCAGCAACAGCAGGCAGATGCGGCCCAGGTGCATCAGCAAGGTCGCTCGCCTATCGCCGGAACTGCCTGGCAAGGGTGCGTGCATGGAGGTTCAATCGTTGCGGATAACTTGTGAATCCTCTGTAGTATGGCTTACGGCAGCGCGAAAAGCCAAAAACTCACAAGACGGCCGTAAGGGAGCGGAGGGATTTATCGTTTCGCGCGA
>Ga0335075_10008638_pt1 | contig 15595 bp, 16 predicted proteins | sample Lox_Sample_24_FD_206723 | JGI IMG/M metagenome (GOLD analysis project Ga0335075, IMG submission 206723) | Soil microbial communities from Loxahatchee National Wildlife Refuge, Florida, United States - Lox_Sample_2.4 | ecosystem: Environmental > Terrestrial > Soil > Wetlands | place: USA... | reverse complement strand
TGTAGACGCAGGTAAACTACAGAGATGTAATTCGGCGTGACGCGGGCGAGGATCGCCCTCGCCGACCAAAGGAACGGCCCATGGACCCACTCAAAATATCCAGTGTTGAACTCGACGATCGGGATCCTTTTCGAGCGACCTTCAACGTGCACCTGACCCGCGACATGACCGACTTCGAGCGTCAGATGCTGCCTCCGCTGCTCTCCGGTGGTTTCTCACCGTCAGAGGCCCGGGGTTCAGCAGTAGTGGCCATCAGAAACGCCACTATCGCGATGATCGAAGATCACCGGGACCTGCTCAAACAGATAGTCGCCGAAGCCGAATCCCTAGCCAAGACAATGGAACACGATCAACATGGGGTCGCCGCCCAAGTCGCGGCCAGAGTCGAGGATGTCCGGCAGCGCGCCGCTGCCATCGACTGGAGCTGACGCACCGGTCGCGGATAATGAGGCGGTGACCGTCACCCGTCGGTTCCTGTCCGCGTCGCTGCTCGTAGCGTTCGTCTTCGGCTCGGTTGCGCGCGCCGATGCCGATGTGCCTCCGCTCAGCGCTGCAGCGCGTTCGGCAGGATTTGTGGACGTTCGCTCCGTGGTTCCCAGCGCGCTGATCGACCTGCGGTACGCGACCGCGAACAACTTCACTCACATGCCGTTGTACCCGCCCGACGCCCGCTGCCTGGTGCACGAATCCATGGCTCCCGGGCTCGCGGCCGCGGCGACGACATTGGCTTCGCACGGCGACGTGCTCGTTTTCTGGGACTGCTATCGACCGCACGACGTGCAGGTCAAGATGTTCAACGTTGTGCCCAACCCGGCCTGGGTGGCCAAGCCGGGCCCCAATGCCCGCAGCCACGAGGCGGGCCGCTCGGTCGACGTGACGATCGCAGGCGCGCAACAACAATGCCCGCCGACGCGGCAGCTGGCCGGCCGGTGCCTCGCCGACATGGGCACCGACTTCGACGACTTTTCCCCCCGAGCAACCGCTTTCGCCACTGACGGTGTCAGTGCCGACGAGCAGGCGAACCGCGGGCGGCTGCGCGACGCGATGAGTGCGGGCGGATTGTCGGTGTATTCCGGTGAGTGGTGGCATTTCGACGGCCCCGGCGCGGGGGTCGGGCGCCCGATCCTCAACGTCCCGGTCGACTAAGTCTTCCCATATTATGAGAAATCCGATTCAGACCATGAAATAAGCGGCAGTAGCCTCGCGTTTGGGCGTGATGAGAGCGCAAGGAGCCGCACGATGACAAGCAATCCTCAGGCCATCTACACCCACGGGCATCACGAGGCGGTATTACGCGCACACCGCAGGCGTACCGCCGAGGACTCTGCCGGCTACCTGCTGCCATATCTGCGGCCGGGGATGTCGGTGCTGGACGTGGGATGTGGTCCCGGGACCATTACCGTCGACCTCGCCGCCCGGGTCGCCCCGGGGCGGGTCACCGCGGTCGAAATGACCGATGCGGCTTTGGATCTGGCTCGCGTGGAGGCGCAAGCCCGCGGCCAGTCGAACATCGACTTCGTGACGTCCGACGTGCATGCGCTCGACTTTCCCGACAACACCTTCGAGGTCGCGCACGCCCACCAGGTGCTGCAGCACGTGGCCGACCCGGTGCAGGCGCTGCGAGAACTGCGGCGGGTGTGCGTGCCGAACGGGATCGTCGCGGTCCGCGATGCAGACTACTCGGGATTCATGTGGTTCCCACAGCTTCCGACGCTGGATCGCTGGCGCGAGCTGTACAGCGAGGCGGCGCGGACGAACGGCGGCGAACCCGACGCGGGGCGGCGGCTGTTGTCGTGGGCCCTGGAAGCGGGATTCGACGACATCACACCGATGGGCAGCATGTGGTGCTTTGCGACGCCGGAGACGCGCGACTGGTGGGCACGGATGTGGGCCGACCGGATCGTCGAATCGGCCCTGGGCCGTCAGCTGGTGGATTCGGGGATGGCCACCGCCGGGGATCTCAACGAGATCGCGTCGGCGTGGCTGGACTGGGCCGCTGCGACGAACGGCTGGCTGGCCATCCCGCATGGCGAGATCTTGTGCCGGGCCTAACCCGGCCGGCAACTGTCCTTTAGGCTGGTCAGCCAGCGGTATTGGCATTCTCTTTTTTTGCAAGTACGTTATCAGTCGATGGATAACCACACCGAAACCTCATCCGGCATCCCGCTGGAGCCTGTCTATGGGCCGGGGGATCGTGGTACCGAGCCGCCGCCGCCAGGCACCTACCCGTTCACCCGCGGCAATTTCGCCAGTGGTTATCGAGGCAAGCTGTGGACGTTTCGGCAGTACTCCGGATTCGGCACCGTCGAGGAGTCCAACCGCCGCTACCGCTACCTGCTCGAACAAGGCGGAACCGGGTTGTCGGTGGCGCTCGACCTGCCGACGCAGTGTGGCTATGACTCCGACGATCCCGAGTTCGGTGAGGAGGTCGGCCGAGTCGGCGTCGCGATCGACACCCTCGCCGACGCCGAGATCCTGTTCGACGGCATTCCGCTGGACAAGATCAGCACCAGCTTCACGATCAACGGCACCGCCGCAATCCTGCTGGCGTTCTACGTGGCGGCCGCAGAGCGCAAAGGTGTGCCGCGCGCCAAGCTCACCGGGACCATCCAGAACGACATCCTCAAGGAATACGCCTCGCGCGGCACCTGGATCTGGCCGCCGGAACCGTCGCTGCGGTTGATCGCCGACACCATCGAGTTCTGCGCGGCCGAAGTTCCCAAATTCAACGCAATCTCGGTGGCCGGTGCGCACTTTCGTGACGCCGGGGCCAACGCCGTGCAAGAGATGGCGTTCACCCTGGCCGACGGGGTCACCTATTGCGACACCGTGGTCGAACGCGGCCGCATGACCATCGACCAATTTGCGCCGCAGATTTCGTTCTTCTTCTACACGCACGGCGACTTCTTCGAGGAGATCGCCAAATACCGTGCCGGACGGCGACGTTGGGCGACGATCGTGCGGGAACGCTACGGCGCCACTACCGACAAAGCCTCGATGTTCCGCTTCGGCTGCGTCTGCGGCGGGGCGTCGCTGTATGCCCCGCAGGCGCAGAACAACCTGGTACGAGTGGCCTACGAAGCGATGGCCGCCGTGCTCGGCGGCGTGCAGTCGATGTTCACCGCGGCCTGGGACGAGCCATTCGCGTTGCCCACCGAAGAATCCACCACGCTGGCGCTGCGCACCCAACAGATCCTGGCCCACGAAACCGGTGTCGCGCGCGTCGCGGATCCGCTTGGCGGCTCCTACTTCATCGAGGCGCTCACCGACGCCACCGAGACCCGCATTATCGAGATCATGCACGACCTTGAGCAGCACGGCGGGATGGTCCGCGCCATCGAAGACGGCTACCTGCAAGGGCTGATCGCCGACGAGGCCTATCGCATCCACCAGGACATCGAAGCCGGCACGCGCCCCGTCGTCGGGGTCAACCGGTTCGTCTCCGAGGAGCCGCCGCCCGAAATCGTCACCTACGAACTGGATGCCGAAGGACGCGACCTCCAACTCAAACGGCTCTCCAAAGTGAGAGCCGAAAGAGACACTGCCGCAGTCGAATCCAGTCTTGCGGAGCTGGCGCGCGCAGCTGACGGAACTGACAATCTGATGCACAGGCTGATCGACTGCGCCAACGCCTACTGCACGGTCGGTGAGATGGTGTCCACGCTCAAAGCGGTGTGGGGCGAATTCCAGCAGCCGGTGGTGTTCTAGATGGCAGTGCGGATCCTGGTCGCCAAGCCCGGTCTCGACGGACACGACCGCGGTGCCAAGATCGTCGCCCGCACCTTGCGCGACGCGGGATTCGAGGTGATCTACACCGGAATCCGGCAGCGCATCGAGGACATCGCTTCGATTGCCGTTCAAGAAGATGTCGCCGTCGTCGGGCTGAGCATTCTGTCGGGTGCCCACGTCGCGCTGACCACTCGCACCATCGAAGCGTTGCGTGCAGCCGACGCCGCCGACATCGCCGTGGTGGTCGGCGGGACGATACCCGAGTCTGACGTGCCTAAGCTGCTGGCCGCCGGGGCGGCGGCAGTATTTCCCACCGGGACTTCGCTGGATGTTCTGGTGCGGGATATCCGCACGCTGACCGGCAGCAACCCCGAAGCTGACCGGAAGGGAACGGAGGAACCATGCGCGTCGGAGTGATGATCGGTGCCGAGCGTGGCGATATGGCCCGCAAGGTCGCCAAGTTGACCTCCGATATCGAATGGGCTGAATCTGCGGGACTGGACACCGCGTGGATGCCGCAGGTGCCCAACGATTTCGATTGTCTGACCATGGTGTCGCTGATGGCCGCACACAGCTCCCGCATCGAGCTGGGTACTGCGGTGGTGCCGCTGCAGGCCCAGCATCCGATTGCTCTTGCTCGCCAAGCGCTCTCGACGCATGCGGTGGCTGGTGGACGCCTGGCGTTGGGCATCGGGCCGTCGCACCACTGGATCATTCGGGACATGCTGGGACTGCCCTATGAGAAGCCGGCCGGCTACACCCGCGACTACCTGCAGGTGCTCAACGCAGCCATTGCCGGCCCGGGATCGGTTGACGTCGAGAACGATTCGTTCACGGTGCACAATCCGATGGCCATCGGGGCCGATACCCCGATGCCGGTGCTGGTCGCCGCGCTGGGGCCGGTGATGCTGCAGCTCGCCGGTGAACTGGCGGACGGTACGGTGTTGTGGATGGCCGACGAGCGTGCGATCGGTGATCACATTGCGCCGAAGATCACCAAAGCCGCCGCAGATGCTGGCCGGCCCGCGCCGCGGATCATCGCGGGTATCCCGGTATGCCTTTGTGCGCCTTCGGAAGTCGACGATGCCAAGGAGCGGGCCAACCGCATTCTGGGCGAGGCGGAGGTATCGCCCAACTACCAACGCCTGCTCGAACGCGGCGATGCCCGCGATGTCGGCGATCTGTGTGCGGCCGGCGATGAGGCGGGCATCTTGTCGCGCATGCGTCGATTTGCCGACGCCGGTGTCACAGATCTATCGGTGCGGCTGCTGCCAATCGGCGACAACCGCGACGAACTCATCGCCTCCAAACAGCGAACCCGCGAGATGATCGCCGCTCTCGCAACGGAACTGCGGTGACAACCGCAGCACCGCTGGCGGGGATACGAATTCTCGAAGTCGGCACCATGCTGGCGGGCCCGTACGCGACGATGCTGCTCGCCGATCTCGGTGCCGAGGTGACCAAGATCGAACCCGCCGGTGGTGAGATCTCCCGCGGCGTCGGGATGAGTTACTTCGCCAGCCTCAACCGCAACAAGTCCAGTATCTGCCTGGACTTGAATTCCGATGCGGGACAGCAGCGTTTGGGCGAATTGGTGTCGGAGTCCCACGCGTTGCTGGTGAACCTGAAGCCATCGGCCATCCGCCGGCTGGGCCTGACCTATGAGCAGCTGCGGCGGTGGAACGAGCGGATCGTCTGCGTGGCGATCACCGGATTCGGGCTGTACGGCGGCGACGACCCGGCATTCGACTATGTGGTCCAAGCCGGTTTCGGTATCGCCGCGTTGACCGGCGATCCGGACGGGCCGCCCACGTTGCCCGGCTATTCGTCGGCGGACAACTCGACCGGAATGTGCGCGGCGCTGGGGCTTTTGGCTAAAATCATCTCCGGTACGGGCGGGCAAGTGGATGTGTCGTTGCGCGACGTCATGCTGTCGCAGCTCAACTATCACGCTTCCGCCTACCTCAACGACGGCGTCGAGCCGACGCGTAGGCACAACGGTGCCCACTCATATTACGTTCCAGCCCAGCTCTTTCCGACCTCCGACGGATATCTTGCGCTGTTCATCACGCACGACGGCTTCTGGAAATCGTTTGCCGCAGAGGCGGGCATCGACGGCTTTGAACGGATGGCCGAGAGAGTTGCCCGGCGTGACGAGGTGCTCGCCGTTGTTACGGCCGCGCTGGGCGCAGATACCGCCGCCAGTTGGGAAGCCCGGCTGCGTCCGCTGGGGGTGCCGGCGGCGGCGGTGCGGACCTTGCCCGAAGCGTTGCAGGCCACACCGCAAATCGTCGTCAATGCAGGCGATTTCCGCTTGGTCGGCAATCCGATCCGGGTCGACGGCTACCAGCCGGACTACCGCCCGCCGCCGGAGCTGGCCGAGCACGGAGACCGATCCTGACAATCGGGCAGTTCCGCAACTCGCGGTGGCTCAGCGGCTAAGCCTTCAGCTCGATGAATTGGTTGTTCTGGTTGTCAGCGAGGTAGATGTTGCCCCGAGTATCGACCGCTATTCCTAGGAGTTGCGGGCTGCCGCCAGGCCCGCCGCTGACGGGCAGCTGTGTGGCCTGCTGTGAACCCTTGGCGAGCACAGTGACGCCCTGGGCGCCGGCCAGATAGACATTGCTGGAGCTATCAACGGCTATTGCTGATTGCTTGTGTGTAGTGATCGGTACGACGCTCTGGGCCGGTGAGCCCGCGGCCAATGTCAACACGCGTGAATTGCCAACATCGGACACGTAGACATTCCCGGCGGAATCCACCGCGACATAGTCGGGATGGTTCAGGCCCGTGAATGGAAGCTCGGACGGGCTTGTCGCCCCTGGTGCAAGCTTCAATACTCGATTATTGCCATGGTCCGCGACATACACCGTTCCGTCGGTTGCCACCGCCAGCCGCGGATCTTGCCCGAGTCCGGCAAAAGGGAGCACCGTTTGGTCGCCGGCCGGGCTACGTTTCTGCACTCGCCCGGTCCCGTTCGCGCCGCCGCCGTCATCGGTGACATATACGTTGCCCGCTGCATCCGCGCCGCCAGAGACGGCGAATTGCAAGCCGGAAAATCCGACGGATACGGCAGCCTGCGCCCCCGGTGCCAATTTGAGGACACCGTCATTGACCGTGGTGGCGTAGACGTTGCCTTGCGCATCCACCGCGACGTCCTGCGGGTAGAAGTCGGCACCTGCCGTGATCGGCAGCGTCACCTGGTGGCGCGCTGCTGTCGGGTTGGGAATGCCCGGGTTTGGATTCGCTGAACTGCTGACGGAACTTTCCCCCGAACTGGTGGCAGAATTTTCCGCTGATCTGCTGTTCTGGCGCTGGCAACCGCTTAGAGCGGTTCCGGTCGCGGTCGCCGCGGCCACGAGAATTACGACGCCTACCGAGGGGGCCAAGAGTTTTCCGGATACCCGAGTTCGCATTCCCGGCCCTCCTATGACGAGTTCCGTGACGTGAGGCTACTCCCGCCGCGCGCGGACGGGACGGGGATTAGTCGAGCGGTCGGTTTCCTCGGTTGCCGGGTCGGCGAAGGCTCGCACCGGCGCGGTGAGGTGTGCTTCGGCCAGTTTGCGGAAGGCCGCCACCAAGCGGTTGCGGTCTCCGGCCCGACTTGCCAGCACGACGTGGCTGGGCTCGACGCCTTCCAACGGGATGGTGGTGATATCGGGCCGCACGCTGTTGCCGTGAAATCCGGCGGTGATGGCCACTGCCTGGCCGCTGGCAATGAGTTCGAACTTGTCCTCCAGCGCTTCGATAAACGGACCGTCGGGTGCGCGGCGCCCATCGGGGCGCGGATCGACGCGCCAGAAAGCGCTCCACGTCGGGTCGGAGCCTCGCACCCGGGGCATCGGTTCGTCCGCGATGTCGTCGAGGGTGACCAATCGCCTGCCCGCCAGACGATGATCGACCGACACGGCCAGCACCCGAGGCTCGTCATAAAGGATCGTCACGTGCAGCTGGTCGGTCGGAAACGGCAGCCGGGTCACCACCGCGTCGACCCGATGGTCAAGCAGCGCGTTCCGCGCTTGATCCCAATCCACGTGCAAGACTTGTACTTCGGCGTCGGGGTGCTCGCGGCGCATCTCGCGCACCGCCGGGGTGACGATCAGGCCGGACGTATAGCCGATCGTGATGCGGCTGGGCTGGGCTGCCGCGCGGGCCTGCGCGGCGGCCTGCGACGCCGCCCGTAGCAGCGCCTTCGCCCGCGGCAGAAACACGTCGCCGGCATCGGTAAGCCGGGTGCCTTGCGGCGTGCGATCTAGCAGGCGCACGCCCAACTGCTGTTCCAGACGCCGGATCTGGCGGCTCAGCGACGGCTGCGCGACGCGCAGGGCGCTGGCTGCACGACCAAAGTGTCGATGCTCGGCCACCACGACGAAGTACCCGACCAGCCTCAAGTCGAGGTCTACCACCGGGGATGCCGAATCGGTCATGCACGAAGTGTAATCGAGACCTTGAGGCGTCTCGACGCTCAGGGCCTTGATGAGCTGTTGTGATGCCAAACATGCATCGCGCTATGTGAAACGGGACTTGGACAGCTTGCCCGGGTCGTCCTTGACTTGATGACATCGACCAGAAGGGATTTCCCATGCACGTCTTTGTCACCGGCGCGACCGGGCACATCGGTTCCGCCGTCGTCAACGAGCTCCTCGAAGCCGGCCACCAAGTCACCGGCCTGGCCCGCTCGGACCAGTCCGCCGCCGACCTGACGGCCAAAGGCGCGGAAGTGCACCGCGGCGACTTGGACGACCTCGACGGCCTGTGCGCCGCGGCCTCGGCATCCGACGGCGTCATTCATCTCGCCTACCGACACGACTTCGACAAAGACTTTGTCGGCGCCGCCGAAACCGACCTACGTGTGGTCCAGGCAATGGGTGAGGTGCTGGCCGGCTCCGACCGACCGCTGGTCAACACTTCGGGAACGCTATTGCTGGCGGCCGTCGTGCAAGGACGGACCGCGACCGAAAACGACGTCGCCGACGGCGGTCCGCGGATCGACTCCGAAAACGCCGCCGTCGCACTGGCTGAACGCGGCGTGCGATCGTCGGTGATCCGGCTTTCCCCGCTGGTACACAGCACACTCGATCACCACGGCTTCGCTCACCGCCTGATCGACATCGCGCGCGAAAAAGGTGTCTCCGCATACATCGGCGACGGCGCCAACCGTTGGCCCGGCGTCCACACGCTCGACGCCGCACACCTGTACCGGCTCGCGGTCGAGTCGGCTCCGCCCGGTACTCGGTTGCACGGTGTCGCCGACGAGGGTGTGGCGTTCCGTGACATCGCGGCTGTCATCGGTCGTCACCTGGACCTGCCGGTGAAGAGCATTTCCGCCGAAGAAGCGGGTGAGCACTTCGGATTCCTTTCGGTCTTCGGGATGCTCGACAACCCGACGTCGAGCGCCCTGACCCAGAAGCTGCTGGATTGGTATCCCGAAGGACCGGGGCTCATCGAGGACCTCGATGACGGCCATTACTTCGCCCAGGAAGATCGCTGATGGCGGCGGCAGTCGACGCTGCCCGCCGGGCCTTGGGACCCGTGGGCGTATGCCTACCGGTCTCATTCACCAGCACTCCACACGTCGATCTGCAGCGTGAGGCCGTGCGGCGGCTGGAACACGCAGGCTATCAAGCTGTTTGGGCCAACGAGGTCATCGGCAAAGACGCCTTTGTGCAACTCGGTGTGTTGCTGGCCGCCACCGAGCGGATGGTCTTCGGCACCTATGTCGCAAATATCTGGGCCCGGTCGGCGCAGACCATGCATGCCGCGGCTGCCCAACTGGCGCAGGCGTATCCGAGCAGGGTCGTCGCGGGCCTCGGAGTCGGGTATCCCGAGCAGGCGGCCAGCACCGGGCGGGAATTCGGCGCCCCGCTGGTCACGATGCGTGACTACGTGACCGGGATGGACAGCCTCACCTGGCCGCCGGCGCCAGACCGCGCATATCCGCGACTCGTCGCCGCCAACGGACCGAAAATGCTTGCGCTGGCAGGTGAAATCGCCGACGGGGGAATGCCGGCCGGGCTGCCCGCGACGTTCACCGCTCAAGCCCGCGAGGTGCTCGGACCCGACAAATTACTGGTCGTCGGACTGTCCGTGATTCCCGACGCCGACCCCGAACGGGCGAAAGCGGCTGCGCGCGAGTCGGTGTCGGGCAGGCTCAACGGGCCGTCATATGCGGCAAGGATCGCCGAGCTGGGCTACTCGGCCGCCGAGATCGCCGAAGTCGATGACCGTGTCGTCGATGCAATTGTCGCTCATGGCGACGCGGCGGCGATCGCGGCCAAGGCGCACGAGCACCTGTCCGCTGGCGCAGACCACGTCACACTGTTGCTGCCCATCGGCGGCGAATTCGCCACTGGCATCAACCAACTCGAACAACTCGCCCCGGCGCTGACTCACCCCGGGTTCGTGTAGGCGCGGGTCGGTGAGATCAGCACGGCGGTTCGACGCTGCTCACGCATCACCCGGTCGTAGGTGTCCCAGTCGTCGTGGGTTCCGCCGGCTGCGGTGAAGATGTCGCGGAGCAGGAGCCGCAGTCGCTCGTCATCCACGTCAGGATGGGGGTCATCGGGTCCGATCAGCTGGGCCGAGCCTTCGACGGTGGCCCATTGCCAACCGGATCGGGCCACGACGGCGGTTCGCGGGTCGGCGCGCAGATTGGCCAGCTTGCGCGCGCCCCCGATAGCAACCAGTGCGACGACGAGCTGCTTCGTCAGCGGATGTGGCATCACCCCGGCGTTGACGACCGATGACTGAGCACTGCCGTCGCGGCGCAACGTGGTGAAGGTGACGAGTCCATGGTCGGCGGCGGCCAGGTCGGCGAAGGCTGAAAGCTCGGTCATGATCGAGACTCCGTTCCAGCCCGGGTGCGGCCTACTCGTAAACGACTGTCACCGACGTTGTGTCGGGCACCGCCTGACACGTCAATATGTAACCGTCGGCGAGCTCGTCTTCTTCCAGCACGTCGTTGGTGCGCATGGTGGCGCAGCCCTCGGTGAGCCTGGCCATGCATGTTCCGCAGTTGCCGGCCTCGCAACTGAACGGCGGCGAAAGCCCGGCCCGTCGTGCGGTCTCCAGCAGCGTCTCGCCGCCGACCTGCGGGACCGACACTTTCTTGCGCTCCAGGTGGATCGTCACGGTGCCACCGGCTGCGCCGCCGTCGGCCGCCTCGGTGGCGGCCGCCTTCACCGGTGGTGACGCGTCGAAGTCCTCGACGAGGACTCGCGCCCCCTCCGGCAGCGCGGAGCGCACCACGGCCATAAAGCCTTCCGGGCCGCACACATAGCATTCGGCGTCGGTATCGCTGCCGACGAACTTTGTGACGGCACCGGGATCCAACAGCCCGTGCTCGACGTCGATATGACGGTCCACCGACAGGCGGCCGGGGTAGCGCTCGACGAGCTCGTCGAGGACGGACTCGAAGATCACCGAGGCCCGGTCGCGGTCGGCGCACAGTATCCGCACCGCGCGGTCGGTGGTCGCCAGCGCGCTCTTGGCCAGCGACAGGATCGGCGTGACGCCGCTACCGCCGGCGAAGGCCAGCAGCGGCAGCGAGGTCGGGCTCAACACGAACGTGCCCGCGGCGCGGGTCATGGTCAGTTCGTCACCCTCGACCACGTTGTCGACCATCCAGTTGGAGACCTTGCCGCCGGCGACCCGCTTGACCGTGGTCATCAACTCGCCGTCGGTCTCCGGCGCGCTCGACATCGAATACGACCGGTACAGCTCCTCGCCGTCGACCGTGACATGGAACGTGCAGAACTGGCCCGCCCGATAGCTGAACGGCTTTTCGTGCGGGTCCAGCACGAAGGTGCGGGTGTCGGCGGTCTCTTTGATGATCCGGGTCACCGTGGCCCGCTGGAACACGTGACGCTCCGCCATGCCTGCACCTTCCACACTTTGCGTTCTTCACTTCAGAGAATACTATTCTCTCAAAACGATAGGATGTTCTCAATGTCCCCGACCGCGCTGGTCTTCGAGGAGCAGCACTACACGTTGCCGCAGCTCGATGCGCTGGCTGGCGGGCTGGCGGCGACCCTGCGTGGGCGTGGCGTGACGGCCGGTGACCGGGTGGCGGTGATGGCGTCCAACCGCCCAGAGTTCGTCGTCGCGCTGCACGCGATCTGGCGGCTGGCCGCGACCGTCGTGCTGATCAGCCCGGCCTGGAAGCGCGACGAAGTCGAGCACGCGATGGCATTGACGAATCCGTCCCATGCCGTCGGCGATCACGCGGTGCTGTCCGAGCTGATGCCGATGCTGCATCTCGACGAGCCGATCGCGCCCGGGGAACCGGTGTCCGGAACGCCGCCTGCGGATGCCGATGCGGTGTTGGCGTTCAGCTCGGGCACCACCGGTCTGCCCAAGGTCGTCCGGCACACCCACGCGTCGCTGCACGCCGCGGTCCGGCATTGGCGCGATGCGTTGGGCTTGACTTCGCGCGACCGCATCCAGATCGCCACGCCGCCGTCGCACATTCTCGGCCTGCTCAACATCGAGACGGCGCTGCAGACGAGCGTGTGGATGCGCCTTCATCGCCGCTTCGACGTCGACCGGATCCTGCAGCACATCCAGGCCGACCGGATCACCGTCGAGATGGCCGTCGCGCCTATCGCTTTGGCCATCGCCGCGCATCCGCACCTGGAGTCCTACGATCTGTCGTCGCTGCGGTTCATCATGTGGGGCGCGACCCCGGTCAGCGAGAGCGTCGCCCAAACCGTCACCCGCCGTACCGGCATCGGGTGGGTTCCCGCATACGGCACCACCGAGCTGCCGGTTATCGCTTGCAACCCGCTTGACGGCGCCCGGCTCGATTCGGTGGGGCGGCCGGTGCCCGGTGTGGATGTGCGGGTGGTGTCGCTGCAGACCGGCGAGCCAGTCGGCCCGGGCGAGGTCGGCGAGATCCAGGCGCGGTCGGAGTCGCTGATGGCCGGCTATCTGCCCTCCGAAGCGACGCGAGATGCCCTGTGCGACGGCTGGTATCGCACCGGCGACGTCGGATATCTGGACCCCGGGGGCTGGCTGCGGATCACCGACCGGTCCAAGGAGATGATCAAGGTCCGCGGTTTTCAGGTTGCGCCCGCCGAGATCGAGGCGGTGTTGCACACTCATCCCGCCGTCGAAGACTGCGCGGTGTTCGGGATCCCCGACGGCGTCAACGGCGAATCGGTCGTCGCCGCCGTCGCGAGGCGGGCACCGGTCGACGCCGCCGAACTCACTGCCCGGGTGGGCGAGCGTCTTGCGTCGTACAAAAGCCTGAGCCGTGTGGTGTTCGTGTCCGAAATACCTCGGCTGCCCTCCGGAAAGGTGCTACGCCGAGTTTTGAAGGAGCGCTATGGATGTACGTCTGACAGCTGAACAACAACAACTGCGTGACGCCGCGGCCAAGCTGGCCGACGACCTCGGCCCGGGATCGGTGCAAGATCTCACCGACGACGATCGAATTACCCGGCTGGACAAGCAAATCGAGATGACCGGCTGGCGATCGCTGCGTTCCGACGGCGCATCCGGCGTGGAAGTGGCCATCGTCGCCGAGGAATTCGGCCGCGGATTGGTGGACGCGCCGTTTCTCGGACCGGCACTGGCCGACGATCTGGCCCGGCACATCGGCCGCGACGGCGCCGGGTTCACGATCGCCGTGGCCGGTCGCGGTATCGACGCCCGCGGCTACAAGCGGGCGCTGGCGTTGGACGAGACGATGGTGCTGGCCGCCGACCTGGGCACGGCCGGGGAAGCCGTGGATCTGACCAGAGCCACCGCTAGCGTCGCCGGAACACCGGGCGCCATAGGCGAACTCGACATCGACACTGCCGGCCGGTGGCTGGCGCTTGCCCTGGCCACCACGTCGGCCGACCTGGTCGGAACGGCCCGCGGCGCACACGCCCTGGCCTGCGAGTACGCGAAAATCCGTGAGCAATACGGCAATGCGATCGGCTCGTATCAAGCCATCGCGCACCTGCTCGCTGAAAGCCTTGCCCTGATTGAAGGTTCGGTGAGTGTGCTGCGGCATGCCGCCTGGGCGGTTGACGAGCTGGCGCCGGCCGAGGCGATCCGGGCCGCTCGGGTGGCGAAGGTCTACTGCGCGCGCGCCGCGCGAACGGTGTGCGAAACCGCGATCCAGGTGCACGGCGGCATCGGCAATACCTGGGAATGCCTGGCGCATGTCTATCTGCGGCGTGCGCTGACCTCGACCGAACTGTGGCCCGTCAAGCTGGAGGAGATCGACGTTGGACTTTCGTGATTCGGCTGACGAAGCCGCCTTCCGCAATCGGCTGCGATTGTGGCTTGCGTTGCACGCCAAGGAATTTCCCAGCTCGGGTGACGAGTACTGGGCCCGGCAGGGTGAATGGCACCGCGCGCTGTACGAGGGCGGCTTCTTCGGGTTGTCCTGGCCGCGTGAGTACGGCGGGCACGAGCTGCCGCCGGTGTACGACGTCATCCTCGACGAAGAACTGGCGCGGGCCGGTGCGCCACCCCGGCCCAGCCTCGGCTACCTGGTCTCCGGCCTGACCCGACACGGCAGCAAGGAGCTGTGCCAGCGCTTCTTGCCCGGCATGATCAACGGCACCGAACGATGGTGCCAGGGTTTCAGCGAGCCCGGCTCCGGCTCGGATCTCGCGTCGCTGACCACCACCGCCACCCGCGACGGTGACAACTACGTCATCCAGGGCCACAAGATCTGGACCAGCTACTCCGACGTCGCCGACTGGTGTCTGCTGTTGGCCCGCACCGATCCAGACGCCAAGCGTCACCGCGGTATCTCGGCGTTCATCATCTCGATGAAACAGCCTGGCGTGCAGCAGCGTCCGCTGCGGATGATCAACGGCGTCACCACCGAGTTCGGCCAGGTGTTCTTCGACGGCGCGACCGTGCCTGCCGAGCACATGGTGGGGGCGCCGGGCGAGGGCTGGCCGCTGGCCATGACGGTGGTCGGCCACGAACGTGAACCTTCCACGCTGGGCTACGCGGCGCGCTACGGCAAGCTTGTGCGTGAGCTGGCCGCACGTACCGACGGCCCCGCTTCTCCCGAATTGGCCTGGGCCGCAGTGCAAACCGAGATGTTGACTCACCATGTCCGACGGCGATTGTCCGAACAACTCGACGGTGTGACGCACACGTCGGACGGATCGCTGGACAAGTTGTTGATGACGTGGGTCGAGCAGTCGGTCGGCCACGCCGCGCTGGCTGTCGCCGGCATTGATGACCCCGGCCTGCTGTCCGTCTACCTCTACAGCCGCGCCCAGAGCGTGATGGGCGGGACATCGCAGATCCAGAAGAACATCATCGCCTCACGAATCTTGGGATTGTAGGAGTGATCGCGGACGCGGGCGAAGCCCGGGTGAAGCGGGTCACGACCATCGAAGGAGCCTGACGTGTACGACATGCCGACCGAAATCGACGTCCAAGCCGACGGGCCGCTACGGATGATCACGTTGAACCGCCCCGATTCGCTCAACTCGGTCAACGATGCCCTGCATCACGGGCTGGCCAAGTTGTGGCAGCGGATGAGCGATGACCGCAGCGCCCGCGCCGCGGTGATAACCGGTGCAGGACGGGCCTTTTCGGCGGGCGGCGACTTTAGCTACCTCAAGGAGTTGGCGGGTGACGCCGATCTGCGGGCCAAGACCATCGCCGACGGGCGCGAGATCGTTCTGGGCATGGCCCGCTGCCGCGTGCCGGTGGTGGCGGCGGTCAACGGTCCGGCCGTCGGGCTGGGCTGCAGCCTGGTTGCGTTGAGCGACATCGTCTATATCGCCGAAGACGCCTACCTGGCCGACCCGCACGTGCAGGTGGGGTTGGTGGCCGCCGACGGCGGGCCGCTCACCTGGCCGCTGCACATCAGCCTGCTGTTGGCCAAGGAGTACGCGCTGACCGG
>Ga0335075_10008637_pt1 | contig 15596 bp, 10 predicted proteins | sample Lox_Sample_24_FD_206723 | JGI IMG/M metagenome (GOLD analysis project Ga0335075, IMG submission 206723) | Soil microbial communities from Loxahatchee National Wildlife Refuge, Florida, United States - Lox_Sample_2.4 | ecosystem: Environmental > Terrestrial > Soil > Wetlands | place: USA... | reverse complement strand
AGGGCTAGGCCCTCACCCCTCATCATGGCGCGCGTCATTCTCGGCGTGGGCGCCGGCATCGCCGCCTACAAGGCGTGCGAGCTGCTCCGGCTGCTCAAGGAGTCGGGGCACCGCGTCCGCGTGGTCCCGACCCCCGACGCGCTCCGCTTCGTCGGCGAGCCGACGTGGGCGGCGCTGTCGGGCGAGCCGGTGACGACCGACGTCTGGACCGGCGTGGCCGACGTCCCGCACGTCCGGCTCGGCCAGACCGCCGACCTGGTGCTGATCGCGCCCGCGACCGCGGACCTGCTCGCCCGCGCGGCGTCCGGCCGGTCCGATGACCTGCTGACCGCGACCCTGCTCACCGCGCGCTGCCCGGTCGTGTTCGCCCCGGCCATGCACACCGAGATGTGGGAGCACCCGGCCACCCAGGACAACGTGGCAACGCTCCGCCGCCGGGGCGCGGTCGTGGTCGAGCCGGCCGTCGGCCGGCTCACCGGCAAAGACAGCGGCGCCGGGCGGCTGCCCGAGCCGGGCGACCTGTTCGCCCTGGCTGAGAAAATCTTGGGATACCGAACGGAAGGCAGCTCCGCGCCCGCCGTCGGCTCTCCCTGCCCAGGGCTGGCGGGGCGGCAGGTGCTGATCTCAGCCGGCGGAACCCGCGAGGAGCTCGACCCGGTTCGGTTCCTCGGCAACTGGTCGACGGGCACCCAGGGCTACGCGTTCGCCCGCTCGGCGGTCGCCCGCGGGGCTGCCGTCACCGTCGTGGCCGCCAACGTCGAGCTCCCCGACCCGGTCGGGGCCAAGATCATCAGGACCGTCTCCGCCCGCGACATGCACGCCGCGATGCTGGCGGCGGCGCCGCAGGCGGACGCGATCGTGATGACGGCCGCGGTGGCCGACTTCCGTCCGGCCGACCGGGCCGGCCAGAAGATCAAGAAAGACGGCCGGCTGCCCGCCCCGATCGCGCTGACCGAGAACCCGGACATTCTGGCCGACCTGTCGGCCCGCCGCCGGGCCGACGGCCCGGCCGGACAGGTCATCGTCGGCTTCGCGGCCGAGACCGACCCCGACCTCGACGCCGCCCGCGCCAAGCTGGCCCGGAAGGGCTGCGACGTGCTGGTGATGAACCAGGTCGGCGGCGGCCGCGGCTTCGGCACGGCCGACAACGAGGCGGTCGCGCTGGCCGCCGACGGCAGCGTGACCCCGATACCGCGCCGCTCCAAGGACGCCCTGGCCGACTTCGTCTGGGACCTGGTCGCCGTCCGGCTGGGCTGACTCCCGCGGTCCGGCTACACTTCAGCAGGTCAGCTGGGCACTTTGCGGATGGAGATCAATAACGTGGCTCGTCGGTTGTTCACCTCGGAGTCGGTCACCGAAGGCCACCCGGACAAGATGGCTGACCAGATCAGCGACGCCATCCTCGACGCGATGCTCAAGGACGACCCGGACAGCCACGTCGCGGTTGAGACGCTGATCACCACCGGCCAGGTGCACGTGGCGGGCGAGGTCACCACCAAGACCTACGTGGACATCCCCGGCATCATCCGGTCGAAGATCCTCCAGATCGGCTACGACTCCTCGGCCAAGGGCTACGACGGCGCCTCCTGCGGCGTCTCGGTCTCAATCGGCTCGCAGTCGCCCGACATCGCCCAGGGCGTGTCCGACGCGTTCGAGTACCGCGAGGGCGAGGGCAGCGACGACTACGACCGCCAGGGCGCGGGCGACCAGGGGCTGATGTTCGGCTACGCCTGCCGCGACACACCCGAGCTGATGCCGCTGCCGATCATGATGGCGCACCGGCTCTCGCGCCAGCTCTCGTCGGTCCGCCGATCGGGCCAGGTGCCGTACCTCCGCCCGGACGGCAAGACCCAGGTGACGATCGAGTACGCGGGCGACACCCCGGTCCGGCTTGACACGGTCGTGGTCTCCACCCAGCACGCGCCCGACATCAACCTCAAGGAACTGCTCGCCCCCGACATCAGGGACTACGTCGTCGAGCCGGTGCTGGCGGGCTTCGACATCGACACCACCGGCTTCCGGCTGCTGGTGAACCCGACCGGGCGGTTCGAGATCGGCGGCCCGATGGGCGACGCCGGGCTCACCGGCCGCAAGATCATCATCGACACCTACGGCGGGATGGCCAGGCACGGCGGCGGGGCGTTCTCGGGCAAGGACCCGTCCAAGGTGGACCGCAGCGCCGCCTACGCGATGCGCTGGGTGGCCAAGAACGTGGTCGCGGCCGAGCTCGCCGACCGGTGCGAGGCCCAGGTCGCGTACGCGATCGGCAAGGCCAAGCCGGTCGGCCTGTTCATCGAGTGCTTCGGCACCGAGAAGGTGCCGGTGGAGCGGATCCAGGACGCGGTGACCGAGGTCTTCGACCTGCGCCCGCGGGCGATCATCGCCGACCTCGACCTGCTCCGCCCGATCTACTCGCAGACCGCCGCCTACGGCCACTTCGGCCGGACCGAGCCCGACTTCACCTGGGAGCGCACCGACCGCGCGGCCAAGCTCCGCGCGGTGGCCGGCCTATAGTCCATACCGTCGGTCCAGCCGACCAGCGGTCACTGCCCGGGGCGAACTCGCTCCGGGCAGTTTTTCTTTCTCCGGATCCCAACCGGGCACCACATCCGTACGTCTTTCGTTGTGTAAATACAAGCGTTCGTTTGTGGCGCACATCACAATGATCACCGAGCGGTGTACTGTAGTTATCCAAAGTGACTAATGGCGAGATTTGATTCTGGTGCATGCAGCCTGACGGGTGGGGTAGCTGAAGCATCCAGGCCATAGCCAGGCCATCGCCGGCCGCGGTGCATCGCGGCGATATCGGCACTCATCAATAATCCGATCGAGAAGCTACCTAGACGAACGCGTATGCAGATGCGTATGCGTATGAAAGTGCGAAATACCATGCGGATGCACGTGCATGGGCTATGCTCAGTCTTGTAAGTCCCGGGGGGACACGAAGGAGAACCAACCGGGGCCGTCCGCAACCCGCGCCGGACCCCTGTCCTCTCCGCCCCGTTCCCGGCAGCCGCCGGAGACGGGCCGGAGTTTCATCCGTCAGGAGACGAGAACAATGCAGGACATTCACAACGGGATCAGCGCCGCGCAGCTCGAAGGCGCGATCTGGCGTAAGAGCCAGCGCAGCAACTCCCAGGGTGCGTGCGTGGAGCTTGCTCGCCTGGACGGGGCCACGGTTGCCATGCGTAACTCGCGTGACCCGCAGGGCACCGCCCTCATCTACCCGGCGACGGCTGTTCGCGCTATGGTGAGCGCACTTCGTTCCGGGGAGTTCGACTACCTGGTCGGCTAGTTCCAGCCGATCGGGCGACAGACTCGCGATGGCTCATCCTGCGCACGACCAGGCAGGCGAGTCCGCGTGCGGCCGGGCACGGGTGATTGCGGCTCCCCGTGCCCGGCCGTATGTGTTGGCGACACCGTATGTGTCGGCGGCAGGCCTTTTCATCTGGTAGGACGGGACCGTGGCGGAAACGCGAAACGACGGCGCACTCGACCTGCTGCCGGACATGCCGCCCCTAGAAGCTACAAAGACCGCAGATCAACCTAAAACAGTTGAAAGCGCGACAGGCAAAAGCCGGTCAAAAAGGTCTAAAGACCCGAAAACACTGCGACCCGCCGCCGACCGGCCGGTCGCCAGGATCGCGGTCGACCTGCCGCTCGCCCATCTCGACCGGCCCTTTGACTACCTGGTGCCGGAACGGCTGGCGACCCAGGCCCAGCCCGGCGTCCGGGTCCGGGTCAGGTTCGCGGGCCAGCTCACCGACGGCTACATCCTCGACCGAGCGCAGAGCAGCGAGCACCAGGGCAGGCTCAGCTACCTGGAGCGGGTGGTCTCGGCCGAGCGGGTCCTCACCCCCGAGATCGCGGGCCTCGCCCGCGCCGTCGCCGACCGCTACGCCGGAACCCTGGCCGACGTCCTCCGCCTCGCGATTCCCCAGCGCCACGCCGCCACCGAGACCGCCCAGCCCGCCGCCAAGGCCGAGACGGCCAAGCGGCTCGCAGCCGCCACGGCGACGGCCGCCCCAACGGCCGGGTCCGAAGACGACGCGACCGGCGCCGACGCCACCACCGCCAGCCCGTCGCCCACGGCCCCGGCCGACGTTTCCGCCGAGCCCGACCTCGGCCCGGCCGGCCACGGTCGGCCGCCCCAGCCTGACCCCGGCCCGTGGGCGCGGTATCCGGCCGGGCGGGCGTTCCTCGACGCCGTCGCGGCCGGCCGCCCCGCCCGCGCCGCCTGGACCGCGCTGCCCGGCCCGACCTGGCCCGACGAGATCGCCCGGGCGGCGGTGACCGCCGCCAGCGCCGGCCGCGGCGCGGTGATCGTCGTGCCCGACGCCAGGGACCTCGCCCGCGTCGACCAGGCCCTCGCCGGCCTCACCGATGGCTATATAACCCTGACGGCCGATCTCGGCCCGGCCGAACGGTACCGGCGCTGGCTCCGGGCCAGCCGGGGCGAGGCGCTGATCGTCGCCGGCACCCGGGCGGCGATGTTCGCCCCGGTCGCCAACCTCGGCCTGGTGGTGCTGTGGGACGACGGCGACGACCTGCACGCCGAACCGCGCGCCCCGTACCCGAACGCGCGCGAGGTGCTGGCGCTGCGCGCCCACCGGGCCGGCGCGGCCGCGCTCATCGGCGGCTTTGCCCGCACCGCCGAGCTCGCCCAGCTCGTCCAGGCCGGCTGGGCCAGGGACCTGACCCCGGACCGGGCCACGCTCCGGTCCGCCGCCGCTCGGGTGCGGCCCGCCGCTGACGACCGCGAACTCGGCCGGGACGAGGCCGCGACCACGGCCCGGCTGCCGAGCCTGGCCCTGCGGACCGCCCGTTCCGCGCTCGCGGACGGCGCCCCGGTCCTGGTCCAGGTGCCGCGGCGCGGCTACCTGGCCGCGGTCGCCTGCGGCCGCTGCCGGGCCCAGGCCCGCTGCGTCGCCGTCGTCGGCGGGACCGCCTGCAACGGACCGCTCCGGCTGGCCGGCCAGCACGCCACCCCCGACTGCCGCTGGTGCGGCGCGCTCGCGACCAGCTGGCGCTGCGTCCACTGCGGAAACGACCGGCTGCGGGCGATCGTCACCGGCGCCGCCCGCACGGCCGAGGAACTGGGCCGCGCGTTCCCCGGCACCAGCGTCCGCACCTCCGGCGGCGACCTGGTGCTGCCGTCCGTTCCCGACGAGCCCGCGCTGATCATCGCCACCCCCGGGGCCGAGCCGGTCGCGGGGCCTGGTCCGGGGTACGGGGCGGCGCTGCTGCTCGACGGCTGGGCCCTGCTCGGCCGGCCGAGCCTGCGGGCCGGGGAGGAGGCGCTGCGGCGCTGGCTCGCCGCCGCCGCCCTGGTCCGGCCGGACGGCACCGTGCTCGTGCACGCCGAGGCCGGCCTGGCCGCCACTCAGGCGCTGATCCGCTGGGACCCGGTCACGTTCGCCGAGCGGGAGCTGGCCGAGCGGGCCGAGCTCGGCTTCCCGCCCGCGGTCCGGATGGCCGCCGTGACCGGCGACGCGACCGCGGTCGCGACCCTGCTGGCGTCGGCCGAACCGGAATTCGAGGTGCTCGGCCCGGTCCCGGTCGACCGGGCCGGCCCGGGCGAGACCGAGAATCAGGTCCGCGCGCTGGTCCGGGCGCCCCGGGCGCGGGGGGCCGAGCTGGCTCGGACCCTGCAGGCGGCCCAGGCCGGCCGCAGCGCCCGCAAGGAGGGCGGCGGGGTCCGGGTGCAGCTCGATCCGGCGGAGCTGATCTAGACCCCCGATAGAATTAGTGGTGAACACGCGCTTGCTTTTCGGGGGACAGGCGCCTTGCCGCGTCGCGAAGGGAACCACAGTTGCTCAGGGACATCAAGCTTTTCGGTGACCCCGTGCTGCGCACCCCGGCCGAGCCGGTGGTCGACTTCGATCTCGAGCTGCGCAAGCTGGTCGCCGACCTGACCGAGACGATGCTCGACGCGCCCGGCGTCGGCCTGGCGGCCCCGCAGATCGGCGTCGGCCTGCGGGTGTTCACCTACCACGTCGACGACGAGCCTGGTCACCTGATCAACCCGGTGCTCAGGCTCGAAGGCGAGGAGGAGATCGACGACGAGGGCTGCCTGTCGATCCCCGGCCTGCAATTCCCCACCCCGCGGGCGCCGCGCGCGATCGCGGCCGGCTTCAACATGCACGGCGACCCGGTCACGATCGAGGGCACCGAGCTGCTCGCCCGCTGCGTGCAGCACGAGACCGACCACCTGGACGGGATCTTGTTCATCGACCGCCTCGACAAGAAGCAGCGCAAGCTGGCGATGAAGGCGATCAGGGAGGCCGAGTGGTCCGGCCTCGCCATCCCCGAGGTCAAGGTCTCACCGCATTCGACCCAGCGAATCTCCTAGGGGGCATGCCAGGTGCGGCTCGTCTTCGCCGGGACGCCGGAGGTCGCGCTCCCGGCCCTGCGCGCCCTGATCGATTCCCGGCACACGGTGGCGGCGGTCGTCACCCGGCCGGACGCTCCCGCCGGGCGGGGGCGGCGGCTGGCCGCCTCGCCGGTGGCCGAGCTCGCGGCTGAACTCGGCATCGAGGCGCTGAAGCCGGAGCGCCCGCGCGAGCCGGCGTTCCTCGACCGGCTGCGCGCGATCGCGCCCGACTGCTGCCCGGTCGTCGCCTACGGCGCCCTGCTGCCGCAGGCGGCCCTCGACATCCCCGCCCACGGCTGGGTCAACCTGCATTTCTCGGTCCTCCCGGCCTGGCGCGGGGCCGCCCCGGTCCAGCACGCGGTGCTGCGCGGCGACGACATCACCGGCGCGTCGACCTTCGAGATCGTCAAGGAACTCGACGCCGGCCCGGTCTACGGCACGCTCACCGAGCCCGTCCGCCCGAACGACACCAGCGGCGACCTGCTCGACCGGCTGTCGGTGGCGGGCGCGCAGCTCCTGGTGGCGACCCTCGACGGCATCGAGGACGGCACGATCACGGCCGTCCCGCAGCCGGCCGACGGCGTCAGCTTCGCCCCCAAGCTCGCCGCCGTCGACGCCCGCGTCGACTGGAAGATGCCCGCGCACCTGATCGACCGGCAGATCCGCGGCTGCACCCCCGACCCGGGCGCCTGGACCGAGGTCGAGTCGGCCCGGCTCAAGCTGTGGCCGGTGACGCTGACCCGGCCGTCGGCCCCGGCTGGCGCGGCCGCCCCCGGCCCGGCTGCCTCGGGCCCGGGCGCGCCCGCGACCGCGGCGGCGGCCGCCGGCGGCGCGGCGTCGCCCGCCGACCTCGCCCCGGGCCAGCTCCGGGTCGAGCGGTCCGCCGTCTACGTCGGCACCGGCACCGTCCCGGTCCGCCTCGGCGACGTCCAGCCGCAGGGCAAGCGGCGGATGCCGGCGGCCGACTGGGCGCGCGGCCTGCACGACCCCGCCGTCACCCTCGGGCCGGGCTGAGGTGGGGGTCTACCGACGTCCCCGCCCCCGGCGCCGACCGGTCGCCGGGCCGGGACCCGGCCGTGACGCGGACGCGGCCAAGCGCGACGTCGCCCGCCGCTCGGGCAACCCGCGCCGGGCCGCCTACCAGGTGCTGGCGGCGGTGGAGAACCGCGAGGCGTACGCCAACCTGATGCTGCCCCGGCTGCTGGCCGAACGCGACATCACCGGCCGTGACGCCGCCCTCGCGACCGAGCTCGCCTACGGCACCCTGCGCGGGCAGGGCACCTACGACGCGGTGCTCGCCGCTTGCAGCGACCGGCCCCTCGACCAGCTCGACCCGCCGGTCAGGCAGATCCTGCGGCTGGGCGCGCACCAGCTCCTGTCGACCAGGATCGGCGCCCACGCCGCCGTCGCCACCTCGGTCGACCTGGCCAAGCAGGTCGTCGGGCCGCGCGTCTCCGGTTACGTCAACGCGGTGCTGCGCCGGGTCGCGAGCAGGGACCTGGACGCCTGGCTCGCGATCGTCGCGCCCGACCCGGCGACCGACCTCGACGGCAGCCTCGCGGTCCGCTACGGCTACCCCCGCTGGATCGTCGCCGCCTACCGGGCCGCCCTCGGTGATGTGGGCGACGAGGAGCTCGAGGCCGCGCTGGCCGCGGGCAACGCCCGTCCCAAGGTCACCCTGGCCACCTTCCCCGGCGGCCCCGACCGCGACCAGGTCATGCCCGCCGAGGCCGAACCCGGCCGCTGGTCCCCGTACGCGTTCACCCTCGACTCCGGCAACCCGGCCGAGCTGATCGCCTCCGGCCAGGCCGCCGTCCAAGACGAAGGCAGCCAGCTCGCCGCCATCGCGCTCACCCGCGCCCCCGTCGGCCCAGCAGCCCCAGCGGACGCGGCCGGCGCGGGCGACGGCGAGCGCTGGCTCGACCTGTGCGCCGGGCCCGGCGGCAAGGCCCGCCTGCTGCACGGGCTGGCCGCCATCGCCGACCGGCCCGCCCGCCTGGTCGCGGCCGAGCTCCACCCGCACCGGGCCGCCCTGGTCAGCGAGGCCCTGGCGCGCACCGCCGATCACGGCGTCGGCACCGAGGTCGTCGTGGCTGACGGGACCAAGCCGCCGTGGCCCGACGGCGCGTTCGACCGGGTGCTCGTCGACGCCCCCTGCTCGGGGCTCGGCGCGCTCCGCCGCCGCCCCGAGGCCCGCTGGCGCAAGGCCGAGTCCGACCTTCCGGCCCTCGCCGAGCTGCAGCGCACGCTGCTCCGCTCGGCCCTGGCGGCGGTCCGCCCGGGCGGCGTGGTCGGGTACGTCACCTGCTCCCCGGTCCCGGCCGAGACCAGCGACGTGGTCACCGCGGTCGCCGCCGCTGACCCGAACATCGAGATCCTCGACGCGACTGCTGTCCTCCGGGGGGACGACCCCCCGTACCCCCCGGAGCAGGCCCGGTCGAAAGGCGAAGATACCGGACCTGCACTGCTTGCGCCGGTGCCCGACACGGGCTCGGCCGGCCCGCTGTTCGCGCAGCTCTGGCCGCACCGCCACGGCACCGACGCAATCTTCATCGCCTTCCTCCGCCGCCGTGAGAGCTGAGCCGCCCTATGACCGCCCGCTTGACGAGGAACCTGAATGCGACCTCACCGCGCTACTTGCATCATGGAGTGCGAAGACACCCATCCCCGATGACGTAAGGCAGCAGGTCCAGCGGGAACTGGATGAGGTCGGCCTCCGGCCGACGCTCTCGACCTCCAGGCCCGGGTGCACCACGTCCTGCGGAGCCGGGCGGTGCCGGGTGCCCAGCGCTTCCACTGGGTCGACCCGGCGGCATCCCACCTGGGCCTGCGGCCGTGGGTCCGTCCCGCGGTCAGCGCGGCGGTCGAGGCCCTGACCGCGCTTGAGAACGGCCAGCCTTCGTGGCCGCGGGGGCTGCTGCACGCCGATCCCGCCCCCGGGGCGTTCCGGCACGACGCCGCCACCGGGCAGTGCGGCATCATCGACTGGAGCTCCGCCCACGACGGCCCGCTGCTGTACGATCTGGCCTCCGCCGTGATGTACCTCGGCGGTCCGGGCCGGGCCGCCGCCATGACCGACGCGTACCTGTCGGCCGGCCCGCTCACCGCCCGGGAGATCGACGACGGGCTGCCGGTCATGATCCGCTTCCGGTGGGCCGTGCAGGCCGACTACTTCGCCCGGCGCATCGCCGCGAACGACCTCACCGGCATCGCCGGGCCGGAGGAGAACGAGAAGGGCCTCGAAGACGCCCGCCGCGCCCTCCTGCCCGGCGATGGCGACGTCGACGCGTAGCGCCTGGGTTCCCTCGCCGCGTTTACCGGGGGGCGTCGCCCATCCGGTAGTCGTGGGTGAGGTCGTCCAGGCGGGCCTTCAGGTCGGGATCGAGCTGGTAGGTCGCCGCGGCCAGGGTCGCGTCGAGCTGCTCGGGTCGGCTGGCGCCGATGATCGGGGCGGTGACCGCCTTGTTCGCCAGCACCCACGCGACCGACAGCGTGACCAGGCTGACCCCGGCTTCGTCGGCCACCTTGCGCAGCGCCTCGACGGTGTCGAACTCCCGCTCGTGCCAGTACCGGTCCTGGTACATCGAGCCCGCGTTGCCGAGCGTGAACCGGCTGCCCTCCGGCGGCGCCGCCGACCGGTTGTGCTTGCCCGACAGCAGCCCGCCCGCGATCGGGTTGTACGGGATCACCCCGACCCCGTCCTCCTCGCAGAACGGCAGCATCTCCCGCTCGATCTGGCGGAACAGCAGGTTGTAGCGCGGCTGCACCGAGTCGAACCGGGCCAGCCGGAGCGTCTCGCTGCGGCCGACGGCGCGGACGAGCTGATAAGTGAGGAAGTTAGAGCAGCCGACGTAGCGGACCTTGCCCGAGTGCACCAGGTCGTCGAGCGCGGACAGCGTCTCGTCGATCGGGGTGTTCTTGTCGTACCCGTGCAGCTGGTACAGGTCGATGTAGTCGGTCTGCAGCCGCCGCAGCGACCCCTCGACGGCGGACATGATGTGCTTGCGCGAGTTGCCGCCGTCCATCGGCGACGGGCCCATCGGCACGAAGCACTTGGTCGCGAGGATGATCCGGTCTCGCTTGCCGACCATCCAGCGCCCGATGATCTCCTCGGTGCGCCCCCGGCTGGCCAGGTCTCCGCCCAGCGGGTACGCGTCGGAGGTGTCGAAGAAGTCGACCCCCGCCTCGACCGCCTTGTCCATGACCGCTTCCCCGGTCGCCTCGTCGCTCTGCAGTCCGAACGTCATCGTCCCCAGGCACAGGCGCGACACCTGCAGCCCGGACCGTCCCAGCCTCACGTGTTCCATGATCCGCACGCTACCGGACGGCCGGCGAGGAAGAAATTCCGGTAACCGCGCGTTGTGGCGTCCACTAAGCTTGACAACGCAGGGCGATGATCCGGCCATCACCGGGGAGCCCCCGGAAGAAAAGGCGCCACCGCGGCGCCCCAGTAGAACCGGGCGGGTCCGGCCCGTCACAGCCGGCCATGAGCGGCCGTCGCGCCCACCCGGGCGGGACGGCAAGCGAGGTGGTACCGCGGTGCGCCCGCGCGGGAGCGGGCGCGTCGTCCTCGCGGCCCGTGCCCCGACCAGGGCACCCCCGCCGACGAGGAGAACAGCACCCGATGGCCACCTACCCGCGCGCCGGCGCGTCCGACGTCTCCGTCCAGCCGGACCTGCCCGAGCTCGAGCAGCGCACGCTCGCCTACTGGAACGCCCACGGCACGTTCAAGCAGTCGGTCGAGCGTCCCGCCGCCGACGGCGAGTTCGTCTTCTATGACGGGCCGCCGTTCGCCAACGGCCTGCCCCACTACGGTCACCTGCTGACCGGCTACGTCAAGGACGTGGTCCCGCGGTTCCGCACGATGACCGGCAGCAAGGTCGACCGGCGGTTCGGCTGGGACTGCCACGGGCTGCCGGCCGAGGTCGAGGCCGAGCGGCTGCTCGGCATCTCCGGCAAGGCCGACATCCTCAAGATGGGCATCGACACGTTCAACGAGGCCTGCCGCGACTCCGTGCTCCGGTATACCGAGGACTGGGAGGAGTACGTCACCAGGCAGGCGCGCTGGGTCGACTTCGACAACGACTACAAGACCCTCGACCTCCCCTATATGGAGAGCGTCATCTGGGCGTTCAAGCAGCTCTACGACAAGGGCCTGATCTACCAGGGCTTCAAGGTGCTGCCGTACTGCTGGCGGTGCGAGACCCCGCTGTCCAACCACGAGCTGCGGATGGACGACGACGTCTACAGCGACCGGACCGACCCGTCGGTCACGGTCCGGTTCAAGCTCGAGACCGGCGAGTGGATCCTGGCCTGGACCACCACCCCGTGGACGCTGCCGTCGAACCTGGCCGTCGCGGTCGGCCCCGAGATCAGCTACGCCGTCGTGCAGGCACCGGACGGCGAGCGCTACGTGCTCGCCAACGACCGGCTGCCCGCGTACGCGAAGGAACTCGGGAACGACACCGGCGAGTTCGACATCGTCGCCACCCTGAGCGGCGCCGAACTGCTCGGCCGCCGCTATACGCCGCTGTTCGACTTCCTGGCCGACGCCGACGCGTTCGGCACCGGCGACGCGTTCCGGGTCATCGCGTCGGACGAGGTCACGACCGAGGACGGCACCGGCGTGGTGCACATGGCCCCGGCCTACGGCGAGGCCGACGCCAACGCGTGCACCGCGGCCGGCATCCCGATCGTGCTCACGGTCAACGAGCAGGGCAAGTACCTGCCGGTCGTGTCCGACTGGGCCGGCCTGCACGTGTTCGAGGCGAACAAGCCGATCATCGCCCGGCTGCGGGCCGACGGGGCGCTGGTCCGCCGCGACGACTACACGCACTCCTACCCGCACTGCTGGCGCTGCCGCAACCCGCTGATCTACAAGGCCGTGTCAAGCTGGTTCGTCGAGGTGACCACGTTCAGGGACCGCATGGTCGAGCTGAACGAGGACATCACCTGGGTGCCCGAGCACGTCAAGCACGGGCAGTTCGGCAAGTGGCTGTCGAACGCGCGCGACTGGTCGATCAGCCGGAACCGGTTCTGGGGTTCCCCGATCCCGGTCTGGATGAGCGACGACCCCGAGCACCCGCGGGTCGACGTGTACGGGTCGCTCGACGAGCTCGAGCGCGACTTCGGCGTGCGCCCGGCCGACCTGCACCGGCCCGCGATCGACGAGCTGACCCGGCCGAACCCGGACGACCCGACCGGGCGGTCGGTCATGCGCCGGGTCCCGGAGGTCCTTGACTGCTGGTTCGAGTCCGGCTCGATGCCGTTCGCGCAGGTGCACTATCCGTTTGAGAACCGCGAGTGGTTCGACGGCCACTACCCGGGCGACTTCATCGTCGAGTACATCGGGCAGACCCGCGGCTGGTTCTACACGCTGCACGTGCTGGCGACCGCGCTGTTCGACCGCCCCTCGTTCCGCACCTGCGTCAGCCACGGCATCGTGCTCGGCAACGACGGCCGCAAGATGTCGAAGTCGCTGCGGAACTACCCGGACGTCAACGAGGTGTTCGACCGCTACGGGTCCGACGCGATGCGCTGGTTCCTGATGGCCAGCCCGATCCTGCGCGGCGGGAACCTGATCGTCACCTCCCGCGGCATCCGCGAGGGCGTGCGGCAGGCGCTGCTGCCGCTGTGGAACTCGTACTACTTCTTCGCGCTGTACGCGAACGCCGAGAACCACACCTCGACCCGCTCGCTCGGCAGCGGCCACGTGCTCGACCGGTACGTCCTCGCCAAGACCCGGACCGCGGTCGAGCAGATGGGGGCGGAGCTCGAGCGCTACGACATCGCCGCCGCCTGCCAGGTCCTCCGCGACTACCTGGAGCTGCTCACCAACTGGTACATCCGCCGGTCGCGGTCGCGGTTCTGGGAGGGCGACACCGCCGCCCTGGACACGCTCTGGACCGTGCTCGAGACCGTGACCCGCGCCGCCGCGCCGCTGCTGCCGATGACCGCCGAGACGATCTGGCGCGGCCTCACCGGCGGCGCCAGCGTGCACCTGGAGGACTGGCCGTCGGTCGCCGACTGGCCGTCGGACGCGGCGCTGGCGGAGACGATGGACCTGACCCGCGCCGTCTGCAGCGCCGCCCTGAGCCTGCGCAAGGCGCGGCAGCTGCGGGTCCGGCTGCCGCTGGCGTCGCTGACGGTGGCGCACCCGTCGGCGCCCGCGCTGGCCGGGTTCGCGGACCTGATCAAGGACGAGGTCAACGTCAAGGACCTGCTGCTGTCGGCCGACCCCGCGAGCCTCGGCACCATCCAGCTCACGGTCAACCCGCGGGCGCTCGGCCCGCGCCTCGGCCGGCAGGTGCAGGAGGTCATCCGGGCGGTCAAGGCCGGCGACTGGACCACCACCGCGGGCGCCGACGGGGACGTCGTCACCGCCGGCGGGGTGCTGCTTGAGCCGGGGGAGTACCAGCTCACGCTCACCGCCGCCGACCTCGACTCGACCGCCGCGCTGCCCGGCAGCGGCGGGCTGATCGCGCTCGACCCGCGGGTAACGCCTGAGCTCGCCGCCGAGGGCACCGCCCGCGACGTCATCCGCGTCATCCAGCAGGCCCGCCGCGACGCCGGCCTCGACGTCTCCGACCGGATCACGCTGCTCGTCGGCGCCGACGGCCCGGTCGAGGCGGCCGTGCGGGCGCACGCGGACTTCATCCGCGCGGAAACGCTCGCGACCACGCTGACGATCGCCGGCCCGGCCGAGGTCAGCGCGCCGCCGCAGCCGGTCGGCGACGGCACCGAAGTCAGGGTTACCGTGCAGCGCGCGGGCGAAGACACGGACCGTTCGCTATAACCCGAAAGCGCGACCCGGCGCAACCGATCACCCGCGCGCGACCCCAGCCCGGTACCGGCCGTGGCTGGGGTTCGCGCGGTCGGCTAGCCGCGCAGCGCCCCGGCCGGTCGGCCCTTCAGCTTGGCCCCGCCGATGTCGGCCTTCTGCCCTTCGCGGTAGCCGTCGCCGTAGCCGCTGCCGGAGTAGGTCACGCGCTTCTTCCGCAGCCGCGGGTAGGCGGCTGTGACCTGAAGCCGGACGGTCAGCGAGCGGTCGGCCAGCACCAGCGCGGCCGACGCCGCGCCGTCGGCCGCCGCCGCGTCGTCGTCGGCCCCGGCCGACGTGACCGCCGCCTCCTCGGCCGCGCGGACCCGGGCCACCACCGCCGCGCAGTAGCCGAGCATCCACGACCGGCGCCACGCCTTGGCGGTGTTCCCGTAGCCGGGCACGGCCTGCTTGGCGAGCGCCCGCGCCATCTGCACCAGCAGCGACGTATACAGGATCTCGGACCGCTCAAGATCAGACGAGTAGCCGAACACGTGCAGCTTCAATCCCTGCTCAGACTGAGTCTGCACGCACTGGCAGCGCAGCGCGGTCGCGAGCGCGGCCAGCAGGTGCGCCTTCACGTCGGCCCACGGCGCCTCGAACCCGAACTTCTTGTCGGCCGGCCGGTCGGTCTCCGGCCGCAGCGCGCCGAGCAGCGCCCGGTCGATCCCGTAGCGGGCCATCAGCTCGGCCGCCTTGGCGGTCAGCGCCTCGGCTTCCTCGGGGGTGCACCCCTCGTCCTCGGCCTTGGCCAGCAGCTTCCGCACCCGGTCAAGCAGGTCGCTATCCACAATGAACTCCCAACCCAACGATAATTCGAACTCAGTGGCCAATGCTAACGGCGAGGTCTGACATTCCCGCCCGCCCCGCGCTGCCCGCCGGCCACCCAACCCCTTAGACTCGGCACTGCCATGGCCGTTCAGATATCGCCCAGTATCCTCAACGCGGACTTCGCCCGTCTCGCCGACGAGGCCGCCGCCGTCGAGTCCGCCGCCGACTGGCTGCACGTCGACGTGATGGACAACCACTTCGTGCCGAACCTGACGATCGGCCTGCCGGTGGTCGAGTCCCTCCTCAAGGCCGTCGCGCTGCCGATCGACTGCCACCTGATGATCGAGGACCCCGACACCCACGCGCCCGGCTACGCCGAGGCGGGGGCGCGCAGCGTCACCATCCACGCCGAGGCGGCCAAGGCCCCGGTGCGGACGCTGCGGGCGATCCGCGCGGCCGGCGCCAGGGCCGGGTTCGCGCTCAACCCCTCCACCCCGGTCGACGCCTGCGCGGACCTGCTCGCCGAGGTGGACATGCTGCTGCTGATGACGGTGGAGCCAGGCTTCGGCGGCCAGAAATTCCTCGACCTGGTGCTGCCCAAGATCCGCCGCGCCCGGGCGATGGTCACCGCGG
>Ga0335075_10008636_pt1 | contig 15596 bp, 12 predicted proteins | sample Lox_Sample_24_FD_206723 | JGI IMG/M metagenome (GOLD analysis project Ga0335075, IMG submission 206723) | Soil microbial communities from Loxahatchee National Wildlife Refuge, Florida, United States - Lox_Sample_2.4 | ecosystem: Environmental > Terrestrial > Soil > Wetlands | place: USA... | reverse complement strand
CCGGATCCCACAAAAGCTCCTCCCTCGCCGCGATGGCAGGGCGCCGCTGATAGCGCGACATCAGCAGGTAAACAAGAGCAAACGAGTCACCCGGCCCGCCATGCCTGGCCAGGACCAGCAGCGGACCTCCGGCGATCAGGTCATGGCCGGGTGGTTCCTGCACTTCCACGCGGAACCCGAGTAGCGGCCTGGCTGCGGCGACGAGCATCGACAGGGCTCGGCTCAGCAGTTTCTGGTGCGAGCGCGACCATCCGGCCTGATCCCGCCGCGATGCCGACGGGTGCCGGAGCCAAAGGGCTCCGCAGCAAGTCACCAGGCTGACGTCAATGGCTAGGTAGAGCGCGCCGAACAAGGCAAGCCGCAAGAGCCTGCGGCGCCTTGTCAGTAGCGTAGCCAGGCCGGCCAGGGCAGCCGCTGCCAGCAACACCAGCGCTGCCGCGACTCCGAGTGGCAGCCAGACCGGGTCGATCACTGTCCGCCGCAGTACCGTCGGCGGCGGGCTCACGCGATTTCCGGCGGGCTGGACAGGTACTCCGAGGCGGCCTGATAGCCGCGCTGGATGCGGCTGGCCACGGCCTTGGAATGCCGGTAGCGCATAGCCATCAGCGGCAGCTTTTCCTCGCCGCTTGGCAGCACGTGCACCCGGACGTCGGCGGGGAGGTTGGCCATCTCCTCAACGAAGCGGTGCCGCCTGGCTAGTTCGAATGAGGTCAGACAGACGTCCCACAGCGAGCGGGGCGGGGTGAGCGGCTGCTCGATGCGGCCGACATGGAGCACGTAGACCTCGGTTGCGCCGAGCGCCAGCGCGCGCCCGACCGGAATGGAATGGACCAGCCCGCCATCCAGAAAATGCTCCCCGTCGACGACGACCGGCGGCAGCAAGCCCGGCACCGCGGCCGACGCCATGACCGCGTCGGCCAGGTCGCCCTGGCTAAACCAGTGCGCGCCCGCCTTCTCGATGCTGGCCGCGACGCACTGGAATTCGACCCTGAGTTCGGCGAAGGTCGCCGGCAGGTGAGTCGTCAGCAGCTTGCGTAGCGGTGCCGGAGAGTACAGATGGGTCCGGTACTTGGCGAGGGTCCCTGCCCTTGCGAGCACGTTGTCGGTGAACATCCCGGCCTCAGCGAGCGATCCCCACAGGTCCGTGAGTGTCGCGACGCCCGCAGGGGTCGGGTTGGCCGCGATAGCCGCGCCGTTGATCGCGCCGACGCTGGTTCCGACAACGAACCGAGCCTGAACCCCGGTCTCCAGCAATGCGCGCAGCATTCCGACCTGAGTAGCACCCAGTACTCCGCCGCCGCCGAGCACGATCGCTGTGCGGCTGGCCGACCGCGCCGCATCAGCGTGCATCTGCCTCACCGTCGAGTCCGGGCCGCTAGTCTTCCCGGCGCCGTCGGGCGTAAACCGGCGCGCTGCGGGCAGCTAGCGGCATCTGTTCAGGAAGGTATGGCGAACGCAACGATGATCGCTACCAGCAGTTGGTGGGAACACGCAGCATGCCAGTCCGCCGATCCCGAGCTCTTCTTTCCGGTATCCGTCGGCAGCGCCGGGCGGTCCGAGGTAGCCAGGGCGAAGGCAGTCTGCGCGTCCTGCGGCATCAGGCGGCGATGCCTTGAGTACGCACTGGACACCAGGCAGCGGCACGGGGTGTGGGGCGGTGCAAGCGAGGACGAGCGGCGCGCAATCGTGGCGAGCCGGTTGCGGGAGCGGCTTAGCCGAGTGGGCTGAGCCGCTCAGCGAGATTCAGCCGGGGGCGGGCCACCGACTCTGAGCACGAGCATTGTCAGGTCATCCACAAGCACGCCGTCGCAGAAGTCGAGTACCGCTGTGCGGACGTCAGAAACGATGTCCGCAGCTGGCCGGCCTACCATCTGGGCGAGGCAGTCGCCCAGGCTGTCCTCGAAATAAGTCGCCTGCGGGCTGCGCGCGTCAGCCAGGCCGTCGGTAAAGAAGAACAGTACGTCCCCGCTGGCTAGGTCTAGTTTCAGCGTGGCCGGCTCCGGATCAGGGAAGATCCCGAGCGGAACGCCGCCGCCTGGCAGCATCTGGACGCTGCCGTCTGCCTTGACCAGGATCGGCGCCGGGTGACCGGCGGTTGCGAGTATCACACGCAGGCTGGCCTGCTCCCAGCTGAGATGTGCGGCGCTGGCCGTCACGAACCTTCCGCCGAACTCTTCGGCGAGCATGATGTCGTTAGCGCGACGTAGCACGTCAGCCGGCTCGCCGTTCCAGTGCCCGAGCACCCGGATCGCATGCCGGGCCGCCGCCGTCGCGGCCGGTGCGTCCTCGCCCTTCCCGCACACATCCCCGATCGCGACGCCCCAGCCGCCGGGCGTCGGGTATGCGTCATAGAAGTCGCCGCCCACCTCGCGGCCTCGCGTCGGCGACAGATGCGCCGAGGCAATCTCGACTCCCGGCACTGGCTTCATAACCGGGGGCAGCAAGCTCGCCCGCAGCGCGTCGGCCGCCTCAGTTCGCTGTCTCAGCGTCCGGCGACCGGAAATAGCCCGGCCTAGCAGGCCGCCAAGTTCGTCCGCTAGCGCGGCATCGGCCAATCCGAACTGGCCGTCGCTCGCGCGCCTGACCATTGTCAGTACGCCATAGCTGTGAGCGCCGTCCGTTATCGGCACGCACACGAGCGAAGTCGCTCCCATCACAATCAGAAAGGGCGGCCCGCCCTCGCTCGCGCCGAGCGCCAGCTCGTCGGCTAGGTGGGTGAGCAGGAGCAGTTGCCCGGAGTCGTGTACCTGGTCGGGCACGGAGCCCGGGGCAGGATCGGACGTCGACATCGCGTGCGCCAGGCCGGATGATTCGGGATCGTCGGGACCCGCCACAAAGTGCCGCCTGAGCTGCCCTCGGCGGAGCACGTCGACGACCACCCAGGTAGCGACATTGGTTGCCAGCAGGCGGGCGCATCGCTGCAGCAGCACCGACTCGCTGATGCTGGCGGCCTCGAGAAGCAGCCTGGCGGCATCCGCGAGCAGGTCAGCCTTCCGTGCCGCGGTAGCGACTGCGGCTGCATCGCCCGTTTCGCTCGCTGCGGCGTCCCCGGCGCCGGAGGCGTCCTGGTGACTCGCCGGGGTGTGGCTCAACGGGCTAACGGAAACGAGCAGCCGGTCGGCGTCGCCGCGCACGCGGATCGGCCCGATGACCAGATCGCTGCGGACCACGCCAGTGGCTGCGGCCAAGCCGCACGTCAGCCTGGCCGGCTTACCTGTACGTTGGACGCCGGCCAGCTGAGAGCGCAGCGCCGCCCTGGCGGCGGGCTCGACCAGAGCCGTGAGCGTCTTCCCGGTCGCGTAGCCCGGTCCTACCCCGAGTACCTCGCACGCGGCTGAATTGGCGCGCAGCACAGTGCCTTCGCTGTCCACGACATACAACGGCAGCGGAGCAGCTGTGAAGAGGGCATGCAGCAGCCGGCGCTCGGAGTGCAGGCCGCTCAGCGCGCGGCCATCGTCGCCGGATCCGGCCGCGGCGCCGTTCGCCTCAGCGAGTGCATCGATGACGCCGTCCAGTTCGGTTAGCGCCGCGTCGAGCAGTGTCGCCTGCTCAGCACCCGGCAGGCTGGCCGCCTGTCGCAGCGCGGCTGCCCGGCCCCTGAGCTCTGCAACGTCGCCGCCCGACGCTGATCGGTCAGGCCCCGGCATTCTGCCACCAATCGTCGCGGTCGATTGTTTATCGTATCCGTTCGTATCCGTCTGTCTGGTTCATCCTGTGGTCCGTCGCTTGCCACTGGCCAGCCCGGCAAGCTGGGCGAGCTCACCGCGGCCGCTAGGCCGCGTATGCGCGTCAATGACCCGCCTGGCCACTTCCGTGGCGCGCAGGTTGCTCCGCTGGGACACCTCGCGCATCCGGTCAAGTGCGTCGTCCGCGCTGCAGCCCAAGGCGTGCATCAGGATGCCCTTGGCCTGATCGACGACGGCACGGGAGTCCGCGGCGTCACGCAGCTGCGCAGCTACCCGCCGGGCTTCGTCGTAATCAGAGACGACGCCGACGAGAGCGCCGCCATAGGCCACCAGCAGTTCGGCTAGCTGCAGCTGGCCGGCTTGCACGGCATGCGGCCGCAAACCATGCAGTGACAGCGCGATCACGACCTGGCCCGCGCGGCTTAGCGTCACAGTGCTGCGCACACCGATGCGCGCAGCCGCTGCGGCGAACTCTGGCCAGCGTGTCTCAGTCAGGGTGTCCGCGCAGTCGGCAGGACTGCCGGTGGTGATGGCATCGATCAGCGGCCCGCGTCCGCTATCGACCTGAACTGACACCAAGCGTGATGGTTCCGGATGGCTGGAGGCCTGGCTGACCAGCTCGCCATCGTGCCAGACGGTTACATTCGCGGCGGCGCAGCCGGGTACCTGACTGGCCGCAAGTGCGGTGAGCTGGCTCAGTGATCGCTCCTGCGTGGCCGCGGCGAGGCTGAGGAGCGCGGCGGTGCGATCGGCAAGGGTAGTGCGATCGGGGAGCATCGGGCCCGGCACCGGCAGCACCTCCAGTCACTGGCGGGACTGGCCGACCGCCTTTGCCCGGCTAGCCGCCTTGGCCTCGGCGCGCACGCCCTCATCTACCGTCTCATAGAGCGTGAGCTTGTCGGCAAGCCCGGTGATCCACAGGGTCTTCGTGTAGCGATACCTGGCCCCGGCTAGGGCGAGGGTTCCGCCTGCCGCCTCAGCCTTCTTCCAGTGCCCGACGATAACCGCCAGCGCGCTGGTGTCCAGAAAGTCCACATCAGCCAGGTCGAGAATGATACGGGAATGCGTGTTCTCAGCCGCGCTCAGGTACTCGTCGAGCTCTGGGCTCCTGACGATGTCCAGATCGCCGCGGATCTTGATGACCATGCAGTCGCCACGAGTCTGCGAGGAGAGCCAGGCTTCTTCCACACTCCACCCCTGCGCGAATTTACTCTCTCATTAACGGTATACCGGCCTGTAGCAAAAGCGCGCATCCATGTGACCCGTCGCATAGACCGTAATCCGACGGGAACGTACGGAGCGGGCGAGCGGCCCCGGGGCGCGCAAGGAGCAGGAGAGCTGGTGTCGAGCAACCAGGCCGGGAGCGGTGCCGGATTCCGCCATGTCGCCTGGTTTTACCAGACGCAAGCTGATTACCTTGCCGCGATTGACGAGTTCGTCCGCGCCGGGCAGGCTGGCCGGGAGCCGGTACTCGTGGCCGTTCCCGCCGTCCAGCTACCACGGGGCTGGGTCCCGCCCTTTGCGCCGCATGTCACGACGATAGACATGGCGGCGATGGGCGCGAATCCAGCACGGATAATCCCGGCACTGCAGGCCTTCCGTGCGCGCTATCAGGGGCAGCGCGTCAGATACCTGGGCGAGTCTGCCTGGCCAGGCCGGTCCGACGCAGAACAGCAGGAAGCGGCGCGGCATGAGGCGCTACTCAACCAGGCATTCGCCGAGGCGGAGATCAGTATCTTCTGCCCCTACAGCGCCCTGCTGCCGAAGTCAGTGATCGCCGAGGCCTGCAGCACCCACCCGATGGTGCGCGCCGATGGGACTGACTCCGCCAGCCCTTCTTACCTGGGCCCCGCCGAGTACCTGGCGAAGCTCGACAGACCGCTGAGAGCACCTGCTGCTGCGCAGGCGCTTGAGTACCAGCGGGACTTGCGGCCAGTGCGCGCGCTGGTTGCCGCTGTCGCGCAGGGCGCGGGCCTGACGCCGTCACGCTGCACGGACCTGGTCATCGCCGCCAGTGAAGTGGCCGCCAACACGTTGCGGCACACCCGCGGCGCAGGCACGGTGCGGCTGTGGGCCACCGGCAGCGAGGTGCTGTGCCAGTTCGAGGACTCTGGCTTCATCACAGATCCGCTGGTCGGCCACCGGCAGCCAGCCAGTGATCTTCCTGGCGGTCAGGGTCTGTGGCTCGTTAACCAGCTCTGCGATCTGGCCGAGATCAGGACCGGTGAACTTGGCACGACCATACGGCTGCATATGTACCGTCGCCGATGACCAGCGGGAGCGGGCAGTCTTATGGTCTGGGCTGCAGTTGCCAGCCACAGCCGGGAAGTGATCAGCTCAGATTCGCGCGACGGCGAAGGATGACGGTGGCAGCAGGGCCGAATCGCCATCGATAGCTAGGCCCGGTGCCGACGCTGCGAGTAGCCGACCGCCGGCCGCGCCAAGCGGCAACCGGACGCCTGAGGGCGCGAGATTGGCAAGCACGCGGAGCTTGCCGCGGCTGATGATCAACCAGCGCGCCGTCTCGTCGAAGCTGGCAGCTATCAGGTCTAGCCGTGGATCAGTCAGTTCCGGCCAGCGCCGCCGTAGCGTTATCAGCTCTTGGTACCAGCTGAGCAAATCCCGGTGGGGCTCGGCATCGACCTGCGACCAGTCCAGCTTGGAGCGTGAGTAGGTGGCCTCGTCTTGCGGGTCGGGTACATCTGCGGCGGTCCAGCCGTGCCGGGCAAACTCGGCCCGGCGGCCGTCAGCGACGGCCTGGCCGAGCTTTGGATCAGGGTGGTCGGTGAAGTACTGCCACGGCGTCGTGGCTCCCCATTCTTCGCCCATGAACAGCATCGGGGTCACTGGCGCGGTCAGTACCAGGCCAGCGGCGACCTTGAGCAGTGCGGGCGGAAGGATCGCTGATATCCGGTCTCCGGCAGCCCGGTTACCGACCTGATCATGGTCCTGCAGATAGCCGATGAACCGGTCGGCCGGCAGCAGCACGACGTCGACCGGACGGCCATGCGTCCGGCCGCGGAACGACGACCAGCTGCCGTCATGGAAGAAGACTCTGGTCACCGACTTGACCAGGGCCGCGATTGAGCCGAAGTCCTGGTAGTAGCCCTGCCGTTCCCCGGTGAGAACGGCGTGCAATGCGTGGTGGAAGTCGTCGCTCCATTGCGCGCTGAGTCCGTAGCCGCCCGCCTGACGCGGCGTGACGAGCCGCGGGTCGTTCGCGTCGGATTCGGCGATCAGCACGAGCTCGCGGTTCAGCGATGCCGACAGCGCATGCACGTCAGCCGCCAGTTGCTCGAGCAAGTGCACTGCGCGACTGTCGGCAAGCGCGTGCACTGCGTCCAGCCGCAGCCCGTCGAGGTGATAATCGCGCAGCCACATCGCCGCGTTGGCCACGATGAACTCCCGCACCTGGTCGGACCCAGCCTGGTCGAGGTTGACCGCCGGGCCCCAGGGCGTGCTGTGCGCATCGGTAAAGTACGGACCGAATTCCGCGAGCCGGTTGCCGATGCCGACGTGGTTGTAAACGACATCCAGCACCACGGCTATCCGGCGAGCGTGACACGCGTCGACGAATCGTTTGAGCCCGTCCGGCCCGCCGTATGGCTCGTGCACGGCCCACAGGCTGATCCCGTCATACCCCCAGCCGCGCCGGCCAGGGAAGGCGGCCACTGGCATCAGCTCCAGCGTGTCGACGCCGAGCGCAGCCAGGTGGTCAAGGCGCGTGATCGCAGCATCGAAGGTGCCCTCAGGGGTGAAGGTGCCGACGTGCATCTCGTAGAGCACGGCGCCGGCTAGCGGAACTCCCCGCCAGCCCGCGTCTGTCCAGCCGAACGCGGCGTGGTCGTACCACTGGCTAAGGCCGTCCGGGCCGTCAGGCTGACGTGGTGACCGCGGGTCGGCGAGCAGGTCCCCGCGGTTCAGCCGGAACCCGTACCGGGCATCGGGTGCGCCGCCGGGTACCGTCGCGCTCCACCAGCCACCGGCTGGGCCCGACAGCTGCTCCGCTGACATCTCATGCAGCCGGCCGTCCACCTGCACGTCGACCTGGCGGGCCGCCGGAGCCCAGACCCGGAACTCCGTCATGCCCCCCTCGCCGGTGCTCGGCTCGCCGTGCCCGCCTCGCTCACTGGTCCCCCTGTGCGTCGCGGGTACCCGCTTCAGTCTCAGCGCGGATCAGCAAGGCCACTGGCAGCCGTCGTGTCAAGTCGCTGAGCATGGGACGGGTACCCGGGGCTGCCGAGCTGGTAACCAGATAATCAGTCCCGGTGAGCACGTCACGCCAGCGGCCCCTGGGCACGTCAAGCGTGGTGTCTCGCCAGCCGCCCGACCGGCGCAGGCGTGCCGGAAGCCTGGTCGCGACGGTGATCGCCTGGCCGCCCCGGCAGAACGCCACCAGGTGTGCTGCCGCCGCGCCGCGTCCGGACAGCGGCTGATAATCACCGGTGAACCAGCCTGGGTGATCCCGGCGCAAGCGCAGCGCGCGGGACGTCACGAGAAGTTTCGCGGCGTCCAGTGGCTCCTGGCCAGCCGGCCTTAGGTCCGACAACATCGAACGGCGGAGCTCATAGTCGACCGGTCTGCGGTTGTCCGGGTCCACCAGTGCTAGCCCGGTGAGCTCGCAACCTTGGTAGACGTCCGGCACGCCGGGCATCGTGAGCTGTACCAGCTTGGCGCCGAGCGAGTTCGACGCGGCGTCCGGGCCGATCCAGGCAACGAATGCGGCGATGCGCCGGGCGATCTCGCTGTCGGCGATGGCGCGGTCGGCGAAGCTGATAGCGGCCGCCTCATACTCAGAGTCCGGGTCCGTCCACGATGTTGTGAGCTTCGCCTCGCGCATCGCCTTGCGGAGGTAGCTGGTCAGCCGCTCGTCGTCGATGGGCCAGGCGCCGACGAGGGTCTGCCACATCAGGTACTCGGTGGGCGGATCGGGCGGCCTGGCGCCGGGGAGCCTGGAGGCCCGCGCGTGCCAGGCCGCCACCTCCGCTGCCCAGGCGGCGGGCGATTCGGCCAGGACCGCCAGCCGGGCCCGCACGTCCTCCTGCCGCTTGGTGTCGTGCGTTGACAGCGTGGTCATGGTCGCTGGCCAGTCCTCGCTGAGCCGCCCGGCGAAATCGTGAAAGTCGGCCACGCTCCGTCCGGGCTGATCGGGGTCGGCGCCGACTTCATTTGCGCTGAGCAGCGGCGTCCACCGGTACATAGCGGTGTCCTCGACCCCCTTCGCCTGGACGGCACCGCAGGTTTGCTGAAACCGCACGATCAGCTCGTCTCTCGTGGCACGCCAGCCTGCGGCCACGCTCCGGCCGAGCAGCAGCGCGGCGATCAGGTCAGCGGTAGCGCCCAGCCGGCTGGGCAGCCGGCGCTTCGCCGCCGTCACTGCCGCAGCCAGTCGTTCACGACTTGCGCGCGGCGGGGGCTCGCCTGGCACTACGTATGCGCGGTAAACGTCAAGCGAGGCCAGCAGTTCGGACAGGATGCTAACCAGGTCGTCGGCAGGTACGGCAGCGAGGCCGGGGTCGCCGAGCCTGCCGAGCAGCCGGGCAAGCCGGCTGACTTCCGCGTTCAACTGCTGGCCGGCGGCCTCGCGGCGGCCCGTCAAGGCCGCGGACGCGAAATCGGCTGGGCCGTCCGCGAACTTCGCGTACTGGGCGGTCAGCGGCGCTGCGCCAGCGGCGTCGGTAAATAGCTCGCCCACAGCCGCGAGAGCGTCGTAGCCGGTGGTGCCCGCGCACATCCAGTCGGCGGGTAGTTCTTCGCCGGCCGCGAGGATCTTCTCGGTCACAATCCAGCTGCCGCTGGCCGCGGTGGCTAGCTGCCTGAGGTAGCCACGCGGATCTGCGAGTCCGTCAGGGTGGTCGATCCGCAGGCCGTCGATCAGTCCTTCGGCGACCAGCCCGAGCAGCAGGCCGTGTGTTGCCGCGAACACATCTGGCTCCTCCACCCTGATTGCGATCAATGAGTTGATGTCGAAGAACCGTCGCCAGTTCAATTCGGTCGCGGCGGTGCGCCAGCTATCGAGGCGGTAGTGCTGGGCCGCCAGCAGTTCCGGCATGGGGAGCCGCTCGGTGCCCGGCCGGACCGGCAGAAGATGCCCCTGGTAAGCAAGCACCGGCACATCTTCGCCGTCCGGAATGCCTGCCGCACCGAAGGCGCCGCCGCCAGGTAGCTCGCCAAGCCGGGACAAGCGCACATCGTCCATGCACTGCCCCAGTGGTCTGGACAGGATCGGGAGTAGCATCCGGCCGCCCTGAGCGTCCCAGTCGACATCGAACCAATGGGCCTGCGCGGAGTCCCGGCCGCCGCTGAGCACTGACCAGAGCGGGCGGTTCAGGTATTCAGGCAGAGGAATGCCCATATGGTTCGGCACCACGTCCACAACGAGGCCGATGCCGCCCCGCGCGAACGTGGCGGCAAGGTAGCGGAAGGCGTCCTCGCCGCCGAGTTCGGCTGAGATGCTGGAGTGGTCGATGACGTCGTAACCATGCTGCGAGCCTGGCGCTGCCTGCAAGATCGGTGACAAGTAGGCGTGCGTGACGCCCAGTTCCGACAGGTATCCGGCAAGATCGGCCGCGTCCGCGAAACCGAATTCAGGCGTCAGCTGCAGCCGGTAAGTGGAGGCCGGCAGCTGCGACGTGCGGCGGGCAGGCCCGGAAGTCATGCGCTCCTCACTTGGGCGTCGGGGTCGGGCTGGGGGTCGGAGTTGCTGACCTTCGCCCAGCATGGCTGTTGCGCGGTAGTTGCGGACCCGGTTCAGGACAGTTCATAGCAGAACAGAGCTTCCCGGCTCAGATACCCCTAAACGGGAATTGATGGCTTGCCGGTGATGCAGCGCGGCCCGGCAGAGAGCCGGTCAGCGGAAACCGCCATCCGGCCCCGGCTGCCTACTGGCGCCCGTCGGGCAGTTTCAGCGCAGGGCCGCTGCCGGTAACGGCCGAGGCATCGCTCATCGTGGCCGCCGTCTGCGCCTGGCTGATACCCGGTGGCCCACCCGCGGCCAGACCGCCAAACTCGCGGTGACCGCCCGGAGGATCGCCTGCCGAACCGGTACTGGCCTCGTCGTGCAACTGGCCGGGCTGATCGCTGACGCCGTCGTCACTCGCTTCCGTCCCGTCGCCTGCGTCAGGCGATGCAGCGTCAGGAGGCGGGCCGCTGCTCCCGTCAAGCCTCGGAAGGAGCGCTGCTGTCTGCTGAAGCCGTTCGAGAGCTGCCTGGGGCAGCTGAGCCACATGCAATTCGCTGAACACCGGCGCCCTGGCCACGAGTATCACTCCGCCGACCATCGCAGCGATGCCTGCGACCTGTAGCGCCAGCAGGAACGGGGTGACGTGGACCACATCTCCGAACACTACGACGCCAAGTGCGATGCCAGCGGCCGGCTCGGCAGCGGTCACGGCCGGTAGCGAGGCGTGCAGCGGAGCAGCGTTGAAGGCGTTCTGCATAAGCCACAGGCCGATGATGCTGGCGAACACGGTCGCGTAACCGGGCCAGTGGGTCAGCACGCCGAATGGATGGCGTCCGTCAATCTCGAGGACGCTGACCCGCGTGAAGGCGTCCGCGATGCCGAGGAACAGGCCGGCTGCGATCCCGGTGAGAGTAGCGCGCGCGGTGCCGGATCGCTTGCGACCGAGCTGGACCAGTGCCACCGCGATGAGAGCGATGAGGCCAGCCACCGGCCAGTGCGAGAAAGACCCGAACGACAGGCCCGGCGCATGCACCGAGCGAGTCAGCGAGAGCGCGGCGACGCCTGCGGTCAGCATGACCGCACCCACTACCTCGGTCCGGCGGAGCGCCTGCCCGGACAGTGGGACAGCCAGGACCAGCGCGAAGATCAGGTTGGTGGTGAGCAAGGGCTCGATAACGGTCAACGCGAGATGGCCGAGCGTCCAGGCCCACAGGAGGTAGCCGGCAATCAGTACCGCGAGCCCTGATAGCCACCTGCGATTCTGGATGAGCCGGGCAATGAGTCCCAGGCGGAGGAACTGGCTGCTGCGCACTTGCTGGGCCGCGTGCTGCTGCAGCACGAAGCCGAATCCGACCAGCATGGCCGCCACTAGGGTGACCGCGTAGTACACCGGGTTCCTCTCATATCGACGGGGGAGCCTTCCTGTCGTTTCGCAAGACAGTGTGTAGCCACGCTATGGCCGTGCGAAGCCCATCGCAGCCGCATGCGCTACCGGTCCGATGACAATTCCGTCGTGCCGGCTGCATGCCAGTCCAACGCGCTCAGTGGCGCTGAGGTTCTCAGGCTTACGGGCATCTACCAAAATTGTGCCAGGTCTTAACAGAGCGCAAGGGGGAACACGAAACGGAGTTTCTCGGCAAAACGGAGCAAGAAGGACACTAGGCATCTGGCTGCCACAGAGCTTGGGCTGCCACGAAGATCATGCATCCGCACGGGTTTTGCCGCCCGGCTACCAGGCAATTGTGTGGTCATGGGCAGGTCAAAGACCGCGCGTCACCGCCCGTCCCCGGTGCTGCGCGACCGTGCTTACTTCGCCCTGATGGGTGGCTGTATCGCGGCGGTCATCCTGGCCTGGACGGTGGTGCGGTTGTTTTCCGTGACTGCGGCCATCGTCATCTCGGTCTGCGCCGGGCTGATCCCGCCAGTCGCGGCCATCGTCGCTAACGCGGGCGACGAGAGTTCGCGGCGTCGATAGCGAGGATGGCCACCAGCCACGGCGCCAAGCATGTGCTACCTGCTCGGCTGCGGAACACTGCAATGGACCTTCGGATTCGCACCCACGTAGTTGAGCGGGCCTGCCGCGATGGTCGCTGCTACCGTGCCAGCCTTCGCGCAGTTGACATTTCCGCTGTAGTAATGCCGCTGCAATCCGGCGACCGTGCCGATGACTAGCCACACGACTAGCAATATCCCGATGATCCGCATTGGTGCCTCCGGTGCTGGGGCGATCGCCGTGACCGCCTCGGGGAGCTACCGTGGCCGACCGGACTTAAACGGCAGCCCGGGGTGGCGCCGAGGCGCGCGATGGCCGGGCATCGGTGGCAAGGGACTGCCAGCGGGGCGCCCGGGCGGGCGGCCCGCCTAGTGTCTTGGCTTCTTGTGGCCGGTCGCCTGAGTCTTGGCCGGATCTGCGTTAGCCTGCCGTTTCGCGGTGGCCGCGCGCCGGTCTTTCCTGACCAGATCCCTATGCCGGACATAGGTCTGGTTCGCGATAGCGGTGACCAGGGTGTTGGTCATCCAGGACAGCATCGGCGGCACTTCGGCATGCCAGGTGGCCATGGTGTGTCCGCTCCCTGGCGTGAGGACGAGCGGAACGCCGGCCTGATGCAACTGGAGTTCTTGCGCGAAGTAAGTGGCATTCGCGACGTCCAGGTTGTCGCCCTTGCCTGCGCCAAGCCAGAACTGAGGCAGTATGGCGCCTGGCGCCAGCGCCCTGACCTCGTCGACCGGGGTGTTCTCGGCCCGCAGCTTGGCGTTGTTCCCGAACGGGCTTACGGTCCTGATCGGGTTCGCCAGCTGGTTGTTGTACGGGACGAAATAGCCGCTCAGGGACGCTGCGGCGCCGTACCGGTACCTGAAGCGCAAGGCCATATTCGCGGCGCAGAACCCGCCCTCTGAGTAGCCTGCAATGCCCCACCCGATGCCTGGCGGCTGGACCCTGAGCATGTGCGAGATGGCCTCTGGCACGTCCTTGGCAAGGTAGGTCAGGTCCTGCGGGCCGCCCACCTGGTTGAGGCACTGCAGCGAGATCGTGTTGCCGCCGTTGGCGTCAGGCATGACCAGCACTGCTGGCTTTGCCCGCCCCGCATTAACCAGATTGTCAAGCACCACCTGGACGCCGACAACGTTGATCCAGTCCTGCGGTTCACCCGGCTGACCGTGGATCAGCTCGATCACCGGGAACCGGTAGCTCCGGTACTGGGGCTCGAAGTACTGCGGCGGCAGGTAGACATACACCGACCGGGTGATGTGGCTTAGCTTCCCGGCCACTGCCACGTGAAGGGTGTAGCCCTGCTGGAGCGCCAGCTTCAGATAGACCGAGCGCGCGTCAAAGGCCGGGCTGTGATCGCCGACCAGCATGCTTCCTACCGACACTTGCGGCCCGGAGTTCGGGCTTGGGTTGGAGAAGTCGGCGATAGCCGCACCCCAGGTGGTGTAGTAGCTGAAATACTTGTTTACCAGCAGGATGCCGAAGTTAGCCGCCACCACGAAGGCCAGGCAGGCTGCGATGACGCGCAGAGCGACTCGCTTGGCGATGACCAGCCACCAGACGAGACCGCCGAAGATCAGGACCAGCAGCACGAAGAGAAATGTGCTCTGCGGCTCTAGCATTCAGGCCTCCCGATCACCGAGCCTTGTGGTCTCGCGGCGGGCCGAGAAGAGCCGGGCCGTGAACGGGGGAGTCCCGGTGCCGGCGCTTGACGTTGCGGGGGCCGCGACTCCGACTGCATCGCGTTCTTGATGCTCGGCATTCTCAGCAGGCCGCCAGTGCGGGGTCAGCTAGTCCCGGTCCCCCGCCGAGTCCTACGGCGGGTACCGCCAGCGGAGGTAGCTGCGCCAACCGGATCACACGAGTCACTAACTAACCCCGATCGAGTACAGCTTTTTCACTTTACCGGCGCTAGCGGGCTTCGCGAGCGACCTGCCCTGTGAGGTGCCACAGGCGGACGGAAGCAGCCTGCACGGAAGGTCCGGTGTAGCTGACTGTTGCGTGCGGTGCGGCAGGCGCCAGCGTTCGACCCAGACCACGGGGCGGACCCGCCGCCGGACCAGGCGCACCTGGCAGTCCGCGGTCACAGCCGGACTCTACCTGGACAGCCGAACTTCGCCTGGCATGGAGGCAGAACCTTTTGCAGCGCAAGACCGTAGCGAAACGTTGTGCGGGATGACGCCAGTCGCGGCCGGATGTTTGAGACCCGCACAGCGGGCACAACGAAGCCGGGCGGGCACCCCTCACCCGCCGCCCAGGGAGTGGATATGAAGACGGCAGCGACGCCGATGACGGCGACCCGGCCCCGCGATCTCGAGGAACTGCAAGATGCGGAGCTGCTCACCATGATCCAGTCGATGCCCCGCGGCAGCGCCATGCGCGACGCCGCCTGCGAGGTGCTGGTGACTAGATACCACCCGCTGGTCAGGTCATGCGTGCTGCGGTACAAGAACAGCACCGAGCCACACGAAGAACTCATGCAGGTCGGCTACGTCGGGTTGCTGAAGGCAATCAACAACTTCGATCCCGCCGTCGGCACCAGCCTGGCCGGCTACGCGCAGCCGTGCGTGAGCGGTGAAATCAAGCGGCACTTCCGGGACAAGCGCTGGCAAGTGCACGTCAAGCGGTCAGTTCAGGAACTGCGGCTCGAACTGCGGAATGCGGCTGGCCAGCTGACGGGAGAGCTCGGGCGGACGCCGACCGACACGGAGCTCGCCAGGCACCTGTCGGTCAGCGATGCTGACGTGCGTGAAGCGAGGCAGGCTGATCTGGCGTTCCAGGCGGCTTCGCTCGACTCACCGGTCACGACCCAGGACGGTTCGGCAAGTCTCGCCGAGCTGCTCGGATCCGATGATCCGGAGCTCGAGCACGTGATCGATATGCAAGCGGTCTGGGCCCACTGGAACGAGTTGCCCGACCGTGAGCAGCAACTGCTGCTGATGCGCTTCTACGGCAACATGACCCAGTCCGAGATCGGCGAACAGCTTGGCATCTCTCAGATGCACGTATCCAGGCTGCTCGCCGGTGCGCTCTCCTACCTGCGAGCGCACCTAGTCGAGCCGGTGCCAGCATGAGCGTGCGCGCCAGGCCGGAGACCTTAACGAAGGGAACATCCCGGTGAAGACCGCGACGGCCCTCACGATAGCGGCGATCGGCGCCATCCTCGCGTTCGCCGTGACTGCTGAGCCATCCTTTTTCAACTTCCATGCGGCCGGCTGGGTACTGATGCTGACCGGCA
>Ga0335075_10008635_pt1 | contig 15596 bp, 14 predicted proteins | sample Lox_Sample_24_FD_206723 | JGI IMG/M metagenome (GOLD analysis project Ga0335075, IMG submission 206723) | Soil microbial communities from Loxahatchee National Wildlife Refuge, Florida, United States - Lox_Sample_2.4 | ecosystem: Environmental > Terrestrial > Soil > Wetlands | place: USA... | reverse complement strand
GGTCATCCAGATGCTGATCCCGTTCGCCGCGACGCTGGCGGCGGAACACGAGCGCACCTGGGCGATCGGCACCGTGCTCAGCGGGCTGCTCACCGGGATCCTGGTGTCCCGGACATTCGCCGGGGTCGTCGCGCAGCTCGCCGGCTGGCGCGGCGTCTACGCGGTCGCCGCGGTCTTGATGGCGGCGACCACCATCACCCTCTACCGGCAGCTGCCCGACCTGCCGCCAGAGGTCACCCGCGGCTACACCGCTCAGCTGCGCCAGACCCTCAGCCTGGTCCGCACCCAGCCGGTGCTGCGCTGGCGCAGCCTGATCGGCGCGTGCGGGTTCGGCTCGTTCAGCGCCTTCTGGACCACGATCTCGTTCCTGCTCGCCCGGCCGCCCTACGACTTCAACCAGCTGGAGATCGGCCTGTTCGCGCTGGTGGGTGCGGGCGGGGCGCTGGTGTCGGCAGCCGGCGGCAGGCACATCGACGCATCCCCCTGGCTCCGCTGGCCCGCCACCGGCGCCGTGCAGGGCACGTTGCTGGCCTCCTACGCGCTGATCGTGACGGGCGGCGCGCACCTGGGCTGGCTGAGCCTCGCGCTGCTGGTGACCGGCGTGCTGTTCATGGACGCCGCCGTGCAGTCCTCCAACCTGCTGGGGCAGAGCGTTATCTACGAGCTGCTGCCGCAGGCGCGCTCGCGCATCACCGCGATCTACATGACCACGATGTTCATCGGCGGCTCGCTCGGCTCCTGGGCCGCCGCCCACGCCTTCGAGCGGTGGGGCTGGCCGGGCGCCTGCGCGGCCGCCGCCGCTTTCCCCGCCGTCGGGTTGCTCAGCTGGCTGGCCGCGGGTCGCCACGAGCGAGTCTTCTCTAATTAGCCCGAACGTACGGTTGCGACTCGGGGGCGTCCGTTTCCCTGAACCCGTAGCGGGCGTACAGGCGGCGCAGCGGCCGCGGCGCCCACCAGTTCGCGCGGCCGAGCAGCCGCATCGTGGCGGGGACCAGCAGCACGCGGACGACGGCGGCGTCGACGATGAGCGCGACGATCATGCCGACGCCGAGCAGCTTCAGGAACGAGACGCTCGAGGCGGAGAACAGCCCGACGACGATGATCAGCAGCAGCGCGAGGCTCGTGATCAGGCCGCCGGTCCGCTGCAGGCCGCTGGCGATCGCGACCGTGTTGTCGCCGGTCTCGTCATAGCGCTCGCGAATGCGGGACAGCAGGAACACCTCGTAGTCCATCGACAGGCCGAACACGATCGCGAGCAGCAGGATCGGCATCGTCGGGTCGATGCTGCCAGGCGTGAACCGGAGCAGCCCGGACAGGTGGCCCCACTGGAAGACCCACACGATCACGCCGAACGTCGCCGACAGCGACAGCACGTTCATCACGATCGCCTTCAACGGCAGCACGACCGAGCCGAAGGCGAGGAACAGCAGCACGAACGTCGCCACGCCGGTGAGCAGCGCCATCCACGGCAAGGTGGAGCTGAGGCTGCTCAGCTCGTCGACGAGCCCCGCGGTCGCTCCGCCAACGAGGACGGCGGCGTGCGGCGGGGGCGTGACGGCCCGGATCTCGGTGACGATCTGCCGTGCCTGCGGCGAGAAGTACTGCGGCCGGAAGCCGACGTCGAGCCGCACCGTGCCGTCCCGCTCACCGGTGACCTGGGTACCGGTGACGCCCGGGATCGCGTCGATCTTGCTGATATAGCTGGTGAGCGCGTCGCGGCTGGTGACGTTGCTGACGACGGCCTCGATCGGCGTGGTCGAGTTGGCGGGGAACTGGCTGGCCAGCGTGTCCGACACCTGCCGGACGGTGGAATTCGAGGGCAGCACCGTGGCGTCGGTGCCTCCCCAGGAGATCTTCAGGAACGGCGCGCCGAGCGCGAGCAGCACGATCACGATCACGCCGACGAAAGCGACCGGGCGGCGCATCACGCTGCGCGCGAGGCGGTACCAGGCGCCGTCGGCGTCCTTCGGCGCGGCGCCGACGCTCTTGCGGACGCGGAGCGCGTTGATCCGGTGGCCGAGCACCGCGAGCAGCGCGGGGAGCACGGTGACCGCGGCGATCACGTCGACCGCGACGGTGGCGACGCCGCCGTACCCCATCGAGCGGAGGAAGACCTCGGGGAACAGCATGAGGCTGCTGAGCGCGAGCGCGACCGTGACCCCCGAGACGAGGATCGTGCGACCCGCGGTGGCCACGGTGCGGGCCACGGCGGCCTCGACGGTCGGCTGGCGGCGCAATTCCTCGCGGAACCGCGTCACCATGAACAGGCCGTAGTCGATGCCCAGGCCGAGGCCCAGGATCGTGGTGATGTTCAGCGAGTAAAGCGAAACCGTGGTGGCGAGGGTGATCAGCCGCAGCACGGTGAACGAGCCGAGGATCGCCAGGCCCCCGATCGCGACCGGAAGGGCGGCGGCCACCACGCTGCCGAAGATCACCGTGAGCAAGATCAGCAAGACGGGCAGCGAGATGCCCTCGGCGCGGGCGATGCTGCCGGTGACCGCGCTGTTGATGGCGACCTCGGTGGGCACGTTGCCGCCCACCTCGGCGGTGACCCCGCTGCCGGGCGCGCTGGCCAGGTCATTCTTGATGGCCTGGTAGGTGTCCTGCCGGGCAGCGTCGTCCGCGCCCGTAAGCTGCAGCACGGCATAGGTGGAGTGCCGGTCGGCGGAGACGAGGCTGGCCTGCCCGGTCGACCAGTACGTCTCGGCGCGCACGACGTCGGCGGCCGGCAGGGTGCCGAGCTCGGACGTGACGGCCTGCCGGTAGGCGGGGTCGCTCACCGTCATCGTGGCGCTGTGGTACAGCACCACGACGTCCGCGTCGTTCCGCCCGAACACACTGGCCGCGAGCGCGCTTTCCTGGTTGCTCTCGCTGGACGGCGGGGTGAAGGTGTTGCCCGACGTCAGCTTGCCGAAGACGCCCGTACCCCAGATGGCGGCGCCCACCGCGAAGAGCACCGCGATCACGAGCGTCAGCCGCCGCGCCCGGTACAGGCCGTGGCCCCATGCCTCGAACATCACGCCCCCTAAGGCCGTGTTTCCCATGGTCACTATGGTGAACACTGTAAACTGAGTACAGGGCTAACTTTGCATACAACGTTTACTTTCGTCAAGGGGGTTAGCGCGATGTTCACGCTCGCGGTACAACTGAGTCAGGAGGCTGATTTGTGACAGAGACACCCGCCCTGACTCGCCGGGACCGGATGCGCGCTGCGACGATGGAGGAGATCACCGCGACCGCACGCCGGCTGCTCGTCGAGCAAGGGCCCGATGCCGCGTCGCTGCGCGCCATCGCCCGCGAGATGGGAATGACCGCGCCCGGCCTTTACCGGTACTACAGCAGCCGCGAGGAGCTGCTGCGGCACGTGATCGGGACCATCTTCCGCGAGCTCGCCGGGGACATCCGCCGGGCCATCGAGCGGGCCGACCCGGAGCCAGCGTCCGGGTTCACCAGCGAATCCGCGCGACGGAACCACATCGCGCTGAAGATGATCGCCGCCTGCAGCGAGTTCCGCCGCTGGGCGCTCAACCACAAGGACGAGTTCGCGCTGCTGTTCGGCGTGCCGGTGCCCGGTTTCGACGACGGCCGGTGGGACATCGCCGCCCAGTGCGCGCTCGAGTTCGCGGGAACCTTCTACGTCCTGTTCCTCGAGCTGTGGAACGCCATCCACTTCCCCGTGCCCGCCGACCACGACATCGACCCGGTGTTGCGGCCGCAGCTCAGGCACTTCCGCGGCAAGCTGGGCGCGGATGTCCCGGACGGCGCGATCCTGATCTTCACGCGGTGCTGGATGGTCCTCTACGGCGCGGTGGCGATGGAGGTTTTCGGCCACCTCGGCTTCGCGCTCGACGACCCGGCCCCGATGTTCGAGTTCACCCTTGGTGACCTGGCCCGGCTCGTCGGCCTGGAATACCCGCTGCCAGTGCCCTGATCATGACGGGATGTGCGGGATTCACCATCGATGCACAACATTTACCGGACGCCCATGTCACAGCCGTTTGCCTCTCATTAAGCTCGCCTGGTGACCGGCTATCCGTCTTATCCCGCGTATCCGGCTGGGGCGCCCCTCCAGCTAGCAGAACCGATCCCGGTGGAGGTCGCCGTCGCGGAGCCCGCGCGACAGCGCCGGGCGACGGTCGCGTTCCGGCTGATCTTGATCATCCCGCACCTGTTCCTGCTCGCGTTCCTCGCGATCGCCGGGTTCGTGGTCGCGTTCCTCGGCTGGTGGGGCGCGCTGTTCATGGGCCGGCTGCCCGAGTTCGCGGTGAATTACCTGGCCGGCTTCATCCGGTGGGACCTGCGAGTACAGGCGTACTTGTACCTGCTCACAGACGCGTACCCGCCGTTCACGCTCGACGACGACCCGGCCTACCCGGTCCGCTTCGCGGTACCTGAGCGGCAGCAGTTGAACCGGGTGGCGGTGTTGTTCCGCTTCATCCTGATGATTCCCGTCTGGATCGTCTCCGGCGTGGCCACTGAGGGCGCCGTTCCGATCATGCTCTTCATCGCGTGGCTCATCACCCTCTGCGCCGGACGGATGCCCCGCGCGCTGCATCAGGCGCTCACCGCGGTGCTTCGCTATCAGATGCGGATGTACGCCTACTGCTGGATGCTGACCCCCGCGTACCCCTGGGGGCTTTTCGGTGACGCACCCGGCGGGCAGTCCGCCGCCGATGGCGGCTATCCGGCCTACCCGGCGCCAGATGCCGGATACGGACCGCCGGCGCCCGGCTACGGCACCGCGCCTGGGTATGGCGGCGCGCCCGGCTACGGCGCCGCCCCCGGCTACGGTGCCGCCCCTGGATACGCCCCAGGGCCGGGATATGGCGCAGCGCCCGGTTACGGCACACCTGGTTACGGGACTCCCGGGTCGGTCTACGGCCCACCGGCCGGATACGGGGCCCCCGGCGGATACGGCGCTCCGGGCGGATACGGCGCCCCAGGCGGATACGGGCCGGGCCGCACGGTGTTTCAGCCGGTGAGCTGGCAGCTGATCCTGAACTCCGCGGCCAAGCGGCTGGTCGTTCTTATCCTCGTGCTTGGCGCGATCAGCTACGTCCTGAACTTCGTTCGCTTCAGTGCCGAGCTGCGAAAGGCGCAGAACATCAGCACGGCTAACAGCGCGATCAGCACGCTGAACAGCTCGTACACCACGCTGACGAACGAGATGAACCGGTGGCAGGACCAGGTGACGGCGTGCGACCAGAACCTCACCTGCGTCACCAAGGCCGACGGGACCGCCGCCACGTACTTCTCCGACTTCGCGACTGAGGTGCGGATCACGGCTATGCCGTCAGGCACTGCCGCGGCCGCGAACCTGGTGTACTCCGACGCCACGCAGGTCGCTAGCGAGTACTCCCAGCTCAGTCAGGCCGCGAACGTCGAGCAGTACCAGAACACGTTCAAGCGCGTCGGGCTGCAGCAGAGCCTCAACCGCCTCGACCAGGACGTCAACGCCCTCGGCACCGCGCTGAACAACAGCTAGCGGCGCTTGCGGAGCAAGGCGAGCGCGGCGGCGCCGAGGACCACTGCCGCGGCGACCTCGTGATGGAAGCGGTCTGGCGCCTCGTCCTGGATCCGCGCGTGGAATCGGTCCCAGGCGCGCGGGAAGGGCGACCGGCCGAAAAACACCTTGGACGGCTTGTCGAGGTCGGGAAAGGCCGCGCCGGCCATGCCCGCCAGCACGGCGAGCCGTCGTTCCCGGGGCGCGATGACCGTGAAGGCGCCGATGACGGCCAAGCCCGTCAGCCCGTCGGGCACTGCCACGCGCAGCATGCCCTGGCGGCTTCCCCACTTCCCCCAGTGCGGAACGGTGTCGAGCGCGAAATGGGAAGCCACGCCCAGCGCGGCGGCGGGAAGCGGACGGCGCACAGCAGCGCCGATAAGCGCGCCGGACAGCACGTGGTTCGTCACCAGCATGACCACTAACGTACCGGCAGCGCTGATGCGCGATCGCCGGCCTCAGCGCCCGGGAGGCTACTCCTGGTAGCGTTTCCACCATGCTGGACAGACGATTCATCAGGGAGAATCCAGCGGCTGTGAGGGCCGCGGTCCGGGTCAAGGGCATCGACCTCGACGTCGGGGAACTGCTCCGCCTGGACCAGTCCAGCCGCGAACTCCAGCGGGAGCTCGACCAGGCGCAGACTCGCCGGAAGAGCTTCGCCAGGAAGTTCGCCAAGGCCGACGAGGTCACCCGGGTGCAGCTGAAGGCCGAGCACGACGAGCAGGACCTCCACCTGAAGAGTGTCCGCGAGCAGCTCACCAGGGTTAACGAGGAGCTCCAGGCGCTACTGCTGCTCACCCCCACGATCCCGTGGACGGGAACGCCGGTAGGCCCGGACGACTCGGCCAACGTCACGATCAGGACGTGGGGCGAGAAGCCGGTCTTCGACTTCGAGCCCAGGGACCACGTGGAGCTGCTGGAAAACCGCGGCTGGGCGGAATTCGCCCGGGCGCGGAAGGTCGCGGGCGAGCGAGCGTACGCGCTCACCGGGGAGATGGTGCTGCTCGAGCGGGCGATGCTGTCGTACGCGCTCGACTACCTCATCGAGCGCGGCTCCACGGTGATCTCGGTGCCCGCCATGGTGCGGGACGAGGCGCTGACCGGGACCGGGCAGTTCCCGGCGCACCGCGAAGAGACCTACGCGATCACGGCCGACGACCTGTACCTCGCGGGCACCGCGGAGGTCGCCCTCGTCGGCCTCCATTCCGGCGAGATCCTCGACGCCAGGGCGCTGCCGATCCGGTACGCCGGCATCTCGCCGTGTTTCCGGCGCGAGGCGGGCAGCGCGGGGCGCGACGTGCGCGGGCTGCTCCGCGTGCACCAGTTCGAGAAGGTCGAGCAGTTCGTCATCTGCGCGGCCGACGACGAGGAATCCGACCGCTGGCACGCTGAGCTCCTCGGCGCCGCCGAGCACCTGCTGCAGGGCCTCGACCTGCACTACGAAGTGGTGGAGTGCTCCACCGGCGACATGGGAGCCGGCAAGTACCGGATGAACGACGTCAACACCTGGTTCCCGTCGCTCGGCCGGTTCCGCGAGACGCACAGCTGCTCGTCGCTGCACGACTGGCAGGCCCGCCGGGCCGGCATCAGGTACCGCGACCCGGACGGGACCGTGAAGTTCGCCTACACGCTGAACAACACGGCGATCGCCACGCCGCGGCTGCTCGCCGCGCTCGTGGAGAACTACCAGACCGAGGACCAGAAGGTTCAGGTGCCGAAGGCGCTCCGCCCGTACCTGGGCGGCCGGACCGAGTTGTAAGAGCGATCAGAGACCGGAGGGCCGTGCGCGGTGGGACCTGGGGGTCGTAGTCTGCGAGGCGTGGAACTAGAAGCTGACCGCGTTGCCGAACTCGCCGGGCGGCCGCTCGGCGAACTGCGGCGACGTGACGTCGCGGTAGCACTCCTCAGCATCGCGCCGGACGACGCGCTCGCGTCCCTGCCCCGCATCAGGCGGGGCATGCTCGCGGCCGGCAACCCGTTGTCCGCGCCGTTCTGGGAGTCCGCGGAAGCCATCCTGCACAAAATCAGCGACCACGAGGCGACGTTCGGAGACGTCCACGGCTGGCTCGAGGCCACCGGGACCGAGCCGACGGGGATAATCGGCCTGCACGTCTGGGAGGAGGCGGCCCAGCGCAGCGAACTCCAGGAGGAGATGCACGCCCGGCTGGTGAGCTACCTCGAAGAGTGCCTGGCCGCCGGGAAGATCGACCCGGACAAGCTGGCCGCGGGGGACGCTGGCGAACGCCGCGAGTACCTGGCGCTGCAGGAACGGTGGATGACCACCCCGCTGCCTGACGGGCGGGTGCCCATGACCGTGCTCCTCGACGAACAGGACGAGGCGTTCCTCGCCGACTGGGCCGCGGCCGACGCCGAGGCGCTGGCCGCGCTGCAGGCGATGCTTCAGACCGCCGGCGACCGGCCGCTGCCCGTCGCCGACCTCCGCTCCGCGGCGGCCAGGCTGCGCCAGGACATCGCGCGCCCTGGCTGGCCCGGGCAGATGCTGGTCTCGTTCAGCGGGCGCAACACGGATTCGCTGCCGCCGGATGACGCTGAGATGTGGCTGACGCTCGCCACGTCGGTCGCGTCGCCCGAGGGCGGTCCGCTGTCCGAGGAGGACAAGGAGTTCGCCCGCGCCATGGAGTGGGCCGAAGACGAAGACCTCGATTTCGGCGACGAGGACAGCGGGCTCGGCGAGGAAGATGACGTCGAACTCGATGAGACGTCCGCCGCGCTCGCCGCGGTAGCCGCCCTCGATCACTTCGACTGGCTGGCGGTCATGTCGTCATTGATCGCCGGCGGCCCCGGTACGCCTGCTTCGGCTGCCGATCTCGCCCGCTACGTGCGCGACTTCGACCCCGGTGAACTGCCCGGCCTCGCGGACGAAGACGACGAGGACGAATTCGTCGCCGGGGAAGACGAGAACTACCAGGGGTTCGACCCGGCTGGCCTCGACGACCCGGAGGCGCTCGAGGACCTCGACGATTTCGACGAGCTCAGCGTCGAAGGCCTGTTCCTGCACGTGACGGCGATGTGGAGCGTGCTCGGCGCGATCGACGAAGACGACCGGCTGACCCCGCTGGGCTGGTGGGGCCTGCCCGAGGCCATGCAGCGCGCGTGGACCGAGTAGCGGCCAGACATGTTCACTTCACCGGTGATCACGCCAGACGACCACGTCCTGGGCCCGGCTAGCGCGCCCGCGACCGTCGTCGAGTACGGCGACTACGAATGCCCCTACTGCCGGGGTGGCGCCCGGGACGTGCACCGGCTTCTCGACCGTTACCCGGGCAGGATCAGGTTCGTCTTCAGGAACTTCCCGATTCCGCAGCTGCATCCGCACGCGATGCAGGCCGCCGAAGCGGCGGAGGCGGCAGCCGCGCAGGGGAAGTTCTGGGAGATGTACGAGCTGCTGCTGCGACCCTCATCCAACCTGGACCTTGACTCGCTGGTGGGCTACGCCGAGCGAATCGGCCTTGATACCGGCCGGTTCCTCAACGAAGTCACGGGCAACGTCTACGAGGCACGAATAGAGCGCGACGTGGCAGAGGGCGTCAGGAACGGGGTGAACGCGACGCCGAAGTTCTACGTGGACGGCACGCGAATCGACGGCCATCTCCCCCTCGAGGGCCTCGTGACCGCTGTCGAGGCGGCCGAGGGCGAGGCCGAACCGAACACCCCGCGCGCATAGCTCGCCACCTGCGGTAATCGGCCGGAAACGGTCCCCGCACGTGTCAGATCGGGGGATACGGGTGTGCCGCGGCCTGGCTGACACTCGACTCAGGAGTGTTAGTGAACAGGAGACATGTGATGTGGCCGGTTATGCGCTATCTCAGCAATCGCGGTCGGCAGCCGCAGGTGCGGCGGGAGCTGCGACGCGAACCAGCAGTGGCGACGGGCATGGTGCTTGAAACGATCACCCAAGGCGAGGCCCGGGTCCTGCGCTACCTGCCCACCCACTTGTCAGCACGCCAGATCGCCGCGGAACTGTACCTGTCGATGAACACCGTGAAAACCCACCAGCGGCACCTCTACGCGAAGCTGGACGCCCACAGCCGCGCGCAGGCAGTCGAGCGAGCCCGCGATCTCGGGCTGCTCGTGTCGCCGTGAGTCACTCGTCGTCGGAGTAGGGGACGTCGGAGCCGTCGACGACGTGCAGCGCCGCCTCCTCCGCGCTCGCCCCGCCGCCGTCGATCCCCTCATCGCGGGCGACAAGCTCGTCCTCTTCGGCCACGGACCCGTCACCCTCGTCGTCCACCTGCTCGTCTTCGCTCAGCAGGCGGCCCGCCCGGGGATCCGCGCCATCGTCTCGCTCGTACCGCACGACCTCCTGCTCGGTCGCGTTCTCATCCCATTCCTCAGCGTCGGGATCGGCGGCGACATCCGGCTCTTCCTCGGACAGGAGCTCGTCAAGGGACTCGGATTCCTCTTCGCCTTCCTCGGCGTACCGGATGCCCGCCGACCAGCGGTCAGGCGTCGCGACCCCTCGGTCCAGCGGGTCGTCACCCGGATTGCCGTCTAGGGTGTCGTTCGCGTCGAGGACCTCGTAATCCTCAAGATCCTCAGACTCGTGGCGCTCCTCAGACATTCCCTCAACTCCTCGTCGCGGCGTACCTCTGCGGAATGACGCCAACCAGGCTACGACCACGAGGTGAGGCTGGGAAATCAGCCCCGGTAGGCCTCGAGCAGGCGAAGCCACACTTCGCTGATGGACGGGAAGCAGGGGACGGCGTGCCAGAGCCGCGCGATGGGGACCTGGGCGGCGACCGCGATCGTGGCCGAGTGGAGCAATTCCTCCACCCCAGGGCCGACCATGGTGACGCCGAGCAGGCAGCCGTTGTCCTCGTCGACGACCATGCGGGCCCGGCCGGTGTACCCGTCGGCGTACAGGCCTGCCCCTGGCACCGAGGCTCCGGGGTCGACGTCCACCACCCGGATGCGGTGCCCGGCGCGTTCCGCCTGGTCGGCGGTCAGGCCCACCGCCCCGGCCGGGGGATCGCAGAAGAACACCTGCGGCACCGCGTGATAGTCGGCGGTGACCGCGTGCGGCCCCCAGGCCGAGGTGTCGATGGGCTGCCCGGCCGCGCGCGCCGCGATCGCGGCGCCGGCGATGCGCGCCTGGTACTTGCCCTGGTGAGTGAGCAGGGCGTGGCGGTTGACGTCGCCGAGGGCGTACAGCCACGGGTCGCCGATAGCGCGCACCGCGCAGGTGTCGTCCACCTCGAGCCATGAGCCGGGCTCGATGCCAACGGTCTGCAGGCCGATATCGTCGGTCAGCGGCTTGCGGCCGGTAGCCAGCAGCACCTCATCGGCTTCCAGGGCACCGCCGTCCTCCAGCGTCAGCGTGACTGGCCCGGTGCCGCCCGGCCGGCGTATCCCGGTGACGGTAGCGCCGATCCTGACGTCGATCCCGGCCGCGGTGAACGCGCGGGCGACTATCTCCCCGGCAAAGGGTTCCAGCCGTGGCAGCAAGCCGTCCGCCTGGGCGAGCAGGGTGACCGAGGAGCCCAGGCCGTGCCAGGCGCTGGCCATCTCGACGCCGACCCCGCCGCCACCGACGACGGCGAGGCGCCCTGGGACGGCATGGGAGTCGGTGGCTTCGCGGTTCGTCCATGGCCGCGCCTCGGCCAGGCCGGACAACTCCGGCAGGTCCGCACGGCTGCCGGTGCAGATCACGACCGCTTGGCGGGCGGTCAGGGTAGTCGTGGCGCCGTCGGGGGTTTCCACCGCGACCCGCCGTGCTCCGTCTAGCCGCCCGTGCCCGCGGATCAGCTCGGCGCCGATGCTCTTCAGGAAGTTCGCCTGGCCGTCGTCGTGCCAGTCGGTCACCCATCCGTCCCGGCGGGCGAACACGCCGGGCGCGTCTACCGGCCCGGTGATGGCCTGCCGCGCCCCGTCTACCTTGCGGGCATCGGCGACGGCGACGACCGGGCGGAGCATCGCCTTGCTCGGGATGCACGCCCAGTACGAGCATTCGCCGCCGACCAGCTCTCGTTCCACCGCCGCCACGCTCAGCCCGGCGGCGCGGGCACGGCCGGCCAGGGTCTGCCCGATCGGGCCCATTCCGACCACGATCACGTCATACACGTTCTTCGTTTCCGGCGAGGTCATCGTCTGCCCCTCCTGTCCTGCGCGGAGACGGGTTCCGATTCTCGCCAGGCTGGCGGGCGCCCGCATCGTCAAGGCACGTAGTTCTGAGGCTCCGTATTCCGGGGCCCGTCTTGACGTAGCCCGTACCTGGTCACGCATCATGGCCGAATTGACGATGCGGGCCCCTGCACAGGCGAGCAGGGTGAGCCGTATCTTCTTAAAGAAAGGAGGCGAGCGCTGTGAGCCCTATTTCGCGCGGATTTCACGGCCGCCGCGGCACGCCGGCCGGAGAAGAGGGGCGGGTGCCGCCCGGGCAGTACGTGACCAAGGACTTTCCCGTGCTGTCCGCCGGCCCGACGCCGCATACTCCGCTCAGTCAATGGACGTTCTCGATCCGGCGGAAGAACTCCGAGCTCAAGTCCTGGAGCTGGGACGAGTTCCAGGCGCTGCCAGCCGAGACCGTCACCGTCGACATCCACTGCGTGACCCGCTGGTCAAAGCTGGACACCCAATGGCGGGGCGTGTCGATGGACACCCTGCTGGGCGCGGTCGGCCATGACGAGGGCTACATACTCGCCTTCTGCGACGGCGGATACACGACCAACCTGCCGATCGCCGACGTGACCGGCGGCCGGGCGTGGGTGGCCTACGAATACGACGGCCAGCCGCTGCACCCGGAGCATGGCGGCCCGGCCCGCCTGCTCGTCCCGCACCTGTACTTCTGGAAGAGCGCCAAGTGGGTGCGGGGCGTGGAACTGCTCGACCACGACGAGCCGGGATTCTGGGAGACCTACGGCTACAACATGTACGGAGACCCATGGAAGGAACAGCGGTACAGCGGCGACTGACCTGGCAGGTCGCGAACGTCACCGCCACCGTCAGCGAAACGCCGTCCGTCCGCACGATCGAGCTCGCTGTCCCGGACTGGCCCGGGCACCGCGCGGGCCAGCACCTCGACGTCCGGCTGACCGCCGAGGACGGGTACACCGCCGAGCGGTCATATTCCATCGCGTCGGCGCCGGGCGAACCGGTCGCGCTCACCGTTGAGCGCCTGGACGACGGCGAGGTGTCCCCCTACCTGACCGAGGAACTACGGGTCGGGGACCAGCTAGAACTGCGCGGCCCCGTGGGCGGCTACTTCGTCTGGGAGCCCACCGGCACGGCACCGCTGCTGCTCGTCGCGGGCGGCTCAGGAGTCGTTCCGCTCCGGGCCATCCTCAGGGAGCGCCAGCGCAGCGGCAGCAACGTCCCGGTGCGCCTGCTGTACTCGTCCCGCACGCTGGCGGACGTGATCTACCGGGACGAACTCGACTCCTACGGCGACGGAATATCGGTCAGCTACACGCTGACCCGCGCTCAGCCGCCCGGCTGGACCGGTCACGCGGGCCGGGTAACCCCGGCACTGCTGGCCGAGGTCGCGTGGCCGGAGCATGAGGGGCCGCTCGCGTTCGTTTGCGGGCCCACGAGCTTCGTCGAAGCCGTCGCCGAGGGGCTGGTCGGCCTGGGCTACCCGGCGGACCGAGTCAAGACCGAACGTTTCGGAGCATCTGGAGCAACTGGAGGGCGCTGATGGAAACACTGGACGGGAACGCCCTAGCCGGGCTGTTCGCCGAGGTCTTCGGCGAGGACATGACAACCACCGTGATCACCTGCCGGACCTGCGGAACCGCGGCGGCCATCGGCGACACCGTGGTCTACCCGAACCCGATGGCCGCCATCGCCCGCTGCCCCACCTGCACGCAGCTGCTGATCCTCATCACCCAGATCCGGGGCGTCAGCTGCGTGGACATGCTCGGCGTCGCCTAGTCCCCGCCCGACGCCAGCTGCTCATAGGCGGGGGCCAGGACGTCACGGAGGTCCTGGCCGCGGACCGTGACCGGGGGCGGGTCGAACATCCGGAGCAGCAGGTCGGGGGCCGCGGGTGCCACGGCCGGCGCGGCGAGCGCACGCAGCCTCGCCTGGCTCAGGCCCGGCGTCCAGAAGCCGTCCAGGGCCCGCGCCAGCGGCGGCCCCGTCACGTCGGCGAGCACCGCCTGCGTAGCGCTGGCGACCGGACCCGTCGCGTCCGGCAGGCCGGGCACAGCGGGCCCGGCCTTGGCCGGGGGATCCGCCGCCCCGGCGCGCGGCCGGGGGCCGGCCTGACGCAGCGCGGCGAGCAGCGCGTCACGGCTCTGGCCGCGCCAGGCGAGCATCTCGAACGGATCGTCGTCGAACGCCTCGGCCAGCACGTAGCAGACCGCGGCCAGGTGCTTGCAGGGCACTCCCCAGTCCGGGCAGCTGCAGTGCATGTCGAGGTCGGATGCCGACCGCGGGAACAGCGGCGTCCCGCACGACGCGAAGACCTCTTCGATCTCCGCGGGCATCTCGCCGGCGAGCAGCTTGGCGCGGAACAGGGCCTGGCTGGCCAGCCGCCGCTCGACCGCGCGCCACTGCGGCTTGGTCAGCGGCAGCACGGTGATGCGGACGTTGTACGGCTGCGGCCGCGACCCCTGCACGCGGGCGGTCACCGTGCCCTGGGTCAGCGAGAACTCGATCACCTGGCCCTTGCGGGCGTAGCTGCGGCCGCGCTGAAGCCGGCCGCTCATCCCGTAGGACTCGAGCACGGCGATGAACCGGCGCGACCACCACTGCTCGCCGATCGCGCCGCGCTTGCTTTTCGCCTTGATCCCGCCTTCGACGGGGATCGGGGGACCCGCCGTCTCCCACCACCGCGGCGTGCCGCCTGCTGGCGGGCTCATTCCGGCACCGCGTCTTCTGAAAGCGCCACAACCTCGCGCAGCTGCGCCGTGGAAAGCCCGGCGAGCCAGTTCTCGCCGGTGCCCACGATCTGCTCGGCCAGGGCCTTCTTCTCCTCGATCATGGCGTCGATCCGCTCCTCGAGCGTTCCCACGCAGACGAACTTGCGCACCTGCACGTCGCGGCGCTGGCCGATCCGGAACGCCCGGTCGGTCGCCTGGTCCTCGACGGCCGGATTCCACCACCGGTCGACGTGGATGACGTGGTTGGCCGCGGTCAGGTTGAGCCCCGTGCCGCCCGCCTTGAGGGAGAGCAGGAACAGCACCGGCTCGTCGGCCTCCTGGAACCGGGCGACCAAGTCGTCCCGCTGCTTCTTGCTGGTGCCGCCGTGCAGGTACAGCACCTGGCAGCCGATCCGCGCGGCCAGGTACGGCTGCAGCATCCGGCCGAATTCCGCGTACTGAGTGAAGCACAGCGCCTTGTCGCCGTCGGCGGCGATCTCCTCGCAGATCTCCTCGAGCCGGGCCAGCTTGCCGGACCGGCCGGGCAGCCGGGAACCGTCGCCGAGCAGGTGCGCGGGGTGGTTGCAGACCTGCTTGAGCTTGGTCATCGTGGCCAGCACCAGGCCGCGCCTGGTGATGTCGTCGCTGGCGTCGTCGATCCGGCTCAGCATGTCGGTGACCGTGGCCTGGTACAGGCTCGCCTGCTCCTGCGTCAGGTTGCACCAGACCTTGATCTCCTGCTTTTCCGGGAGATCGGAAATGATCGTCTTATCCGTCTTCAGCCGGCGCAGCACGAACGGCTGCGTGACGCGCCGCAGCCGCTGCGCCGCCTCCACGTCGCCGAACCGCTCAACGGGGACGGCGTACTGTTCCCTGAAGGTTTTCGCCGGGCCGAGCACGCCCGGGTTGGCGAACTCCATGATCGACCACAGCTCGGACAGCTGGTTCTCCACCGGCGTCCCGGTCAGCGCGATCCGGGCCGAGGCGGGGAGCGCGCGGACCGCGCGTGCCTGCGCGGTGCCGTGATTCTTGATCGCCTGGGCCTCGTCGCAGACGACCCGCGCCCACGTCACCTGGCTGAGCGCCGCCCGGTCCCTGGTGGCGATCCCGTAGGTGGTGATCACCAGGTCGGTGCCGGCCAGCGTCGCGGCCAGCTCGTCACCCGTCAGCCGCTCCGCACCATGGTGCACGTGGACCCGCAGGCCGGGCGTGAACCGCGCCGCCTCCCGCTGCCAGTTCCCCACGAGCGACATCGGGCACACAAGCAACGT
>Ga0335075_10008634_pt1 | contig 15597 bp, 12 predicted proteins | sample Lox_Sample_24_FD_206723 | JGI IMG/M metagenome (GOLD analysis project Ga0335075, IMG submission 206723) | Soil microbial communities from Loxahatchee National Wildlife Refuge, Florida, United States - Lox_Sample_2.4 | ecosystem: Environmental > Terrestrial > Soil > Wetlands | place: USA... | reverse complement strand
GTCACCGGGCGCGAGTCCGAGCAGGACCTGGCGTTCGCCGGGCTGCACCAGCTGCTGCGGCCGGTGCTGGACCGCGCGCGGGGCGGCTGCTGGCCGCGCAGCCGCATCCGCCGCGCGGCCGGGCGCGACAGCAGGTGCTCGCCCAGGCGGCCGGCAACCCGATGGCGCTGATTGAGCTGTCGAAGGTGATCGCGGCCGACCCGGCGGCCGGGCGGCGCTGGGCCGCCGAGCCGCTCCCGCTGACCGACCGGCTGTCCGCCATCATCACCAGCCGGCTGCGGGCCCTGCCGGAGCCGACGCGCGCCGCCCTGCTGCTGGCCGCGGTCGCCGACCGGCCGGACCTGACGGTCGCGAGCGGGCCCGGGCGCACCGCCGACGCGCTGGCCCCGGCCGAGGTCGCGGGCCTGATCAGGGTGGACGGATCGGGAGCGCAGTTCGCCCATCCCCTGATCCGCTCCGCGGTCTATCACGACGCGCCCTTCGCCGAGCGGGCCGCGGCGCACCTGCGGATCGCCGACGCCGTGCGCGACCAGCCCGACCGCTATGCCTGGCACCTGGCCGCGGCGGCCCTGAAGCCCGACGAGCACGTGGCGTCGCTGCTGGAGCAGTCGGCCGCCGATACCCAGCGGCGCGGCGGGGTGGCCGCCGCGGCGCGGGCGCTCGCGCGGGCGGCCGAGCTCAGTCCTGACCGCGACCAGCAGGGTCGACGGCTGCTCGCCGCCGCCGCGCTCGCCCTGACCGCCGGGCAGGCGGACTGGGTGCAGGAACTGGCCGAGCAGGCTCTGTCGGTGACCACCGACCCGGACCTGCGCTTCGCCGCCCGGCTGCGTATCGGCTGGGCCCTGATCTGGTCAAACCAGCCAGCGGCCGCGCTGTCGACGCTGCTGTCCGTCGCCGAGGAGGCGCCGCCGGGGATGCGGGCCGTCGCCTGGGAGGCGCTGGCCCAGGCCGCCACCGTGGCGCACCTGTCCGGCAGCGGAGCGGACCGTGAGATGGTTCGCCGCGTGCTGCGCCATCTGCTTGGGCCGGGGAGCGGGCCGCCACCTGGCGATCCCGGCGGCCCGGGCGGCCCGGGCGGGCGGGACACGCTGGCGTCCCGGTGGCTGTGGATCCGGAGCATCACCGACCCCCATGACGGCCGGGACCAGGTCCTGTCCCAGCTGCGCCGTCTGGCCGGCCCGGACCTGCACGAGCCCGCGCTGTCCGCCGTCGGCGCCACCGCCTGGATCCTGGACGAGACCGGGCTCGCCACCGGCCTGCTCGCCGAAGCCGTTCGTAGCGCCCGCTCGCCCGGCATCATGGGCGCCAGCGGCGCCTCGCTCACCGCGCTGGGCTGGGCCTACATTGACGGCGGGCGCTGGGACAGCGCGCTGGCGATCGCCGCCGAGGCGAGCGACCTCGCCGAGGCGCCGCCCTGCTGGCCCCGCTGGCCCCGCTCGCCCCGCCGCCGCCCGAGCCGTCGGCGCCCCCCGAGGGGCCCGGCCCCGTCCCGGCCGGAACCAGCGACGACCCCGGCCTCCTGGACCGCGCCATGGTCGAGGACTTCATCCGCCAGATCGTCGAGGACCGCCCGTCCGCCACGAAGACCTTCCTTGACCGGTCCTACAGCCTCGACCTGTTCGGCGGCGTCCGGGTCAGCGACCAGGCGTGGCAGAACAGCTTCCACGTCGCGATCGGGGCCTCGGCCGCGGCCGTGCTCGGCTGCGCCAGGGCCTGGCTCGAGGACTTCCGCGACGACCTGGCCCGGATCACAGTCCCGCTCCTGCTCGTCCAGGGCGGCCAGGACCTGATCGCGCCGCCCGCAGCCGCCGCAGCCGCCGCAGCCGCCGCAGCCGATGCGCCCGCGCCGCCGCGCGACGTCCGGCATGTGCGGATCCCCGACGGGCCGCACGCGATGATCTGGACCCACGCCGCCCAGGTGAACGAGGCCCTCCTGGACTTCATGCAGTCAACATGCCGATACCGCGCCGACAACACGGCGGCCCAGCATGGTGACAACGACCACGATCCCGCGCAGGGAAGGAACGCCTGACATGGATGCCCGACCCAACATCGTCCTGATCCACGGCGCATGGGCCGACGGCTCATGCTGGACCGGCGTCATCGAACGCCTGCAGTCCGACGGCTATCACGTCACGGCCCCGCAGTTCCCGATGACCGGGCTGGCCAACGACGTCGCCCGGCTGCGGCAGGTGCTGGAGCTGCAGGACGGCCCGACGATCGTCGCCGGGCACTCTTTCGGCGGGCAGATCATGACCGCCCTCGGGACCGACGCGCCCGGCGTGGTCGGGCTGGTGTACATCGCGGCCTTCGGGATCGACGAGGGAGAATCGCTCGGCGCGCTGCTCTCGCAGGGGCCCACCCCCCCTGGAGCATCAGTTCACCGACAAGCAGGGGTTTGTCTGGCTGACCGAGGACGACTACGTCAACCACTTCGCCGCCGACGTCGACCGGCCCCAGGCCAGGGTGATGCACGCCACGCAGCAGGCGCTCGCGGGCTCGGCGTTCGCCGACGTCATGGGCGCGCCGGCCTGGCGGTCGCAGCCAAACTGGTACCTGGTCGCGACCGACGATCAGGCGATCCCGCCGGACGCCGAGCGGCAGTTCGCCTCGCGCATGGGCGCGACCACCGTCGAGGTCGCGTCCAGTCACGTCGCGATGGTGTCGCACCCGGACGAGGTGGCGCAGCTGATCAAGATGGCCGCCGAGACCTCCGCCAGCGGCGCGGCCTGACCCCCGCGATCGATAAGGACCCCCGCCATGCCCATGATCGACGTCTACGCCGCGCCCGGAACGTTCGCCGACAAGCATAAGCTCGCGGTCGACCTCGCGACCGCGGTCATGACCATCGAACAAGTGCCGGACATCCCCATGTTCCGGCAGAACACCGCGGCCTTCGTCCACGACCTGCCGGCCGACGGACTGTCCAACGTGGACGGCGACAACGCCTACGTCAGGATCCAGGTCCTCACCAACGCCGGTGCACTGGACCGCGGCAAGCAGCTCGCGGTCGTCGAACGGCTGACCCAGATCGCCAGCGAGTCGGCGGGCGATCCCGGGCTGGTGAACCGGACCTGGGTGCTGCTCACCGAGGCGGTGCCGGGCGGCTGGGGTCTGGCCGGGCACGCCAACACCAACGACGAGCTCGTCGCCGCCGCCCGCGCGCAGATCGCCGAACTCCAGCGCGAATCCGGCTGAGCCCGAACCCGGACCCGGCGATCGACATCCCGCCGGAGAACTGGTATTTCGTAGGCAATGACGACGCACCGGCTTGAGCCGACCCCAGGCACCGTTACCGATGTGTTCGACCGCGACCGCCCCCCGGTGCTCACGGTCAGCCCCGGGGACTCGGTCGTGGTCCGGTCGCTCAACGCCTCCGGCCACCTGGCCCGCCAGCAGTCTCCCGGCGACAGCCCGCCGACCCTGATCGCGGCGCGGCGCGGACACTGCCTGACCGGCCCGATCGCGGTGGCGGGCGCCGAGCCCGGCGCGGTGCTGTCGGTGCGCTTCATCTCGCTCCGGCCGGACGACTGGGGGTTTACCGTCGCGGGCGCCCGGAGCAACCCGCTGACCCGCCGGCTCGGCGTCGCCGGCGGGGCGCCCTCCTGGCTGCTCTGGGACCTCGACGTCGATCGGGGCACCGGAACCAGCCACCTCGGCCACATGGTGGCGCTCGCCCCGTTCCTCGGCGTGGTGGGCATGCCGCCCGCCGAGTACGGAGAGCACCCGACCTACCCGCCCCGCCCCGAGGGCGGCGGCAACATCGACTGCCGGGAACTGGTGGCCGGCACCACCCTCTACCTTCCGGTCACCGTGCCCGATGCGCTGATCTGCCTGGGCGACGGGCACGCCGCCCAGGGCGACGGCGAGGTCTCGGGCACCGCGATCGAGTGCGCGATGACCACCGAGCTGGCCGTGGACCTGGTATCGGACCCGCCGGTGCCGGGCATCCATGCCGTCACGCCGACCAGCAAGATCACTTTCGGTTTCAGCCCGGACCTCAACGACGCCATGGGCGACGCGCTCGATGCCATGCTCATCTGGATGCAGTCGCTCTACGGGCTGGACAAGGCCACCGCGCTGGCGCTGGCCAGCCCCACCGTCAGCCTGCGCGTCACGCAGGTCGCCAACGGCACCTGGGGCGTCCACGCCGTCCTGCCCGACGACGCCGTGGCCGCCGCTTAATGCGGGCATCGATGTACCGTGAGCGGCGGGTCAGCCGAACTCGAGGCCCTCAAACGTTCCGGATTTCCGCCACGCATCGATGTAGGCGAAGTAGGCGCTGGCGCCGTACGGATAGCCGTGGCCGAGGAACACCCCGGGATCCTGGCCCTCGCCGTTGTAGTAGCCGGGGGTGCAGTCCGCCCCGCCGATGATGCTGCCCGGCCCGGACGCCAGCAGCGTGACCCACGCGTCCTCGGCCTCCCGCGCGGGCTCGACCGTGGCGAACCCGTGGTCCACGGCATGCCGGACCGTCACCGCGATGGTCCGCGCGGAGTCGACGATGTTGTGCGGGATGTTGGAGATCAGGTTCGCGCCCTGCGTCGGCTGCACGAACAAGAGGTTGGGAAACCCGCGGGCATGAACGCCGTGCAGCGTGCGCATCCCGCCGTCCCAGTGTTCCGACAGCGTGCCGCCGCCGCGGCCGGTCACCTCGAAGCCGGCCCGCCGGGCGTAAGGGGTTCCGACCTCGAAGCCGGAGGCGTAGATGATGCAGTCGAGCTCGTACTCCCGGCCGGCCACCACCACCCCCGACGGGGTGATCTCCTGCACGCCCTGGCCGTTGGTGTCGACGAGATGCGTGCCCGGGTTATTGAACGCCTGCAGGTACGCGTCGTGGAAGCACGGCCGCTTGCAGAGCTGCCGGTACCAGGCCTTGAGGTTGCTCGCCGTGGCGGCGTCGCGCACGATGGCGTCGGCCCGGGCCCGGATCTCCTGCATCTTCTCGAAGTCCGACTGCTCGTAGGCGGCGAGCATGGCCTCGACGCTCCGGTCCTCCAGCGGCAGCGCCGCGATCCTGGACCGCACCCGCCGGGCGATGTCGGTCCAGCCGTCCTGCACGAGGTCCGCCTCGGCGGTGCCGCCGGCCTGATTGGCCGTGAAGTTCTCCAGCCAGCGCTGCTGCCATCCCGGCGTCGCGATCTCGGCGAACCACTGCGGGTCAATGGGGTGGTTGCCGCGCGCGTCGACCGAGGAGGGCGTGCGCTGGAACACATACAGCTCGCGGCAGGCCCGGGCCAGATGCGGCACGCACTGCACCGCGGTCGCGCCGGTGCCGATGATGCCCACCCGCTGGTCGGCGAGCCCGCTCATCGGCGCGCCGTCCGGGTCGCCGCCGGTGTAGTCGTAGTCCCAGCGGGTGGTGTGGAACGAGTGACCGCGGAACGAGCCGATCCCGGGAATGCCCGGCAGCTTCGGCACGCTCAGCGGGCCGGTGCCGAGCACGACGAACCGGGCCGTGAGCCGGTCGCCCCGGCTGGTGTCGATGACCCACACCGCGCGCGCCTCGTCCCAGGTCAGCCCGGTGACCTCGGTGTGGAACAGCGCGTCGTCATACAGGCCGAACTGCCGCGCGATGCGCCGGCAGTGCGCGAGGATCTCCGGGCCGTGCACGTACTTTTCCGTCGGCATGTGCCCGGTCTCTTCGAGCAGCGGCATGTACACCATCGACGCCGTGTCGCACTGGGCCCCGGGATAGCGGTTCCAGTACCAGGTGCCGCCGAAGTCGCCGCCCTTCTCGATGATCCGGACGTCGACCCCGGCCTCCCGCAGCCGCGCGCCGGCCACCAGCCCGGCGAACCCGCCGCCGACGCAGACGACGGTCCGGTGATCGGCCCGCGGCGCCCGCTCGGTCCGCGGCGTGTACGGGTCGTCTAGGTACCGCGCGTAGTCGCCGGTCAGGCGGAGGTACTGGTCGTTGCCGTCGGGGCGGAGGCGCTTGTCCCGCTCCTCGGCGTACTTGCGGCGCAGCGCCGCAGTGTCGATCGGCCCAGTGTCGACCGGCCCAGTGTCGACCGGCCCAGTGTCGATCGTCATCTCCGCCTCCGTCAGATGCCACGCGACGGTGTCATCCTGTCACTCAGGTGTGCCATTCGCAACGGCGCGGTGTTAGCATCGGCCCGTGAAACAGGCGATTCTTTACGCCCCGTCGCTCATCGACCAGCAGCGTGAGGTCGCCCAGGCGCGCATCCTTCGCGCCGCCGGCGCGGCGCTGGCCGCGCGAGGCCTGGCCGCGACCGTCGACGACGTCGCCGAGGCGGCCGGGATCAGCCGGCGCACGATCTTCCGGCACTTCGCCACGCGGGAGGCGTTGTTCGTCGCCGTGATCAGGGCGGGCGTGCGGCGCTACGCCGAGCAGATCCCGGCGCCGCCCGACGATGATGACCTGCGCGGCTGGCTGGTGGAGATGCTCACGGTCACGCACCGGCTCAACGCCAGCAACGGCCGGGTGTTCTGGGATCTCGTCGGCGTGCGGGCCGCCGACCTGTCGCCGGACCTGGCGCTGGTCGCGGAGGAATGCCGGGAGAGCCGCAACCGGTTCGCGGCCACCGTGTCCGGGCTGATGTGGCGGGCGCGCGGCGGGCCGGGCGTGCCGCCGCAATGGCTGGTGGACGCCGTCGCCGTGCAGTTGTCCGGGTTCACCACCCAGTCGCTGGCCGGTGACGCCGGCCGCTCCCCGGACGAGGTCGCGCTCGTGTCGGCCCAGGTGATCGAGGCCGTGCTGGCCTCCGCGCTCCCCCGCCCGGCCTGATCCGGCTGATCGAGACCGGCGCCGGCCGGGCCGGGCTCCTCGCCCCGCCCCGATCCCCGTCGTCGAGACCGGCGCTACCCTGGGCCGGGGCGTTAAAGAAAAATGTTTGGGTATTTCCGCACCGTTCCCGGGCTCGCCCTATTTGATTTCTGGTCCATTTGAAACTGGATTTCGGCTGCGATACTGCGGGAATGCGTGAGCCCGACCAGGAAGTGCTATCCGACGTTGCCGGCGTAGGGCGGCGGAGGTTCTTGTCCGTCGGCGGCGGGGTGCTGGCCGGGGCGGCGGCGATCGGCCTGACCCGGCCGTCGCACGACCTCGCCGACGTGAGCCTGACCAGGCCCTTGGCGATCCGCCGGACGGACCGGATCTTCCCGGGCGACCCTCGCTACGACACCATGCGGATGGGGTTCAACCAGCGCTGGGTGGGCGCTCCCGCTTATGTCCAGCTCGTCAACAATGCGCGCGACGTGGTCGATGCCGTGCAGCGGGCGTTCGACCGGCGCCTGCGCATTACCGTGCGCAGCGGCGGCCATTGTTACGAGAACTGGTCGTCCGGGAATTATGGCGGCGTCATCGTCGACCTGAGCAACATGCAGGACGTGTACATGGACCGGACCGGCCGGGTCGTGGTGCAGGGCGGCGCCACGATGTGGAACGTGTACGCGACGCTGTTCAAGAACTACAACCTCACCATCCCGGGCGGGTCGTGCTACTCGGTCGGGGCCGGGGGCCACATCGTCGGCGGCGGGTACGGGCTGCTGGCCCGGCAGTTCGGCCTGACCGTCGACTACCTGACCGGGGTGGACGTCGTGTGCGTCGACCGGCGCGGCCGGGCCCGGCTGGTGCGGGCGCGCCGGGGCGACCCGAACACCGAGCGGCTGCTCTGGGCGCACACCGGAGGCGGAGGCGGGAACTTCGGCATCGTCACCGCCTACTACTTCAGCGGGCTGCCGAATCCGCCCGGGCAGGTGCGCGTCGCGATCACGACCTGGCAGTGGAAGGACCTCATCGCGAAGCCGGAAAGCTTCGCCGCGTTGCTGCGCAACTTCGGCCGGTTCCACCTGGCCAACAGCTCCCCGTCGAGCCCGTACCGGGGCCTGTTCGCGCTGATCCACGCGAACCACATGTCGGCGGGCAAGATCTCGATGACGACGCAAGTGGCCGGGCCCTCGTATGGCCTGCTCGAGACGTTCCTCGCCGAGCTGAACCGGGGCGTGGACCCGCCCGCGGTCACGGGCCTCCTCGTCTCGATGCCCTGGCTCCAGGCGACCCAGTGGCTGAACGGGTCCGGGCGTAACCAGCGCGGCAAGTACAAGTCGTCGTACATGAAGGAACCGTTCCCCGAGCGCCAGATCCGGGCCATCTACGCCGCGCTGACCGACCCGGGCTACGACAATCCGCAGGCACTGCTCCAGATCGACTCCTACGGTTGCCGGGTCAACGCCGTGTCGTCGCACGCCACGGCCGTGCCGCAGCGATCGTCGATCATGAAGCTGCAGTACCAGACCTACTGGGCGCACGAGGCGGACGACGAGAAGAACCTGCGCTGGATCAACGACTTCTACGCCAGCGTGTACCGCGACACCGGCGGCGTTCCGGTCTCCAACCGGGTGACCGACGGCTGCTTCATCAACTACTGCGACGTAGACCTGCCGTCGAGCTGGCCCACGCTTTATTACAAGTCGAGCTATCCCGCGCTGCAGGTCGTCAAGGCCCGCTGGGACCCGCTCAACGTGTTCCACCACGCGCAGTCCATCGTCCCCGCGACCTGAGGCCGGGCCCGGCGGCGCTCAGTCCGCGATCCCTTAACAAAGGTCCTTAACAACGCCCGCGGCGGCCATTGACGTGCGCGGATTTTTGCGCGTAAACCCCCGGCGCACGGCGAGCGTCTTACCGACCAGCGGCAGCGGAAATGTCGCATGAGGCAGGGGGGCGGATCCATTCCATGCACGGCAATCCAGGCGCTCCACAGCCCGCCGGTGACCGAGGCGCCCGGCCGATGGCAGACGGCGGGCGACCGCGCAAGCGCCGCTCAGAGTCCAGGTTCAGGTCGTGGATGACCTGGTTCACCGGCATCCTGGCGTCGGTCGCGACGATCGTCGCCGCGGGGGCATCCGTCGTCGCGGCGCATCAGACCAGCCGTGTGGACCAGCTGACCATCATCGTCAGACAGCAGCGCCAGCAGCTGCAGGCCTCGGCGGCCAAAGCCGCGTCGCGATCGGCCGCGACGACGCCGTCTACCTCGTCCGGCGGCGCCGCCTTGACCGGCGGAACCTACCTGTCAGCATTGCAGCCCACGATCCAGCAGGCTGACCTGCAGACCGGTGCGCAGACCATGTCGGCCACGGCCTACACGAATAGCGTCACGTTTAACTGTGACGGCCCCATAGATACCGACCAGCCAGACGAGGCGTTCGACGTCGCGGGCCACACTCTATTCCGCGCTGTCGTTGGCATCCCGGACAACACTCAGAACGCCACCAGCCTGAACGAAACGGTCGCCTTGGCCAACCAGAGCGGCAGCCAGCTCATGAAGCCGGTCGTGGTCAGCCTGGGGCACCCGGTCGTTCTCCGGCTGAACATCGCCGGCGTGACCCAACTCGAGCTAACGTGCACCGGTACCGATCCGGAGACTCAGCAGCCGGATAACGGCAATCAGGTCACCCTCGGCAACGCCTACATTTCCGGATAGCGGCCAGGCCTCAACCTGGGCAAACGTCAACAGCGATGACCCTTAGGCCCCGAAGGGTCTTGTTCGGGCACCTGGGCGTCGGCAAGATGTTCCTGTGATTTCAGCCGTTGTCTCGCTATCAGAGGACTTCTGGGCGCTTAGGGGGCCTAACCTCGCATGATGCTCTCTCGTCGTAGGTTCCTGCAGATCTCGGCCGCTTCCTCTGGCCTGGCGATCACCGGGACCGAACTGCTCGGTCAGGCCGTCGCCAACGCATCCAGCACCATTCGCGCGAACGGTTCGCGCGGCATCCGCCACGTCGTCATCCTGATGATGGAGAACCGCTCGTTCGACCACTTCCTCGGCTGGCTGCCCGGGGCCGATGGCCGGCACGACCTGAGGTTCGTGTCCGCGGTCGACGGCAACACCTACCCGAACTACCCGCTCGCCCCGGACTTCCAGGGCTGCGGGTACAGCGACCCGGACCACAGCTGGGAAGGCTTCCTGGTTCAGTACGACTACGGCAGGCTCGACGGCTTCCTGCAGCGGCCGACGACCCCGGCGGACAACGCGGGCGTGACCCTGGCCGCCGCCAACACGTTCCCGATCGGCTACTACACCAACCTGGACCGCCACGGGCGCCGCAAGGCCCTGCCCGACCTGCCGGTGATCGGCGCGCTCGCCGAGAGCTACACCACGCTGGACCGCTACTTCTGCGCGTTCGCGGGCGAGACCTTCCCGAACCGCTTCTACCAGCACGCGGCGCAGACCGACCGGGACCACAACTCCGAGGTCGCGTCCACGCTGCCGACCATCTGGGATCAGCTCTCCCCGATCCCGAACTCGCAGGGCATCCCGACCGGCGGCTACTACTACCGCGACTCGCCCTTCCTCGCCCTGTGGGCCAGCCCGGCCATCGAGCCGGGGGCCACCTTCAAGTACCAGGCGTTCTTTCACCCGTTCTCCGACGCCGACGCGAGCACGGCCGCGCTCTCCGCCGGGACGTCCTTTGTCGCGGCCTGCCAGAACGGCACGCTGCCGAACGTCTGCTACATCGACCCCGCGTTCGACAACGAGGGGACCGGAACGTCCGGCGACGACCACCCCCTGGGCGACATCCGGCTCGGCGAGCGGTTCATCGCCGATGCCTACCACGCGCTCGCCGACAACGGTTACCTCGATGACACGGTCTTCATCGTGACCTTCGACGAATGGGGCGGCTTCTACGATCACGTCCGTCCGCCGCAGGTCATCGACGACACCAACCCGGCCAACGTCATGCACGCCGGTGACAGCACCACCCCGACCGACGGGCAGCTGATTCCGAACTACCGCCAGCTCGGCTTCCGGGTCCCCGGCATCGTGGTGTCCAACCTGGCGCAGCCGCACCGGGTCGTGCACGACGGCCCGTTCCAGCACTGCTCCAGCCTGGCGCTGATCGAGTCCACCTTCGGCCTGAATCCGCTGACCGCCCGGGACCGGCACGCCCGCAACCTCCAAGAGGTCCTGCTGCCGTTCCCCGTGCGCGGCCACGAGGTGGTGCGCCCCGCCTCGATCCCGACCAGCTCGGACGTCATCGGCCCGGCGATCAGCCCGCCGTCGGAGTCGCTGCTGCAGGTGCTCGAGGGCACCGCGGCCTTCGACCCCGCCGACATCTGCTCGGCCGACAGCGTGCAGTCGGTGTCCCCGGAGCCGGTGAACTACCCGCCGCTACCGCAGACCTTCGGCGGGATCGCCGGCCTGACCGGGACCTCCGGCATGGCGGACATGCTCAAGAGCTCCCGCGCGAGCGGCTCGTAGCTGGCCAGCCGGTCGGCGTGCGCGAACGTGCTCGTCGTCACCATGAGCTCGTCGGCGCCGGTGCTCGCGACCAGCCTCTCCAGCGACTCGATGACCGTGGCCGGGTCGCCGACCACGTGCGAGGCGGTCGCCTCCCCGATCACCGCCAGCTCGGCCGCCGAGTAGGAACGCCCGGCCGCCTCCTCCGGGCTCGGCAGCGTGGAGGGACGCCCGGCGCGAAGGCGCAGCATGGACAGGCGCAACGATCCGTGTCGCCAGCGCGCGGCCTCGGCGTCCGGCGCGCACAGCACCGTCACGCTGATCAGGCAGTACGGCTCCGCGAGCGTTGCGGAGGGCCGGAACGTGCGCCGGTACAGCGCCAGCGCCGGCCGGGCGTTGGCTACGCTGAAGTGGTAGGCGAACGCGAACGGCAGGCCGAGCAGGCCGGCCATCTCGGCGCTGTAGCCGGTGGATCCGAGCAGCCAGACGGCCGGCTCGTTCCCCTCGGCCGGGATGGCCCGGATCCGGCCCGCCGTCCGGCCGCCAGGGTCGTCTTGCGCCGGACGCGTGGCGACGTCGGCGAAGTAGGCCCGAAGCTCCGCAACCTGAGCGGCGTAGTCGGCGGGCGGCAGGCCCTCCGGATGGCGCCGCAGCGCGCGGGCCGTGGCCCGGTCCGTGCCGGGCGCCCGCCCGATCCCGAGGTCGATCCGCCCCGGGTACATCGCCTCGAGCATGCCGAACTGCTCGGCGACGGTGAGCGGCGCGTGGTTGGGCAGCATCACCCCGCCCGAGCCGACGCGGATGGACGATGTCGCCGACGCGATCTGGCCGGCCAGGACCGCCGGCGCCGAGCTGGCGATGCCCGGCATGTTGTGGTGCTCGGCGACCCAGTAGCGCGTGAAGCCCCACCGCTCGGCGTGCCGGGCCAGGTCGACGCTGCGCCGCAGCGCCTCGCCCGCCGGTTCCCCGGTCGGCACCGGGCAGAGATCGAGCACCGACATGGGAACGGACAGGCCGCTGGTCACGACCGAAAGACTGCCAGGACGGGCGCAACAGCAGCAACCGTGTCCGCCGTCGTACAGACCCACCTCGCCGTCAGGCCGACTCCCCCCACCGTCGGCCGCCTCTCCCGCCGTTAGGCGGCGGCGTTGGTGGGCGGGCCGTGGCTGTGGTAGCTGCGGTAGCGGTCCGGGCTGGTCACGGTGACCGACCCGTCGGGCCGTAGCACGATGCGCCAGCCCCACCGGTGGATCGCGATGAGGTGGTGGAAGCTGCAGAGCAAGATCAGGTTTTCCAGGCTGGCCGGTCCGCCCATGGCCCGGGGGATGATGTGGTGCGGCTGGCACGCCGCCACCGGCTGCTCGCAGCCGGGCCAGCGGCAGTGCCGGTCGCGGACCGCGACCGCGCGGCGCAGGTGCACCGGGATGGTCTCGATCACCGCGCCCACATCCAGCGGCAGGCTGACCGACGCGACGATGTCCGGGGCGAGCCGGGTCCGCAGGTAGCTGGCGAGCCCGCCGGGGCCCGACAGCAGGTCGGCCGCGGCCTTGATCACCAGCTGCCGGGCCGCGCGCGACGAACGGGCCTGCTGGTCCGCTGCGCCATGCGGGGCGGCGCCGGGCTGAGCGGGGCCGGGCTGGGCTGAGCCGTGCTGGGCGGGGCGGGGCTGGGCGGGGCCGGGCTGAGCGGGGCCAGGCTGGCCCGGCGCGCCGTGCAGCAGGGCGGCGGCGAGCCGGTCCAAGATGTCGGGGTCGATGTGGCCGGTGACCACCGGCACGATCGACGCGTCGCACTCCGCGCCGGGCGGCGCCGCCGCGCCGGCCCAGGCCGCCTCCGCGCCGGCCGCGCCGTCCAGGCCGCGCAGCCGGTCCAGGCCGGCGTGCACCACGATCTGGGTCGGCTGCCCGCCCCGATCCGGCAAGCACCCCGACGCGATCAGCCGCCGGCACGCCTCCTCCAGCGCGTCGTGCGCCCGCTGGCCCTTGGTCCGCAGGTCCTCCGGCCCGGCCCGCTTGCCCAAAGCGTCCAACACCGCCGCCAGCGCGGCCGCGCAACCCGGCGTCAGGTCACCATCCAGCTTCCCCGCCCCCTGGAACGTGGTCTCCAGCCGCAGCCGCCGCTCATCAAACCCGTCCCCGTCACGGTCGGGCCGGGCCAGCCGCCGCCGCATCGCCTCAGCCAGGACGCCCAGATCGGCCAGCCCCACCCCGGCCCCCGCCGCCTCCAGGAAAATCTCATCCGCATCCGCGCGGTGCCGCTCGGGCAGCAGATCCGACCACTCACACAACTGCCGCGCCCACGACACCGAGACCCGCCCCGCCGCCAGCGCATCCCCGATCAGCCGATGACGCGCCAGCCGCCGCATCCACCCCATCGCCCCCGCCGCCGCACCCGGCGTGACCCGCGTCTGCCACCGCAGCCAGCTCTTCGCCGACCCGTGCCCGTCATCCGCATACCCCCCGCCCGAGCAAAACGCCGCCAGCACCCGCGCCCGCGCCGCGGTATGCACCGCCTCGGCCCGCTCCAGCCCCCGCAACCACTCCGCCTGCTCCGCCCCCGTCAGCGCGGTCGCGTCCGCCGCCGCCAGCCACGCCAGGCCCGCACGCGCCATCGCCACCGCCTCGGCGGCGGTCGCCGGCGCGACGGGCGGCTGACCAGCTAAGCACATGGTTCGGGTAACCCCCCATGCCGTTCTTCGATTGTTAGTTCGATCGTAGACCAGGGGTACGACATTCCTGAGTCACGCATCCGGCGGGCAGCCCGCCGGGCAACCCCAGGCGAAACACGACCTAAGGCCGGCTCGGACCCGGCCAGCGCCGCCACCGCGTCGGCCAGCGCCGCGTCCAGATCCTGGCCCCGCCCGGCCTCCGTCTGCTCCCTGAACTCCGGCTCGGAAAACAGCGAGGCGATCCGCTCGATGGTCCGCCGCTCCGCCTCAACCACCAGCGGCGAGGCCTCCAGCCCGACGACGTCACCGGCGCCAGGCAACGAGACCCCCGATCCCCCCGGCACGTGCCGCCAGACCACCGGCCAGCGCCCCGTCATCCCTCCGAGCTTATCGAGGCTCGGGAGCCCAGCCCGGCCGCTGCCCGGCCGGCAGCGCGCGAACGTCGCCGCTGCGCGCGTGACCCTCGAACGACTCGACGCGCGAGGCGCGTCCGCACAGCTCGCCCAGCGCGGCCGACCCGGCCGGATCGGTGACCTCCTGGTAGGTGACCGTCTTCAGGTACTTACCGACCCACAGGCCGCCGGTGTACCGGGCGGCCCCGCGGGTGGGCAGCACGTGGTTGGTCCCGATGACCTTGTCTCCGTAGGAGACGCAGGTGCCCGCGCCCAGGAACAGCGCGCCGTAGTTGCGCATGACGTCCAGGGCGCGGCGCGGCCGCTCGGTCAGGATCTCGACGTGCTCGAACGCGTACCCGTCGGCGACGGCGTAGGCGTCCTCGATGTCCCCGTGCACGACCACGACCTCGCCGTGATCGCGCCACGCGGGCTCGGCGTAGTCGCGGGTCGGCATGGCCGGCAGCAGGTCCTCGATCCACACCAGCACTCGCTCCGCGAGCCCGGCCGAGGTGGTGACCAGCACCGCCGGGGAGTCCGGGCCGTGCTCGGCCTGACTCAGCAGGTCGACCGCGACGACGAACGGGTCGGCGTGCTCGTCGGCCACCACCAGGATCTCGGTCGGGCCGGCGAACAGGTCGATGCCCACCTCACCGAACAGCTGCCGCTTGGCCTCCGCGACGTAGGCGTTGCCCGGTCCCGCGATCAGGTCGACCTTCGCGATGGTCTCGGTGCCGAGGGCCAGCGCGGCGACCGCCTGCACCCCGCCGAGCAGCCGGATCTCGTCGGCCCCGGCCAGGTGCATCGCGGCGATCGTCGCCGCCGGGATCTCGCCCCTGATCGGCGGCGTGCACGCGCTGACGTGCCCGACGCCGGCCACCTTCGCGGTCACGATCGTCATGTGGGCCGAGGCCACCAGCGGGTAGCGGCCCCCGGGAATGTAGGCACCCGCGCGCTCGAGCGGGATGTTCCGCTGCCCGAGGTGGACGCCCGGGCTGATCTCGACCTCGAAATCGAGCAGCGAGTCGAGCTGCCGCCGGGCGAACTCGCGGACGTTGCCCTGCGCCGTCCGGATGTCGTCGACCAGCGTCGTGGGCAGGGTGCCGACGATCGCGCGGACCTGGTCGGGACCGAGGCGGAAGTCCTCGGGGTCCCACTTGTCAAAACGCCGCGAGTATTCCCGGACCGCCTCGTCGCCGCGGGCCCGGATGTCGTCGATCACGCCGCTGACGGTCTGGGCGATGTCCGGGCCGGGGCCGCGGCCGGCGGTCGAGACGGGGCCTTTGAGCACGGTGCGCGTCGCTGCGATCGTCATGGGCGACATCCTGTGCTG
>Ga0335075_10008633_pt1 | contig 15597 bp, 15 predicted proteins | sample Lox_Sample_24_FD_206723 | JGI IMG/M metagenome (GOLD analysis project Ga0335075, IMG submission 206723) | Soil microbial communities from Loxahatchee National Wildlife Refuge, Florida, United States - Lox_Sample_2.4 | ecosystem: Environmental > Terrestrial > Soil > Wetlands | place: USA... | reverse complement strand
GAGCAGCGTGTAGTTGGTTCCTTCGACCCACTGCTGCTGCGCCGGCGCCGCCAGGGCAGGGAGTGCCGAGGCGCCGAGCACCACCGCAAGCAGCGCCAAACCGATCTTCTTCATTGCAAGCTCTCCGTTGTGTTCCGTCGCTGCGCGAGCAAGTGCCGGAATCGCGCCCATTCGAACGCCGGGCCGGGGTCGGTCTTGCGGCCAGGGGCGATGTCGCTGTGTCCGGCGATCCGCTCCGCGGAAAGTGTGTGATAGGTCGAGAGCAGCGCCGCGACCAGCGCGGCGAGGTTTTCGTACTGCGCGTCCGTGTAGGGGATCGTGTCGGTTCCTTCCAGCTCGATGCCGATCGAGAAGTCGTTGCAGGCGCTCCGGCCCTGGTACTGCGACACGCCGGCATGCCATGCGCGCATGCCAAACGGGACGTACTGCGTGATGCTGCCGTCACGGCGGATCAGGATGTGCGCCGAGACGCGCCGCGTCGCCGTGTCGCGGAAGGACGGATGAGCCTCGGGCGACAGGCTGCCGGCGAAGAGATGATCGATCCACGGGCCGCCGAACTCCCCGGCGGGCAAGCTGATGCCGTGAACCACGACCAGCTCCGGTGCGACGTCCTTCGGGCGGGCATCGAAATGCGGCGACAGGACCTGGCGCGCGCCGGCGAGGAGGCCGGTGGCGGGCTCGATCAGCAACGGAGCGGCTCCATCAGTCATACAGGTAGCGTGACAGGCCGGCCCAGAGGACGGCCATCAGGCCCGTAACGAAGATCCCATCGAACGTCCCGGCGCCCCCGATGGAGGCGACCGGGGCACCCAACGATTGGACCGCGCCGAGGTTGAGAAGGTCCGCGCCGATGAGCACTCCGAGGCTGCCGCTGATGTAGGCGAGCGGGGCCGCGCGCTTGCGGGAGAGCGCGATGGCGATGATCGCGGTCGCAATGATCGGCACGAAGATCGGCAGGGCGATGCCGAATCCCGGCACCGGCTGCGCGAGGTAGTGGCACACCATGGCCACCAGCAGAGTGCCGAGCGCGCCCAGGAGGAACAGCCGATGCTTGAACAGCAGATAAAGCGACAGGCACACCGGGATGATCGCGCCCCCGACATTGATCGCCAGCACGGTCGCGTGGGTCTGGCGCACCAGCGGCACGATGTAGGTCATCCCGAAGAAGTTGATCTCACCCGCCGTCACCGTCCGATGCCCGGGCAGGTAGGCCACGGGAATGTTGATGTAACTGCCCAGCAGTGACAGCGCGAGGGCCGTGATCAGCGCGCCCTCCGTGAGGCCCATCGAGGTCGAGGCAAACCGCAGCAGGCGCAGCGTCGCGAGCCCGACCAGGACGATCAGCAGTCCCCAGAAGATCAGAAGGAACGGCAGTGAGACCGGGAAGTACTGCAGTTGATCCGCGTGCATGGTCGCCGCATCATGCCACAATGCGGCCATGACCACCGGCAACGCACACTACTCCGCACGCGATCTCGCCCACGTCTGGCACCCCTGCACCCAGATGAAGGACCACGAGGATCTGCCCATGATCCCGGTCCGCCGCGGCTGCGGGGTGTGGCTGGAAGACTTCGAGGGCAAGCGCTACCTGGATGCGATCAGCTCCTGGTGGGTGAACCTCTTCGGCCACGCCAATCCGCGCATCAACGCCGCGGTGCGCGAGCAGCTCGACCGGCTGGAGCAGGTGATTTTGGCCGGTTTCACGCACGAGCCGGTGATCGCGCTCTCCGAGGCGCTGAGCGCCATCGCGCCCGCCGGGCTCACGCGCTGCTTCTACGCCGACAACGGCTCCTCCGCCGTGGAAGTCGCGGTCAAGATGAGCTTCCACTACTGGCGCAACGTCGGCAAACCCGCCAAGCGTCGCTTCATCACTCTCTCCAACAGTTACCACGGCGAAACGCTCGGCGCCCTCGCCGTAGGCAACGTAGAGCTCTACAAGGAGATATACCAACCTCTCCTGATGGACGTGATCACCGTCCCCTCTCCCGACTGCTACGAGCGTGAGCGCGGCGAGAGCTGGGCCGATCACTCGCGGCGCAAGTTCGCCCACATGGAAGCCGCGCTCGCGAAACACGCCGACGAGACCGCCGCCGTCATCCTCGAGCCCCTGGTTCAATGCGCCGGCTCCATGCGCATGTACGATCCCGTCTACCTCTCACTGCTGCGCCAGGCGTGCGACCGCTGCGGCGTACACCTGATCGCCGACGAAATCGCAGTTGGATTCGGCCGCACCGGCACTCTCTTCGCCTGCGAGCAGGCCGGCATCCGCCCCGACATGATGTGCCTGTCGAAGGGCCTCACTGCCGGCTACCTCCCGCTCTCCGCCGTCATCACTACCGACTCCATCTACGACGCCTTCTACGACGAGTACGTCAAGCTCACCGCCTTCCTCCATTCCCACAGCTTCACCGGCAACCCGCTGGCCTGCGCCGCCGCCCTGGCCAGCCTGGACATCTTCCGCACCGACGACGTCCTGGCCGCCAACCGCCACCTGGCCGCCCATCTCGGCTCCAAAGCCCGCGAGCTCTCGTCCCACCCCCACGTAGCCGAAGTCCGTCAACACGGGATGATCGTAGCCGTGGAGCTCGCCCGCGACAAAGCATCCCGTAGCCCTTACCCCTGGCAAGAGCGCCGCGGCCTGAAAATCTACCGCCACGCCCTGAGCCGCGGCGTCCTCCTACGCCCCATAGGCACCGTCCTCTACTTCATGCCCCCCTACGTAATCTCCCGCGACGAGATCGACCTGATGATCGAAGTGGCGCGCGAAGGAATCGAACTGGCAACATGCGACTGACGCGCGTCCACGTACCCGGCCCGCTTGCCTCCGGCACCCGCCACACCATAGAAGGCGACGCCGCCAACCACATCGCCCGGGTCCTGCGCCTCGAGTTGGGCGATTCCCTCAGCGTGTTCGACGGCCGGGGCGGCGAATACTCCGCCCGCATCGAATCCTTCCGCAAAAACTCCGTCATCATCGAGGTCCAGGACCGCTCCCCCGTGAGCCGCGAGTCCTCCCTCTCCCTGACCCTCGCCCAGGGCGTCTCCCGCGGCGAGCGCATGGACTGGGTCGTCCAGAAAGCAACCGAGTTGGGAGTCACCGCGATCGTCCCTGTCCTCACCGAGCGGACGATGGTGAAGCTCGACGCCAGGCAGTCCGAGCGCAAGCTAGCGCACTGGCGGGGAATCGCCGCGGCCGCGTGCGAGCAAAGCGGCCGCGACCGCCTTCCCAACATCGTCGCTCCGCTCGATCTGCCCGAATTCCTGCGCGCAATCGATCCCCGGTCCACACGCGTGCTTCTCTCCCCCGCCGGCACCCAGCGGGCCGACGGCCTGAAAGCGCCCGAGCGCAAGGTGATCGTGTTGATTGGCCCCGAAGGCGGTTTGGCGGAAAACGAACAGCGTGCTGCGATCGGAGCCGGATTCCTCGCGGTAAGAATGGGACCACGAGTGCTGCGCACCGAGACGGCGGCCGTCGCCGCCCTGACGCTGATACAGCATCGGTTCGGGGATCTCTGAGATCGACCGGTCCCGGTCAGGCACTGACAAAAATCCGCCGCCCGTCTTTGTCGAGCTGCAGCATCGGCGCCTGGTAAAGCTCGCTCAGCCTCTGCGCCGTCAGCAGTTCCGAGGCCGTTCCCGCCGCCCAGCGGCCGTCCCCGTGCAGGAGCAACACCCTATCCGCAAACCTGGCCGCTACAGTCGGATCATGCAGCGTCGCGATGACAGTCTTCCCCGCCGCACACAGTCTCCGGAACAACCCCAATATCTCCATCTGGTGCGCCGGATCCAGATGATTCGACGGCTCATCCAGCAGAAACACCGCGGGCCCCTGGGTCAGCAACGCCGCCACCGCCACCCGCCGCAGCTCCCCGCCCGACAACGTATCGGTTCTTCGCCCCGCAAATGCCGCGAGATCCACCGCCGCCAGCGCCTCCTGCGCAATCCGCTCATCGTCCGCCGTCTCCCACTGCCAAAGCTCGAGGTGCGGATGCCTCCCCACCAGCACCGCCTCCAACACGGTGGTGACGAACGATTCCTCCGCATCCTGCGCCAGCAACCCCAACCGCAGCGCCACCGCCTTGCGGCCGAGCCCTTCCATCGGCGCCCCATCGAGATATACGGCTCCCGCCCGAGGCTTCCTCAACCCCAGGAGCGTATGCAGCGTCAGGGTCTTCCCGGTGCCGTTGCGCCCCAGGATCGCGACGAACTCGCCCGGCACGAACTCGAGCGACAGCCCCTCGACCAACCGTCGCCCTCCAACCGCCACCTCCACATCCCGGGCAGCCAGCAGGCAACGGCCTTCCTCTGCGGCTACGGTTGCAGTCGCGTTGCGGTCCAGGGCCCGGCCTCGAGATGCCCGCTAAGAGCCTCGGTGAGCTCGCGCGTCCAGCGAGCCCGGTCATGCACCCGCGCCTCGCCTTCCACCCAGAGCTCCACGCTTTCCGCCCACAGGTGATACCCGCCCCAGTGCGGAGGTCTCGGGATCGGCATGTCGGCGCCCTCCGGTCCCGCCTGCCACGGCAGCGGCGTCCCAAAGCGCTGCGCCACCGCAGCCACCGACTCGAGCAGATCTTCCCGCGACCCCACCGGCTCGCTCTGGGCACTCGCCCAGGCCCCCACTCTGCTCTGCCAGGGCCGCGACGCGAAGTAGGCATCGCTATCCGCCCCCGGCGCCCGCAGCACGGGCCCCTCGATCCGCACCTGCCGGTGCATCGCATCCCAGTGGATGACCGCCGCCGCCCGCGGGTTCTCCGCCAGCTGCCGCCCTTTGCGCGAGAGATAATTGGTGTAAAAAACGATGTACCCCGGCACCGGCACCACCTCCTTGCACAGCACCACCCGCGCCGACGGTCGACCCGCCGGATCGCTGGTGGCCAGCACCATGGAGTTGGGGTTCGGCTGGTGCCGGTGCTGCCAGGCCTCCGCCATCCAGCGGTCGAGGATCACCAGGGGCTCGGGCGGCAGGGGTTCGGGAAGCAGCTCAATATGTCGCGTCACAGGGACATCTTAGTTGTGCATCGACTCCGGCGCGACCCCGAGGTAAAAGGAAGGTGCCATCCACAGCTCGAGTTTTCGGAATCCCCTATGACGCGGGACGATGTGACCCTGGAGGATTTGCGCCGCCGCCTGAGCGAGATCGACCGCCAGCTCCTGCAGCTGGTCGGGGAGCGCAAGGCATTGAGCGGCGAGGTGGCCCGCGTCAAACGGGCGACCGGTCATCCCACCCGCGACTACGCCCGTGAGCGCGAGGTGATCGAGGGTGCGCGGGCGGCAGCCGTCGAGGTCGGGGTGTCGCCGGCGCTCGCCGAGGAGCTGTTGCGCCTCCTCATCCGATCCTCCCTGACCACCCAGGAGCAGGCGAGCGTGGCAGCGCGCGGCGCGGGCTCCGGTCGGCGGGCGCTCGTCGTGGGCGGCAACGGCAAGATGGGCCGGTGGTTCGTCCAATTCCTCTCCTCGCAGGGCTTCAGCGTCGAGGTGGCAGACCCGCACGGCGGACCGGACGGCGTACCCTGCGTCGCCGACTGGCACACGACCGATCTCAAACACGACTACATCGTGCTCGCAACCCCACTCGGCGTGACCGACGCGATCCTGCGCGATCTCGCGCTGCGCCGGCCCCGCGGCGTGATCTTCGATGTCGGATCGTTGAAATCGCCGCTGCGCGCCGGCCTCGTCGCCCTGAAGTCGCACGGCTGCCGCGTCACCTCCATCCATCCCATGTTCGGACCCGACACGGAGCTTCTGTCCGGACGACACGTCATCTTCGTGGACCTGGGTCACGCCGAGGCGCTGGCCGAGGCACGGGCGCTGTTCGCGTCCACGATGGCGGAGCAGGTGGTGATGAGCCTCGACGACCACGACCGGCTGATCGCCTACGTGCTCGGCCTGTCGCATGCGCTCAACATCGCCTTCTTCACCGCGCTCGCCGAGAGCGGTGAGGCGGCCCCGCGGCTGGCGAAACTCTCCAGCACCACCTTCGACTCGCAACTCGATGTCGCCACCCGGGTGGCGCAGGAGAGTCCGGAGCTCTACTACGAAATCCAGAGCCTGAACGACTACGGCGCAGAGTCGCTGGAAGCGCTTTCCCAGGCGGTGGAGCGCATCCGGGCGGCCGTACTGTCCCGCGACCACGACGTCTTCGTCGCGCTGATGCAGCGCGGACGGGACTACCTCGAAGACCGGCGCACCGTCGCCCAGCGGCGGGCATAGGCAGTCGGTGGCACGGCCCATGGCACAAGACGCTCCGAAGGCGCTCGAGGAAGAAAACGAGCGGCTGCGGGCGCGCCTCAAAGTCCTGACGGAGGAGGTCGGCCGCAACGAGTCGCTGTTCCGCAAGACGCAGGAGCGGGAGCTCGAGCTGCTGCGGGCCGGATCGCTGACGCAACTGCTGCATGGCCTGATCCAGGGTCTGCGCCAGTCATACCAACTCGACGCCGTCACGCTGCACCTGAACGACCCGCAGCACGAGATCCGGCACCTGCTCTCGGGCGACGGCATGCTGTTCGAGGAGCTCGAAGGCGTCTACTTCGTCGATGCGCTGATCACCGAGGCGCCGCAGGTCGCGCACCTGGAGAAACCCTGGCTCGGTCCGCTGCGTCTCGCCGACCATGAGCTGCTGCTGCCCGGCATCGGCGGCGGCGGCAGCCTGGCGCTGATTCCGCTGACCCGCCAGGAGCAGCTCGACGGCGTGTTGGTCTTCTTCAGCGCCGATCCGTTGCGCTTCACCAACGACCTCGCCAGCGACTTCCTCGCCCATCTCGGCGTCGTGTCGGCCATCTGTATCGAGAACGCCGTCAACCGCGCGCGGCTGGTGCGCAGCGGCCTGACCGACTTCCTGACAGGTTTCCACAACCGCCGGTATCTGCACGCGCGGTTGCGTGAAGAGCTGGCGGGCGCTCAGCGCTCGAAGCAGCCCGTCGCGTGCCTCATGATCGACGTCGACCACTTCAAGCGCATCAACGACCTGTACGGCCACCTGGCCGGCGATGCCGTGCTGCGCGAAGTGGCCCAACGGATCGATGCGGAAATGCGCATGAGCGATACCGGCGTCCGCTTCGGCGGTGACGAGTTCGCGATCGTGCTGCCGCAAGGCAACATCGGTGACGGCGAGCGGGTCGCCGCCCGCGTGTTGGAGGCCGTGAGCAGCCAGCCGATGTCGATCGCCAGCCACACGCAGGAGAGAGTGACTCTCTCGATCGGCGTTGCCGTGGCCGCGCCGGACCAGAGCACCCGCGACTTCAAGGCGCTCGCCGATCGCCTGATCGCGGAAGCCGACGCGGCCCTCTATCGCGCGAAGAGCGCCGGGCGCGACCGCATCGCCGTCTCGAAGAACGTCGTCAGGTAATCGTCCGGACTCAGCCCCGTCGCCGCAGCAGCGCAATGAAGAGCGGGGCGCCGACCAGCGCCATGATCGCGCCCACGGGCAACTGCCGTGGCGCTACCACCGTCCGGGCCGCCACGTCGGCGCAGGCCAGCAGCGTCCCCCCGAGAAGTGCCGATGCCGGTGCGACCACGCGATGGTCACTCGTGCGGAACGACAGCCGCACGATGTGCGGCGTGACGAGTCCGACGAAGCCGACCGTTCCCGCGCTGACGACCGCGACCGCCGTCAACGCGGCGCACCCGACGAAGACGAAGCTCCGCCAGACCTCGAGATTCATGCCGACGCTGCGGGCCCGAAGCTCACCGGCAGCCAGCACGTTGAGCGGACGCGCCAGAAGGACCGCCAAGGCGACCGCGAACAGCGCCGTGAGCGCGCTCGCCCATGGATTGACCGCCCACTCCAGGTCACCCGCCAGCCAGAACACCATGCCGCGAAGGCTCGATGCATCGGCCACCGACAGCAGCACCGTCACCAGCGCGCCGCACGCGCTCGCGAGCACGACGCCCGTCAGGAGCAGCCGGGTCGTCCCGCCGCTCCGGGCCAGCAGGTGGACGATGACCACGGCGACCACCGCGCCCGTCACGGCGGATCCCTGGATCGCCAACACCGTGGCGCCGGCGATCATGGCGAGCAGGGCGCCGACCGCCGCCCCGCCGGATACACCGAGCACGAACGGGTCAGCCAGGGGATTGCGGAAAAGCGCCTGCAGCAGCACGCCGGCGAGTGCGAGCAGACTGCCGACGCCGAATGCGGCCAGGGTGCGCGGCAGGCGGATTGCAAATGTTACGCTGCGGGCCACGCTGTCGCCGGAACCCAACAGTGCCGCGAGGACGCGCCCGGGGGAGAGCTCGGCGCTGCCGACGAGCAGAGAGCCCATGAATACCGCGGCGGCGAGCAGAACGAGGAGGGCGAGGGCGCCACCGTGTACGCGATGAGATGTCGATAGCATCAATTGAGCATCCCTTGGTGCACGCTATGGGCATATGGATATGCCCCGCCGCCGCAGGTGGCGGAGGTTCGATCAAAAACCACGCTTTTTGATCGAACCGGCGCTGGGCCGGGCAGGATGCCCGGATTCGGCGCATTGGACAATCACGAGCTGCGCTTGATAAAAGCCTCGCATGGTCAAAGACCTGATCGACTCGGACGGCTTTCGCGCCAACGTCGGCATCGTGCTGATGAGCGGCAGCGGCGAGGTGTTCCTCGGGCGCCGGACGGGCGGGCGGGGTTGGCAGTTCCCGCAGGGCGGCATGCGGGTCGGCGAGAGTCTCGAAGACGCGGTTTTCCGTGAGCTCACCGAAGAGACCGGCCTCGAGCAGGCGGACGTCGAGCTGCTCGGGCACACTGCTCGCTGGCTGCGCTACAGGCTGCCGGCGCGCTACGTGCGCCGCAATCAGAAACCGCTCTGCATCGGACAGAAGCAGCGCTGGTTCCTGTTGCGGTTGCGGCGCGAGCCGGTGAGGTTTGACTTCAGGCGCACGGAAGAGCCGGAGTTCGACGAGTGGCGATGGGCAAATTTCTGGGACCCGCTGCGCGAGGTCATCTACTTCAAGCGCGGGGTCTATCGGCGCGCGCTCCTGGAGCTCGCGCCCATTGCTTTTCCCGCGGGCCCGCCGCCGCTGCCGAGCTGGTGGGACGATCTCACGCGCCGTCCCTTGCGCGAGCCGGCACAGGCAGAGCGAACGTAGGAGTGAGCATTGCCCGTGACGCTGTTCGATAAGGAGCATCCGCCGGAGCTGGTCGTTCGCGCGCACGCGCCCAGGCAGCGGCTGATCCTGACTGTCGTGCTCGCGGTCGTCGCGCTGGTGGGACTGGCGGCGGCTTACGAATTCGGCCAATACCGCGCCGGCTTCAACGTCATTTCGGCGGTCAAGAACCGCGCCCGGCTCGACAGCTCCATCAGGAGCCTGCAGAGCAGCAACACCGCCCTCCAGGGACGCATCATCGAGCTGCAGACCATGGATGCCGGACACTCGCGTGAGGACCAGGTCAACTCCAGGACCATCGGTGAGCTGCAGGCACAGGTGGCTCGCCAGACCGAGGAGCTGGCCTTCTACCGAGCCGTGGTGGCCGAGGGAGCCCCGGCAATCGGGGTGCGGGTCGGGACGGTGCGCCTCTCGTCCGCCAAGCCGGCAGGCCACTTCCTCGTGGACGTCTCGCTGGTGCGGGCCGGCAAGACCGACGGCATGACGACCGGGAATATCACCTTCACGGTTGATGGCCAGGACAGCGGCGGCAAGGCCGCCACCCTGGCGAGCCAGGAGCTGGCCGGGGGCGACGGCGATCTGCCTTACGACTTTCGCTACTTCCAGGACCTGTCACAGACCCTGGCCCTGCCGGCGGGCTTCAAGCCCGAGCATCTGACGGTCGAAGTCAGCTCGACCCGTAAGGACGTCCCACCGCTGACGCAGACATTTCCCTGGAGCGCGGTGTTCACCCCATGAGCATGTTCAACCGCGATTCCAAGCAGGTACGCATCGATACCCTGATCGCCAGGTCCGTGCGGGTCAATGGTGACCTCGAATTCGCCGGCGGCATGCACCTCGACGGCCAGGTGGCCGGGGGCGTGCGGGCCGATCCCGCCCATCCGTCCTCCTTGTCAGTCAGCGATACCGGCTCCATAGATGGGCCTGTAGAGGTCACGGACCTGGTCCTGCATGGGGCCGTGCGGGGTGACATCGTGGCGCGCGGCCGCGTCGTCCTGGGGGCGAGCGCGCGCGTGGAAGGGAACGTGTACTACGGCATCATCGAAATGACCCTGGGCGCCCGGATAGCGGGCAAGCTGGTGCGCCTGGAACAGGGGCCGGAGCAGGACCCAAAGCCTGACAAGGGCGCGGCGGCGCCGGCCTGAGTTGTCACATTTGTCACTTTGACGCCCGTGGAACTGCCCCCTAGACTGAACACATGAGCACCGTAGACGCCTCGCTGGAAGCACCCTCCCTTCTGTTCACCGACGCCGCCGCCCGCAAGGTCGGCGACCTGATCCGTGGCGAAGGCAATCCCAATCTGATGCTGCGCGTCTTCGTGCAGGGCGGGGGCTGCTCCGGACTGCAATACGGCTTCGAGTTCGACGAGCAGGTGCAGGACGGCGATACCTGCATCGAGAATATGGGTGTGAAGCTGCTGGTCGACCCCATGAGCGTGCAGTACCTCACAGGCGCGGAAATCGATTACCGCGAGGGCCTGGACGGCGCGCAGTTCGTGATCCGCAACCCCAACGCCACGACCACGTGCGGGTGCGGCTCTTCCTTCTCCGCCGCCTGATGCGCCGCCGCCAGCGTGCCTCCCGCCGCCTCACTCCGCGATAGCCAGAAAGCCAGCGCGGGGCCTGCGGCGCGACCTGTCCCCGACGTCCTGGCCGCCGTAGACCTCGGCTCCAACAGCTTCCACATGGTGGTCGCGCGTTACACGCACGGCCAGCTCGTCATCATTGACCGTCTGCGGGAGATGGTCCGCCTTGCCGCGGGCGTCGCGGAGAACGGTCGGATCGACAAAGAGGCGGCCGCACGGGCTCTGGCCTGCCTGCAGCGGTTCGGGCAGCGGCTGCACGATATGCGCGCCGACAGCGTCCGCGTCGTAGGCACCAATGCCTTGCGCCTCGCCCACCGCAAACAGGCCTTCCTGGAGCGCGCCCGCGAGGCGTTGGGCCACCCGATCGAGATCATCTCCGGCATGGAGGAGGCGCGCCTCATCTATGGCGGCGTGGCACACACCATGCCGAGCGAGCCCGGCAAGCGCCTGGTGGTGGACATAGGCGGTGGCAGCACGGAGCTGATCATCGGCGAGGGGCTCGCGCCGCTCGACCTCGAGAGCCTGCAGATGGGCTGCGTCAGCCTGAGCGAGCGCTTCTTCCGCGACGGCAAGATCTCCGCCAAGCGGATGGCGGGAGCCCGGCTGGCCGCGCGCCTGGAGCTGGAGCCCGTGCAGGCGGCCTTCCGGCGCCGGGGCTGGGACCGCTCCGCAGGCAGCTCCGGCACCGTCCGGGCGATCGGTGAGGCCATTCGCGAGCTCGACAGCCAGGCCGTGCTGATCACCCCGGCGGGCCTCGAGCGCGTGATCGCCTACCTGACCGAGGCAGGCCACGTGCGCGAGCTGAAGCTCGCCGCGCTGACCGAGGATCGGCGCCCGGTCTTCCCCGGCGGCGTCGCCATCCTCGCGGAGGTCTTTGCGGGACTGAACCTGAAGGAAATGCGGATGGCCGAAGGCGCCATGCGCGAGGGCCTGCTCTACGACATGGTGGGCCGCTACACGGACGAGGACGCGCGCGACCGGACGGTTCGCGGCATGCAGCAGCGCTATCACGTCGACTTCGCGCAGGCCGAGCGGGTCGAAGCCACCGCGCTGAATTTCCTCGAGCAGTGCCGCGATACCTGGAAGCTCCAGGGGGACCCGCCGGCCGACCTGGCCCTGAAATGGGCCGCGCGACTGCACGAGATCGGCCTGGACGTCTCCCACAGCGGCTATCACCGCCACGGCGCCTACCTGCTGGAGAACGCCGACATGCCGGGCTTCTCCCGCGAGGAGCAGCGGCTGCTGGCACGCACTGTCGGCGGCCATCGCCGCAAGCTGGATCTCGAGGGCATGGAGGAGCTGGTGCCGCCGTGGGACCGGAACGCCGTCCACCTGGTCATCGTGCTGCGCCTGGCCGTGCTGCTGCATCGCGGCCGCAGCCCCGCCGCACTGCCGCCCATCACGCTGACGCCGGGATCGAAGTCGCTGGAAGTACGCTTCCCCGCGCGCTGGCTCAACGACCACCCGCTGACTTCGGCGGACCTGCAGCAGGAGGTGGACTACCTCCGTGCCGCGGGCTTTCGCCTACGGGTGTTCAGTCGAAGTCGCTGAGGCCTGCTGGCCCTCGGTGGACACATTGGCCATTGCCGTGCCGCCGGCTGCGTAAGTCGCGAGCAGCTCCGCCTGCGCGTTCCTGGGCTTCTCGCCGCCCGGCGAGAGCCTCTCGTACCGGCCGTCGGCAAGCAGCACCCACGCCTGCGTGTTGTCCTCGAGATAGCGTGTCAGATCCTCGAGGATCCGTTCCCGGTGCGATTTGCGCTGGATGGGGAATGCCACCTCCACGCGGCGGAAGAAATTGCGCTCCATCCAGTCCGCGCTGGTGCAGTAGAGCTCCGGCTCGCCGCCGTTCTCGAAGTAGAGGGCGCGCGAATGCTCGAGAAAGCGGCCGACGACTGAGCGTACGGTGATGTTCTCCGAGACGCCGGGCACGCCCGGCCGCAGCGCACACAACCCACGCACGATCAGGTCGACTTTGACGCCGGCGCGCGAGGCGCGGTAGAGCGCTTCGATCGTCTGCTGCTCCACGAGCGCGTTCATCTTGAGGATCACGCGTGCCGGCCGCCCGGCAAGCGCATGCCCGGCCTCCCGGTCCAGCTTGGCGATGCAGGCCTCGTTCAGGCCGAACGGCGACTGGATGAGCCGGTTGAGCCTGGGGGTCTGTGTCAGGCTGGTGAGCTGCAGGAAGAGCTCGTGCACGTCCTGGCCGATCTCGTCATTGCAGGTGAAGAGGCCGTAGTCGGTGTACTGCCGTGCGGTTTTCGGATGATAGTTGCCCGTGCCCATGTGGCAGTAACGGCGGATCCCGCCCGGCTCGCGGCGAACGACCATCGTGAGCTTCGCATGCGTCTTGTAGCCGACGACGCCATACATGACGTGCGCCCCAGCCTCCTGCAGGCGGTTCGACAGCTCGATGTTGGCTTCTTCGTCGAATCGAGCGCGCAGCTCGATGATCACCGTGACGTCCTTGCCGGCGTTCGCCGCGGCGACCAGCGCATCCACGATGGGCGAGTCGTTGCCCGTGCGATAGAGCGTCTGCTTGATGGCGAGCACGTTCGGATCGCTCGCGGCCTGACGCAGGAAGTCCATCACCGGCGCGAAGGTCTGATAGGGATGGTGCAGCAGCAGGTCTTTGTGACGGATGACGGAGAATAGATCGCCGTTGCCTGCCAGGCGCTTGGAAATACCCGGCGTGAACATCGGATATTTGAGGTCCGACCGCTGCACCAGGTCGTACACGGCGGACAGGCGGTTGAGATTGACGGGGCCCGGCACGCTGTAGGTGTCGACTTCATGGAGCGAAAACTGCTGCCGCAGGAACTCCACGAGGTCGTCCGGACAGTCGTTGGAGGTCTCGAGCCGCACCGCGGCGCCGTAGCGCCGGTGCTGCAGCTCGCCCTCGAGCGCGCGGCGCAGGTCGTCGATTTCCTCCTCGTCGACGAAGAGATCGCTGTTGCGGGTGACGCGGAACTGGTAACAGCCGACCACCTTGATGCCGCTGAAGAGCTTCTGTACGAACGCCTCGACGATGCCCGTGAGGAGCACCAGCGTGCGTTTCGAGCCCTCGATCGGCACCGGCACGACGCGTGGGAGCGAGCGCGGCGCCTGCACGATGGCGTGCTCGCTGTCGCGCCCGAACGCGTCCTTGCCCTCGAGGCGCACGATGAAGTTGAGGCTCTTGTTCTGGATGCGGGGAAAAGGCCGCGCCGGATCGAGGCCGAGAGGGCTCAACACCGGCTCGACCTCATGCTCGAAGTAGCGCTCCAGCCATTTGTGCGCTTCCGGCGTCCACTCCTCGTTGCCGATGAGGAGGATGTCGCGCGCCGCGAGCGCGGGCATCAGCACCTCGTTCAAACAACGGTATTGCTCGGCCACCAGCACGGCGGCGCGCTCGTGGATGGCGGCGAGCTGCTGCTCGAAGGTCATGCCGTCGGCGGTGGACTGGGCGGAGCCCAGCTCGAGAAGCTGCTTCAGGCCCGACACCCGGATCTCGAAGAACTCGTCGAGGTTGCTCGAGGAGATGCAGAGAAAACGCAGGCGCTCCAGCAGCGGCACCGACTCGTCGAACGCCTGCGCGAGTACGCGGCGGTTGAACTCGAGGAACGAGAGCTCGCGGTTGAAATAAAGGCCGGGAGACTTGAGGTCGGGTGCATCCATGGCCCAAGTACAGCAGACTACAGGGCCATATGCAGCTTGTTCGAAGCGCTGGATCCGGGCATCCTGCCCGGCCCGGCGCGGCGACGTGCAAAAGGCGCGACTTTTTGCCCGCCGCTCGCCGCCTGCGGCGGCGGGCCATCCATGTGCCTGGTAGATGTCTAGGACGCGATGCGACTCAGGAAATCATGAATTTCGACGACCAGATCGCCGAGCTGGAGCGCGGTGCCGATGAGGTGCTGCTGAAGACCGATCTCGCCCGCAAACTGGCCCGGGGCCGGCCGCTGAAGGTGAAGACGGGCTTCGATCCGACCGCGCCGGACCTGCATCTCGGGCACACCGTGCTGCTCAACAAGATGCGCCAGTTCCAGCAGCTCGGGCACGAGGTGATCTTCCTCATCGGCGATTTCACCGGCCTCATCGGCGACCCGAGCGGCCGCAACCAGACGCGTCCGGCGCTGACCCCGGAGGAGGTGCAGGCGAACGCCCGCACGTACGAGCGGCAGGTGTTCAAGATCCTGGATCCGGAGCGCACCGTGGTGGACTTCAACTCACGCTGGCTCTCGCCCATGCACGCGGCGGATTTCGTGCGGCTGGCGGCGCATTACACCGTGGCGCGCATGCTGGAGCGGGACGACTTCGCCAAGCGCTACAAGAGCGGGCAGCCCATCGCCGTCCATGAATTCCTCTACCCCCTGGCGCAAGGCTACGACTCGGTGGCCCTGAAGGCGGACGTCGAGCTGGGCGGCACCGACCAGAAATTCAACCTGCTGGTCGGGCGGAGCCTGCAGACCGCGTACGGGCAGGAGCCGCAGGTGGTCCTCACCATGCCGCTGCTGGAGGGCCTGGACGGGGTCAACAAGATGTCGAAATCGCTCGGCAATTACATCGGCATCGCCGAGCCGCCGGGCGACATGTTCGGCAAGATGATGAAGATCTCGGACGAGCTCATGTGGCGGTATTTCGAGCTCCTGTCCTTCCGGCCGCTGCAGGAGATTGCCGGCCTGAAGCGGTCGGCTGGCGAGGGCCGCAACCCCCGGGACATCAAGCTCGAGCTGGCCAGGGAGATCACCGCGCGCTTCCACGGGGCATCCGAGGCGGAAAAGGCGGAAAAGGACTTCCTGGCCCGGGTGAGCGAGCGGGCGGTGCCTGCGGACCTGCCGCCGACGCCCGTCCCGGTGGATGCCGCCGGGATCAGGCTGCCAGCCCTGCTCAAGGCCGCCGGCCTGGCCGCGAGCACATCGGAAGCCAGCCGCAAGATCGAGGAAAAC